>ERZ808259.678-NODE-678-length-12327-cov-27.514831_pt1 | contig 12327 bp, 14 predicted proteins | sample MGYA00521279_ERZ808259 | MGnify/ENA primary metagenome ERZ808259 (study PRJEB31516, sample SAMN03275586) | gut metagenome | biome: mammalia-associated habitat; material: feces | host: Papio cynocephalus | place: Kenya | collected 2012-07-27 ... | reverse complement strand
GCAAGGACAGCGTAGTCGCTGGTCGCCTGTGCGTCATAGGTGAGGGCTGCTGCATCGAGAGGGGTGAAACGTCCTGTTGCTGGGTCGCGGGTTAGTTGCTTATAGATATTGGGGGCGTTACGCTTCAGACCTGTGATAAAATTATTGGACAGGCGCTCGTATGCAGGGGTGAACATCTCACTGTGGGCAGTCGTCTCTGCTGCTCGTTTCATTAGTTGAGCGTCGGTGTAACTGTCGTATGTTGGGTCATAGCGGTACATATTGTATTCCATCTCTATCTGCTCACGGAACATGGCTCGACTCGATAGGTCGGACTGGGCGGGCGTGTCTGCGTCGGGGAGGTCATTGTATGTCTGCTCGATAGTGCGGCTATTCAGGTCATATACTCTGTCGGCGTATGCTTTGATATCTTTGTACTTGCCGCGTGGTAATTTGAAATCCATAATGTTACTGGGGGAGAGTCTTCCCCTTGCTCCTTTCAATCAAATAATCTCTCAGTTGCTGAGGTGTAATGTTAGTGGGTTTAACTGCGTGCTCGCCTATCTTGACTAATGCGCAGTGGATGAGGTCTACTTTCCATGCGAGAGCTGCCTTACGGGGTTTATCTTTCAGGAGGTCGAAGTCTCCAGATACTTGGCTGTGGTGGACGCCTCTGATATGCGCACGGTCGCCAGACCACTGGTAGCTTGTGCCTACGTAGGCGTAAAGTCCCTCATGCTCTACTTTGAAATCACCTAATTGGTCGCTGATTGCTATATCGTCTCGGGGTACGAGAGAGACTATGCTGTCAGTGTTGCAGGAGAGAGTATTCTCATCCATGAGTTGTCTAATCCTATTATTGCAATATGTGATGATTGCTGTACGGTAGAACGGGTTGATTCGCTGCAGGTAACCTACTACGTAGTTGAGGACTGACTTCGCTTTGGCTCTCTCGGGGCTACCAGACGGTGCTTTGCGCTTGCGCTCATACCATACTTGGACGAAACGCTTGAACGGTGACTCTACCAGAGGGAATACAACTGAGGCGTAACCTTGCTTGACTGCTACTACTGTACGTCTGCCCTCCTCGTCCTCGACAATCTTGAAACCTATATAACCCATAGGGTGAGTATCAGTGGGTTCAGGTATGAGGCAGTTGTAAGCAGGACGGGTGGTATCAGGCATTGGCTGAATCATGGCGTAACTGTAGGCGGAGTTAATATCGTAGCCGTAGGCGTAATTACGCGTGTGGTTATAGACTGGATTAGTATACTGGATAGGAGAAGCAGACGGTTTGCCCTCACGAGCGCCACCACACCATGTTTTAAGTTTGGGGTGTTTGCGCAGGTCAGGTACTTTGAAATAGTGAGAGAGGATACGGTAGGCTTCAAGTCCACTGACAGCGCCCTCACTGGTCTGCTCATCCAGACGGGTGATATATGTGCAGGGCGTACCCATAGCGTCACGGTAAGTAAGTGTCACTGTTACCTCGCGTATGTCGAGGAACGCACAGATACCTTTGAAAGGTCTTCTGCCCTTAGCGCCGAGATAGACTAAGCGGTGCTCCTTGCAGTAGAGCAGGCGCTCAGCGAACTCCTCGCAGCTGATATTTTTTCTTCTATCACGCTTAAACATCTTTACTTCTCCTTTTACAGTAACTAATCTTCCAACTTAACATAAGTAGTATAATACCTATGCTATTCTTCCAACTTAACTCCATAACTAATCATAATCTCTCGTGCCGTCTCCCAGTTCTCCTTGCTGTAGGGTTTCAATCCCTCCAGTTCGCAGTTGGCTTTGTAGATTGCGTAATTTTTACAGGGTATCTTGTAAATACTGGTGCGGCTGAACAGGTACTTGATAGTGTCTTCCTTGAACTTCTCCTGCCAGTCATGGGTGTCTACCAGCATAGCGTGACAGATGATATTATATATCTCCCATTTGTCGAATGTCTTGTGACCCAGTGTCGGGTCGGGGTTCTCTATCTTAGTGTCCATACTATAGTAGATGATTCGTCTAAGGATACCTGTGTCCAGTATGTTCACTCTGGGCGCTATGTTACAGTTGAACATGAACACTGACTGACAGCGCATCTGGTAAGGTTTGCCGAACTTAGGGTTGACAGTGATGGACTGGTTACTGATGAGCCGCTTGATGGTACTGTCTTTCAACTCTTCCTTGTTCAACTCATCGGAGAATATCAGACGGTGATTGATGACCTGACCCAGCTTGAAGTCGTTCGATAACTCGTCGAGGTTAGCGTAGCCTACATCGCCGTCAAATATCTGACAGACTATGTTAGCGAAGGTGCTCTTACCAGAGCCACCGACACCTGTCAGAATAAACATCAGTTCGTCCTCGTGTGTCAACAGGCGGTTGATGATGAGCAATTGTTTCTCTGTCAGAGGATAGGTAAGGGGCGGCAAATCTTGTCCGTCATCCATCAGTTTCGCCGCCCATACTCCTGCATCGATGAGGATACGCATACCGTACCATGTGCCCATAGGGTCATTGTACAGGTCAACGAACGCGTCAATTACTGCTTGCGCTTGGTTGCTGCTTGCCGCCAGACCAGTCTTCAGTACATATCTGCGGGGGTTGTCTATCTCGTTCTGGTCGAAATCGAACCACTTGCCAGATATGAAGCGTATTCCGTCACGATACATTATCTCTGCTAATTCAATTGGTGTAGGTTTGTTCATTACTCTATATCCTCCTGGAATTATTTATCCACATAAATGTAAGTGTTGCCGTCAATCTCGCTCAGTGCGCCTAACAGGTCAGGTGTGATAGTGTAGATATACACCAGACGCGTAGGGTCGTGGGCGTTGCGCTCAACCAGTGACGGTGCAATACCGCGCTTGCGCAACTCTCGGCAGACATATCCTCTGGAGCAGAAGAAAGTTGCTCCTCTCAGTTTGACTGTACGTTTCTCCATCATACTCTGTATCCCTCCGTGTGGCTAAGATATCTAATGTTAGCAAGTACTGACGCGGGGTATCTCATGTTAGCGTAGCGGTAATCAGTGGGTCTGCCCCATGCGTACCACTGACGAGCGAGATTGTCGAATTTAAGCTCTCTCATTGCGAGGCACCAGAGATATTTGTCTTCTTTAATGTCTTGCAGATATTTCACATACAGTGCGTGGTCCTTGATAGCGTATGCTACTTTGTAGGCGTACTCATCGTCACACTGGAAGCGGGATTTAATGACGCGAACGAGAGTGTCTAAGTCGATGCTTGCATCAGGACTGTCAGCGAAATACCACTTGCTGTCGTGGTAAGCGTAGCCGTCATTGTGCATCTTCATCGCGTCGTACATCTCTTGTTTAAATAACATATCAGTTACTCCTTTTCAGCGTTGGTCGCTACCCAAATTATTGAAAGAATGAGGGCAGGAGTCGAACCTGCACGCCCGCTTAACGAGCCACTCTTACGAGCCGTCATTCCGCTCAACGTCTCACTCACTCTTTCTACCTATATTATAGCACATCTGATGGCAATTGTCAATAGTTTAGAGGAAAAGTGACTAAAATCAAAGATTTAGGTAATTTCTAACTAAAATCTATAAATTCAGATATTCCTCTTGACATTTGTCTCCAAGTGTGCTATAATAATAGTGTAAGGATAAGTGTCACATTATTTCAGTGGTAACTGTCCTTGCGCGACCAGTGGTCTACATCTATATCGTAGAATATTGTAGAATCTACGAGAACGCCCGAAGAGGGACGTAGCTACAATAGAAGTCGTTCAACTGATTCTACCAGGTGTGGATACCCCGAACGGTCATTATATAGGAGGAAAGATATGGGACAGAGTAAAACACGTAGGGCTAACCTAAAAAGAATGCAATCTCGACCGTTCTATTGCGGGAGAGCAATGCAGGGCTACGACTGGGCGAGATTCTTCGTTTATGTTGGCGGACGTGGTGTCGGTAAGACCACCGAGCAGCAGCGCTTCCTTGTCAAGCAGTGGGAAGAGACGAAGACGCCATTCACTTGGTTGCGACTGTCAGACGCAGAGATTAAGAAACTTAAAGCAGACAACGGCGCTGACTCATGGGACGCAGTAGTAAGACAACAGTTTCCCTGTTTGAACAACCTGAAAGTTAAGGCAGACAATATGTATGCTAACGGACAGTTAATCTGCAACTTCAAGTCACTGAGTACCTTTCAGAACGACAAAGGCTCAGCGCTATACGATGCGACCAATGACGGATGGACGTACATCCTGTTAGATGAGATGAACAAAGCGGCAGGAACCCGTAAGAACGGCGACCCTGTGTATCAGTTCGCTAACGCGATGGAGACTCTGCTCCGTACCAAAGACCATAAGATAAAAATTTTCATGATTGGTAACCTTGAGGGACTATCTTCCATGATGGCTGGTGTGTTCAACTGGGTGCCAATGGAGGGAAAGTTCGGTATCTATAAGTTGCGCAAGAAGAAAGCAGTCATCCACTACATGGACGACACTGAGGCGTTCAAGAAACTTAAAGCTGAATCAACCTCTCAACTGATTGCCCCTGACAGGTCAACGTTCACTAACGTGCTGACGTACAGTAATAAGCTAATAGATAAGCACGTGAGAGTTGTCAAGCCGCTGTACCGTATCAAATTCGAGGAAACGTCCTATATCTGCTGGAGCACTCAGACTGGTGTAGAGTTAATCACTCAGTGGGACGGCAAGGTACAGACTAAGCTGGTCATACCTATGCAGCGGCTGCTGGACGAGAAATATGACAAAAAGAAGAAAGACCTTGTAGTGCTCAAAGTTAACGCTGAGCAGTACAGATACCGTAATCTAATCACTCAGGAACTGTTCAGACAGAGCCTGATGACTATGAAAGGGTGATATTATGAGATACGAGATTACTTTCCCTGCGCCTAAGCTGCAGCCGTCAGAGATGAAAGAGTGGACGACTGAGGTACTGGCGTGGATATACAAGATGTACGGCGCTGAGCCGACTGGGTTCTTCTCACCGAAAGACCTCACATTTAGAGTGTGGTTTGAATATTAAATAGTATTGGAGGATAAAAGTATGACAGACCAGATTAACGAGCAGGTGACAGAACAGGCACCGACCCCTGAGCAGGTGTTGGTGCAGATGAGGGAGACGATGGTCCCCCGTGAGGAAGCCGACAAGTGGCAGACTAAATACAATGAACTTTTTCGGAGCGTGGCTAACGGGTCATTCTCCGCAGAAGATAAAGCCGAGAAGACTGAGGGCGAGTTGAAAGCCGAGTTTGATAGCAATATCAAGACATTGACTGATACGAGCAAGCACCTTAGACCGCTTGATATGTTTCAGAAAATGCTTGACGTTGACGACTATCTAACGAGTCATGGAGAGCGCTCCTGCTTTGCCCCGTCCACTGGTGACATTACCCCTGAGATTGATGCTTCTTGCACCAAGATGCACGACTTGCTCGAGTCTGTTATTGCGCAGGCAGACGGTAGCGATGAGGTTGCTCTTGCTTATCTGGGGAATCACCTGACTGACCCTGTCGGCATGGGTGCTCTGAGACGGGCACGCTGAAGTACACTGGGGTAACTCCCCAGTTACTATTTATCAATTTACATTATCGTTAAAGGAGATTATTAACTATGGCAGCATTTACTGGACAGATGAACTCTAATGAGTTCTACAACGCATTGTTTAACGCTTACAGACTGTACTATATGTACACTGACAACCTCGCTGGGTTGGATGACTCCCTCGCTAACAGATACCGTGCTGATGGCGGGATGTATCACGACCAGAACGTGTTCACTGACATGGATGTTCTGTACTCTCGCGTATGGAATCCGAACGACACGAACGTGCTCGAGCCTGAAGCGGTGGTTGCACCGAAACAGCAGGTCATCACGACTAACAAGTTCAGACAGATTGGTCTGTATACTGACGAGTATTTGTCTAAGCGCGCGTGGATGGACCCGACCAACTATGACCAGTTCAGAACGGTCGTTCAGAAACAGGTGTCGGAAACCAAGCGCGTGTTTGAGCAGAAACTGGTTGACACTTTCGTGGGTGTTGTGCGCAATGGCGGCGCTCAGGACAAGGCACTCACTCTGCCGACCGACGACAACACTGAGGCTCAGAACAGACTGCAGGCTCAGTTCATCGCTAAAGAGATTGCTTCTCTGTTCGTCAAGATGAACGACTCCTCGTCCGAGTACAACAAGAACGGCTTCCTGAAATCTTTCAAGCCTGGCAACTTCGACGTGGTCTGGAACGAGGAGTACTACAACAAAATCCTCTACACTGACCTGCCGACTATCTTCCATAAGGAAGACCTGCTGAGAGACGGTAAGGTGCTTGACTCGCACTATTTCGGTACTGCTTCGCTTGGCTCGCTGTCCACCGCTAACGGCACGACTGTCAGAGCGAGACGCGAGTACTTCATTCCTGTCGGTGCTAACGGCAAGTACGCTGCGGCAGGTCCTAACGTGAAGCACGTATTCCCTGGCGACCTGCTCCCTGCTGATACTCCTATCCAGGCGACGGGCGCTGACACGTTCACTGGCATTACGGCGACCATCAACGGGGTATCCCGTAAGGTGTCGGCTTGCACGTCTGCGTTCGCTTATGTGGCAGACACTAAGGTCATCTGCAAGATTATCCACAAGGACGCTATCAAGTATCTGTCCTCTTTTGAGACTGGTACTGAGTTCTGGAATCCGAAGAACCTGACCACCAACCGTTATCTGACGTGGGCATACGCAGAGCCTGAGACTCTGGACGGCTACCCGCTCATCACTGTGACGGCTAACTAAGACTTATTGAGGGGGTGTAACAGCCCCCTCTCCACTAAGGAGGAAAAATGGCAAAAACAATCTATTTACTCCAATTCAACAACTACTTCAACCGCACTGTCAAAGGGCAGGCTTACGGCACGTATGAGCTGTATGTTCAAGGTGGTGCAAACACTGTCGGACGTATCACCAATATGTCGCTCTGGAACCCTAATGACGGCGTCGATACGCAAATCACGTCTAACCTCGGGCTGACTGCTATCCCTGATTACTGCCTCGTGTGCGACGAGAGACAAGTGTTACAAAGATGGTTTGTTGTAGAAGCACGCCGTATTCAAGGACAGCAATATACCTTGATTCTCCATCGCGACACCATAGCAGAAGAGTACGCGACTATTATGGATAATGCGGAGAGCTATATTGAGCGCGGTTGGTGTGATGTTGCGAACTCGGCAATCTATAACACCGAACCGATGACATTCAACCAGATTAAATTCAATCAGCGCTCTCTGTATGATGTCTCGCAATGCCCTTGGATTGTTTTGTATTTTACACCGACAAAGAGAATTGAAGGAGAAGATACAAACTTCCCTCAGAAGACTGTTGAGTGGGAATACAATGGAGCAAAGTATTCAATCGAATGCCAATATAATCCGTCCGGTACAACGTCTTATATTACGCAGGCGAATGACTCGCCGTTTGCTATTTGCACATTGCCTTATGCAACGCGTGATTATTACGGAGTCAGCGGCACTAAGATTGGCTCGTTGGAATTGTGCAACGCATTGGCTTGCGCAATGGCTATCAGCCGTGCTTATTCGTCTGCTGGATGGCTCGCAGATATACAACTGCTTCCCTATTGCCCCTGTAGAGAAGTACTGATGGCTGGCGGAAGCATTGACTTAACAAAAGCTCGGAGCTATGCTCCAATTAAAGTCGTCGGAGAACAAAATAGCACCTTCGCAGGTATGATATCTTGCTCGTCATCCACCTTTGCCGCAACGCTTTACTCTTCTACAGGTCAACTCTTTAAGTGGCATGTGACGAACATCAAGATGGATAACCTGACAGTCAAGTGCCGTCTTGTTTCTCCCAACGGTAATGGTATGTTCGAGTTCAATCCTGCTAAGATGGTTTATGCTGATGATGAGGATGTCGGATTTGAAGCGTATTGTACTTATATGCCATATCAGCCCTATATCAGAGTTGCTCCACATTACGCAAGACTTTACGGTGAAGAGTTCGGCGACTATCGCGGACTTATTTGCGGTGGTGACTTCTCTCTTCCACAGATTGGAGATTCTTGGGAAGCATATCAGGCGCAGAACAAAAACTATCAGGTGATGTTCAACAGACAGATTCAGAGTCTGGAGTTACAGCAAAATGTAGGTCTTGCTTCGGATATAGCGGGAGCTACAACAGGCTCGATATCTGGAGTTGTTGGAGGCGCACTGTCTGGCTCTATGATGGGTGGAGCAGGAGGGGCAATAGCTGGAGGAATCGTCGGAGGGGTTGGTTCGGTCGCAGGAGGCATTGCAGATGTCGCCACCAATGCCGTACTCCGAAAGGACCAAAGGGAGGCAATGGAGCAGCAGCACAACTGGCAGCTTCAAAACATTCAGGCGCTTCCGTATAGCGTGACCAAAGCGAACAACTTCAATATCGACAACACCTATGTGCCTTACCTCGAAGTATACAACTGCGACGACTACGAGACACAGAATCTCGGCACATATCTTGAACTGTATAGCTACAATATCAGCCGCTACGGTAAGTTTAGCGACTATGTGAAACCTACTGGACGCACCTTTATCAGAGGCTCGTTCGTTAGACTCAAAGGTATCTCAGACGATTCACATTACTTAGCTGCAATAGCCGACGAGGTGAAACAGGGATTCTATATAGAGAAAGGAGAGAGCACCTAACTGCGGTGCAGTGATAACATATGGCATTCCAGAGTGCAATTAACCAAGCAATCACTACCATTGGTAGTATGTCCGCTATCGGAAAACACCTGAAGCAGCAGTCAGAAGCAAATGCAGCCGCTAAAGCTGAGTACTCTGCTCAGGCGGAATGGCGTGACCAGTTCACTAAAAGATTCCTCAATGTTCAGGGAGAAAGAGTCCCGTACTATCAGACCGCTGGCGGAGAGAAAGTCATCGAAGAGTCGGGCGCTGTAAAACTCGCTAACATAGAGGGCAAGCGGCAGTTCGACGAGGGATACGAGGCTGGCAGACAGACTGAGAGAGAGGCTATTATGGGTAGACACATGGAGAGATACAACAGATTATACGGCATCCACGACCCGATGATGGAAGACTGGAGCAAGCGAGGTGGTAAGAATGGCAGCAAGACTTCCTGACAATCAAACGCGTCAGCAGATGATACGCGACGCTAAAAATAACGAGACACCTATCAAGGACTCTATCAAGACTATGCTGCGTGTCAACGACGAGCAGATAGCAGTCAACCGCTATAAGTGGTTTAATCTCCCGCCTGGTCTTGACGGTCAGCTGATTGAACGCGTCCTTTACTACCGTGGCTCGGGCATGTTCTTCTATATCCCCGAGTTGAACGAGTTCCACTTCCTCCCCTACACACTGGACGGAGGCATTAAGTCCCTTGACTTCTATGGGCGCTGGTTGAGTGTTCACCCGCTGCCTTTCATGGGTACAGACAGTGACGACAAGTCCGAGCAGTCAGTTATCCTGTCAACCATGAAACGTCAGCCGCTGTACGACCTGGCAACAGGTGACATCAGGACTGACCTCGAGACTAAGTGTGTGCTCCTGCATGACTACTGCAAGCAGCTCTCGCAGAAAGTTATTCCGCGCAGAGAGTTGAACGAGATGATTATCGACGTAGAGTCTAACATCATTCCTTACGTGAACACTCTTCTGGCTAACAGCACAGGCGTAGCGGGTATGCGTGTCAACAGTGGCGACGAGCAGATGAGTGTACAGTCTGCGTCTGACACCTGTCAGCAGGCAGCGCTCAACTGTAAGCGGTGGGTACCGTTCGAGGGTCAGATTGACCTGCAGGATTTCTCTACTGCTACTGCTGGCAGAGCAGAGGATATGCTCATGGCTATGCAGTCTATTGATAACGTGCGTCTGGGCAGCTACGGCGTGGACAATGGCGGTATCTTCGAGAAGAAAGCACACATCCTCAACGCTGAGGCTGCTATGAACACAGGTACATCCTCTCTGGTCATGGATGACGGACTCTTCCAGCGGCAGACCTTCTGCACTATCTGCAACAGTCTCGCTCCGCTCGGTATGTGGTGTGAGGTGAATGAGACAGCAGCGGGCGCTGACAGAGACATGGACGGCATGATTGGCGGCGATGACCCTGACTCGGAGATGACTAACGCGGCAGTAACTACGCCGCAGACACAGGAGGAGTAATATGGCAACTAACGCAACAATGACCACTCTCTATTATCTGCTGTTGGCGCGCTACGCGAGCGACCACATCAACAGTGACTACCCCGACCAGTGGCGGCTGAAACTAATGAGCACAGTATTCATGTACGCGCCTACGTGGGCGAAGCGGCTGGATATGCAGGACAAGATACGCGCACTGAGTGACGATGAGATTCTCAAAGGCTCAGCGGCTATCTACAATAACGCACAGAACCCTGACGGCGCACCTACTACTATGACTTGGGACACCCTGCAAGGTATCAACAACCAGAACGTCACGCTGCACAAGCGCGGACAGCTGGAGGCATACGGCATGGTTGAGTCCCTGTTGAAGACTGACGTGACCAAAGAGTTGATTGATAAGTTCAGTAAATATTTTATCAAAATTATCGCGCCGCAGACTCCGCTGTACTATGACCTGTCAGAGACATACCCTCTGGGTGGTAATTCCGACAGCGTCTACGGTGATACTGACGCGCCGCTGTTCGGTAACTATCTCACTAACACGTTCGAGGAGATGTTCCCTACAGTGACTGACTGGCTCGAATATTACCGCACGTGCGGCATCCCTACAACTATTCAGGAGGCATGAAAATTATGTACGAGCAAATTATTAACTATATTATGGCTATCGCTCCCTCGCTGACAGCAGTGATTGGTGCAATTACTATGTTCGTCAAGACAGTAGGTAACACCTCTACGCTGACTAACCGCCTGAAAGAGACAGTGGAAGATAAGATGACTGAGGTGATGGATAACACTGACGCTCAGGTGACTGCCCTGAAAGAAGCAGTCAAACAGGTGACTGAGTCGAACGAGATAGCTATCATGCGTGAGCAGTACAAGGCTCTCCAGACCGAACTGCATGAGGCGCTTAAGCAGAACGCCGAACTCCTGGCGAAACTTAATATGCGGGGGTACTAAATTATGACTGACACGACCAAGCACTACAAACGTCAGCGCGACCTGTACTGTGTCCTCTCTATCGTATGCACTGTCGGACCACTGCTCTATTTCCTCGTGCGGGCTATGGTGACAGCCACTCCCACTCAGCGAGTAGCTATTGGCGGCATGGCTCTGGTGTGCATCGTTGTCTGTGCAGTCAATGTACTAATGAAAGTACATCCGCGCTGTGTGTTCTGGCTGGTGCTCCTCGCCGCCTACTACGCGCTGGGCAGCATTGTCGAAGTACTTTATGTGATGGCTGCGTGCTGCTTCCTCGACGAAGTATGGTTCACACCCATGTACAAGCACTGTAAGTCTAAGTACTCAATCAACCACGAGATAGATAAGAGAGGCGGTCAGTAATGGATGATATTAGAGACAAACTCTCTCTTAATTTCTACTACGTACTGATATTCATTCTCTCTCTGGTGGTAATGGTTGTCGCACCTATGTTCAATCCTAACAGCGACGTGAGCGTAGGCACTATGTTCCCCTCCACGCACATAGGCTGGGCGATATATGTTTGCACCAAACTGTTCGTCGCCTGTGTCAACCTGTTACTCTTCCACTGTTTTGTCAAGCAGGCGCGACTGAACGTAAGAGACAACGAGAAATATATTGAGGCGTGCAAGATTTACGAGATGTATCACCCAAAGGAGTACACGCCCAGAGGACCGCATGAGTATTTCACTCAGCTGTACCGCCGCAAAGGTATAACTATTTTCATCACATCGGTGTTGTCAGCCGTGGTACTGACTAACGCGATACTTAGTTTTGACCTTACAGCGTTCGTCACCTACTGTATGACTATTCTGATGGGACTTATCTTCGGTGTCCTTAAAATGAAAGAGGTAGAGGGATACTGGACGAGTGAGTTTTACGATGCAGCCATCAGGCTGAGAGACAAATTATCTAAGGAGGATAATAATTATGAGCAACATTCAACCGAGCATTGACCTGAAGCACGTGAACCTTCAAACAGCAGTGGGTTACCTTATCTCGCTCCACGAGAACGAGTATGAGTGGAATCTGTTGGGTATCAGAGTAATTGGAGCTATTGATGCTTTGCCCATTCCTGATGGAGATTATGAATACGGCGACGCATACATGGTTGGTACTGAAACACCATACGATATGTACATCTACACAAGACCTGACGGCGCAGTGCATACTGAGGGCTATTGGTTTCCTATTGGCAAGTTTCCTATGCCAGGCCCTCAAGG
>ERZ808259.677-NODE-677-length-12330-cov-4.147536_pt1 | contig 12330 bp, 10 predicted proteins | sample MGYA00521279_ERZ808259 | MGnify/ENA primary metagenome ERZ808259 (study PRJEB31516, sample SAMN03275586) | gut metagenome | biome: mammalia-associated habitat; material: feces | host: Papio cynocephalus | place: Kenya | collected 2012-07-27 ... | reverse complement strand
GCCGCGCAGAACGGTCTTGAAGACCTTGTTCTTTTCGGCCATGGCGGTGACGGCCTCGCGCACCTCCAGCTCGCTCAGGCCCTCGGGGATGTTGAGCTTCCCGTTCAGCAGCATCCCCTGCGGGACCGCCTGATACAGGTCCTCAAGGCTTTTGACCCCGATGGCCGCAAGCATTTCCTCCCGTTCCGCCGCGGTGGTCGGAACATAAGAGCCCATCAGCCCTCCTCGGCGCAATGCGCCTCATAAGCCGCCGCGTCGAGCAGCTCCTCGGTGCCGCCGATGCCCTCGACCTTGATGATCCACGCGCCGTAGGGATCGGAGTTGAGCGTTTCGGGCGCGTCGGCCAGCGCCTCGTTGACCGCGCAGATGGTGCCGCTGACGGGAGAAATGACATCGGAGACCGCCTTGACGGACTCAACGTCGCCGAAGCTCACGCCCGCGGTGACCGCGTCGCCCTCGGCGGGCAGGTTGATGAACACCACATCGCCCAGCGCGTCCTGCGCAAAATCGGAGATGCCGATGACGGCGATCTCGCCGTCCATCTTGACCCACTCGTGGGACTTGGAATACTTCAGCTCAGCAGGGAAATTCATTGTGTTGTCCTCCTCAAATTTTTGTTGTAGAAATCATCGTGTTCGTATGTATGTTACTTGTCCAGCTTGTAGAACGGCATGGGCACGATCTCCAGCTCGACCATGCGTCCGCGCACGTCGGCGTTGAGGTGTCGGCCGATCTCGATCTGCTCGGCGGGGATGTAGCCCATCGCGACGCCGCAGCCGATAAACGGCGCGAATGTGCCGGAGGACGTCCAGCCGAGCTTCCCGCCCTCCATCGTATAGAGGTCGCAGTGCTCGCGCACGATGCCGCGGCCGACGACCTTCATGCCGATGCGCTTGAGCTTCGGCGCGCCGAGCGCGACGAGCGCGTCGCGGCCGATGAAGTCCTTGCCGGTCAGCTTGCAGGGAAGCCCCGCCATCTTTGGCGTGATCTCCTCGTTCATCTCATGGCCGTAGAGCGGCATGGAGGCCTCAAGGCGCAGCGTGTCGCGCGCGCCGAGCCCGCAGGGGATGAGTCCGAATCCCTCGCCCGCAGCGAGCAGGGCGTGCCAGAGGTCGACGGTGTCCTCGGCCCTGCAGTAGATCTCAAAGCCGTATTCGCCGGTATAGCCCGTCTGGGAGACGAGGGCGTGAATGGTACGGCTGCCGAGATCCAGCGGCACATTGTCGATAAAGGTGTAGTATTTCGCGGGGATGTACTGCTCCGCGCAGAGCTTTTTGAGAATGTCGCCGGACCTGGGGCCCTGCAGCGCGACTTGCCCCCAGTCGTCGCCCTCGTCGCGGTAATCCACGTCGCCGAACAGGTGGCTCTCGACCCACGCGGCGTCCTTGTCGCGGTTGCCCGCGTTGACGACCAGCCAATAGTCGTCGGCGGCGCAGCGGTAGACGATGAAATCGTCAATAATGCCGCCCGCGTCGCTGCAGAACATGGCGTACTTGATGTCGCCGTCCTGCATGGCGGAGATGTCCGCGGTGATGAGCTTCTGCACGTTTGCGGCCGCGTCGGGGCCCTTGAGCCGCAGCTCGCCCATGTGCGACACGTCGAACAGTCCGGCCTTCTGCCGCACGGCCATGTGCTCGGCGAGCACACCGGTGGGATACTGCACGGGCATCAGAAAGCCGCCGAACTCAACGATCTTTCCGCCCGCGTCCACATGCGTCTGATACAGGGGTGTTTTCCTTTCCATAAGCGGTTTCCTCCTCTATTATCATTTTTAAACGATAGCATAAAAATGATTAAAATATGGCATAGAAAAAAGGCACAAAGTCCCCCTTGGAACTTTGTGCCTCCGTTTTATGACCTGAGAGTTTCCCTGACACAGCATATCGCATTTTTGCAGGTTGCACCTTCGGCGTGCGGCAAGCCGCACTTTTCGGAGCGTCGTCCGAGTCCGGTCCTTTTGCCTGAGAGCTTCTGCGTTCCCCTTCGGCGCCGCGGCAGATATTCCGCGGTCTCTCCCGTGACCCATCATCCGATCACTTTATCCACTTGCTTTTTTAAGGTAACACAGGCAATGCGCTTTTGTCAAGAAAGATATTTTGTCGTTTCGCCGAAAAATATGTGGACGCGAGAGGAAAGTCGTTTTCGGTCGCTTCCTTACCACACGCTCACGCGCGTCTCCGGTGCGGTCCACATACCGTCGCCGGGCTGGATATCATAGGTCGCATAGAACTCCGGCAGCGTCTGCAGCACGCGGTTGCAGCGCAGCTTATCGGGCGCGTGGACATCGGTCACGGCCAGATACTCGCGCATCTGCCGCGAGGTCGTGGACGCCCAGGTGTTCGCGACGGCGCGGAAGAGCTTGTCGAGGTCGGGGCGGTCGAGCTTCTTCGCCGCCGCGACGATGCACTTGGCCGCGCCGAGGTCCGCCACATTCTCCGAGATGGTCAGCGCGCCGCTGCACGCGATACCGGGATAGGCCTCCTGCCCGTCGTACCATTCGGCCACAGCCTGACACTTCTGCTGGAAGGCGTCGTAATCCTCCGCGGTCCACCAGTCGGCGGCGCTGCCGTTCTCGTCAAACTTCGCGCCGTTGTTGTCAAAGGCGTGGGTGATCTCGTGAGCAATGATATAGCCGATGCCGCCGAGGTTCTCCTCACGGCTGGCGTTTACGTCGTAGAGCGGCGATTGCAGGATGGCGGCGGGGAAGGTGATGTCGTTGGCGCTGGGGTTGTAGCAGGCGTTGACTGTAAAGGGCGTCATGATCCACTCGCTCTTGTCCGGTGCGTCGTTCTGATGGGCGAGGACATCCTGCTTCATCGCCATCTGGATGGCAATGACGTTGGAGAAGAAGGAGCCGCCCTCGGCGGGAGACTTGATCTCCGCGCGGTCAAGACAGCTTTCCCAGCTGTCGGGATAGCCGACCTTGACGCCCATGGTATCGAGCTTCTTCACGGCCTTGGCCTTGGTCTCGGCGCTCATCCAGTCCTGCGCCAGGATGCGCTCCTTGTAGATGGCGATGAACTCGCCGATCATCTCCTCCACATCGGCCTTGGCTTCGGCGGAGAAGTATTCTTCCACATAGGCGCGGCTGAGGTAATCCGCCAGAAGCGCCTGCACCTGCTGTGCCGCGATCTGCTCGCTGCTTTGGCGGGCGTCTACGCCGTAGTAGCCCAGCACGAAGTCGAAGTAGGCTTCCTGGAAGCCCTGGTTGAGCGAGGTGCCCACACTCTGCAGCAAAGCCAGACGCGCCGCGGTCTTGAGCAGGGCGAGGTGGGCGTCGTCGTAGAGCGCCGCGGCAGCCTTCAGCGCGCCGACGTCGCTGACCATGATGCGCTCCGCGCCTTCGATGCCGCTGGCGGCAAGAACGGCGTCAAGGTCCACGTTCGGCAGCAGCGCCTTGAGCTCGCCGAGCGTGAAGAGGTTGTAGATCTTGTCCACGTTGCTGTAGTCCTGCGGGTCGAGCGAGGCAGCGGAGATCGCCGCCTCGGTGTCATAGAACGCCGCGACGCGCTGCGCCGCCTCGTCCGCGCCAAGGCCGGAGAGCGTCAGCAGCGATGTGAGATACGTCGTGTAGGCACCCTTCTGCGCGTCGGCGCCGTTGGCGTAGAAGTCCTTGTCCATGCCCGCGCCGATAAGCGAGAACGCGGTGATCCTGCGGCTCGAGTCCGCGAGGTCGGTCGTCAGGCCGAAGCCAAGGAGCATGGACAGCCCCAGCTCCTTCTGCAGCTGCACATCGACGCTCACCAGCTCGCTGAGCGTTTTGGCGCTCTCGATGGCATCAAGGTACTTCTGAATGGGCGCAACGCCGGCCTTCTCGCGGCCCTCGGCGTCCATCACGCAGTCATAGAGCGCCTTGATCTTCGCCTCGGCGGTGCCGGGAGTCTGCTCATGCGCGTCGATCTCGCGGATGAGCGCAGCGATCTGCTCGTTGACCGTCAGGCTCAGGCCGTAGAACGGGCCGTTGATGGATAGGCCCGCGGGAATGTCGGAGCCGTCCAGCCAGCTCTTGTTGACGGCGGCGTAATAGTCGTCCTTGAGGTTCGTGCCCTTGGCGGCGTAGGCGCGGCGAAGCAGCGTAGAGAAGGCTTCAGCGCTTATGACCTCGTTCGCGTCGCCGTCCGCAAGGCCGGCAGCGAGGACGGAGGAAAGCTCCTCCGTTGCCCACGCGGGGACATTCGTCAGGCTGCTCGCGGGCAGCGCCATGCGGGCGTTATCTCCCACAGGGGCGGCAAAGCCGCCGAAAGCGCGCGTGAGCATCACCAGCGCCTGTGCGCGCGTCAGAGTGCCGTCGAGCGCAAGGCTGCTGTCAGGATAGCCCTTGAGAATGTCGGACTGCTGCACGCCGGGGTTATAGTCCTGCGCGGCGGAAAGCAGTGCCTGTGCGGCCTCGCCGCGCGTGAGCGCCGCTGCCTGCGCGGGCAGCGTACCGAGTGCCAGCACCAGCACGAGCAGCAGCGGCACAAATCGTTTTTGAAATCTCATCATGTCATCTCTCCTTTGGATGCTTGGATCGTTCAAATGCTCCGCGGCGTTCTTCCCTTCGCCGCGGAGAACGACATTGTAGAGCTCTTTCTCATTTTTGTCAAGTGTTCAAAAATGATTTTTGAGCATTCCTACGCGGCGCGCGCTCTTGCAAAGGACGGCTGCTTCTGCTACACTGTAGACAGCTTATCGGACGCGGCGACACCCGCAAAGGAGAGAAAATGGAACAGACAAATAAAGGGCTGAGCGGCAATCAGCTCAAGCTCATCGCCATGCTTGCTATGACGGTCGACCACTTCGCCAGCGTGATCTGGCCGAATTATCCGCAGGACTGGTGGATCCTGCTGCTGCACATCATCGGCCGCATGGCCGCGCCGATCTTCTGGTTCATGGTGGCCGAGGGCTACCACTACACCCGTGACCTGAAGAAGTATGCCGGACGGCTGCTGCTCTTTGCCGTCATCGGACACTTCGCCTACAATTTTGCCTTCGGCATTCCCTTTATCCCGCTCAAAACCGGCGTATTCAACCAAACCAGCGTGATGTGGCCGCTGTTTCTTGGCGTCGTCGGCCTCTACACGGTGGAGCGGCCCGAGCTCAGGCAATGGCAAAAGGCGCTTGCCGTGGTCGCCCTTACGCTCCTCGCCTTCCCGGGCGACTGGAGCAGCATTGCCGTGCTTGCCATTCTGGATATCGGGCAGAACCGCGGCGACTTCCGCCGCCAGATGACGCGCATGATGCTCTGGGTCGCGCTCTATGCGCTGGTCTACGCGCTCTTTATCGACCTCGTCTACGGCGTGCTCCAGCTCTTCGCCGGGCTGACCATTCCGCTGCTCAAGCGCTACAACGGCACGCGCGGTGCGGGTCGGGGCATGAAGTATCTTTTCTATCTCTACTATCCCGCGCACCTCTTCCTCTGCGGTCTCGTCCGCGTCCTGCTCTACGGCAACGTCGGCGTGATGGTCGGCGGACAGTAAGGCAATACCGGCAAAAAGGGGAGCGCCCATACGTTTCGTATGGGCGCTCCCTTTCCTTTTCACTTTTCAGAACGCAACGTGCATGAACAGCGCCACGCAGCAGAGGATCACAGCCAGCGGGACATAGACGTAACGTCCCACGCTGTACCAGAGGCTTCCGCGCAGCTTGCCGCTGCCGGTGTTGACGGCATCGAGCAGTTCGTCCTTCTTCATCACATAGAACCAGGAGATCGCGCCGAGCGTCGCGCCGATGGGAATGATGTAAATGGAGACAAGGTCCATCCACGGGCCCCACTTGTCGATGGTCTCCATGCCGATGCCGAAGCCAAGGCATACCACGCACAGGATCACCAGCACCGCCGTGCGGCTGAGCTTCGGGAACTTGTGCATCAGGGATTCCGCAACGGCCTCGAACATATTCTGCAGCGAGCTGACGCCCGCGAAGATCATCGCAACATAGAGAATGATGGCAAACAGTCGGCCGAGCGGGATATCCTGCAGAATGGTCGGCAGCGTGACGAACAACAGGCTCGGACCCGCGCCGACGTCCAGCCCGTAGGAGAAGCAGGCGGGAATAATGACCAGCGCGGCGACCACGGCAGCGATGGTGTCAAAGAGCGCCGTGTGCTGCGCGACGCCCACCACGTCCTCGTCCTTGGAGAGATACGCGCCGTAGACGATCATGCCGCTGCCGGTGACGGACAGCGAGAAGAACGCCTGCCCCATCGCCCAGATCCAGATCATCGGGTCGGTCAAAGCCTCCCAGCGCGGGGTGAACATGAAAAGATAGCCCTCCGCCGCGTTCGGCAGCAGCGCCACACGCACCGCCAGAACGAGGAAAATGAGGAAAAAGAGCGGCATCATGACCTTGTTGGTCTTTTCGATGCTGTGTGCGCCAAGGAAAAGCGTCAGCAGCGTGCCGACGACCACGACGATGTGATAGGGAATGACCGAATAGGGCGTGCCGGAGAATGCCCCGAACCACGCGGCGGTGTCCGCGGTCATGAGGGTGCCGAGGAGGGAATCCACCAGCGCCTTGAGAATGTAGGTCACGATGACGGCATAGCCGATGGCAATGCACATGGAGCCCGCCAGCGGCAGCCAGCCGAGCAGTCCGCCGGCCTTGCCCGCGCCCTTGCCGCGTGTTGCCCAGGCATTTTCATAGGCGCCCAGCGTGCCAGTCGCCGCGCGGCGGCCCATCGCAAACTCCGCCGGCAGGCCGACGTAGCTGAAAATGAACACGAACAGCAGATAGATCAGCAGGAAAGCTCCGCCGCCGTTGCTGCCCAGCTTGTTGGGAAAGCCCCATACGTTTGCCATACCGACCGCCGAGCCGACCGAGGCCAGAATAAAGCCCCAGCGGCTGGCAAAGCTCTTTGTGTTTTTCGTGTGCTTCATGATGTTCTCCCTTTGGACCGTCCGCATCCCGACGGGGCGGTCCGCTTCCTTCCGTAATCATAGCAAAGCCCCGACCCGCAGGGGCTGGGACTTTGTTATTCTAAAGCTTTGCTGTATAAAAGTCAAGCGTTTTCCCGAAAACGCATCCGGATCGCGGCAGCGAGATCCAATTCACCGCCGAGCTGCGGTAAGCGAAAACGAAATTTGCCGCGGCGTGCGCCAAAAAAGGCTTGCGCGCCGCGACTTTTTTGCACATAATAGGGACAAGAATTTTCCCCGACGGAGGTTACTTTATGTCTAAGCCTATTCCCAAGCGCAGCGAGGTCGCTGCCGAGTTTACCTGGGACCTTACCGATATCTTCCCCTCGGACGAGGCGTGGAAGTCCGAGTACGAGGCGCTCAAGCCCTATGCCGAAGCAGTCGCCGCCTATCGGGGCCGCCTCGGTGAGAGCGCGGAGACGCTGCTGGCCTATTTCCGGCTCGACGATGAGCTGAACGTCCGCGTCGGCCGGCTCTACGGCTACGCCAACTGCAAGGCGGACGAGGATACCTCAAACAGCTTTTATCAGGACCTGCGCGGCAAGGCGCTGAGCCTGTCCGTCGCGCTCTCCGGAGCGGGCGCGTTCGCCGCGAGCGAGCTGCTTGCGCTCCGCGATGAAACGCTCGCACGCTTCTACGCCGAGCAGCCGGAGCTGACGACCTACCGCCGCCCCATCGAGCAGGTCCGCCGCCGCAGGGCGCACATTCTCTCCCCGGAGTGCGAGGCGCTGCTGGCGAATGCCGGCGAGATGGCCGACAGCCCCGATGCCATCTTCGGCGTGTTTCATAACGCCGACCTCCGCTTTCCCGCTGTGACCGACGGCGCGGGCGCGGAGCAGCCGCTGACCGATGCGACCTTTGTTCCCCTGCTCCAGAGCGGCGACCGCACGCTGCGGCGCAATACGTTTGAGACCTACTACGCCACGCTCGGCGGCTATCGCAATACGCTCTCCGCGACGCTTGACGCGCAGTTCAAGCAGCTGCGCTTTTTTGCCAACGCGCGCAGGTACCCCTCCACGCTCGACGCCGCGCTCGACGCGACCGAGGTGCCGGTGAGCGTTTACGACAGTCTCATCGAGAGCGTCCACGCGAACCTCGACAAGATGTACCGCTACGTCGCCCTGCGCCGCCGTCTGCTTGGCGTGGATGAGCTGCACATGTACGACGTCTATACGCCCATCGTCCCCGACGTGGCGGAGGAGATCCCCTTTGAGCAGGCGAAGGCCACCGTGCTCGACGCGCTCACCGTCCTCGGCACGGACTATACCGCCATGCTGCGCGAGGGCTTCGACCACCGCTGGCTCGACGTGTATCCCAACGTCGGCAAGCGCGGCGGCGCATACTCCTCCGGGATCGCGCGCCCGCACCCCTATGTCCTGCTCAACCACACCGACGACCTCGACAGCCAGTTCACCATCGCGCACGAGATGGGCCACGCGATGCACAGCTATCTGAGCTGCAAAAATCAGCCTGTCTGCACGAGCGACTACGTCATTTTCGTCGCCGAGGTCGCCTCGACCTGCAACGAGGTGCTGCTCATGCGTCATCTGCTGAACAAAAGCACCGATAAGCGCGAGCGGGCCTATCTCATCAATCACTTCCTCGACCAGTTCAAGGGCACGGTCTACCGCCAGACGATGTTTGCCGAATTCGAGCGCGAGCTGGGACGCATGGCGGAGCGCGGCGAGACGCTGACCGCCGACGCGCTGGACGAAAAATACCTCGCGCTCAACCGCCTCTACTTCGGTCCCGACATGATCAACGACGCGCAGATCGCACTCGAGTGGGCGCGCATTCCGCACTTCTACTACAATTACTATGTGTTCCAGTACGCCACCGGCTTCTCCGCCGCGGTCGCTCTGGCCGACCGCATCCTGCGTGAGGGGGAGCGTGCCGTCGCGGACTACAAGCGCTTCCTTTCCGGCGGCAGCAGCACCGACCCCATCTCGCTTCTGAAGCTCGCGGGCGTGGATATGAGCACCCCCGCGCCGGTCAATGCCGCGCTCGCCATGTTCGGCGAGCTGGTCGACGAGCTCGACGCCCTCACCCGCTGAACGGCGTTTCCGTTGGTAAAATATTCCAAAATAAAACTCTTGTTCTAATTTAGACACTGTGGTATACTGTCCGACAGAGGGGAGGGCTGCGCCATGCCGCAAAACGAGCGGACCTATATCGCCATTGATCTCAAGTCGTATTACGCGTCCGTGGAGTGCATGGAGCGCGGCCTGGACCCGATGCGAACGAACCTTGTGGTGGCGGACCCGAGCCGCACGGAAAAGACAATCTGCCTTGCGGTGTCGCCGGCGCTGAAGGCTTACGGCATCCCGGGCCGTGCGCGGCTCTTCGAGGTGGTCGAGCGCGTGCGGCAGGTCAACGCCGAACGGCAGCGCCGCGCGCCGGGCGGCCGGCTGACCGGAAGGAGCGCGGACGATCTCGCGCTGAAGGCCGACGCGTCCCTCGCGGTCGACTATCTGGTGGCGCCGCCGCGCATGGCGAAATACATCGAGGTCAGTATGCAGATCTACGGCATCTACCTTAAGTACGTTTCGCCTGAAGATATCCACACCTATTCCATCGACGAGGTACTGATGGACGTCACCGGCTATCTGGAGACCTACCGCACGACCGCCCGTGAGCTGGCGAGGGCCATGATCCTCGACGTGCTGCACACAACGGGCATCACGGCGACGGCGGGCATCGGCAGCAATCTCTATCTCTGCAAGGTAGCTATGGATATGATGGCCAAGCGCGTTCCGCCGGACGAGAACGGCGTGCGCATCGCGCAGCTTGACGAGCGGAGCTACCGTGCGCTGCTTTGGGAACACCGTCCGCTGACAGACTTCTGGCGCGTGGGCCGCGGCTACGCGAAAAAGCTGGAGGAGCATGGGCTGTACACGATGGGCGACGTGGCGCGCTGCTCCATCGGGAAGCCGAACGAGTATTATAACGAAGGGCTTCTCTACAAGCTCTTCGGCGTCAACGCCGAGCTGCTCATCGACCACGCCTGGGGCTGGGAGCCGTGCCGCATGGCGGATATCAAGGCCTACCGGCCGGAAACGAACAGCATCAGCTCCGGTCAGGTGCTGCAATGCCCCTACTCCTATGACAAGGCGCGGCTCGTCGTTCGTGAGATGGCCGAGGCGGTCGCGCTGGAGCTGCTGGAAAAGCGGCTCGTGACCGACCAGCTCACGCTGACGGTCGGATATGACATTGAAAACACGGCAAACGGCGGCTATCGCGGCGAGACGGTGCTCGACCCTTACGGCCGAAAAATTCCGAAGCACGCGCACGGCACGGCGACGCTGGGGCGGAAAACCTCCTCGGCGCGCCGCATCGTGGATGCCGTACTCGGCATCTATGACGAAAAGGCCGACCCGAAGCTGACGGTCCGCCGCCTGACCGTCACGGCCAACCGGCTCGTGCGCGAGGAGGATATCCTGCGCGAGCCGGAGCAGCCGGTGCAGTTCAGCCTCTTTGACGATCCCGCGGCGCGGGAGCGGCAGCTTCGGGAGGAGGAAGCCAAGCAGGAGCGGGAGCGCCGGATCCAGGAGGCCATGCTGGACATCAAGAAAAAGTACGGTAAAAACGCCATCCTCAGCGGCGGCAGCTACCTTGACGGGGCGACCGCGCGCGAGCGGAACCGCCAGATCGGAGGACACAAGGCATGAGCGGAAAATACGACGATATCATCGACCTGCCGCACCCCGACCCGCAGACGCATCCGCGGATGCCCATGCGCGACCGCGCGGCGCAGTTCGCGCCCTTTGCGGCGCTCACCGGCCACCGCGCCGCCCTTGCGGAAACGGAGCGACGCGCCGCCGACGCGGCGGAGCCGGAGAACGAGCGGTTTTCGGAGCCGTAGCCGCGCGCTCTTTCCGCATCTGCGGCCGGTCATGGAGGGCAAAGCGCATGAAAAAGCCTGAACCGACCCTGCGGCCGGACCGCAGCGTACTGAAAATATTCTAAACCGTGAAGTGGAAGAGTATCGCAAAGAGTCGAAAAGCCTGATCTTGCCCGAAATTGAGGCAGAGCATTACCGGTGCTATAACGCATTGGATCCTGAGCTCCTTTGGCGGATTATTTTGCAGATAGTCTCCGAACGCCTTGATCGTAAGATACAACAAGGTTATATAGAGCAAATTGCAGACTCTCTTTCTCCGGTAGAATGTGTCGGCTTTGAAGAAGCTGCGTTTAAGACGGTTGGCCCGCAGTGCCAGCGGCTTGTTCTGGGAATATCAGTCGGATAAACGGGATCGCGCGCTCTACCCTCTGCGTGACAAATGTCTGAGCGAAAGCGACAGACGTGGAGCGCGAAAGGTATCCGCCGGATGCTTCGCAGCGAACCGACAGCGCAGCCCGAAACGCCGTTACAGCCCCGAGTACAGGGAGGCGCTGAAGCTGCAGCAGATCTGGTGCGAGGGCATATTTGCCCAAACGAAGGATAAACCTCACTTTGTCAACAACACCAATATGGCCCGTTTACGGTCGGCAAGTAACGGTTCTGCGCAGCTGGCAGACCGTGCTCGTGCGTTTGATGTGTCTGCAAAGAATATAGGGCTTTGCCCGCATAAGCAAAACCACCCGCTTCGCGGGTGGCTGCTCTTTTCTCTATAGGTGCTGCACGACGGTGACCGCGCCGGAAAAAATGACGTAGGCGTAGACGAGGCGGCGGAGCTGCGCGGCGTTGAGTCTTCCGCCGAGCTTCAGCCCGAAGCGCTGCCCGCAGACCACGCCCGCCACGCCGAGCAGCGTCAGCGGCAGGAGATCGAGCGTGTAGTAGCCGCTCAAAACACGCGTGGTAATGGATGTCACGTTATTTACGGCAAAATTGGCCTGCGCGTTGGCGAGATAGCTCTCGCGGCTGTCTGTGGCAGCAAGGTAATAGATCGCCATGATCGGCCCGCCGATGGAAAACAGTCCTCCGCAGATGCCCGCGAGCAGACCGCAGACGATGGTGACCGCCGGCGTCACGCGGATGGCCGCCTTCTTTTCCGTCAGCAGCAGGTAGGTGCCGAGCAGCATCAGGAACGCGCCGAACACCATGGTCATCACGCGCAGGTCCATCGAGCCGATGAAGCGGATGGCTGTCACGCTCGCCGCCGCGTAAAGCAGCGTGGGCGGCAGGGTGAGCTTGAGGTCAATGCTTTTGCGCAGCTTCCATGCCAGCGTGACCGTCAGGCCGAGGCAGATGGAGGTCGAGACCGACGGCGCGACCGCCATGGTGAAAAAGTACGGCAAAATGGTCATCATCACGACCGCCGCGCCAAAGCCCGTGATGGATTGAACAAAGCCGCCGAGCGCTGCGCTCAGCGCGACTGCAAGGTATACCATGATCGCTTTCCTCTGATTTCCTTTTCTGAAAAAATGACCGTCGGCATTTCTGCCGACGGTCATTGTATGCTTTTTCCCGAATCGTGTCAAGATTCCGCAAAGC
>ERZ808259.675-NODE-675-length-12340-cov-3.317949_pt1 | contig 12340 bp, 4 predicted proteins | sample MGYA00521279_ERZ808259 | MGnify/ENA primary metagenome ERZ808259 (study PRJEB31516, sample SAMN03275586) | gut metagenome | biome: mammalia-associated habitat; material: feces | host: Papio cynocephalus | place: Kenya | collected 2012-07-27 ... | reverse complement strand
TTTCTTTTCATTTTTCTCTTTCTCCTTTTTTTGGTTTATTCCTTCTCGACCTTATGCACACCTTTGTCACGGGCGCGGCGGAACTTTCAAAATATTTCTACTCGCGCGAAGCGCGAGAATTCATTTACTCGTACTTATCCACTGCGCGGCTTTTCCACAAGCGATTCCCTCGCCTATCAGCCTTATTTTTTATATTTTATAAGGTCAATGAAATTGTACCCCCCCCGCACTTTTGTCAACCGTTTTCGTTCGTTTTTCCATGATTTTTTATTTTTTGCCGCGTTAGCGGCTCTTTTTCGGCGATTTTTGCGTTTATAAACAAAAAGTTATCCACAATCGCTTGACTGTGGATAACTCGGTTCGTTTTATATTCGGTTATATTATTCGGACGGATTATTTCTCGTCGGGGTGTTTTTCGATAACGTCGGTGACTTCGGTGAACTCGGTGGGCGGCGTGATGATTTCTTCGCGGACTTTTTTGATGCGCGAGGAAATGTCCTGCATTTTGCGGGCGCGTTTAAGCGAGTAGAAAAGGTCGACGAACTCGCCTATGCCCTCGACGATAAGGAAAATACCGGTGATGACGGCGAGAATCACGGCGGAGGCTTCGCGGGTAAGCCCGAGCGCGACCGCACCGAGGATAATCAGCACCGCGCCAGAGATCATCACGCACCACCACCTGTTAAGCCCGAACGCGCGGAAGTCGAACGAACGGATCACGCGGATAAAGCCGGTGACCATAGCCCACAAGCCGAACAGCACGGGGAACAGATCGGCGATAAAGCCGTTGGTGACCATGCAAGTCACGCCTAAGAGAATAGTCACGATGCCGTCGAGGAACACCCAACCCGCGCCCAGCACGAGCATACCGCCGCCCGCGAACGCCGCGATCGTGGTAATGCCAGAAGCGATCAGCATCGCGCCCAGCACGAACGACAGCCACCCCACCGTATCGTAGGGGAACACGAAGCACAGCACTCCGCACACTATCAGCATAAGCCCCGACAAGCCTTTCAATATCATAGACGACGGTTTCATAATTTTTACCTCCGAATTTTGCTTCCTTTACCTAATTTATACTACCGATTGAAAATTTTGTCAAATATCCCTCGCGAGTTAGTAATACGCTATCGCGATTTCGGTATAATATCTTTATCGCAAGCGATTTTACGGCATTACCGCTTTATTTCGAAAAAGTGTGTGAAAACGCTTGACAAGCAGCAAAAAACAAGTTATCATATTCGCATAAAAAACCTACGAGGTAGAAGAGTACCCGCGGCAAAGTGCGCAAAGAGAGTTCCCGGTCGGTGTGAGGGAACGGCACGGCGGCGGCGAATGGGTTACCGAGGGCGAAGGCGAACGCGGAGTACTCCGCTACTAGTCCGCGACGGCTATTCCCCGTTATCGGAATACGGTATGATAGTACCGGGTCAAGGTCGCATTTCGCGATAAATTTGGGTGGCAACACGGCTATTTCGTCCCATGAACGACGATTTCGCCGTGTTTTTTTTATACCTTGAAACCAACACTATTTACAGGAGGCAACAATCATGGCTCACAAAAACATTCCCACGAAGATTTATCTGTCCGAGGACGAACTGCCGAAATACTGGTATAATCTCAGAGCGGACATGAAAGAAAAACACGATCCGTTCTTAAACCCCGCTACGCTGCAGCCCTGCACCGCCGCCGACCTCGAGCCGGTGTTCTGCAAGGCGCTGGTCGAGCAGGAACTCAACCAGACCGACCGCTATATCGAGATCCCCGAGGGTATACGCAAGTTTTACAAGTCGTTCCGTCCGTCGTCGCTTACCCGCGCGTACTTTCTGGAGCAATACCTGGACACGCCCGCCGAGATCTACTACAAGTTTGAGGGCAACAACACTTCCGGCTCGCACAAACTCAATTCCGCAGTCGCGCAGGCTTACTACGCCAAAGCGGAGGGCTTGACCTCGGTCACCACCGAAACCGGCGCGGGACAATGGGGCACGGCGCTGTCGATGGCTTGCGCGTTCTACGGACTGGATCTTAACGTATATATGGTCAAGGTCAGCAGTCAGCAGAAACCGTACCGCAAAGCCGTGATGGAAACTTACGGCGCGCACGTTATCTCATCGCCGTCGGACACCACCGAAGCGGGCAGAAAAATCCTCGCCGAACACCCCGACACCGGCGGCTCGCTCGGTTGCGCGATTTCCGAGGCTATCGAGGTTGCGCTCCGCCGCGACAAGTGCCGCTACGTCTTAGGCTCGGTACTCGACCACGTTCTTCTCCACCAGTCGATAATCGGGCTGGAGTGCAAGACCGCAATGGACAAATACGATATTCACCCCGACATAATCATCGGTTGCGCGGGCGGCGGGTCGAACCTCGGCGGACTTATCGCGCCGTTTATGGCGGACAAAATCAACGGCAAGTCCGATACTCGCTTTATCGCCATCGAGCCCGCTTCCTGTCCGTCGATGACGCGCGGCAAGTACGTTTACGACTTCGGCGATACCGGCAAAACCACTCCGCTGATGCGTATGTACACGCTGGGTTGCGGGTTTATGCCCTCGCCCAACCACGCGGGCGGACTGCGCTACCACGGCATGAGTCCCGTCATTTCCAAACTCTATCACGACGGCTATCTCGAAGCGCGTTCGGTCGAGCAAACCGCGGTTTTCGAAGCGGCGACCAAGTTCGCGCGTACCGAAGGAATTCTGCCCGCGCCCGAGTCCGCTCACGCTATCCGCGCGGCGATCGACGAAGCGCTCGAGTGCAAAAAAACCGGCGAGAAAAAGACGATACTGTTCGGGCTTACCGGTACGGGATACTTCGATTTGTCGGCGTATATGGCTTACAACGAAGGCAAAATGACCGATTATATCCCCACCGACGAGGACCTTCAATGCGGTTTCGACACTCTCCTCGATATCCCGCAAAACAAAGACGCGTAAACTTATAGGTCGGAAGGCATAACGATTATGGAAAACAAGAAAGTGATACTCACGGGCGACCGCCCCACAGGCAAACTGCACGTCGGACACTACGTCGGCTCGCTGCGCGAACGCGTAAAGTTGCAAAACTCGGAAGCGTTCGACGAAATCTACATCATGATCGCCGACGCTCAGGCGTTGACCGACAACGCCGAAACCCCCGGCAAGGTGCGCGACAACGTTCTCAACGTCGCGCTGGACTACCTCGGCTGCGGCATCGATCCCGAAAAAACCACGATTTTCGTACAGTCCGCAGTACCGGAACTGACGGAACTTACTTTTTACTATCTCGACCTCGTGACGGTGGCGAGATTGCATCGTAACCCCACGGTAAAGTCCGAGATCGCCGCTCGCGGCTTCGAAGACAGCGTACCGGCAGGTTTTTTGTGTTATCCCGTGTCGCAGGCAGCCGACATCACGGCTTTCCGCGCGACGGCGGTACCGGTCGGCGAGGATCAGAAACCCATGCTGGAACAGTGCCGCGAAATCGTGCGGAAGTTCAATTCTCTATATGGCGAAACGCTAGTCGAACCCGACATCGTTCTCCCCTCATCGGCAGCCGCCCGCAGACTGCCGGGCGTCGACGGCAAGGCAAAAATGAGCAAATCGCTGGGAAACTGCATATATCTTGCCGATCCGCCCGAAGTAGTGGCACAAAAGATCTCGTCCGCCTATACCGACCCCGATCATATCCGCGTCGCGGATCCCGGCAAGATTGAGGGCAACGTGGTTTTTACCTACCTCGACGCGTTCTGCCGCCCGGAGCACTTCGCCGAGTTTTTACCGGAGTACAAAAGCCTCGACGAACTGAAAGAACACTACCGCCGCGGCGGCCTGGGCGACGTCAAGGTAAAGCGTTTCCTTACCGCTATCATGAACGCCGAACTCGCGCCCGTCCGCGAACACAGAGCTTATTGGGAGAAACGTCCGGACGAAGTCAGGGAAATTCTGAAAAACGGCACCGAAAAAGCACGCGCAGTCGCCGCGTCCACTCTTCACGACGTGCGTAAAGCACTGCGAATCGATTACTTCGACTAAAAACAGATAAATAAACGAAAAACGCCCTGCCGAGGTTACCCGGACGGGGCGTTTTTATGTTGTTTTTTAATTATCTTTTAACCCAAAGCGGAAATTATCGCGGTATCGTTAGTCCAGTCGAACGCGGTAATCGGAACTCCGCCCTGCTTCACTACCTTTATACCCGAGGTATAAGTAGCGCCCGAAGTAAAGAAACCGTAAGTATCTCTCAGCGTAGCGTACTTATCCGCGTTTTCGGTTGCGCTGATAGTGTAAGCGAGATTTCCGTTGAGGTACAGTCTGACGGACGCTTCGGTCACGCATACCGCCAAAGTCGCTTTTTCGTAATCGACGTCGGTTTCGGTCGCAACTACAAGCCCCATGTCGAGCCACGGATCGCAAAGTATACGGATTTTGATTGCGCCCTTATCGCCCGCGGTACCGACGTATTCGCCGAGCGCAAAGTAAACGTGTTTGGTCGACTGCGCGGAAGAAGAAACGTAAATGCCGGTAGAAGCCCACACGTCGTTAGTCGTGATAAGGTTTGCTACGGTAACGGTCGAAAGCAACTGCGCCGAACCGGCAGACCCGGAGAAAATTTTCCATACGTTATTCTCGGCGGCTCCCGGAGTTACGCTTTGTTCGTCACGATTATAAGTCCAGCCGTCGGCAATTTTGGCAAGGCCGAACTTTACGTTGCTCACGTTGCTTGCGTTGCCTTTGACTTCGATAAAGTTCGTGACGGTCATAAACGAAGCGTTTTCGAAATCGAGAACCCACGCGCCCGCGGGCAGTTCGATCGAGTACGTTCCGTCGGCGTTGACCTTGTTTTCGAACGTTTTAATAAGGTTGCCGCCGTTGTACGCTTTGATTACCGTCGCGGCAACGGACTTAGCAGAATCCGCGCCGTAAGCCGAGGTTTTCATCACCGTTCCGCCGACAGCGTAGTACGGCGACGCGGTAACGACCTTATGCGAGGAAGCGTAGAACTGCGCGGTATAAGTCGTGCCGCTGACCGTGGTATTCTGATAAATGCCGTTCGCGGCGATCATAACCGGTACGTCGCTGACCTTTGAAACGACTACGAGATCGCCGAGAGATACTTTGCCGTTCGTCACGGGCGTATCGCCCACTTTCGCAGTAATGCCGTCGGACAGAACGAGTTTGCGTTCGTTGCCGGTTACGTAATCCCAGTCGGAGAAGGTCGCGTTCGTGTTGTCGCAAGTGCCTAAACCGAAACTATATTCTCCGTCGGGGCTGAGGTAATCGGTCAATTTCGTATCGGCGGTTCCCCAGTGTTTAACGACGGTAGCGTCCTCGACTTGGATATTCGTGAAGTGCTTGTCATTGACGTACACTCTGAGCGTTGAAAGACTAGCCGCCATTCTGACGACGGTGAGTTTCGCTCTCTCGCCGTCGAGTACGAACGGGCTTCTGTCGAACGCCGAGAAACTTATATAGCCGTCGCCGAAGTTAGCGTAGAGGTCGTATCCGCCCGTAATTTTACGGAGCGTTATTTTGATAAAGTTCGTTTTCGTAGCGTCGCGAACGACTATGCCCGCACCCTTCCAGTCGGTGGTTATTTTATCGACGTAAGTCGTGACGGCGAAGTCCGTGCCGCTGCCGAAGTACGCGGTTATATCGCCGCTGTTGGTGATTTTTCCGGTGCTTTCGTCGAAAGTCAAGCCGCTCATATCGGGTCTGACGAGCGTGAACGTCGCGTTCGCGTTCTCGACCGCCGCGTTCGTCACGGCAATCGTATCGCCGATCGCCGGCATAAACGCCGCGTGTTCCGCTCTCACGGTATACTCGCCCGCGGGCAGGTACACGGAGTACTCGCCGCTTATGCCGACTACGCCGGTAAATTCGGTAGCCACGCCGTCCTTGATAAACTTCAGCACGGTCGAGGTAAGATCCGCGGTAGCGTAATCGGGTTTGGCGATTTTGCCGCTTACCGCGTAAGCCTCTTCGTAAGTCACGGCGTGGTTGTCGGTGACTACGAACGAAGCGGAATATACGTTTTCGTTACGGTCGGTCGTAACGGTAACGCCGTCAATCGCGAAAGTCACGAGGTTTGCGCTCATCATCGACACCGTGACGGTATCGCCGAGAAGCACTTTGCCGTCGACGACTTCCGTATCGCCTACTTTCGCGGTCACGCCCTCGGGGAGCGTAAGCGTTCTGCCGATGAGTTTCGCGACGGCGGTTTTGCCGATCTCGTAGCCCCACTCGGTGAACGTTCCGGTCTGTTCTGCGAAAAGTCCGAGTTTGAGTTTGCACGTGCCGATAACGTCTTTCAGCGGAGTGCCGTACATAGAGGTGGTTTCGGGAATAGTGAGCGTGAGCGCGTCGTCCATATAGACGAAGTAGTTGCCGCCGTAGTACGCTATCGTAAGTTTTACGGTATCGTCCGAGCCGAATGCGTCCGCTCTCAGCGCTTCGCCGAACTCGCGACCCGCGTAAAGTTCGCCCGCGCCGGTGTCGGCATTACTCTGTCTGCGCATCATAAAGTCGTAGTACACGCCGGTATCGGGGCAGCATTTTCTTATCGCGAACTGCACGTAGTTGTCGCCGCCCGCGCCGATAATCAAGCCGATCGCGGGCCACCACATAACTTCCTGCCGTTTGACGGTGGCGGTAAGCACGAAAGGCTCGCCCGCGTTTACTTCCGCGCCGTAGAGGTAGCCCGCCGTGCGGTCTTGCCCGGTAAGCGCGCCGGTGTTCGGATCGTAGCCGAGCGCGCTGCTTGCAAGGCGCTTGGTAAGCGCGATATTCAGCGCGGTCACGCTCTCTCCGTTCACTTCCGTTATCGCGCCGTTCGCTATCTTTACCGTGTAGGCGAGCGAAGCGGCTTTGCCGTCGACGAGCGCGTAGACTTTGTAAACGCCGTTTCTCACGACGAACGTGAATTTGCCGTCGGCGTCCGCGGTGCAATCGGTCACGGTCGCGCCGCTTTCGTCCAGCACTTTGACCGCCGCTCCGTCCGCGCTTACGCCGTCGACTTCGCTCGTTACCGCGCCGCCGATCGCGTAAGACTCTTCGTAAGTCACGGTATGGTTACCGGCGATTACGAACGAAGCGGAATAGGTGCCGCCGTTTGCGGCCGTCGTTATCGCCGTGCCGTCTACCGAGAAAGTCACGAGGTTTGCGCTCTCGACAGAAACCGTGACGGTATCGCCGAGAAGCACTTTGCCGTTCGTAATTTCGGTTTCGCCTACTTTCGCGGTCACGCCCTCGGGGAGCGTAAGCGTTCTTTCGAGGAATTTATCGATAATCGCGCCGTCTGCGGTCGCGTCGAACGCGGAAACGGTAACGTTCTCGCCCGGCTTTACGACGGAAAGACTCGGCTTGTAGTTCGCGTTATCCGCGAAGAATCCTATCGATTTAAGTTTTTCGTAAACCGCGGTGTTCTGCGTTGCCGAAATCGTATATCTCAACGTATCGTTGACGTAGAGGTAAACCGCGTTGTCCGATACGCACACGGTGAGTTTAGCCGCCGTATAGTCCGCGTCGGTTTCGCTCACTCCGAACTCGGTGACGTACTCCCAAGTATCGAAGCGGAGAATACGGATTTTAACCGCGCCGTTCTCGCCCGCTTTATTTACGGTTTCGGTCAGCGAGAAGTACATAATGCCGCCGCTCTGCGTTTCGATTCTGATACCCGCAGAAGCCCAGCCGTCGTACCGGGTGTCGATATTGCTTACGGTCATAGTGGCAAGCACTCTGCCGCCCTCGACTCCCGCGAACGTTTTGAACGCGCTGTCGACGTTTGCGGGCAAGGTAACGCGCTCGTTCGCTTCGTCGTAAATCCAGTCGCCCCAACCGCCGTCGATCTTGGCGAGCGTGAACGCGGCTTCGCCTACGGTCGCCGCGCCGCCCGAAACGGTAACGGGCTTCGACACGGTCATAAAGTACGGGTTCTCGAATTCGAGCGTGTACTCGCCGTCGATAAGTCCTATCGAGTAAGCGCCGTCCGCGCCCACTTTGCCCTCGAACGTGCCGACGAGTTCGCCGCCCTTGTACGCCTTGATCGTGGTTGCGGTAATATCTTTGGAAGCGTCGGAAGAGTAAATATCGTTTCTCGTCACCGTACCGCCGACCGCGCGTACTTCCGCGATCGTCACGGCGTGGTTGCCGGTAACTACGAACGAGGCGGTATAAACGCCGTCCGTTATGGTCGCGTCGAGCGTTACTCCGTCGACGAGCAGGGCGATTTTATCCGCGCTCTCGACGGTAACGGTTACGGTATCGCCGAGGATGACTTTGCCGTCCGCGACGGCGGTTCCGCCCACTTTCGCAGTAATGCCGTCGGACAGATCGTCGAATTTAAGTCCGTAGCCCCAGTCGGAGAAGGTGGCGTTCGTGCTGTCGCTGGTCGACAAGCCGAAGCGCAATTCTTCGTCAGCGCCGAGGTGATCGGTAAGTTTCGTGTCGGGCGTACCCCAGTGTTTAACCGCGGTGCCGTCCGCTATCTCGATTCTGCCGTAATAGCTGTCGTTAACGAAAATCTTGACGGAAGCGCCTCTTCTCACGACGGTGAGTTTCGCTTTGTCGCCCGCCGCGAACGGATCGGACATACGGGGCAGTTCGATATAACCGCCGCCCACGTGAACGAACACGTCGCAAGCGCCCGCCGCGTCGTTGGTCTTGCGTATAAGAATACGCATATCGGTATTCGCGCCGCCCAAAGCCACGCCCGCGGCTTTCCAGTCGGTCGTAATTCTGTCGATATAAGTCGTGACTACGAAGTCGTTGCCGCTGCCGAAGTATGCGACGATATCCTTGTCGTTCGTGAGTTCGCCGCTTGCCGCGTCGAACGTGAGGTTTTCGGCGTTCGAGGGCTTAACGAGCGTGAACACGACCGCGGCGGTCTTATTCTCGTCGCTTATCGTGATGACGGTCGCTTTCGCGTAAGCCGCGGGGTTGGTTGCAACTACCGTGTAAGCGCCCGACGGCAGGTCTACGGTAAACGTTCCGTCCGCTTTGACTATGCCGGAATAGGTAAGCGTATAGCCTTCGCCCGTGAATTCGAGTTCGGTTTTGGTGTAGTCGATAGTCAGTCCGTCGAGGTTTTCGCCGAGCTCGACCGAGCCGGTGACGGCAACGAGCGAATCCGCAAACGATACGGTCACTTCGCCGCTGTGGGTCGCGGTAAAGGAAACTTCGCCGCCGCCCGCGATGATTTCGGCTTTGTCGCCGTAGGTCACGATAGCGGTTTTGTCGCTGTCGATCGTGACGGTGAGCTTGTCGCCGTACTTGATTTTGCCGTTCGTCGCACCAACGATAGTCGCGGTGCCTTTGGTCGTATCGTACTCGCCCAAAGTCACGGTTTCGTACAGCGCGGCTTCGATATAGTCTTTTGCTTCGTCGCCGAGTTTTATCGAGTAGTTCGAGAACTCGAGGCGGCAAGGCTGCGACTGGCAGACGGTGAACGCGTACGCGCTCATCTTCTCTATCGTTGCGTTGCGGGTGCGCCAGATTTCCACGTAGTCGTCGCCGTTCTTAAACAGCATAGCGACTACCGCTCCCGAACGCACCAGTCTGAACGTAAGCGTTTCGGGATTTGCCTTTGCGCGCAAAGAGTAACTTACCGGCACGGAGACGTTATACGCTTCTCCGCCGCCGTCCCACCAGCCTTTCGGGCTGATACGCAAGCCTTCGTTAAGCACGAAGATTTCGAAGCGGTTGCTGCCGTCGGTGAGCGAAACGCCCATACACGGCTCGGTTTCGTACTTGCCGTCCTCGGTGATTTCGGTCTTGTTCGAGATCGTAAAGTCGATTACCGCATCTTTGCCGGTCTTTTCGGTAAAGTACGCGAGCGAACCGTTGGAGCCGTTCTCGGCGTAGATCACCGAGTCGGCTTCGCCGCTCATATCCCAGTTGTTTACGGAAGAATCGAAAGTTCTGCCGCCGATCGTGACCGAGCCGCCGACCACGTTCTTTTCGAGTTCTACGTCGGGTACGCGTACGGACTTGTCGTCGGCGTTCACGGTAATCTCTATCGTTCTGTCGCGATAGCCCGCGGTCTTGATATTGAGAACGTAATTGCCGTCGAGCGTGATCGTCTTTTCGCCCACGGTATAAGTACCGGCGGGAGAAAGCGTGAAGTTGAACGAGCCGTTCGAAGTGGGAGCGGCGGTATAGAACACGCGCTTATCCGCGGGAGAAGTGAGCGTGAGGAGCGAAGTCGTGACCGCTCTGCCCTCCGCGGTGATCTTGCCGGTGACGCGCACGCCGCCGCTGAGCCGCGCGAACGTCGCTTCGATAGCCGAGTCTGCCTCAATGTCGGCGAACGTGACTTTGCCCGCCGCGAGATTATTCACGACGTAGTCGTATCTGTCGACGCCGCTCACCGTGAACGACGAGAGGACGAAGCCCGCGTTCGGCGTGACGGTGACGGTAAGGCTGTCGCCCTTACGGAGCGCCGTTTTGTCGACGGTGACGAAACCGCCGTCGCCTGCGGTCACGCTTACGTTATAAGCGTACTCGGAAATTATCGCTTTCAGCGCGTCGGCGTTATCCGCATAGTCGGCAGCCTGAAAATCGGAGAATTCGACTTCCGCGCTCAGTCCGTAAAGACCGGGGCAAGCGCCGTCCTTGATCCAGTCGACGCGCTTGATAAGCACGAGCGAGCCGTTGATAAAGTAGAACAGGTTCTCGTCGTACTGAATACACTTGAGTTCGATCTGATCGGTAGCGGGGTTAAAGCCCTCGGGTTTCGCGTAACTGCCCTCGCCCACGTCCTTCCAGCCGGTGTACTTGTCGAGGGTGTGGAAGTTCCACGAAGCCGCGCCGTCGAGAATGCTTCTGCCGTGTACGTAGAAAGCAATCGATTCGGTTTCGTCGCGCATACTGATAAGCCCGGCGCTGGGGTACTGATCCTTCCAGTTGCCCGCGTGAGTCGCGCCGCCGAGCATTTTCATTTTCGCCGAAACCATATACTTCGACGAATTGATCCCCTTGAAGAAAATCGCCTGCTCGTCGGGTCCGGTAGCCTTGGCTACGCCGTCGTCTATGCGGCTGAGATCCCAACCGCTCGACTTCGAGTAGCCGTTAGCCGCGTCGCCCACGACCGCTCCCGGCTTGTCGGCGTTGATATAACCGACCGACCCGAACTTCATACCCGCGATCGGACGGTACCAGTTCTGACGCAGGTTCTCGTCGTAGGAAAGCCCGTAATCCCAACCGGGGTTGCCGTAAATAAATATCGGAGTTATCCACTTGTTTTCGCCCGCGTCCGCTACGTTCTTGACATGACGGTAGTACGGGATAATGCGCACGAACTCGGGAAGTCCGTCCGTAGTATCGATATTCAGCGCGTCCCACGAAACGAAAAGTTCCGCGGTCATTTCCGTCGCTTCGAACTTCATAATATCGCCGTTGACTTTCGACTTCGCTTCGAAACGCGTTTGATTTCTGGAAGCCGAGTCGAACGCATCGACGAAGAAGTTGAACGCGCGCATCGCGTGTCCGTCCTGAACGTCAGCGCCCTTTATATTGAACCAGAACGCCGAGTTCGCGGGGTTCTGATTCGTTCCCGAGAAGTTGAAACGCGCGTTCCACTTCATATCGGGATCTTGCGCTTTCGCGCCGATATACAAGCCCTTTTCGGTGAAAACCGTGGTGTAATTCACGGTCACGCCGTCCTGAACGTGGGTAAGGTACTGCTGCCCCTGCCAACGCGCTTCGGATAAGTCGCCGTCGATAGTCATGTCCGCGTCGTGTTCGTCGACGAACTCTTTTTCGTATTTCCAGTCGTAATCGCTTTTCTCGCCCGTCTTATTGCCGCCGCAGGCTGTGACGAACGCCGCCATGGCGCACAGCGTAAGCGCGAGAAGAATTATGCCGAATTTCTTTTTCATCGTATTTTCCTCCCCTTACTTTCCGAGAACTACGATATCCGACACGCGGATTTCGCCTTCGCCGGCGATTTTCTCTGAAATCGTGACGGCGATCTCGGTCACTTTGATATCGTCGAACGAAGCGATCGCCGCGCCGCCCTGACGGATAAACTCGTTCTCCGCGTCGAAATACTCGGCGTTGAACGGAATATCCTCGATAAAGCAATTGTCGGTATACTTGTCGAGGTTATACCACGCGGGCTTTTCGGCAAGGCGGAACGTAATCGAATCGACTTTCGAGAACGCGTACTCGTAGTTGAACGAGTTGTACACCATTACCGCGCCGACCGACTGCGGCTCGGCGAACTTCAGCGTGATAGTCGTCTTGCCTTTCGCGACGAACTCGCGGTCGGCAAAGTACTCGTGAGTGACGAAAATATCGTCGTTTATATACTTTAAGGTGTCTTTGTCCGCGTTTGTGGCGGTGACGGTAGCCTTGCCCGC
>ERZ808259.674-NODE-674-length-12360-cov-3.771394_pt1 | contig 12360 bp, 20 predicted proteins | sample MGYA00521279_ERZ808259 | MGnify/ENA primary metagenome ERZ808259 (study PRJEB31516, sample SAMN03275586) | gut metagenome | biome: mammalia-associated habitat; material: feces | host: Papio cynocephalus | place: Kenya | collected 2012-07-27 ... | reverse complement strand
CCGACTATGATATAATCGGCTTACCTTTCTTTTTTTGATTGGTGGCGGTTGTAAACTTTGGTGAGTGGCAACCGCCTTTTTTATTTGCAAGATTATAATAACATATTGCTTTTATAATTGCAATAGTTAATTGCAATAAAAACAAAATAATTTATTGCAATTTTAAATTGATACATTAATAGAAATAATTAACTCTTGACATATGGCAATTATTTATTGTATCTTAATATTGCAATTAACAATTACAATATTATAAAGAGGTGTTTATATATGATTAAAACTGATAAGGAAATAGCAGAGAAAGCAAGAGAAAGAGCAAGAAAGCAGAACGAAGCCGCAAAAAATAACTGGGATTGTATTACTTGCAGACTTCCAAAGGGCACAAAAGAACGCATACAGGCGCAAGGCTTAACAATTAACGGCTTTGTAAATGAATTAGTGCTTGCAGAGCTGGAACGCTTAGAAGCTCCAGAGAATAACAACGGCAGCTCTGGTGAATGTCCATTTTAATTTAAAAAATATGCAATTATGTATTGCATTTATGTATTGCTTATGTTATTATAATTACACAAATTAAGAAAGGACAGCCGCAAAGGCTGGAAGGTGGAAAATATGAAAACATTAGAATTATTAAACAAGGCTATTGAATTAGGTTTTAACAGAGAAAAGGCACTTGCAGACATTGATGCAAGTCTTGACGATGTAATCGGAGCAGACAATAGAAAGCCTCTTGCAGAAGAGGAAATAAGCGAAGAGCTGGCAGAGAATATTTTGTTCAGCTTTAAGTGTGAAAAAGAAAACAATTAAGAAAGGTTAAAAAGGCGAACAATATGAAAGCATATACAATTACTGACAAGAACGAAAGAAACGCGCAAAGTGAAAGCGTTTTACACACTTTTAAGGAATTGAAAGAACTTTTTAAACCAGAGGAAGATGCCCCGGCTGTCAACTGGGAGGAGTGGGAAAAGCTCCAAGATGCAGATGATTTACAAGATTATTTAATAAAGTCATATGAGGGCATGGCGTGTCCATATAGTTTTGAAACCGTGGAAGTTGAAAGCCTGGAACAACTCCAGCGAATGAATGAATATTTATATTCCGATGAATTAAAAGAGGAATTATTGAATAACTAATTAATATATTTTTATTTAGGCGGCGTATATCATTGTACGCCGCTTTTTTAATGCCTATTGATTAATTATATTCATTGTGTTATTATATTGCTAATAATTAAATATATAAGATTTACACCCGATAATTATATAATAGTTATTGGGCGTTTTTATTTGTAAATATAATTAGCTGGAGCAGATCCGGCAGAAAGGGGACAACATGGAGAAAGTACAGGAAACACCAGACACACCCGAAGTATTTCAAAATGACATCGAGTTGTATCTATCGCAATTCTGCGAAGAGCACAATATCGAAGATATGACCAAAGAACCACAAAGCCGATGGAATGCTGCACTAATGTATATAAATAAATATGTCTTTAGTGATAAAAGTATATTAAAATTAAATAAGAATATTAGTAGAAATAATACTAATTGTATTATGGATAGTAATTTTTATATGTATGATATAGATAAATTAGAGTATATATTATATATATATTATTATTTATGTTCTGTATATGATAAAGAGTGTAGCATAATGGGCTTTAGTTTATTAACAGGTATTAATTACGATACGTTGATGGACTGGGGAGCAGGAGAGAGAAAACTAAGTGCAAAAAGCTTCGAGATTGTGGAAAAATTGCGGCTTTTTCGTGAAGAAAGTCTATCAAATAAGCTTGCAACAGGCAATAAAAACCCTGTTGGAATATTGGCAATTCTCAATCGTCATTTTGCTTGGAACTTGCCCGGTGTTAGCAGAGAAAATACCACAAAGACAGCTCTAACAGCCGCAGAAATACGCCAGCAATTGAGCCAAAACAATACACAATTAACAGACCAACAGCAGATAAACGCCGTAAACAATTTAGACACAATTTAAACAACGTAGAAACCGCTTAAATACTGGGTTTGTGAGTAATACAGATTTATATAACGCTGATAAATTAAGGTTTATCGGCGTTATAGTGTTCATATGGTGTAAATTGTGTTAATTGTTTAAGAATAAGCCACAAAACAGGCACAATTACATAAGCAAGGGCGGTGGGGGTTTATTTGCCTCCGAAGCGTGCCCCAACTAAGTCGCTCAATTATCCAAAATAACAAAAAGCCTTTATATATTTATATATATATATATATTATTACCCACATAATACACATATAATATATATAATTATAATACATAGCATTATAAAATAATTAGCTATAAATCCTATACATATAACTGATACTAATAAATCACTTATATATTTAATTAAAAATAATTCAATTAACATCTATACATTTAAGGTAACTAGGTGTATAATAGACACATATTAATCAATCACAAGATATTCAATAAACACATCAGATAATCAGTCGTTCGGCTGAATAAATTCCAAAAAATTTTAAAAAATAAAAAGAGTTAGGAGCTATAAATGCAGGGCAATGAATACCAAAAATTGGCTATGCGTACTAACGATAAAAATGCTTATTACAGATTGCGTGCTGAATTAACTGGCACACTTCCGCTTAGTCCTATGCTTAAAAACAAGGTTAATTGTGGCAACATAAGTGACATAGCAGGACTTCTTAACGGTGTTTTAGGTTTAACAGGTGAAGCTGGTGAAGTGTCAGACCTTGTTAAAAAGGGCATATTCCACGAAAAAGGAATAGATTTAGAATATCTTAAGAAAGAGCTTGGGGATTGCCTTTGGTACGTTGCTATGATTTGCGAGGCTTGCGGTTTTAATCTTGATGATGTAATGCAGACAAACATAGATAAACTTATAGCACGTTATCCAGATGGTTTTGACACTTACAGAGCTAATCACAGACAGGCAGGTGACGTCTGATGCTTAAGCCAGAGGAAGATTGCTGTAATTGCTTGTATAAATTTAAAATGTGGTTTGAAATGCCTTGTAAAAATTGCAATGGTAATCCAGACACGCATCCTAACGGCGTAGATAACTTCGTAGAACAGATTGATAGCACAAATGATATTGCAGCACTCTTTGAAGATAAAGAGTAGCTTAATGCCCCTTAGCCAAGCGGTCAAGGCACTAGATTTTGATTCTGGTAACATCAGTTCGATTCTGATAGGGGTAGTTCGCAAGTACTTAATCGTTACTTGCACCTTTGAACTTACTGGTTTGGTGAAATTACCATGACATTAAGTTCTCCTTAACACCTCATAGCAAGAGCTGTTAAGGACTGTCAGAAAGTCCGTGAGGTTTTACGTGTAATACAACACGTAATAATTATCTCATAATTAGGCAGTTATCTTAAAGGGATAGACAGCGAGCGAAGCCACTTTCTTTGAACAGCCAAACTGCACGGCGAAATACATCCAGCTTTGCGACGACCTGTTATAGGCTCGTACCCTATACTGCCATTTAAGACTAGCACTTATCCCCAAAACAATATTTTTAGCATATAAATGACCTCCAAAGTAATTTATAATGTGAATTTGTTTAATCTCTCGGTGCTAGTCTTTTTTTATTTTAAGCTGATATGGCGTAATGGTATCGCAGTAGCTTGCTAAGCTATCCAACAGAAATGTTGTGCAGGTTCAAATCCTGCTATCAGTGCTCTGAAAACGCTTCTTAAGTTTGCGTGCATAAAGCTGGTTGCGAACTTATCCTGGGTTAAGAAGCGTGAGTAAGTTTGATGCGTGGCGGAATGGTAAACGCTAATTAATGGTTAAGAGAAGGGTGTGCGACAAGGATTGCTAGAACAGGTCTGGTAAATAGCTGTAAGCAATTACACCTATAAATCCGTTAGAAAATAAAAATCCATTTATCCCTATTAGTAGGTGCAGACTAACTGACGGAATCTCATGTGTGGTTCAAATCCACACCACATCAATAGCTTTCGGTAGCAAAATACAATACAAAGCGCTATCGGAAATGGTAGAAAGTCCATTCAAGTGAAACAAAGGCAACAACAAAAATCGCTTGTGTCGCAGATATAAATTGTTGCTTTTATCTGCGATAACGGATAGTAGTTCAGATGGGAGTAACGCTTGATTTATTCAAGTAGTCACAGGTTCAAGTCCTGTCTATCCGATTACAACAAACTAGGTTAGCTACCGAAAAGCACAAGCCTTAGTGCCTGTTTGTTGTTTTGTTAATAAGGCGATTATCAGAAAGGCAGGTAATAATATTATGAATTTTGCAGAAAATGAAAATTCAAGAATACTTCCTAATGTTCAAAGTCCTATAATCTATTTTCTTATAGACGGAGATGAGGTTGTTTATGTCGGACAATCTAAAATAGGACTAGCAAGACCATATTCACATAAAGATAAAACATTCACTAAAATAGCTATTATTAATTGCAAAGAAAGTGAATTAGATGACAAAGAAACAGAATTTATCAAAAAATATAACCCAAAATATAACAAGAAAGTAGGAAACAGTGATTACTCATACGCCAGAATAAGAACGATAATCAAAAATCAAACAAACATTCGTGATTTTAATGTGTATGATGTAAGAAAACTTATAGCGAAACTTAGGCTAAAAACTCATATTTTTAACGGAAGTGCTTATATAAGTGCGGAAGATTTTGATAAATTGTTTGCTTTTGTGAAAGAAACGAGTAATGGGACTAAAAATAAAGAAGAATGGAAGAAAAAGGTATTTTAATTTAATTTGGTAAAATCAGTTGCCTAGTGATTGCAACACGAAAAGAGTAACCTACGAACTCCTGACAACTGTTTTTATATAAATCGTAGGATTATCTATCGTAGGAGGTAAGAATATGTCAGTAATTAGAGTACATAAAAGCAAGAATTTTACAGTTATGAGTAATACTCATTTGAGAGATAAGAATTTAAGTTTAAAGGCAAAAGGATTGCTATCTGTAATGCTTTCATTACCCGATAATTGGGATTATTCAATAGCTGGGTTAGTCGCAATATGCAAAGAGAATGAAACAGCGGTTAAATCAGCTTTAAATGAGTTAAGAGATAATAGTTATGTTATTGTAATTAAAGAAAAGCCAACAAAAACCAATGGTGGAAGAATAAAATACAATTACGAGGTTTATGAAGAACCACATAAGCAGAACAAAGAAAAACAAGACCCAGAAAACCTAGGGGTTGAACATCAACAGGTAGAATACCACGGACAATTAAATACTAATGAATTAAGTACTGAAGAATTAAATATTAAAAAACAAAATACTAATGAATTAAATACTAAAAGTAATTCTCTTAACAGAGAACAATGTAATTCTTTTTTACCTAAAGATAAAAAAGCGAAAGAGTTTAAGCCGATAAGCGAATACACTCAAAGCGATTGGGAAGTTGCCGAAGAAAGAATGATAAGTAGAGCTGGTAGGATAGCTTATGATTGGACTAATGATGAAACGCTTAAAGAAAATACAGAAGCGTTCTTTAAATACTTTTTAGAAAAACACGGAGAATGTACTGGAGAATATCACTACCCATTAACAGATAAGGTTTTGTCAAGAGTGGTGGATAACCTAACAAAAGAAACTGACATAGAGCGTGACGGATATACAGATACCTATTATGCAGCTATAAGTGATATGGACGATAATACAGACTACAAGATGTTAGTTAATGAATATTTCAATACAAAGTTTTCAGCAAAATGCGATTATAGTTTGGTTCATTTTTCTTCTGAAAAAGTTTTAATTAACATTATGAACCACGCTTGCAAGAGTAGTTGGTGTGAGAGTAAAGAATGGTAGGAGGTATTCATTATGAGTTCATATAAAGATTTACAGACCAAGATTTTTGAAAGAGATAATTATACTTGCAGATATTGCGAAAAGAGTAGCAGAGAACACAGAGCATTAGTTATGGCACACATAAGAACAACTTCAATGTGTGGTGACGATAGAGAAAGTAATTTAATTACATTATGCCGACATTGTTACAATCATATTTCTAACAATGAGATTAGGGCAAAGTTTGAAACGAAAGAAAACGCCGATTATTTTTGGGGATTATATCACGAAAAAGTCAAAGGATATTGTTATTATACAAACTACATCAAAAAGGTGTTTACTGAAAATGGCGTAGTTATGACAAGACCGCAGATTGATAAATATGTCAGTATATTTATCAAAAATGATAGAGATTTTAATACTTTCAAAGCAGAACTAAAAAATATTGGCTGCGAAAATATGAGAAGTAAAATGCACAAAGAAATGATAAGGCACAAATATCGAGTTGAAAACTAAAGTAAGGAGTGATTATTATGGCAGCAGGCGTACACCCATTGAACAAAGATAAGTTCTATGAAGCAATAAACCTATATATATCAGGGCAGACTTCGCAGGTAAAGGCGGCAAAGGTAGCAGGTTGTAGCGTACCAACATTTAAGAAATACGCTAACAAGATTTATGGCGGCGAGGAATTGCCGGATAATTTATGGGGGAAGAATGATGATTGAGAGAATTATTAATCGCTGGATAAGGCATAAGACAAAGAATCTCACAAGAATACCACTTTTCACAATGACATTTGATTATCGTAAGTATAAGGCACAGGGAAAGAAAGATAGTTGCACACTTCATTGTCACCCAGACATTGCTAATGATGAATTTGTGAAAGAAAAGTTACAGGAAGTTGTGGACTATATCAGAGATAACTATGATTTGGATATATTTACAAAGATTTGAGGTGGTATAATATGTGTAAATTTTGCGAAAATATTCATACATCAGACTATAAAAATCCTACATATGAAGATTATGTACACAAGAACGAAGATGGTGTTTTTGTTCATTTTACAACTGGGGATAGTTTTGCAGATTTTGATTATAAAATAAACTATTGCCCTATCTGTGGTAGAAAGTTGGTGGAAAAATGAAACATCAAAAAGAATGGCACACTTGCGACAGGTGCGGTTCAAAAATAGAAATAAAGCCAAGAAGTAAGATAAATTTTACTTGGATTGCACAATACTCAAGTTTAGAGCCAAGTTTTGAAGATAGCGATATAGGAGCAGAAGTTGAAAAAATCCATACTTTTAGATTGCATAACCGCAAGTATGACTTATGCCCTAAGTGCAGGAAAGATTTTGAGAGGTTTATGAGGAATGAATAACATTAACAATCCTTTATCCGAGTATCAATCGCCACCTAAAGAGACATTGATAAATTTTGGTATAGATATTTCAAAAGAAGCGGTAGAAAAATATGCTTTGGAAAAGTTTGGCAGACTGCCACAAAGCCACATTGAAATGACTTCTGCTAGAGACTCTAAAATAATTGAGAAAACAAGGAGAAATATGAAGAATGAAAATATCAATACAAGAAATAGTACAAGAAGTGGCTGATAAAACATTAGACAATGCCACTATCAACAATGTTCCTTTTCGTGAATGGATTGATAATGTAAATAATGCTTATGAAAACAAAAAGTGCAATTTGGTTTCCTGCCGATACAATGCAGATGGTAAATGTACCAATGACAAGGCAAGAAAAGAATGTATTGAAGTTTCTGAAAAAGTGTTGTGTATAAAATGAAAGGAGATTTTATGAAGAAGAAAATTATAGCGATTGTATTAGGATTAACATTGTGCTTAGGAATGACCGGATGCGCATCATGGGACAGAATGGTAACAGATATGAAGAGCGATGTAAATGGCGGTATGCAGAGAACGATTACTGTATACACGGCAGACGGCAAAGAACTTGCGACATATAAAGGGAAGATTGACCTTAGTACAAACGATGGCGGATATGTTAAGTTTGACCTCGATGGCAAGAGATACATCTACTACAATTGTTTTGTAGAAAGCATTGCAGATATTGATTAAGTAATATTACCGGCTACAGATTGATTGTAGCCGCTGACCTAGAAAAATTATAGGCAGAGGTCTATAAGCACCTTTGCTGAAAAGTGGAGGTGCTTTTCTTGAATGATGAATTACAGCAGCTTATAGCTGATTGTGAAAAATATATCGAAAATCATAAAACAGAAGAAAATCCAACAGGAATAGATGAAAATATTATAGAAGCCTACTGCAACGTGTGTCAGTTCGCCAAAAACAGGGGTGAAATTGACGCAATGTTAAAATGTACAGCTAGGACAAAAGAACTCATAGAAAAGGCTTGTATGCGTGATGTAGGACTATCTATGTGGGAGATAGAAAAGTTTGTATTTGCAAATAAAAGTTCATTTGATTTACTTGATAGATATTATGATGTTCTACTACTTGAAGCACAAAACAAAATAGTTGATAGTGCATTTATGTATCTTGAAAAGAAAAGAGAACCTAAAGAGCGATTTTATATGCCACGTCGCAAACAATTCTTAAAAATGGGGCTAATAGAAGCTTTGCAGGGTATGATTGATGATAAATACGACATACTTTGCGTATCATTAATACCTGGAGCGGGAAAAACAACAATCGAAAAGATGTTTAACGCTTTAGTGGCTGGTTGGTTTCCTAATGATTTTTGCCTTTTTTACTCTCATTCTGGCGACATTACACGAATGTATTACGATGGAGTGTATGATATTGTCACAAATGCTGATGAATATGCGTGGAATGAGATTTTCCCTAATCTTACAGTAACAAGCACTAATGCAAAGCTGGAACAATTTAATATCGGCAAGTACAAGCCATTTCCAAGTGTGCAATGTACATCTGTTGGCAGTAAAAATGCTGGTAAAGTTCGTGCGAGCAAATTTTTACTTGTAGACGATATGATAGGCGGCATTGAAGAAGCTCTTAATCCTATGGTGCTTGATAAATTGTGGGATAAATACGCCGTAGACGCCAGACAGAGAAAAGTTCAAGATACAGACGGACATAACTGCAAGGAAATTCACATTGCTACACGCTGGAGCGTACATGATGTTATAGGCAGAATACAGAATATGTACGCAGGAAATAAAAGGGTTAAGACTATTGCTGTACCAGATGTTGACCCAGTGACAGGCGAGAGTAATTTTGACTATGAATATAGTGGATTTACGAAAGAATTTTTTGCAGACCAACAACTTTTAATGGACGAAATCTCTTACAGGTGCTTATACAAACAGGAGCCAATCGAGCGTGAGGGATTGTTATTTCCAGATGATAAAATTCGCAGATACCTTAATTTGCCACATGGAGAACCGGAAATTATCACAGCACAATGCGATACCAAGGGCAAAGGAACGGATTATTTTGTATTACCGGTATTACAGAAACACGGAGAGGATTATTATTGTATTGATTGTGTATGCGATAATACAGCGGATTATGAAGAACAATACAGAAATGCCGCAGGAGTGCTTGTAAATAATAAAGTGCAAGAGTGCGAATTTGAGCGTAATGCCGGCGGTGATAGAGTTGCTATGGAAGTTAATAAGCGTGTTGAAAGCGTGGGTTGGATATGTAACATTACTGATACGCCAACAGAAACAAACAAAGAAGCAAGAATTTTTCAATGTTCTAACTGGATATTGCAACACATTATTTTTAAAGACCCATCACTCTACAAACCTAATGAGCCTTATGGAGTGATGATGTCACTATTAAAGCAATATTCGGTATCAGGTAAAAAACAATTAGACGATGTTCCAGATGTTTTTTCAAACTTTGCTTTGAGAATGACACAAGGCAACAAAACAGCTAAAGTTGAAGCTGCTATAAATCCATTTAGGAGGTATTAATCCATTATGACAACTAAGGACTATCTTAATCAGATAAGCTATTACAACAAGATAATTGATAATAAAATAATTGAAATAGCACAATACAAAGAATTATCATACAGTATTTCAGCAGTTGTTAATGAAGAAAGAGTTATGTCATCATCAGACCCGGACAAGACGGGCTGTGGTTATGTTAGATTAGAGCAAATGGAAGAAAGCCTTGATAAGCTCATAGATAAATATATTGATGTTAAAAATAAAATAATAGAGCAGATAGAACAAATTAACAACGAAGATTATTATACTGTATTGTTTTTAAGATATGTCAGAAAGTTTACATTTGAAAAAATCGCAAATGAAACAGATTGGTGCTGGCGACAGGTGCACAGAATACACGCCAAAGCATTACAGGCTTTTGAAGATAAATACGGAAGTGAATATTTATAAAAGATGTCATAGAATGTCATATTACCGGTATGATATAGTATATCTGTAAGAAATTACAAAACAAGCAAATTCCATAAACGTAAACATTCCTATCAGAAAGCATCGTTACTTAATTGTGGCGGTGCTTTTTTTTGTGTAAAGAGGGAAGAATATGAATTTTTATATGAATAAGGACAAAAGCATTATGTGCCCTAACTGCCACAAGTTCTTAACTAAGGCAGACAGCAAAGACTCACGAACACATAAGTTAGCGTGCAAACATTGTCGTAAGTGGATATGGTATGTACCTAACAATGATGATAATTTTCAGATTAAAGAAATACCGGATAGCAGGAGTTCAAGCGGTATGACATTTTATTAGAGGTAAGATATGAACACAATGTATTTTCAAGACCTTGTTAGAGGTTGTTATGGTAGAAAAATTGCATACACAAATGTAGATACAATAACCGCTGACAATGTTGTTAGGGTTATTGGAAGTACTATTGGCATATTTAATTGGAATAAGCCGATTATTAAATATTTATGGGACTACTACAAAGGCGACCAGCCTGTTTTATACAGAACCAAGTTGTCTAATGAAGATATAATCAATAAAATTGTCGAGAATCACGCCTATGAATGGGTTCAATTCAAAGTAGGACAAAGCTATGGCGAGCCAATCCAGTTTATTAGCCGCAAAGATGATGAAACTATCAATAAGGCGGTTGACATGCTTAACGATTTTATGGCGGATGCCAATAAACAAGAAAAAGACATAAAAGCTGGAGAGTGGCAATCGGCGACAGGTACATCATTTAAAGCTGCGCAACCTAAAAAGGGAGAAGTGCCATTTAGAATTGTAGCACCTACGCCCCTTAATACTTATGCTGTTTACAACGAGAGCACCGAAGAACAGATACTTGTTGTACAGGAACTTAAAGACGAGGATGGAAATTGGTATAAAATGGCATTTTCCGACACTATGTCTTTTAGAATTGTTGACAGCAAGGTAGTTGAAGCAAAGTTACACACATATGGAGAAATTCCTATCGTTGAGTTTCCTAACAACCATGAAAGACTTTCTGACATTGAACTTATTATAGGTATGCTTGACGCAACCAATAATATGCAGTCTAACAGAATGGACAGTATACAGCAGTTTGTTGAATATTGGGTTAAGTTTGTAAATTGCGAAATTGATGAAGAAACTTTTAAGAAAATGAAAGAAAATCACGCATTGGTTGTTAAGTCAATGAATAAAGATAATAAGTCTGACGTTGACATTATGACGCAGGAACTTAATCAAACACAAAGTCAAGTGGCTAAAGAGGATTTTATAGACAATGCCCTATCTATTTTGGCTATTCCTAACAAACAAGGTAATACAGGCGGAGATACGCAAGGGGCGGTTGAGCTTAGAAACGGATGGGATTTCTCAAAATCAAGAGCAAAATTGAAAGACCCTCTTATTAAATCGTGTGAAAAGCGATTAGCGGTAGTAGTTCTTAATATCTTAAGACTTGCAGGAGAAGATTTAAAACTGTCAGTTAGAGATTTTGATGTGCAGATTAATCACAGCCCACAGGACAATATGTATACCAAGGCGCAGACACTTACAGTATTGCTTCAAAGCGGCATACATCCGCTTATTGCAATTAAGACAGTTGGATTATGGGGGGATGCAGAAAAAACATTTCTACTGTCAAAGCCATATCTCGACAATATATACAAGACTATTGATGATGTGGCAGAGCAGGAAGCAAAAGCACAAGAGATAGTTAATCAACTTAATAATAATCAGCAAAATAAGGCGGTTATCGAATAATCGGTAGCTGCTTTTATTTTATACATTTTGCAGCTATGCGGTAAATAGCAGAAGAACACAGCAGGAGCGACCTGCGGTAACAAAAGCGTGTGTTTAACGGAGGTAATTTATGACAAGAGACGATGTATTAAAACTTTTTCCGGAAGCAACAGATGAACAGATTACAAATCTTCTTAACCAGAATAATTCAGAAGTTGCAAAGGAAAAAAACAAGGTGAGCCAGTATAAGGCTAAGGCTGATAAGGCAGATGAGTTGCAGACACAGCTTGATGAAATACAGGCTGGCAATCTAACGGAGCTTGAAAAGGCAAATAAAGCCTTAGAGACAGCTAATCAGCAGATAGCAGATTTACAGAAAAATAACGCTATCAGAGACCAGCGAGAAT
>ERZ808259.673-NODE-673-length-12384-cov-4.920269_pt1 | contig 12384 bp, 8 predicted proteins | sample MGYA00521279_ERZ808259 | MGnify/ENA primary metagenome ERZ808259 (study PRJEB31516, sample SAMN03275586) | gut metagenome | biome: mammalia-associated habitat; material: feces | host: Papio cynocephalus | place: Kenya | collected 2012-07-27 ... | reverse complement strand
AACAGCCTTGATCTGTGCTTTCAACTTCGCTATAGCCACCTTTTTCGTCATCTGGCTCACGCCGCCGTCCCTGCGGCGGTGTACCTCAAATTGTCCGTAAGTGACCTTATTTTCCATTTTGGTACGTGTCACGCAACATCCTTTGCAAAAAAAATCTCCACCGGATTTTCGATACCGAGAATGTCTATCATCTGCTCCATTTCATCGCTATCGAACACGCCACGCTTCATTTTATCGTAAAACCCTTTCGGTGACATGCCCAGGAGTTTGGCTACTTTGCTCTGGGACAATCCGTTTTCCGCAATAATTCCACGAAGCTTTTTAGTGTTAATCATGTCTATCCCTCCTTCCTGTTACGCCTCACGTTACAAAGAAAATAACACACATCGGCGCACTTGTCAAGTACCAATTTTAAGTTGCTAAATAAATAATGGTTGCATTCCGTAACAAATATGTTATAATGGCTGGTATCAATAACACAGAAAGAAGGTACCAAACATTGACCAAAGGAGATCGTATCAAGTTTTTCCGTAAGCAAAAGGGACTGACCTTGGAAGAATTGGCGACTTGTGTAAAACTCACGCGCCAGACTCTTAGCCGTTATGAAAATGGGGTTATCGCAAACATACCGTCCGATCAGCTCGCCGCCATTGCTGATGTTTTAGATGCAAGTCCAGCCACTTTATTGGGGTGGCACCCCACATGGGAACCGGATCAATACGAGGATTTCAATTCCGCAAAGACTACATCCGAAAAGCTGAGATTGCTTAGAATGTGGGGAATCCCAAAGGATCTATCCGCCTATGAAGCGGAACTTTACAAAAATGCAGATATTATAATTGCATCCCCTTCCGCCGGTACAGGCCAAGTATACTCGAAGGCGGAGGCCCACTTAGTGGACATCTACCGCAGTGTCACAGAGCAGGGGCAGCAGGAGATGATGGCCCATGCGGAGTACATCGGGGAACGGTACAAGAAAAACCCCTCCACGTCCGCCGGGAAGGTCGTGTGATCTTTCTGGACTTTTCCCTAAAATAAGCGAAAAATTTTCGGCATTTCTAACAAATTTGTTTGCAAGAGGTTGACATTTTGGGCTTGTGACCATAATATATGAGGTACAACAAAGAACGTTCGCCGTTCCGCCTGTTGTACTATCAAGCCCTTGGAACAGGTCCCCCACAATAAGGGGTGTGCCCGTTCTAAGGGCTTTAGATTTTTAAGGGAGAATGTATCATGTCAAAAACAGCTATTCTTGTTGATGGCGGTTTCTACCGCAAGCGGGCTAAATTTCTTTGGGGCGAGCATACCGCAAAAGAGTCTGCCGATGCACTCGTTACATACTGTATGCGGCATCTTAAAGAGCGTACACAGACCCATGAGCTGTACCGTCTGTTCTACTATGACTGCCCGCCTATCGACAAGCAGATGTACCACCCTCTCACCGGCACGACCATAAACATGAAGTGCTCAAAGGAGAGTCTGTGGATGTCTGAGTTCTTGTCAGAGCTGAAGAAAAAACGGAAAGTTGCGCTGCGGCTCGGGGCTTTGGATGTTGGTAACGCTGTGTATACCTTGCAGTACGACGCTGTCAAGAAAATTTGTTCCGGAACCTTGACAAGCGACACTTTAGAGATGTGCCACTTTGAACCCACCATCAAGCAAAAAGGCGTAGACATGAAACTCGGCATCGACATTGCTTCTCTTGCTTACAAGAAACAGGTCGAGCAAATTGTATTGATCGCCGGCGACAGCGACTTTGTCCCTGCCGCCAAGCTCGCCCGCCGCGAAGGACTTGATGTTGTCTTAGATCCGATGGAAATGACGATCAGCCCGGAACAAGCATTGCTGGAGCATATTGACGGACTTCGAAGCTGCGGTAGCCCCTACCCTGCAAAATCGAAAAATATCTGACTTATTTCATCGGCCACGAGCCGGGAGGTGACGAGCATGGCTGACCTGAAGATCGCCGCAGCCTATATCCGCGTTTCCACCGATGATCAGGTGGAGCTCTCCCCCGCCTCTCAGCTGGTGGAGATCCGCAAATGGGGCGCTGCCAACGGATGCCTCGTCCCCGATGAGTTCGTCTTTGTGGACGAGGCCAAGTCCGGCCGCAAGGTCACCGGGCGCGACGAGTTCCGCCGGCTCATCGCCACTGCCAAGACCAAGCCCAAACCCTTCGACGCCATCCTCCTGTGGAAGTTCTCCCGCTTCGCCCGCAACCGGGACGACGCGGTGTACTATAAGTCCATCCTCCGCAAGCAGCTGAAGATCGAGGTCATCTCCATCAAGGAGCCCATCGAGGACGGCAAAATGGGCGTCATCATGGAGTCCATGATCGAGGCCATGGACGAGTATTACTCCATCAATCTGGCCGAGGACGTCAAGCGCGGCATGGAAGAAAAGCACCGCCGCGGCGAGCTGCAGGCCACGCCGTCCTTCGGGTACACCGTTCTTGACAATGTGCTGGTCCCGGTGCCGGAGGAGGCCGTATATGTACGGGAGATATTTTCCCGCTTCATTTCCGGCCAGGGGCTTTACTCCATCGCAAGGTGGCTCAACGCCATGGGTGTCAAGACGCACCGCGGCAGCGCCTTCGCAAATCGAACTGTTGAATACATCCTCCGCAATCCGGTGTACATAGGCAAGCTGCGGTGGAACCCCACCGGGCGCAGCCGCCAGGACTTCACGAACCCGAATATTATCGTGACCGACGGCAAGCACGAGCCCCTTGTCTCCGAGGAAGTCTTCCAGCGGGCGCAGACGCGCATCGCGCAGCTGAAGGCCGCCACGCCCTACAAGGCCCGCCCCCTCGGCAGCAATAAGGACTGGATCAGCGGCCTGGTCCGCTGCGCTTCCTGCGGCGCCACCCTGATCTTTGCCAAGCCTCATTACTGGAAGTGCAACAACTATGTGGGCGGCCGCTGCCGCACCTCCCAGCACATTTCCTCCGACGCTCTGAAAAAGGCCATCCTTGACCGGCTCCACATGGACGCTGCGGCATCCGCCCCTCTGAGCTACGAGGTGCTGCGCGTCAACGGGCGGGACGGCGACACCTCCGCCGCCCTTCGGACGCAGCGTGCGTCGTTGGAGCGCCGTCTTGAACGCCTCCGCGAGGCCTTTCTTGCCGGTGTCGATACCGTGGAGGAGTACCGGCAGCTGAAGGAAGACGCGCAGGCGCAGATCCAGCGCATCGACCAGGAACTTTCCGTGGCCGCCGCAGAGAACCGCCGGGCAGGCGATATCTCTATCATGCGCTCCGCCATCAGTGACGCTCTGGCAGTCATCGAGGACGAGGGCGCCTCGCTGGAGCAACGCTGCAACGCCGCCCGATCCGTTATCGACCGCATCACATGGGACAAGGCGCAGAACCTCCTGACCATCCACTACCGGCTCATGCTGGAATAATTTTTGCCCCTAATCGTAGTCTATTGATGTCCGGTGGCCCTGACACCAACAAACTATGAAATAGGCGCGTTTTTCTAAGTTGAAATTTCATAAAAGGGGTTTACAAATGCATTTTTGCGTAATATACTATGACTACCGAGAGCGAAAGCTCCCGGTCAGATAGAATTGACGTCCGTCAATCACCATCTGCCCTAAAGAGGCGAGCCCCTGCCTGCCTGCAAAAGTGGGGAACGAAAAAAGCGGTGAGCTCTCACCGAAAGCAGAGAACGAAAAAAGCGGCGAGCCCCTGCCGTAAGTGGGGAACCAAAAAATGCGGGATGGCTCAGCTATCCCGCATTTCTTTGAACGGAGGATAACGGATGGGCTATTTGAGATTTTACCATATCAAAGAAGAATACATCGCATATCTCCACAGAGTTGACCGGCGTGTTCAGTTCAACAAGGGCGAGCGCCGCCCATATGTCGGTGTTGTGCTGAAAGTTAACGGTCACAATTACTATGTGCCCTTGGAGTCTCCTAAGCCGAACCACGCCAATATCAAATCAAATGGTCCGATACTGAAGCTGGATGAAGGCCGCCTCGGTATTATGGGCTTCAACAATATGGTGCCGGTTAAATCTGGACAGCTCATTGATTTTGACATAGCGGCAGTGACAGACAAGACATACCAAACGCTGTTGCTCAAGCAGCTGCATTACTGCGCCAAGAACAAGGATATTATCGAGCGTAGAGCAATCAATACATACACCAAGCAGATCGGCGGAAACAACCCTTTTTATGAAAGGGTTTGCTGCGACTTTCGGAGCTTGGAAGCGGCTTGTAGGAGGTATAATCCCAACTGGAAACCCAAAATAAAATAGCCAAAGGGCGCGAGGTGATCCTCGCGCCCTTCTTTACTTCAGCACCGGCATTTTCACCGTGCCGCCGCCCAGCACCGGCATCTGTACACCGGAGTTCCCCCGGCTCCCCAGCACCGGCATAGTCACGCCCGCGGATCTGCCGGAGCGCCACGGGGCTTCATAGATCTTGCTCTCGGCCCACCCCTCCGAATAGTAGAGCGCGTCTTTCTCAGCGTTTGACAACGGCAGCTTGTCGATAGCTGCCAATTTTTCAGCTTTCTTTGTAAGCCCCGACGTGGTGGTCTTGTACTGGTAGTACTTCTCTGCCGAAATGCCGTCGTAGGCCTCAAGGTCGCTCTGCTCCTTCAGCGCCTCCTCACTGGCGATGAGGTTGGTATAGATAGACGCTTTCTGTGCGCGCGTCAGCCCGCTGCGCTGCAGCACTGCCAGCTTCTCCGCGTCGCTGCTGCACGACTTGAGCCTCACCAGCACACTTGTGATCTCGCCCATGTCGGCCATCGGCTCTGCGTCGCCTATGGCGTCCATGGCCGCCTTCTCCTTGTCGGTGGCCAACAGGCCGTAATAGGCCGCCGCCTTCCCCTCTCCGCTGATGTTGGAGGACATCAATGCCTCGCGCTGCAACTCGGCCTTGCTCTCGTCATCGGTCTTTTCGATGCCGCGCAGGTCCTGGATGAGGTCATAGCTCTCCTTGGCAGCCACGCCGGCGCTCTGCATACTTCCGAAGGTCTCCGTCTGCTTCGCGGAGAAGTCGCTGCTCCTCTCCGCATAGTAGTCCTGCGCCTCGTCCAGCGAGCTGCGGCCGAAGACAGCCCCCTTAAAGTAGTTCCACGGTGTCTGATCCACCTGGTAGCGCAGCTTTCCGTTGCTGTACCTGCCGCCGCGCAGCACGTCCATGGTGCCCTGTATCGTCTTGCGGAGCTGGTTGCCGCCGTACAGGAACTCGCCGCCCGCCGTGGCGGCCTTGTCCAGCGTGTCAACAGATGTAAGTCCTTTATCCTTTACAGACTTTGCAAGGTCTGCGATCTTGGACAGGTCTGCCACCGCCAGCGTCTGATCTCCCACGCCGGCCAGCGCTGCGGCCCGGCTAACCACCGGCACATCGTTGGCTACGTTGCCGAACAGGCTTTCAAGCGCGGCCCACCAGTCGGCGTCATCGTCGTCCTCCGGCTCCGGCGTGCCGAACAGCCGTTCATCAAACACGGCCTGCAGCACGCTGTCCAGCAGCGATGCCACCGTCTGGCTCTTGGTCAGCCCCCATGCCTTACCCAGCGCCTCCATGGTATTGCCCAGCAGGTCGAATGGCACCGGCGAGCCGCCGGACAGCTCGCCCACGGCGAGGTTGGCCAGAAACGCATACAGGACGTACTTCGCTGCTCTGCCGCCCATGACGCGGGCGGCGTAGGTCTTGCCCTTCTCCCCTGCCATTTTCCGGAACTCGTTAGGCAGGTCTCGGCTGACGTGCTCCCAGCTGTTCAGCGTTTCGAGCTGGAACCGCGTCGCGATCTGCCAGAAGGGGTTTTTCGTGTCGAACAGCACCGGTTTTTCGCCCCGCGCTCTGGAGCCCATCACGCGGCGGCCGTAGTCGTCTGCCAGCTTGATGGCCTCCGCGTGGCTCTTGCCCGCCGCGACCTCCTTGAGGTATTTGCTGCGTACCGCCGTATAGGCCGTGAAGCTGTCCACGGCCTCCGTCATGGAAAATCCGGCCTGCTTGAACTTCTCCCAGCCGGTTTCCGCACCCAGCAGCCACTCCACGCCCTTCTTGCCCTTCAGGAAGTTGCTCTCCTTCACGAAGCTGCTCCTGTCCTTCTTGAAGAAGTCGCGCATCGCCGCCGCTGTGTACCTCTCGCCGTTTTCCACAGCCACCATCGGGAGCTGTGAGGTCTGATTGATGGCCGACGAAACGTTGAACGCCAGCTTGGCCCCGCCGTATTTCCCGGACAGCGTATTGATCCAGTTCAGCGAGCCGCGCCCGGTAGCAGCCTCCGCGCCGCGGTCTACATAGTTCTGCTTGCCCGCCAGCCGGTTGGCGTAGTTGTCCAGGTACTTCGCCATCTCGCTGTAGCGCGTCACGTTGCCGATTTGATCGTACAGCTTGTCGATGTAGTCGTTCAGCAATACGCGGGCATCGCCCTCGTCCAGCGTCGTGTTCTTCCCCACAATGCCGTTCATCCGCAGGAACTCCTCGATCTCTGTGTCCGAGAAATTCCGCGCATTTTCGGCCTGTGTGATCATTTCGTTGGCTTCCTCGCTGCTGTACGTCTTTCGGATGTACTTTTCCGCCGCGCGGATACGCATGATGTCGTCCGTGTGATAGAATATGTTTCCCAGGTAGTAGACGTAGTTTTCAAAGCCCTTGGCGATGTCATACTCCGTCTTGTCCCCCCGGCGCTCCTGGAAGAAGGGATTGTATTGCTTGTACGGCTTCAGGTCCGCCGTCTGGCCGGAGATGGACGTAGGCAGCTCCATGGCCGCATCGTCCAGTCCCAGCATTTTCAGCGCCTTGGAGAACGCCGTCCTCTCGCTTTCCGGCTGAAGGTGCGGCGCATACCCCTCGATAAAGCCAATAGGCTGGTATCCATGGGCCACAAGGAACGTATTGATGCCCTCATACAGCTCCTTGTAGATGTCGCTGTATGCCTTCACGGCGGCCTGCACCGCCGTCGCGTCGGCCTCCGTGCTGGCGGCCAGCTCCTCCGCGGCGGTCAGATAGGTCTTGTAGTTCAGCAGATCTGCGTACTCCTGCGAGGACTTGTCGATACCGAACTCCCTGGCGGAGTCCTCCACGCCAGCGCCGTTCCGCACGTTTTCCACCGCCGGAGCGTACTGCCCGGAGAACTTCGCCACCCGGTCCTGCGAGGCGCTGTACTCCACCAGCTTTTGTACCAGCTCGCGCTCCTTGCGGTTCAGCGCCCGTTTCTTGCCGGTGCTGTCCGTGAAGGTCCGCACCCTGTCCAGCATGGAATTCACCCATGTGATCTGCCGGCCGTTGTTCTCCGTCACCGGATAGAAAAGCTCGTCGTATACCTTCCGGCCATGCGCCGCGCCCCATTCCGTTTCGCATACGCGAGCCGGCGTCTGCAAATTCCGGCGCAGTGTGCTGAACTTCTTGGCGATCTTCCCGCTGCGCTTCCCGGTGTCCGTCATGCCGCCCTCGTCATAGGTGACATCCATGCCCAGCAGCGGCTCCATCTTGGCCGTTTCCCGTTCCAGGATGGTGTTGCGCCGCCTGCTCAGCAGTCCCGCCGCCGGATCATTGTCCATCGTGCGGTAGAAGTCGGTCAGCGTGGCCAGCCGTTCCATGTCCATCGTGGGCGGTACGTCCTGCCATGTGATCTTGTCGCCGGCGAGCTGGCGGGCAAAGGTGCGCTCCTTTTCCGTAAACGCCATCTTGCTGATCTGCTTCTGCATCTGCTTCCGGGCGGAATTGTTGTTCCGCGCCTCCCGCGCCAGTGTTTCCGCCCCAGCATAGTCCGCCTCGGAGCCGAAGGGATCCACGCCCAGCCGCCGGAGCGTTTCCGGCATCTCGTAGCCCTTGGCTTCACGCTGCTGCTGTTTGGCGCGGGCCTCCGCCGCCATGGCGTCGAACTCCGCGTCCATCTGCTCCACCGTCTGCTGTGCGGACTGCGCGGCGTCTGCCCCCACAGTACCGGTCTCCGCGTCCAGCGTCGGCATACGCAGCGGCGTGTACTCCGTACCTCCCTGCGTATTGACATCCACTGTGCCCTGTGGTACAGTGGTATCGGAAGAAAGACTTAGCGGCAGTTCGCTTCGGGCGTTGATCACAGGGGCGGCGCTCTCTGCGCCGGGCATTGTGTCCTGCGACTTGCGAGTCTTTCTTTTTCTTATGTACATCGTATCTGCCTGCAGCAGCTTCTTGCCGTCCGACACACCTTGGATGGTGATATAGGTGTCCCCTATCTGCTTTTCAAATACAATGGCTCTGCGCCCTTTCCCGTCGCTGCCGGTGGACAGATATACATTGTCCGGTGCAGCAATCACCTTCGGGATCTGGGCGATCGCTTCTTCCGTAACTGCCGTCTGTCCCTGTGCCGCCTCTGCGGCACTGTCACCGTGACCTTTCAGGATGTGGCGCACATCGTTCCCGTTCATCATCACGCCATAGCCAGACACGTCTACACCGGTCTCGTTCAGTATCCTGCTGGCGACACTATTCGGAACAACACCCATATAGGCCCTGTCCACGCTCTGCTTGTTGGACAGGGCATTTTTTACGAATGCCAGCGCCTCTTGGTATGTGGACACGATCTTGTTTTTTACACCGGACGATAGGTTGATGCGCTCCTGCGGCGTGTAAGCGGAGAGGCCGTTCTCGTTGTTGAGGCGTACAGCCCCCGCCGTATTCGGCTCTGTAAGCCTCTCTGCGGCGTTCTGCGCTTCGGCGTCAAAGTTTACGCCCGATGCCGCCTGCGCGCCCTGCGCCCCCGGTTCCGTCGCAAACTGCGGCATTTCCGCCGCTACTGTCTCCTGCGTCGTGCGCTCCAGCGTTGGCATCTGCACCGTCCGCCCTCTCCGCAGTTGTCCGCTGCCGCCGATAAGGCCCATAGCGCCGCCCAGCAGGAAGTCATAGGCCATCTGCGCCGCGTCGTCCGTTGTGAAAATAGCCCCGGTGCCGTCGTCCAGCCCCAGCGCCCGGTCCGCCAGCGGGTTCAGCACGTCGGAAACGACCTCTTCAAGGCCTTCACCGCCGGAGTTGATGAGCCACACGGCGGCCCGCTGGCCCGCTTCCGTCTTGGTCAGCTTGTCGGCCACCTTTTCCACAAGCTCGTCCGCCGTGCCGGCGCCGTAGGCCTTGGCAAGGCCGCCGAACAGCTTTTCCGTCAGCACCTCGATGGTGGCGCCCTTCAGGCCGGACAGCGCCTGCTGCCCGGCTGTCTTGCCCTCCCGCCGGGCCTCGGCGGAGGCGTCGCCGTACACGCGGCTGGCCATGGATACCATGCCCGCACCCGGCGCGATGGCGTTCGCCGCCGTGTCGGCCAGGACCTGCGTTCCGGTGTAGCCCAGGTCCACCAGGAACTGCCCCACCTTGCCGCTGCCCTCCTTGGCGGCGGCCACGTCCTTGTCGGCGCTGGCCTTCAGCCGGTCCGAAGCGGCGAAGGCATCGTTGGCGGTCTCCATCGTCCGGGCCTTTTGGTTCGTTGTGGCCTCCTTGTAGATGTTCTCCATCTGGGCGATCTTGCCGTCGGTGTACTGTGTGTTGAGTATCTTATAGAACTTGCTCTTTTGGTCCACCGTCAGCTTCTTGCCGGTGCGGGGGTTGACGCCGGTTTTCAGCGCCTGCTCATAGAAGGCCTTGTTGTCCTTCATCTGCTGGACCTTCTTGTCGTACTCCCCCTTCTGCATGGTCTCCTGCAGGTTGCCCATGCCCTCCACGGCGCTGCCGCCGATGTTGGCGTAGGAGGAGCCGATGCCCTTCACCGCGCCGCGTGCGGTCTTGTACGCCTTCTCCAGCAGCTCTCCGCCGCCGGAGTAGTCGCCCGCGCCGAATGCGCGGATGTTCGCCGCCCGGTCTGTCGCCGACTGCTGCGCCGGCTTCACGGTCTTGGTCTGTGTCTGCTTCGTGGGCTGCGCGGCCTTCACCTTCGGTGCTGTGGTCCCCCCGCTGTTTTGTGTGCCGGAGCCGTTCACCACGGACTGCACGATGCCCACGCCCTTGGACGTGGTTTTCCCCAGCACGGGCATCTGTATTCCCGATGTCTTGGCCGGAGTCTCCAGCTTCGGCATCCGCAGCGCAGGAAGCGCAGAGGGCAGGGACGCACTGCGCGCCCCTGCCTTGTTCTGCTTGGTCACTTCTTCGATGATGGTCATAGCCTTAGACTTCTTAGCCATGATAGAGCCCTCCTGTCAGCTTGTCCAGCCATTCTGCCTCATGGTCGCCGCGAGGTCGCTCTGCTGTGCCGCGCTCAGCTGCCCCCACGCCTGCTGGATAAGGCGGTTGGCCACGCCGGTCATACCGCGGGAGGCGTACAGCATGATGTTGTTCTTCACGGCGTTGTAATTGCTGAGGCCGGTACCGGTCCCTGCGGCGCTGCCCTGCTCCTGCGCGGCCGCGCCTCCGCCGTAGGACTGATAGCTTGCGGTGCCGCCGGACGACTGCTGCCGGGCGGCCATGCGCTCCTGCAGATAGCTCCGGTACTCGCTCTGTACCTGGCTGAGGTAGTTCGCCATCTGCTCCGCGATCTGCGCGTCGCCGGACAGCCGTGCCGCCGTGATGGCCTGCTGCAGCTGCGCCATTGTGTCGTTGTACTGCACCTCAAGATCGGTCAGGTCGTTCTGATAGTCGGCCTCCGCCGCGATCCGCTGGCTGTCCGCCATGCCGCCGTACACGCCGCTGGCCGCCAGCTCCTGGTCCATGTTCCGCCGGGACAGCATTTTGTTGATGTACGCCCGGCGCGCCGCATCCTCATAGCTGGTGCCCGCCTGCTCGATCTGGCGGTTGTAGTCGTTCACCGCCTGCTCCACCTGCGCGTTGACGGCATCGCGGAGCCGCTGCTCATAGTCGCTGCCGCCCATGCTTTCGAGGAAATTCTCCCAGGACATATCGCCGTTCAGCTCATCCTGCGCCAGCGCCTCCCGGTAGGCGTTCCACGCCTCGGCGGCGTTCATGCCGCCCGCCGCTGCCGTGGAGTTCGCGCCCCACAGGCCGTCCGCGGTGGTGCCGTAGTATTCCTGCATCTGCCGCACCTGGTCGGCGGTCAGGCCGCCGTTGTTGTAGCCGCCGCCGGAGTAGCTGCCGCCACTGCCGGAGCTTCCGCCGGAGTAGCCGCCCTGTGCCACGTTCTTGGCGGCGTCGCGCACCGCACCGGCCACCGCCGAAGCGACGCTCCCCGCGCCGGAAAGTTTTCCGCTGCTGCTCCCACTGCCGCTGCTCTTGGTGGTGCCGCCGGAGGAGCTCGTATCCTTCGCTACGCCGGTAAGGCGTCCCACCTGTACGGTCTTGTAGCCCGGAGGCGCAGAGACTGCCCCCTTGCCCCCACCGGAGGAGCCGCCCTTGATCCCGGTGCCCCCACTGCCGGAGACAGCGCCGGCCAGCACGCCGTTGATGATGCTTCCCGCCTTGGTGCCGCCCAGGTTGTTCCCGGTGCCGGTGGTCTTGTTGTTGTTCTTGTTCTTATTGGTGGTCTGGATGATGTTGCCGTTGTACCTTGCCATCGCTCTTACCTCCTCACTTCACACGTTCCCACGTTCCGCTGTCGCCGTCCACGCCGTACAGGATGATGTTCCCCATCGTCACCGGCTCCACCGGCTTCGCCTCCTCCACATACGGAAGACCGAAGTATTCACACAGCCCCTTTGCCGCGCTCTCCGCGATCTCCTTCATGTGGGTGTGGAACCAGGTGATGTCCTCCAGGTTGTCGTGGAAGGCGTGCTCCTCATAGAACGCCACGGCGTTGGTCTTTTTCAGCTCGTACAGGTCGCTCCGCGCCACCAGCTTCACCGTGCGCGGGTAAACCTCTTTCCGGTACCTCACCATGATCTCGCCCAGCTTCTTGCCGTTGGCGGAGTAGGTGTAGTACATGGGGTGGCACCCCTGCGCCTTGCCGTTGGCGCTGGCGTTGGTGTGGCTGACGTAGTGCACGTCAGCCCCCCACGCATTGCTCTCCGCCACGTTCTGCTGCATGATGGCGGTGCCGTCCTCGTTGCTCATAGGCGTCCGCCGGTAGCCCCGCTTTGTTTCGATGCCGCAGCGGTTCAGAACAGGCTCCAGAATGTCGATGTACTCGTTGTTTTCCAGGGCCTCATAGCACTGCTGCCCGTCCGGGCGGGGATAGCAGCACTCGTTCTGCCGGTGCATCGCCGGGGACAGATAGACCTTCGCCATCTTACATAGCCTCCTCGTCCCCGGCGTTCTCCTCCGCCGCCACAGTCTCCGCGTGGCTCTCCGTGACGTTCTTCAGCTTTTTAATGAGCGTCACCAGGAACTTCGGCACCGGCGCGCCGATGGCCGCCACGTTCTCAAGAATAGAGATCAATTCATTGATGATCAGCCACGCGATCACGATCGCCGCGACGAGGAATTCTACATTGATGTGGATGCCCACCTGTTCCATGCCGTAGCGCAGCAGATAGTCCGCGCCCATGGCCACCAGCACGATCACCA
>ERZ808259.672-NODE-672-length-12386-cov-4.793042_pt1 | contig 12386 bp, 20 predicted proteins | sample MGYA00521279_ERZ808259 | MGnify/ENA primary metagenome ERZ808259 (study PRJEB31516, sample SAMN03275586) | gut metagenome | biome: mammalia-associated habitat; material: feces | host: Papio cynocephalus | place: Kenya | collected 2012-07-27 ... | reverse complement strand
ACCCGCAGCAGATCGAGGTCATGATCGCCTATATGCAGGGCGTGGCTACGGCGGCAAAGCTGATGAGCGAGAAGAAGGAGGCGTGAGGGGATGACGGAAGCGGAAAAGGCGCAGGCGATTTACGCAGCGCGGAGAGAAGAACAAATGGAGCGGTACCACCGAGACGCTTTGATGCTGGCAGAGAAGCTGCTGGACAGAGCTGCAGAGCTTGGGGCAACGACAGATGAGTTTGAAGAAGCTGTGCGGTACATTCAGGCATGGACCCATGAGGTAATGGCTCTACAGCCGCCGACGATGAAGTTTATCCGGAGGAAACAGCGGTTCCTGCTCCAGAAGGGGAAGGAAGAGCTGGAGAACATGCCGGTGCACGGCGTGTGGCCGGATAAGACGGTGGAAGGAGGCGTGAGGGGGTGACGGAGCTGACGAAGGCGGAGAAAAAACTGATTGCACGGATCCTATCGGAGGAGGCCATCAGAACCGAAGATAATGCCCGGAAGTGGGCCAAAGCCTCGGAGGCTGGGACAAGAACCCCGGAAGAACGGAGAAAATTCCGCGAGGTAGCAGAGTACCGATACAAAACGGCTGAGAGAATCCGCGGCATCATCGGGAAGCTCGAGAGCGAGCGGAAGAAAGCGTAACGCCATGTTGGCAGCAGTTGCATACCGGGCGGCGGACGGGAGTTTCCTTCCGGCGGAGCCCTTTGAGATCAAGCGGCAGGACGAAGATCACGGAAACCCCGTGCTGGACGCCTTCGTCAGCTGGGCCGCGGAGAGATACCGCAGAGAACGGGAGCAGGATGAGAAGACTGCGTAAAGCTGTAAAATCTGGAAAAACTAACGCCGGAAGGAGGCTGAACCATGAGAAAGCCGTATGACCCGATCGCGGACGAAGAACCGCACATCGTGGCCGAGTATCATTTCCCGAACTGCACGGCGTATATCGCGGACAACTACCTGCGCCGCCTGACGCCGGAGCAGAAGGAGGCCAACCGGCAGGCCGCCCGCCGTGTGGCGTGGCGGATCCTGGAACGGGCCGCAGCCGAAGGGCGCCTGCCCGCGGCAAACAATTAAACGCGCCGCGAGGCGCGTACATAGGAGGAAAGCACGATGAGAACCAACCTAGCGGAGCGGCTCGGGTATGAGCCGGAGGAAGAGACGCGGGAGCGGCGGGAGCGGCTGATGGAGGAGCTGCGGTACCGGGAGGCCATGCGGCGGGTGGCGAAGACCTGCTGCGTGTGGCTGGGCGGCGCGGCCTTCGTGCTGGCGGTGATCGCCGGGTATGCGGAGATGACCGACGCCTGCGTCGTGACCGGCGCGATCGCGCTGGGCCTGACCACCTACGGGGTCCTGTGATGGACGGGGCGAAGATCACGGTCGAGCTGCGGCCAGATCAGCTGGACGATATCGTCGACGCCGTCCTGGCCTACGCCGACGACTGCGCCAACGACCGGGAGATCCTGCAGAGCATGCCGCGCGTCGACCGGGACACGGTCAGCGAACTTCTGCGGCGCGAGTCGGCGCTGCAAACGCTGGCAAGCTTTCTGCAGCACGTGCAGGAGGAATCCGAGTGAATTACTTTGCGCCGCGCATGCGGCCCATCCCGCCGCCCTGCGGCCGGAACTGCCCGGACAGAAGCGGCACCTGCCGCGCCGGGTGCTGCACCTGGACGCTCTACGAGAGCATCCGGAACCACATCTACGATGTAAACCACCGCGACAGGGACAGCCTGCAGCCCGACCTTGCAGCCGGAAAGCAGATGGTCCATGCCGAAAACCAAGTAAGGAGGCGCAGACACGTTGCGAAATAGCATCGATTACCCCGGCGAGCGGGCACCACGGCGGCCAGAGATCGTCGAGCAGCCCGGATACGCCGGAAAAAGCTACTTCGTGGTCAGCTACGCGGGCCGTCAGCTGACCGTTCGCGCGGCAGACAGGACGGCGGCGCTGTTCTGGGCGGCCAAGCGCTGGGGCTACAGCTTCAAGCGGCAGGAATACCACCAGAACGCGGCCGTGGCCAAGCTCAATTACAGGCCGGGCGGCCTGTTCGGATAAAAAAGGCCCTCGCCCGGCGGCAACCGGACAAGGGCGAAGCCTGACAGATCAGGCGATCTCGAGTACAAGGAGAGTATAGCATGCAGAATCCATATTTGCAAGAGGTGACAGCGCTCATCCGCAAGCAGCAGGGGCCGCGCGGCCTGGTCTGGATGTGCGGCGAGCAGCTGCTGGAGATGATCACGCCGGATGCGGCGGCGACAAAGCTGGTGCTGGACGATCTGCAGCACGGCGGCATGAGCCTGCAGGGCTGCGAGGCCAACATCCGGGCCTTTGCGAGCAAAAACGGCAGCTGCTGCACAGGCACCGAGGCCGCGAAGATCATCCGCAAATACTTCGGCCTGCCGGAGCAGACAGAAGCGCCGAAGCCGGAGCCAGCCGCGCCTCCCGCGCCGGCCGGAAATATCGTAAATCTGGAGGATTTCTTCGGATGAGCGAACAGATCAATTATGAGGAGCTGCTGCCCCGTCAGCCGTCCGAGGGCGCGCTGGACTGGTGCATCAAGACAAAATTCCAGCACGAGTACGCGATCTACCGGGATACATATTACCGCGATCCGCTGACCGGCATGCGGAAAAATGCCGTGTCCGTGACCTGCACGGGCTGCGGCGGCAGCTGGATCGCCGGGAAGGCCAGAGGCGCGGACTGCGGCAGAGGCTGGGCGCCGTTCGGCTTCGTGGACGGAGCCGTAAACATCGGGCCGGGGGACGCTTTCCCGTGCCCGCTGTGCGGCGGGCAGCTGAAGGCCGTGCATATCGGGCAGATCTCGAAGCTCGGCATCGACGACAACGTCTATTTCTGCGAGCCGTGGCAGCTGGGGGAGAAATTCGTCCTGCTGGGCTGGCGCGCAGAGCGGAACACCGGCAAGAACGCACAGAAGGTCTACCGGATGTGGCCATACGAGGCGTATGTTTTTGAGCAGAAAAAAACCGTCCGGCTGACGGGCTATCAGAAGTGCCTGAGCGCGATGCACTACTTCGACCGCTGGCAGCAGGTGAAGCGCTGCGACGACAGGTGGGGAAAAACAGAGCCGGGAGACTGGTTCCGCAAGCCGAAAGACCTCTCCGGCACGACCATCGAAAATTCGGCCCTGCCGCAGTATCTGAAAGCGGCCGGAGACGACGCGTGGCCCGTCGCGTACCTGCGCCTCTGGCAGAAGCACCGGAACATCGAGAACCTGATCGTGCAGGGCTGCGGGGAAATGGTCGCAAAAGCGATCGTCAGAGACACACAAAGCTATTACGGCGGCGGGCACAGCGCAAAGCTGGAATGGGTCGACTGGAAGCAGAAGCGCCCGGCCCGGATGCTGGGTCTGGACAGGCAGGAATTCGCGTTCTGCGTCCGGGAGCAATGGACGCAGGATGATCTTGCGAAGTACAAGATGGTGCGGGCATGGGAACCGGTGAAGCTGCCCGAGGACTGGGAACTGCTGAAAAAGACGCGCAGCTACGATCTGAACAAGCTGTGCAACGAAAAAGCCCTGCTTCCGGACACCACAGGCGGCAAAAGCATGCAGCTGCTGCGCGGCCGGCTGACCGTGATGCGGTGCCTGCGATACCTGGACAGGCAGAAGCGGGAGACCATAACGCTGCTGGATTACTGGAACATGGCCCGGCGCGCAGGTCTTAACCTGCGGGATGAACACGTCCAGCTCCCGAAAAGCCTCAAGCGCGAGCACGACCGGCTCGTGGAGGCGGAGCGGATCGCACGGAACGAAGAGGAAAAGCGCAAAAAGCAGGCGGAGATCGACAAGCGCCGCCCAGCATTCGAAAAGACCGTCGCGCCGCTGGAGGCGTGGGCCTGGGAAGACGGCGGGATCCGCATCCGGCCGGTGCATACCGAAGAAGAGCTGATCGACGAGGGCTCTGCCCTCTGCCACTGCGTCGGCACCTACGGCGAGACCGTGGCGCGCGGCGACAGCTGCATTTTCTTCATCCGCCGCGCGGATGCGCCGGACAAGCCGTGGTACACGCTGCAGGTCGAGCTGAAGACGCTGAAGGAGCTCCAGAACCACGGCATGCGCAACTGCCCGCCGACAAAGGACGTGCAGGCGTTCGTGGCCAGATGGCTCGAACACGTCCGGCAGCTGAAGAGCGCCGGGAAGAAACAGAAAAAGGAGGCTGCGGCATGAGTGCACAGGAACTGACAGTATCCCCCGAACGGCTCGGGGCGGAGATCCGGGAGCTGACCCGGCAGGCGAAGGCCATGACGCTTTACTACGGCGTCGAGATCGGCCGGCGGCTGGAGGCCGCGAAGAGCATGGTCCCGTATGGCGGCTGGGGCACGTGGCTGAAGGAGAACACGGAGTTTTCTCAGGCGACCGCTACCAGATTTATGCGGGTATTCAACGAGTACGGCGCGGCACAGATCGGTATTTTCGGGGCCGTGCCAGAATCGTCAACGTTGCAAAATCTCAGTATTTCCAATGCTTTGCGGCTTTTGGCCGTGCCGGAAGATGAGCGCGAGGAATTCGCCGAAGCGGTCGACGCGGAGAATCTTTCCGCCCGGGAACTGGAAAAAGCGATCAAGGAGCGCGACACCGCCCGGCAGGAGCGCGAAAGCGCCCTGCGGCAGGCGAACAGCGATTCCCTCCGCGCCGAGCATGCGAAGAAGGAGGCCGAGGAGGCCTATGAGAAGCTTCGCGGCATGGAGGATGAGCTGACCGCCGCGAAGGATGAGGCCTGCCGCATGGCGGATGAACTCGAAGCGCTCCGGAAGCGCCCGGTCGAGGTCGCCGTCCAGCGCGACGAGCAGGCGATCCGGGACGCCGAGGCCAAGGTCAGAGCGCAGGCGGAGACGGAGCTCCGCAAAAAGACCGACGAATGGAAGAAGCAGACCATAAAGACCGAGCAGGAGATCGAACGCGTCCGAAAGGAGGCGGAGGACCTGAAGCAGCAGCTGGAGGCGGCAAAGGCAATGGCGGAGGCCGCGTCCTCGGACGCGGAAAAGGAGCGCCTGACCGGCGAGGTCGAGGCGCTGCGGAAAAAGCTCGCCATGTCCGACAAGGACGTGACGGCCGCGCAGCTGTATTTCGGCCAGTGGCAGTCGGCGTTCAACCAGCTGACGCAGGCCGTCGCCCGCATCGAGGACACAGAAAAAGCCTCCAAGCTCCGCGCCGCCATCCGCGCCCAGCTCGGGGCATGGGGAAAAACAGCGGAGGAGGTGTCCTGATGGAGCGACTGACTGAATGGAACGGCCCATCGAATCAATACGCCTATTACCCGCGCTGCATTGAAGAACCGTGCAGCGGCGACGGATGCAAGATCAAGGATTGCCTGTTTGAGGCGGCGGTATGTGAGCGCCTTGCGGCCTACGAGGATACCGGCCTGACACCGGAAGCAGTGGAAACGGTAAAGCTTGCGCTGGCCGGAAAGCACATCATCGACGTCCAGACGTTTATCAATACGCCGATCAGCAGGTTGGTGGAGCTTGCCGAGGCCGACAAGGCCGGGCACGTCAAGATCATACCGGAAAGCCAGAACGAAACATGCGGGCATTGCTGGAATTTCGAACGGGAACCGGGAACCAAACACGGGACATGCGCGAAGCGACCGCACCCGCGCGATCGATACGGGAAAATCGACCGCAGCAAGGAATTTATTGTGAGCCAGTCCACGCAGAGCTGCAAATTATACATTCCACTCCGCACAGAGGCCGAGCGGGCGATGGAGGGCAGGAAGGAGGCCGACCATGCCTGAAGAATACATCAGCCGCAAAGCGGCGCTGGTAGCACTGCAGGACTCAGATCTTTTTAATACTACGGAACGGCAGCAGCGGGCCATTCGTGAGTTGCCCGCCGCCGACGTTGCGCCGGTGGTGCGGTGCAAGGACTGCATTTACAACATCGACGGCCTGTGCTTTTGCCGCCGTCCGCTTGGCAACAGCGTAGCGGTCAAACCGGACGATTTTTGCCGTTGGGGCGAGACAGAATGAGCGGCCTGCGGTTTGAATCCATGGCGGACATGCCGCCGAGAATGCGGGAACTGTATGCCAGGCAGCAGATCGACCTCTCAGGCGCTGCGGCGCCAGCTCCCCTTACGAAGGGGAGCCAGGGGAAGACAAAGTACGGCAGCCGGAAGGCCGCGCGCGGGGATATCGCGTTTGACAGCCAGAAGGAGGCGCGGCGCTACGATGAGCTGATGGTCATGCTGCGGGCCGGGGTCATCACCGACCTGCGCCTGCAGCCGCAGTTCACGCTGCAGGAGAGCTACATCACCGAGACCGGCGAGCGGATCCGCGCGATCCGGTACACGGCGGACTTTTCCTACCGCTTCGGCGGCAAGCTGGTCGTCGAGGACGTCAAGTCGACCGCGACGCGGACCAAGGAGTATCTGCGCAACCACAAATTCATGCGGTCCAAATACGGGATCGAGATCCAGGAGGTCTGAGACCAGCAATCAGCCGGGGACCATTTTTTTCGGACTTTGGCCGCGGCCGCTCCGCCATGAGACGGCTGCGGGAGGATCACCCCGGCTTTGCCCCCGGCCCGCGAACCCTCAAGCCCGCGGGCCGGGGATAAAAAAGCGCGTGGAACGTGCGCTTCGTGGAACGTTACCCCACGCCGGGTGGTGGGATCGCCCGGCGGCATCGTGTTACCTCCTTATGGAAAGCTGCCTGAGCAGACAAGGGCAGCTCGCCTGCGGCGAAAGGGGGACGCGCAGGCGCAGGCGGTGCGAGACCGCCCTGCATAGGGGCCGGGAGACCGGCCCCTGACGAAAGGAGAATGGAAATGTCACACGTAGTCGATCTGACGGGCATGGACTTTGGATATTTGCATGTCATCGGGCGGGATACCAGCAAAAAAGGAGACACGGCTCACTGGATCTGCCGGTGTAAATGCGGGGCCATCTGCAGCAAGGACAGCAGATACCTCCGGAACGGGCATGCAAAAAGCTGCGGCTGCTTCCGGAAAGCCCGCGCGGCCACGCTCGCCGCCAAGAAGGATCCAGCCAAAAAACCAAAAGCCGAACCGAAGAAGAAAAAATTCGGCCGCGGCCCGCAGCGGGCAGGCTCCGGGATCTGCTACAACACCGCCTGCCCGTCACGCAACAACTACCGCGGCGCCTGGAGCTGCACCGAGTGCCGCTTCTGCCCGGAACGCAAATTCACCCGCCAGTCCAGGCGGGAGGTCATTACAATTTGAAGGGAGTATCAAAATGGCAGGGATCATGGATATGTTTTCGGTCGAACTGGATGAGTTTGTAAAGGACTATGACGATCTGCACTGGGACGTCAGCTTCCATGGCGAGGAATACCCGCCGCGGATCGTCATGGAGCAGTCCACGCCGCCGCTCTTCGAAGTGGGGGCGGACGGCGCAAAGACGCTGGTGCCTAATCCGACGATTCAGATCATTGGTCGACCGGAGACCGAGGTCGTCACGACCGGCAAGCTGCAGATCAGCAAAAAGGATTTCACCAAACTGACCAACCGCGCCGCCGCTCTGCTGGAGCTGTTCCTGCACGGCTTCATGCAGGAGCGGAAGGAAATGGAGGCGGAAAAGGAATGACCATCCGCGAACCCAGCGCAGCGGTTCGTGGATGGAAAGGAAGAAGGAGACTGCGGATATGGAGTTTTCGGCGAAAGCCGGAAACGGAATGGAGCAGGGTTCTTCTGACGTTGAACGCATGGCCGGAATTTCCGGCCACGCTTTGAGCGGGCAGAGATGGGAGGAGCTGAGACTATGGTGAAGAGACACAAACGCCGGAAGTTTTCCGGGAGGGTCTGCGAGCAGATCGTTTACACGGTGGCGGACGGGGCTGATCCGAAGACCAGCCGGCCGAAGAAGCCGCGGTTCGAGACGCAGGAGGAACGCGAGGAACACAACACCAAGTTCTCGGCCGGGAAGTTCGCCGCGCTCGTCAACGCCAACTTCGGGCCGAGCAGCTACTACTCCACGCTCACGCTCGACCCGGAGCACGAGGTACATACCGCGCAGGAGATGCGCAGGATCCGGGATAATTTCTATCGCCGCATGGTCTACCGCTACCCGGAGGCCAGGATCGTCATCGTCTACGGCCGGGGAAAGTCGACCAACCGCTTCCACCTGCACCTGATCACGGACGGCATTCCTGCCGACGAGCTCGGCAAGCTCTGGGGCCTCGGCAGCGTCATCGACTGCAAGCCGCTGCGCAAGCACAACTATTATCTGGATGAGAACGGAAACAAGGTCGACTACGGGCAGGACTACACGGCGCTGGCCAATTATCTGCACGGACACTGGCGCAAGGAATTTGGAGGGCACCGGTACAAAGCCAGCCGCAGCTGCGTCCGGCCGGAGCCGGAGCCCGCGACCGAGGCGGTCCGGGACTACAGCCCAAAGCGTCCGCCCATCGCCCCGCGCGGCTACATCCTCGTCGAGTCCAGAGCCACGCAGTACGGGTTCCTGTATTTTAAATATGTATGGGACCCCAAGAACGAAACACAAAAGCGGACCGGGAGCCGCCTTCTTTCAGCCTTGTAAATGTGTTGAGTTTTGCGACGAAAAGGAGGCAGCGATAAAGGGTGACGGATTACTGGCACAGAAACTACATTTGCCCATTCTGGGAGGGATCGGAGTCAAAGAAGATCCGGTGCGAGGGCGGCTGCAGGCTGCTCTTCCCGGAGAGCGCAGAAACGGCTGATTATATCGGCCGGTACTGCGCCAGCTTTGACTACGCGCGATGTACTCTGGCAGCGGCAAAGCTCCGGTATTATGACCGGACGGAATAATGGCCGAAAGCGCATGCGGGGATTCCGTATGCGCTCATTCCGCGTCTGAACGCGGTGGGGGGTGAAATCAGAAACCGGATAGGCTATGCTGAAAAGCAGAAGGGAGGCGTGAGCCATGGCGAGGAAACCGAAGTATGAATCCGTGGAGCAGATCGAAGGGCTGATCGAGGCGTATTTTGAGAGCTGCAAGGGTGAGATCCTGCGGGATGAGGACGGAAATATCGTTTTCAACCAGAAAGACGGGACGCCGATCTGGGTGGGGCGGAAGCCGCCGACGATCCCGGGGCTTGCGCTGGCGCTGGGCTTTTCCAGCAGGCAAAGTCTGTACAACTACAAGGCAAGGAAAGAATTTATGGACACGATTTCGCGCGCGCAGACGCGCGTGGAACAATATACGGCCGAAAGACTGTTCGACCGGGATTCTCAGCGGGGGGCGCAGTTCGCGCTGGAATATGGGTTCCGGTATCGAAGAGATACCGAGGACGAAAAACAGGAGACCGGCGGCACGCGGATCCTGCTGGAAAATGACGCGGAGGAATCCAGCGAATGAAGACGTTGAATCTTGGAACTGCGCAGCCGAAGCAGGTGCTTTTCCTGAAAGACAAGCACAGGCATATCGCCTACGGCGGCGCCCGCGGCGGCGGGAAGAGCTGGGCCGTGCGCGTGAAGGCAATCTTGCTTGCAAGCAGGTATCCCGGCATCAAGGTGCTGATCGTCAGAAGGACGTACAAGGAGCTGCAGAACAACCATATCGCGCCGCTGCAGGGGATGCTGCATGGAATTGCGAAGTACAACAAGACGGACAAGGAATTCACATTCCCGAACGGCTCGAAGATATCATTCGGCTACTGCGCGAAGGAAAGCGACGTCGGGCAATACCAGGGCGCAGAATACGACGTGGTATTTCTGGATGAGGCTGGGCAGATGCAGAAATCGTGGATCGACGCGATCAATGCCTGCGTGCGAGGAACAAACGGATTTCCAAAGCGGACGTATTACACGCTGAACCCCGGCGGGCCGGGGCATGCGTATTTCAAGCGCGTGTTTGTGGACCGGAATTTCAACGACGACGAGGATCCGGACGATTACTTCTTCATCCAGGCGAAGTTGCAGGACAACAAAGCGCTTATGGAATCGCAGCCGAAGTACCTGCGGGAACTGGAGAAGCTGCCGCCGGCGCGCCGCGCCGCATGGCTCGAGGGCCGGTGGGACGCATACGAGGGGCAGTTTTTCGAAGAGTTCGTGGACGATTCAAAGCATTACACGGACCGGCGCTGGACGCATGTCATTGAGCCGTTTGAGATCCCGGACGGGTGGACGATCTGCCGGAGCTATGACTTCGGCTACGGGAAGCCGTTCTCCTGCGCATGGTGGGCGGTCGACTATGACGGGACGATCTACCGGATCATGGAGCTGTACGGCTGCACGCAGACGCCGAATGAGGGCCTCAAGTGGACGCCGGATCAGCAGTTCTCGGAGATCCACAAAACAGAGACGCAGCACCCCTGGCTGAAGGGGAAGAACATCCTCGGCGTGGCAGATCCGGCGATCTGGGACGCGTCACGCGGCGAGTCGATTGCAGATACCGCAGCGCGGTACGGCGTGTATTTCACGAAGGGCGACAACGAACGGATCGCGGGTTGGATGCAGTGCCACTACCGGCTGCAGTTTGACGAGGATGGATATCCGCGGATGTATGTCTTCAATACCTGCCGGGCGTTCATCCGGACGATCCCGCTGCTCATCTACGACGAGCACAAGGTAGAGGATCTGGATACGACGATGGAAGACCACGTCGCGGACGAATGGAGATATTTCTGCATGTCGCGGCCGATCAAGCCGATCCGGGCCGTGAAAGAGCAGCGGATCCTCTTTGATCCGCTGGACATGATGAAACGGAGGTAAGGCCATGCTGGCACCACAACTGACGGAGACGGAAAAGCAGACCATGATGACGGAGGTCTTTCTTGGATACAACCACAACCTCGAGCTGGCGGATGGGGAGTTTTATGATATGGAGAATCTGTCGGCGGATGCGTATCCGCTGCTCTCGCCGCGGCCGAGGCGCGGGACGGCGCAGGCGGTCGCGGGCGTGCAGGGGATGCTGGCGAAAGATGCGCTGTGCTGGGTGCAGAACAATACGCTGTACATCAACGGCGCTTCGATGGAGGCGTATATGCCCGCCGTCAGCATCTCGGCGGGGGAGAAGCAGCTCATTTCCATGGGCGCGTATCTGTGCATTTTCCCGGACGGGATCTATTTCAACACGGAAAAATACTCGGACAACGGGTACATGGGACAGGAGAATGTGGTCGACGCGGCTGCGACGAATATTGAAATTTCCCTCTGCCTTGTCGACGGGACGGCGCTGACGGTGAGTTTTACGCAGGCGTCGCAGCCGGAGAGCCCGTCGAACGGGCAGTACTGGCTGGACACGTCCGGCAAGCTGCACACGCTCAAGCAGTGGGCGGAGGCGACGAGCCAGTGGGTATCCGTGCCGACGGTGTATCTGAAGCTTTCCGCCAACGGCATCGGAAGGGGCTTCAAGCAATATGACGGCATCCAGCTTTCGGGACTGACGGGGAACGAGCAGGTCGAGAAGCTCAACGGCAGCCAGATCCTCTACGACGTGGGCGAGAGCTACATCGTGATCGTGGGGCTTGTCGACGAGACGACGAAGGTGACGAGCGGGACGGTGAAGACGGCGCGGAAGGTGCCGGGCATGGACTTCATCACCGAGTGCGGCAACCGGCTGTGGGGGTGCAAGTACGGCGTGGCGGACGGCGAGACCGTGAATGAGATCTACTGCTGCAAGCTGGGAGACTTCAAGAACTGGGAGTGCTACCAGGGCGTGGCGACGGATTCATGGCGCGCGAGCTGCGGCACGGACGGGAAGTGGACCGGCGCGGCGACGCTGGCGGACAGCCCGATCTTCTTCAAGGAGGACTGCTTCCACCGGGTGTACCCGTCGGCGACGGGGGCGCATCAGGTGGTGGTGCAGAAATGCGCGGGCGTGCAGAATGGGTCGAGCAAGAGCCTGGTCGTGGTGGACGACCGGCTGTATTACAAATCGCGGATGGGCGTTTGCGTGTACGACGGGAGTCTGCCGCAGGACATCGGCAGCTGCTTCGGGACGAAGCTCTACTACAACGCCGTGGCCGGTGGGGCCAGAGGGAAGTATTTCATCAGCATGGAGGATGAAGGACACAACTGGTCGCTGTTCGTCTACGACACGAGAAAAGGCCTGTGGCACCGGGAGGACGCGACGCACGCGGAAGCTTTTGCAAGGGTGGACGATGAGCTGTATTTTCTCGAGGATGGGACGCTCAGGACCGTCTACGGTTCGGTCGGGACGCTGGAAGGGCCGGTCGGCTGGATGGCGGAGACGGGGATCATGACGTATGGGCTGGTCGGGAAGAAGTATGTGTCCCGGATCAACCTGCGGATGCAGCTGCCGAAGGGGTCCTCTGTGGACTTCTGGGTGCAGTACGATTCCGACGGCGTCTGGCGGCACTGCGGGCATATCGAGGGGCGGGGTCTGCGGACCTTCCTGCTGCCCATCCGGCCCGCGCGGTGCGACCATCTGAAATTCCGGCTGACGGGGAAGGGCGAGATGAAGCTGTTCAG
>ERZ808259.671-NODE-671-length-12420-cov-3.604286_pt1 | contig 12420 bp, 15 predicted proteins | sample MGYA00521279_ERZ808259 | MGnify/ENA primary metagenome ERZ808259 (study PRJEB31516, sample SAMN03275586) | gut metagenome | biome: mammalia-associated habitat; material: feces | host: Papio cynocephalus | place: Kenya | collected 2012-07-27 ... | reverse complement strand
AAGAGAAGAGGGGGCGGCGGATGTGCGGGGTTGGGGAAAGGCTATATATAGACTTATCGGGGGTGGGATTGTCTTAGTTTTCTAAGAATATGAATTAAAAGAATAAACCGCCCAACCCTTGCGGGCGAGCGGCTATCCCTTATTCCTTTCAGTTGTGTGCGACAAACGGGAATGCGAATTATCGAATAATCGGTTTTTTCGATTATCTTCTATCGGTTTAACAAATCACGCATTTTTTTGCGTTCTTCGAGTTCCGACTTGTAAAGTGTGTGAAGGTGGGTTACCTTGTTGGTATCCCCTTCCGATTGTGCTTCGGCGATTTTGAGAACGATATAATCCGTCTTTTCAAGGTATGCTTTATACTCTGCAATCTTCTTTGCTTTCTCTTGTGCTGCCTTTTGTTCTGCCGTAGGTTCATATACCTTTGGCTTTGTCAGCTCATCAAACTCTTCTTTTGAGATTTGAATATAATTCTCGTCAATCATTGGTGATTTGAGATTAAGGAAACCATTTCCTTCTTTTGACTTGTAATAAAATCTTTCCATTGTTTTAACTCCTTTAAAGTTCGGTTACGGTGTCAGACATAAAGGTTCCTGACGCATCAGTTTCATTTGTTGTTCCTACTAAGTAGTGAATAGTATTTGGCGCAGAAGAAGACGTACCAACTTCTGTAACAATGTATGTAGCCAAGCTCGAATCAGACTTAAATTCGATGTATGTACCTCTTATAAAACTTTGAGCGTTTTTTATATAAGTGTTGTTTACAATGAGGCTATTTTGCTCTTGATTTATAAATATTAACTTGCCACTATATAGGTCGCCGGGTTGAACATCTACTACGTGTCTATACAGCTTTCCACCACCACCGCTTTCAGTAGGAACAACCGTTGTAACAATCACAAAACTCTTTGCACTTACTGTAATTGTAAGTGTCTTTATTGTTGCTTTACTGTTTTCTATACCTACGTGAGAATAGGTAAGATATCCTTCAACGTGTCCGGGATCGTTGAGATAATAAAGCTCTTTGTCGTTCACCATTTCGATATAATTTGCGTCGTTATCCTGTAAAGTGGCGAGTTGTTCCGACGTTACCGTGCCGCTCGAAGCGCCCGCGGGGAACGTGAGAGAAACCTTTTCGCCGCCCGTTTTCAAGTTATCCACTTTATCGGTGAGCGCCGCAAGACTCTCTGCCTCGGTGGAAATGTCTTCCATGTTCTTCCTGACTTGCTCTTCCAAACTTCTGTAAGTCGTGCCGCCGTAAGTTAAGCTCATAATTCTACTCCTTTAATCTCTGTCTTCTTCTAAAATCAATAATAAAAACAATAGAAAAATCATTTTTTTGCGTTCCCTATATATTTTATATCGTTAAAATCGATTGTAGCGCGTTTATTTGCGCTCTGCTGCGTTTTCTTTATCTCGTCGTATTCTTTTTCGACTTTCTCTCTTTCAAGCTCTAAGGCGCGATTTTTTGCATATTTCAGCATTTCCGCCTTGTAGTACTCTTCTACCTTAAACATTTCCAAGATCCCCCACACGATAGCCATAATCACCGTGAAGAGATAGCTCAAAAAGGTTACGGGGTCAAACTTCAAAATCGCTTCGCCGAACGCCACAAGGGAAAGAGCGGTTGAAAATAAAATCGAAGGCACTTTCTTCGAGTATTCACCGAAAAGGAATTTCTTCGGGGATTTCGGCTTGTACTCTTCTTCTTCCGTGACGATAGCGAGAAGCTTTTCGGCTTCGAGCCTGTTCGGATCGTTTTTTGTGTTTACGTTGCCCTGCTTTACAAAACAATGAAAAATCAAGATATTCAAAATAGATACCGCCGCGCGGCTTCCCGCCCATAGTACCCACGCCGCCGTTGTTTTCGGAAGTTCATATCCTACGTCAAACGAGCTTGTAAGCATAGGAAGGAACGCAAGGGCAATAAAGCTGATTATTCCGATAAGTAAATAATAGGCATACTGCTCAAACTTTTTCACGGTTATCTATTTCCTTATTTATGCGGTATCTGTCTTTGTATAAATCTTTCAGAAAAGAAAGGATATAATTATCACAACACCATAAAGCAAAAACAACATAGATCGCAACGCCCCCGAACGTGATATTCGCCATAATGACATTCACCATCCAGCAGACAGGCTTAATTTTATCCTTTACGAGAAGAGCGAGAAGAATGAGCGGGATATTCGTTACTATAAACGTGTATACCACCGATCCGACGAGTTCCCGTATAGGCGTGCCGTCTTTTTTTCCTGCAAGCATAAAGATTATCAAAAATGCCGTCGTGCCGAAGCAGAAAAGCCAACTCAAAACGCTTGAAAAAATGTATTTATTCTTGTACTTCTTCGTCAGATTTGTCATTATTCCCACCCCGCAAGAGCTTTTCGTTCTGCTCGATAAGTTTCACGTAGTAGTGATTTTCGCAAGAGATTTGCTCTCTAAGCTGCTTGATTTCCTTTCGTAACTTATCAATTTCGGCGCTTTTCGTGATTTCTTCAACATTAAGGCGAAGCTGCGCCCTTGTTTTAAACCAGCTCACGAACGACGAAACCGCCATGAAAACCGTCGGCGCGTATAAGACGATATATTCTTTAATTGTCTGTAACATTTTAAAAGTCCCCTTCGAGATATGTCAGCTCGTCTTCCGGATATACCACCGTTAAGAAAAGCGATTTGAATTTGTTCAGAAAATCCGCGGTTACGTCAAGCCGCAAAAGCGACATTAAAACACCGTAACCTTCCAAAACGCCGCGTTTATTGATTGAAGTGTTCTGCGCGTCAATATAAGGAAGCTCGTCTTCCGTGCTTGTTCCGGGGTCTACCGACGGGTTCTGTGCCGTGTTATAGATTTGTCTGCTGCCTCTGAGCATTTCCGATTCCTGCATGGAATAAAGGCGTTTCTGCACTTCCATTTTTTTGAGCCACGGCATAGCAGACGAATAAATAATCGTGTATACGCCGAATTTGAATCGGTTCACGTCGTTCGCGGCGATTGTGCTGTTCCCGTATTTTGCATATAACAGATAGAAAATCCTTTCCAAATCCCCCTCTTTATAGTCGGACGGGGTGATTATCGGCTGCGCGTTTATGTCTTTCATGAAGTCTTCCACGCTACCCCATACGTCGGAAAATTTCGGCATTCGGTGGGAGCCCGTTAGCGTTCCGTAATTGCTTCCGAAATAGGCTTTACTCATTGCTTCCATTTTCGTTTCCTCCGTCATATCCTACCGTTTGCGGGTCGTTCTCGTACATTTCTCCGTCAAGGTCGGCATCAACTCCCGACGCGGGTTGCGCAACTTCCACCCACATATCAAGCCCGAAAATACTGTTCGCTATGTCGCAGAATTCCTGTCTTTGATTGAGTTTATCCTGCATAACAAGCGAAGCTTTCGCGGCGTTCATGGAGTTTTCGCTTTCAAGCATGTGCGCTTGCTTCTGAAAAATTCCTCCGCTGTCTAAACCGTGCAAGGAAAGGCGGTAGTTATCTATCGACTGCATAGCCATAAGGAATTGGTCGATATTGTTTGCACTGCCCCCCGCGGTGAGATCCTGGAAGTCAAGCGTTCCCACAACCGGAACGTACTTCTCACCTTCCAACGCCGCGCGGTTTATCGCTCTTGAAGCCGCCGCCACGTTCGAGTACTCGTCTTCATTTCCAACTCTCATACCCATAACGCCCGTACTATTTAATAGGGCAGTTCTTGCGAAAGGAAGTAAATCGGCTTCGAGATCGAGAAGCGGGTCGTTTAATATCTGCCGCGAAATGTTCGTCTGCGAGATCTGTTTAGTGTAGTCCGATAAAAGAACGCAGCTATCTTCGATCTTCTTGATATCGAATTCTTCGTCAATCTGAATGTCGTAAATGCATTTGCGGTTGAAATCTTTGATCCAAGGCTTATCCGCTTTACTTCCGCCGTTAAACGGAAGCGGCGTAACGCGCTCAAATCTGCCGTAAATATCAATACCGCCGTCGAGCGCATAAGGCAGGAAGTAGAATTGATCCATTTCGGGAAAGTAGAAAAACATTCCCTGCCCTTTGTAGTACAATATACGTTCGATCAAGTTACCGCTTAAACCGTTCGGAAGATTAAACCATTCGAACGAGTTGACGGCTTGCTGTTCGTCCATAATCCGAAGCAGCTTTTTATTGTCCGCCTTAAACCCGCGCGGGTCACCCGTTGCGGCTTTAATCGGTAACCCCGTTTTAGGGTCAATCCCCGCAGAGATAAACAAGCTCAGATCGGGCAGGCGGGCGTTATTCGTTTTCCCGGGTTTCTGGTCGTTTCCGTTCGCCGAAGCGTTATATATTCCCGCCATTATTTGCCCCCTTTGTCAATCTCATTCATGAGCTTATAACGCTGACTTTTCGAATAAGAATTGACGATTTTTCTTTGTTCCTCTTTCGGCAATCTACCGATATAATCGAGAAAGTTTCTTCTTTGTTTTTTCTGCACTTCGCCGATCGCCTGCGCCCGCATATTCCCTTGCTGCGTTTTTGCCTGCTGATACTCGCTAAGAAGCGATCCTTGCGCGGCTTTTCGCTGTACATTCCTTTTTGCTTGCGCGGCGGGTGACATACGCATCATAGCGGCGGCAGTCATTGCGCCACGGTCTATTGCACTTTGTATCAATCCCATATTTACACCTCAAAATATAACCCTTTTGCAAGTTCCGTAGAGAGTACGTCGGCTATATGATTGTCTTTAATATCCGTCTTTATAAGCTGCGCCTTTATAAAGTTTCTCGCTACAATCCCGTTGTATTCCCACTTGTTTGAAACATAGTTTAGAATATAATCAATAGAGCCGATTGTCATACCACGCTGGGCGATCTCGTTTGCAAGGATATTCTTTTCTTCGTCAGTGCAGGAATAATATTCAAGCACGGGGAAGATTTTATTATTCTCCGTGTATGCTGTCGTTTTGGCGATTGAATTCGGCAACGCTCTAACGTTATCGAGCGAGTATTCAAATATATCCTTTTTATAGCTTTTATTCTCTTCGTATATCTTATTCCCAAAGAGAATATCCGCTTCCGCGCCGCCGTAACTCGCGATTGCCGCTACGCCGCCTAATACAGCAGATTTCGCACTTCCTATAATCCCACTTCCCGCCGCAGCCACGGTTGCGCCCGTTACCGCCGCATTTATTGCACCGGCAACGCGTTTTTGCGTGTTTTCTATGCCGTGTACGGTGTCCATGTTTGAAATTTCACGATCAAAAATATTATTGTAGTTTTTATTTTGGATCTGATAATTCACCCATGCATCTGAGAGATAGGTTATAGAGAAATCGCCTTGACAAATAAGCCCGCGAGCGTCGTTGAAATCCTGCCCGTAGAGCTGCGCAAAATCGGGGTTTACGTGGATATACGACGAATAAGGAAGATAGGTATAGTCCACATTAAAGAATTGTACGCCGCCGTTCTTTGCCGCGCTGAATTCGAATTGCCCGTTATAGTTCGGCGATACGAGACGGTAAAAATCACATTCATTTTCAATCTTCTTGTCGGAAACCGTCACGTAAGGCGTGCCGTCCGATTTGAAAATGTTTCTCGTCCCCGACGAAGCGGTACTCCAAAACAACGCGTAAACGTTTGCACTCTCCGAATTTTTCACGAAAGTCGTGCGCTTTTCTGCTGTGCTGTTGATATTGAAAGTCGTTCCGTTGTCTTCTATTATAAATCCCGTCATAGGGCAGAAAGGAAGCAGCTGCACGTCATAGCAAGCCGTTCCGAGCGTTCTTGCAATCTCGCTTCCGATATTCATTGCAAGCCCTTTGTTTGCCTGGAATGTAGTTCCGTTGGCTACAATTTTCATATCGTCCGAAAACGGAATACAGAAAGTATCGAACGGCGCATTTTTATTCGTGTATCTTCCCGTTTTATCGGGAATTGTGATTGTCATTTTTGCAAACGATACTTCCGTTAATGTTATTCTTGTTTCAACCGTCGTAACTTTAAAATCGACGATCGTATTATTACCGCTTATTTTTCTCGGTTGAAGTATATTATTTGCATAAGTCCAAAGCAAACAATCTTGATTTGCTGCCTTTAAGGTAACATGCGCGGTGCTGCTTTTGTTGATCACAGAGATTTTGTATGTTCTCCCGGTTGCTTCGTCTTTTATAATTTTATCCCTAAGTGTAAGAATATCCTTTTGCGTTTGTTTTTTTCCTGCATCAAACAACCCACCAAAAAGAACAGCCCCGTTTTTTGCGTATTCATTCCACATTTTTAAATTATTATCGGAAAGCTGAGATTTTGTCGCTGACTCTTGACTGTTTGGAATATAATAAATCCCCGCAGTATCAAACGATGGATCATATCTTTGCGTATAATAATTCCCATTTACTTTATTTATATTAAATTCCACATAATATTTTTCCGTGTTTGTCGAATTTATATATTGATAAAACCAAATGCTTGGATATATGCTTGTAAAATTATCGTCATACGCGGTTTCGAGAGTATTGTTTACATACTGATAATACACCCATTGCGTTATATCCGCCACGGAAATATCTGATACTACGTCCGTGTCAATCTCTACCGTTTTGCTTTCCATAGAACGGTCTACAAACCCGCAGATCCACGCCATTTTGCTTTCGTCTACGAGCGGAATTTCCCCTTTCTTGATTTGATTGAAAGGGATTCCTTCCGAATTGAAAATCAACGTGCTGTCATACTTCGGCAATCCTTTTTCTATGAAAGCCGTTGAATTTAAAACTTGTTCGTAGTAGTCCGCTACAATATCACGGCGAAGATTAAGCCGATACTGCTTTCCGCGAAGTCTCTCTTCGTCAAGAATAAACCAACGAGAAACAATCGCGCCGCTCTCTACTACAAGTAAATAATCCCCGTAAGAGTTTGCGGGGTTCTCGCTTCTTCCTACCGTTATAGCGGCGTTTGCGCCGTCATTAGGATTAAAATTAAAGTTTGCTTCCGAGTATCTTACATTCGCATTATTCGCACCTAAATAAGCGGCAAGTGTTTCTTCCCGCTTTACGGTTCGGTTAAAATAATTATTGTAAGAAATGCAATAGATAGCAGACATAATAAATCCCTCTTGTGGTGTCGCACTTTTATTTTAAGCCGAAGCGCGACGAAACGGCTTGTAAAAGAGGGGGAAATATCAATTACGCCGCGGTTTTGCCGCGTACCGTAATGAACGGGTAGTTTTTGAGGTATTCGAGCGGATTGTGCCCCCAAATTAGGAAGTTTGTTTCCGTCAGAGATACGGGGTTGAAGAAGCTCGTTCCTACCTCAAACGCAGACATGAACGGAACGCTGCGTTTATGCATGATTTTGAAAAGAATTGTATTGTCCTGCGTATACGTCTCGTTTGCGAGATAATCTGCGTTTCCAGGCAAAAGATCCCCGGGGAATACGTGGGTTACAACGTTCGAAACCGTGTAATCTTTTTCAAGGAGCGAGCGTACGGAATTGTTGCTCGCCGTAGCTTTCCCCGCCGTTTTGTTTACCGTTCCGAAATAACGTGCGGGAAGAGTGTATTCGCCTTTTTTGTCGATTTCCAAAGAATTGAAAATCATAGGAAGGTCGAGCTTGTTGATCTTATTCACCGCTTCGCTGTTCCATACGGCGATAAGAGATCCGGTATCGAACGAACGCAGGTTCTCGTAATCGTTGTAATCGCGGCTGAAATCGGAAAGCTCAACCATAAGGTTTGACATTTTCATAGCGATCGCTTGCGCATCAAGTCTGTTTCGAGCTTCCGTTTCAACGTGGGTTTCGTTTTCCGCTTCTTTCTGCAAGGTGATTTCAATACTCTGCTTGCCGACGGCACTCTCTGCCGTTCCTACATAAGAATTGAAAATCGCCGCGTCGTAAATGCGCTTCGTATCTCTGATCCACGCAAGCATAACAGTATTGAATTCCGAGAAAGAGCGTTCGTCACCCCACGCGCGCTTGGAAAGGTAATTGTCTACCGTCAAGCAGATTTTTCGGAATTCCGTAATAGAGATTGCTTGACATTCGGGTGCATCGGGTCGGTACAAATTGAGAAGATTTGCTGCTTCCTTGTCGTTAAGCCACGGCGTACTCTTCAATACGTCCGTCGAGTAGTACAGCTTGGTATCTCCGTACAGCGTTCCGTCTACTCTCGACATATCAACGAGCGAAGATTTCGTTTCGGAAATGTTATCCGCGAAAACTTGCTGCGAAATGATCATGTTATAGAGAGCGGCGAAAATTTCGTTACTTCTGAGTTGCCCATTAAAATTTGGCATAGTTTAATTCCTCCGTTTCGGTAATGTTACGTCAATCGTCCTACGTTGCAACTCGTTCGTGAAAACCGCATTATCCCCGTCCGCGTATTCGATGCACTCTTTCATAATGTCGTAAACGCGATTTGCCGCTTCCACGTCCTGTTGCGTAGGAATGATTTTCTCACCCCACGGTAAGAACGGGTCGCGATCACCCCTTGCGATCAATGCATCGCGAAGTTCCAGGGTTTTTTTCGCGTATTCGAGATTGGAAAGGTCGCTCTCTTCGCTATAAAGTTCCGCGCGCAGTTTCTTTATATCTACGGGTTCTGCTTTCTCTTCTTCTAAGGTCTGCCCGGTGGCAAGAGCCTTAATAAGCTGCTTGTTTTTCTCTCGAAGTTCTTCGTACAACGATTTGTCGACACTATTTTCTTTTATCTCTTTTATAGCTTCGATATAGTCGGTAGTGTCATCCGGCTTTTTTTGCTGCGATTCGACTTCTTTTTTTACTTCTTCTTCATTAGGCATAATTGATATTCTCCTTATAAATTTATTTTACTACTATTTTTTCGCTTTGTCAAGCGTTTTTTATAAATTTGTGAAAAGAGCATTCTATATAGACATAACGCGGTCGTTACTCGCTCGGCAGTCTGCACCTCTTCGGCGAACGTCAGAAACACGCCGATTTTATGAGATATTATATAGTGCCACTAATCACGATTTATTAAACAACGTTGCCCGTGGTGAACGGGTCGCGGCTTAAACAGATTTTCGTATTCTTTCCAGGCTACCCTGAAAATAGGATTGCGTTATAAGATTGTTGAATTTCAAAGCCCGCGCGTCGTACATATCTATTATGTTTTGCTTTCTCTCTTTATTGAAAGCGGTATCTATATATGGTCGCATTGCGAAATCAAGCTCTTTTGGAAGATTTTCCCGGTTGTAACGCTTTATAATTATTCCGTCCCAAACCGTATACCAATCCGCGGTACTTTTTGAAAATTTCACTATTCCCGTAGGCTTTATGGTTCTTCCTTTATAGAGAAGCTCCGTATCTCTCTTCAAGGTGTTTGTGTAGTTGCTCATATCGTCTCCGCCGAGAATATCGGCGATAGAGCCTTTCCGGTCTTTCAAATATTCTTCCGTTGGCTCTATATTGTCTATCACACAACGTTTTGATTTGAGATAAAACCTTCCGAATTTTTCGGGCAGGAAATTGAAAGCTTTCAAAATCGTGCTTGCTTCTTCCAGGGTGTTACCGAGAAGAAATACGCGGATTTTGTTTTTTGTCGTTCTTGCGATATTCTCGCACATACCGATAAAGTTATATAAAATATCAAAACTTGTTCTCTTTTCACCTTGTTCGAGCTGAAATTCGTCAAGAATAAGGTTATATTGTCCTGTAAAGTCTTTGTCGTAAAATCCAACGCCTTTAAGCTTACCAAATTTGGAAAGCGGGCAAACCGTCATAAAGTCTTCCCCGCGGTTTTGCACGTACATATCTTTTGAAGATAAGTCAAGATTGTATTTTCTGACTAAATCCGGGTCGATTAAGCCTTTGCATTTATTTGCAAGCATTGCTTTTGTTGAGCTTTCCGAAATCCGCATCCAATAATTTTTCACGCCGTCTTCAAGCTTTATTTTCTGTTTTACGATAAACTCTGCGACGGAATAGGATTTCCCCGTTTTTCTTCCGCCGATTATCGGATAAAACATTGCCCAATCGTTCCCTAAAATGCTGTTAAGATTATAATATCTCGCAAGTTTTCTATGTTCCTGCGCCCGCTTTATCTCCCGAAGCGGTATTTTCTTAATCGCTTTCGCCATTAGTCTGGGCTCCCGAAAAATTCTTGACTTATAATTCGGTTTACTTCCGCATTTGTTCTACCTTCCGAGAATAGTTCTTTTCTTCGTTCTTCGATTGCTTGATAAAGCGGGTCAAGGGAGCCTTGCGAAAATTCCGCTCTTATTTTCATTCTTTCTTTCGCTCTTTCGGCGGCATTCATTCTCTTTTGCGGTCCGAAAGTATTCTCTTTCTTCAAATCTTGCAGCGCTCGCGCGCTTTCTTTTGTGGCGTACGGCTCGAATTTTTGTTCCGCCGCCAAATCTCTGTTTATATTTCCCCTTGCCTTTCCTTTCATTTTTCTTGTATTTGCAAGCGCGGTTGCCTGAAATTCATACTCTTCTTTCGTGTACATTTCCTGCCACATAGAATACCCGCGGCTTTCCATGAATTCTTTTTGTTGTTCGTACTGCTTTTTATAACTTTCGTAATTGAATCCCATTTTTACACCTCTTTTTTATTATATAACCGTTTTTTTATTTTGTCAAGCGTTTTAAGCTTGTACAATTCTTCCTAATTTTTCTTTCCCGGGAACGAACGCAAACTCTATTGTGTTGTATTCGTCAAGTTTGAAAAAATCTTCCCACGTCCATTGATCCCTCGGCTTTACGTTATCAAATTTATATCTTCCTTTGCATACAGGCTTGAATACGCCGTTTTCTTCGTAGGCATAGCAACCCGCCGACTTGAAATATATTTTTGCGTTTTGGTGATTATTCTCCCATTCTCCCGCCTTTTGTCCTTCGCCTTCACCGTGGTATATCTCCCCTGCGTACCATATGCCGTCCGTATTGAAGAATAGCGGTATTCTACCGCTTTTTTCAAGCCTTTCTTCCAGGTCAAAAAGCTTTTCTCTCGTTCTTTTTATCATTTCAAGCGAGAAATGCGCCCAGCGATATCCCGCGGTTTTGCTTTGCATATATCCGAACGTATTCGTAAGTACCGCCTTCCGTTGATTTTTCTTTTCTTCGTCTTCTTCCTTTTTTCGCTTGTTATAGATATAATCTACAATCATTCGGAAAGGTTCGCCTGTTTCCGCAAGCGCGCCCATATAAGCGGAGTGAAAATCTATGTGGTGGCAACCTTCGTACAATATACCGAATTTCGCTTTTATAGGTCCTATGAGTGGGGCGGGGATTTGTTTTTTAACCTCTTCCCCGTCTTCGATCGCATAATCTTCGAGATCCACACCAAAACGCCGACAAACCTTTTTAAATTCCGAAAACGCTTTTCTTCCCGATATATCAAGCCCTTTTTTCGGACTTTCGCTTCTGAATTGAAACCTTATACACCTCGGGAAATCCACTATGACAAGCTCTAAAACGGAAGATAATAGCCGCAAACCAACGCCGCGCCGCATTTTATCTCTTCGCACGGTAACGCCCCCCGAGCGGGAAAATTCAATCACGTTTTCAAGCCCGCTTTCTTCCGCAAGCTCTAATATATGATTGAATTCCTTCATTCCCGCTTCGGTTGTCGGTATCTTCACGCACGGCACAAGCATTAAATTCAAATCTCTTACGAGGCTACAGGAATTTTCAGAGAAATTCTCTTTTATGTATGCTTGTATCGGCGTTAAATCGTTCATAAATAATCCTTGTAATTCACGTTAAAATAATCGCAGATTTTCTTTATTGTCTCTTTCTTCGGCTTTACTTTTCTGTTTTCTATCAAATGTAATTCCTGGTAAGAAATCCGCATTTCCGCCGCGGTATCTCTCAAAGATTTGTTGCGCCCGTATTTCAGTAGCGTGTTGATGCCCAAAATTTCACCGCGTTTTACAACTTTCGCACCGCAGAACGGACAAAATAGAGCGTCTCTTTTCTCTTCCGCAGGTATATATTCCCCTTCTGTACGCCTTTCAAATATAAAAATTGTTTGGGAAATCAGTTTGCAATTCGAGCAAATAAGCTCGCCTTTATTTTCTGAAACATTTACACAAATTTTACTCATTTTTTCTCCTCAAAACGGGCATTCCATATTTTTCCAATCTTCGTCAAACGGAAGATTCATTTTCTGCTGCCCTTTTATCTGTTCACGTTTTTTCTCCATATCTATATTCTTGTGTATATATTTCATAGAAATGGGGTCGTATATCATAGAATCTGAATTACCTGATTTTTTTTCTTGTTCTTTCGGTTTTTCGTCTTCGGGTAAATCCTCCCCGGCGTAAATATAAAGCCCCAAACCGTGCCGCGCTACCGCTTTCGTCAAACTTCTTTGAATCGCCTTATTTACGTCGAAGCTTGTAACGGAATCCGCAGGAATCGGCGCATTTTTAAAATTAAGGACAGGCAGATATTCTATATGCTCAATACCTTCTACCGTTACGCCGGTTTTCACCCAGCATGT
>ERZ808259.670-NODE-670-length-12460-cov-7.409190_pt1 | contig 12460 bp, 11 predicted proteins | sample MGYA00521279_ERZ808259 | MGnify/ENA primary metagenome ERZ808259 (study PRJEB31516, sample SAMN03275586) | gut metagenome | biome: mammalia-associated habitat; material: feces | host: Papio cynocephalus | place: Kenya | collected 2012-07-27 ... | reverse complement strand
GCGAGGGCGGGGGTGAGGGCCTTGACACCGGCCTCCGTGGCCGTCCACGAGGGGGAGACCGCACCGCTGTAGGACAACGGCACGAAACTCACCTGTACGGTTTTGCTCTTCACTATGGAGCCACCCACCCTCGCCGAGACGAAGACCTCCGTGGTGGCCGTCAGTTCCATCTTGAGGGAGGTCTTGCTGTCAAGCTCGGCCTGGGTGTCCCCCCTGAAATACAACGCGTCGGGGACTACCTTGTCGTCCCCCCGCTTCACGGTGACGCTGAAGACCACATCCTGGCTCGTGCCCTTCCGGAAGAGGGTGACCGGGGTGGAGAGGCTGACGCTCAACGGGAACACCTTGTCCAGCAGCCTGTCGATGTCCGCCCTGTTTTCCCGGATATCGTCCCCCACCCCGGTGAGGAACTCCTCCCTCTTCTTCTCGGCGGACACACGCGCCTCCTCGGCCTTGGTACGCCCTTCCTCGTTCTCCCGGCGCGCGGCCTCGTTCTTCTGCCTGGCCTCCTCGGCCTTGGCACGCCCCGCCTCGTTGTCCTCCCTCTTCTTCTCTGCGGACGCGCGCTGGAACTCGGAGAGCATGCGCCCCGCCTCGTTCTTCTGGCGCGCGCCTTCGTCCTTCTGCCTCTCGGACTCGGCGGACGCGCGCGCCTCCTCCGCTGACTGCCTCCCCGTCTCGGCGGCCACACGCTGCTTCTCTGCCGACTGCCTGGCGGTCTCTGCGTCCTCCACCTCCTGTATGCGCTCGTTCATCTCCCCAAGATTGGCCACCCACTCGCTAAGGGGCAGGGAGGTCAGACCCAGGATGACGGCGAGCTCATAGGCGGACAGGCCGTCGTAGCCGTAGGTGGCCACCGAACTCCTCAGGGTGACCTCCACCCGGGAAGTCTCCGAGAACTCCTCCTCATCGGCGAGGGCGGTCAAGCCCACCACATCGTCTATCTGGGAGCGAAGCATGTGCCCGCATGGGGGGAGGTTGTTGCGCACAGGAAGGCCGTAGGGGTGGGAGCCGGGCTTGAACCACAGGGCAAGCAGCCCGTACACACCCTCGTCCAGGCCCTCGGGCAGGGTGGCCTTGATGAGGTTCCCTTCCAGGGTATAGACAAGGGGCACCTGCTCCCTGTCACGGATGAGAAACACAAACAAGGAGGCGCGTCTGAAATCCTCCCTGAGTCCGGACGAGCCCCTGGTTATCTCCCAGGTGATGTCAATCCGCTGGTTTGTGCCTATATGCTTCATCTTCCTTCTGTATTAACGTATCGCAAAATTAGTGATTGGGAAAACCGCTCCTTGACGATTTGTCAAAGACCGCACCTCCTGGCCAATCTCCAGACGAGGGACAGGACGGACACGGCAAGGAGCACCATGGCCACGCCGCCCCAGTCCTGCTTGGCGCGCTCCCACCGGTTCAGCGCGCGCTCCACCGGGTAGGGCTTCGGGACACTGTCCGTCCTCACGCGGTACAGGGTGTCGCGGACCTCGCGCAGGGAATGACGGGTGTGCCACCTCTCCATCCAGACGGTGTCCTTGCCCTCGCGCACATGCACGCTGTCATGCACCCACACACTGTCCGAGCGGAGCACCGTCCGCACGAGAGTGTCCGTGTGCCACCCGACTGCGGGGACGTACTCGACGCGCCGGCTGCGGCAAGCGCACAGGACGAGCGCGCACAGCAGGAGAACTACACGACCCCTGCCCATCGCGCCGCCTCCCACGCCCTGCGCCTCACCAGCCCTGGCAATCTCTTGCCGCCCGCCTTCACCCAACGCCCGAACTCGTTGTATATGGAAGGGTCTCCGGGGTCGTCCAGTATCTTCTTGGCCAGGGTGCTCTTCTTGAAGTTGCCGAGACCCACGTTGTAGGCGAAACTGACGATGGCATCCCACTGGTTGTCGGTCAGCCCCGTGCCGCCCAGGAAACGCGAAAGCGCGCCCTCCTCGGCTTCTATGAACTCCTCCAGGTCTTTGTCGGCCTGCTCACGGGTGATGGTCATGCCCATGCGCACACCGGAAGTCCTGCCGTAGCCGATGGTGGGTATGCCCACCGCGTCCCGGTAAGCCTTGAGGCGGCATCCCTCGAATTCCTTCAGCTTCTCCAGCGCCTCTCTCGTAAATCTCATCGCTCCTCCTCTTTTTCTGTTTCTGCCCTGTAAATCTTACCGCCCGCCACACCGCTGCCCAGGTAGCGCACGATGGCCTGCGCGATCTCCTCGGGGTCGGCGCGGTGCCTGGCAATCTCGTTGGCGAGGTGCGCGACCTGGCGGAGCTCGCCCTTCTCCTTGCCGCTCGCGGGCTCCATGATGCTCTTCACCTCTATCACGCCCACAAAGAAAGCCCCCGCGAAAGTGAACCAGGGGAACAGGGGCCACTGCCAGGAGGCGTAGTTGTTCAGATACCACAAGCCTATTATCTGCATGCTGTCCATGAGGAACAGGGCAAGCAGCATGTTGTAGTACCGCCCTATCTTCTGGACGGTGCGCTGCCACCCGTTGCTGGTGATGACCTCGCCGCGCATCCGCGCCTTGCGGATGCCCGCCCAGAAGTCCGAGGCTATGAACAGCAACGGGAGTATCATGATGACGCACTCGATGAGCAGCATGGCCACCAGTTGCTCGGCGTTCTCCGCGATCATGCCTGGCCTCCTTCCTCACGTTTCGCCTGGGACTGCACGCCCATCAGGGAGCAGGCCATGTTCAGCAGGTCATCGGCGTGCGGGTCGTTGAGCATCACGAGAACAAGGCCCGCGAGGTAATAGACGTAGGCATCCACCAGCCTGTCGCTCACCGACACGCCCTCCGCACCCGTCGCGTCCGTGTCAAGCGCGCCCCTGTAGACCATGTACTGCACGCTTACGGAAGTGTCCGCACGCACCAGGCTGTACAGCTCTATCTTCTTGTCCGCGCCATAGTCGCACAGGAAGGCCACGGGACGTTCGGGGGTCCCGCAGGCATAGGGGTCCGACTGCTTCGCGTACTCCGGGGAGTCGCAGTCCCCCAGTTCCGAAAGCGCTCTCGCCCAGCCGCCCACATGTATGCTCTTCAGACGGCTGAACCCCGGCACGGGCACCACAGCGCAAAGATACCCGCCCCCGACGGGTGCCGCGTCGGACACCGCCGACACCGTCCTGTCCGCATCGAGAAGGCCGGCCTCCGCCGTCCCGTGGACGAAGTTGAGGGCCTCCAGGGCGCGGGACCTTATCAGCCCGTCAAGCTCGGACTCGTCCGCGCCCGTGTAGAACTCCGACTCGTTCACCTGTGACTCGTTGAGCGTCTGACGCACACGGGACACAATATCGCCTACAGCCAGGAATGTCATGCGCGCCTCAGTATCTCAGGTTCGGGAACTCCACGTTGTACTGCTCCATCAGCGTCTTCAGGTCTCCCTCGCCCGTCACGTTGGCGCCGAGCTGGGTGAAGTAGAGGAGCGCGTCGTTCACGCTCTTCACCTTGACTATCTTGCGGGGCTTGGACTTCTCGTTGGCAATGCGGGCGCCCACGTCCCTGGTGTTCTCCGAATAGCTCTGCTTGAGAATGTAGAGACTGCCGAAGCGGGGGTCACGCTCCAGGGCGTCCTGGACGAAAAGGTTGTCCGTGACCAGGCGGGCACGGTTGCGCCTCTGGTCGCCGCCCTTGAAGGTGGCCATGACAACCTGGCCCAGGTAGGGGACACGGATGGTCATCGCGTCAAAGCGTGAAAGCTCATATATTTTCAGCATACCGTCACTAGTGTTTTGTTAAAATCCCAGAAGACCCGCCCCGTAGTTAGCGAGACGGGCCTTCTTGCTGTTGTTGTCCACCGCAGGGCATCAGCCCACGAAGATGCTCTTTCCCGAATAGGGCTTCCAGTCTGTGCCGTCATACTCGTACAGGCCCATGGGCTTCCCGCTCTCGTCACTGATGAGGTACACGATGTCCCCGGTGGCGGGCGCGGTCACGTCGGCCAGGGAATTCACGCTCTTCAGCACGGCGTCCAGGGCGCTGAGCTTGTAACCGCCGACCAGGGTGCTGGGGCCGACTATCATGGAGTTGAAGGTGTCCAGCTTCACGCAGTCGTCCTTGATGTAGTACTGGGACTTGGCCTCGCGGACCTCGCCGCCCTCGCCCTTCTCGTGGTTGATGTTGATGGTCTTGCCGGCCTGGTAGTAGAAGTGCTTGGCCTCCTCCACAGAGAAGATGAGGGCGCACTCGCTGTAGCCGAGGTCGTTCAGGCCATACTCGTGCACGAAATTGAACTTGCCGAAGTTGCTCTCGAAGGAGGTTATCTTGATCTTCGTGCTCTCGTCGGTGTAGTTGCGCACCGTGTACTCCTTGTGCTTGGAGAAGTCGATGTTCAGCAGGCGCTGGATGAACTTGGTGCCGCAGTAGGCGGTCAGCTCGTTGGGCGTGTCGTACTTGCCGCACAGCATGGCCTGGATACCGATCAAGTCCTCGAAGTCTATCTGGCCGTCCGTCAGCTCGTAGCCCAGGCGCAGCTGGCGCATGATGCCGTTCTCGGTGTAGCAGGTCTCGGTGCCCGTGCGCTCGTTGTGCTTGTAGAACTTCGCGGGGGCGCTGATGAGCATGGAGCGGGTGCACTCCCTGCGGAACATCTCCAGAGACCAGTCCTTGATGTCCTGGACATTCCAGCGGGCCTTCTTCTTGATGCGCTCGAACAACTCCGTATAGGTGATGGCGCACACCTTCTTCTGCAGATAGCAGACGGTCTCGATGGGGATGGCGTTGTTGGGCTCAACCTCCACCTCGCTCTCGCTCAGGGCGGGGGCCATGGGGAAGAAGGTCGTGCCTGCGGGAATCTCGGGGACCGTGGTGGTGGGGTCGCTCGCGCTCTTCGCAGGGCCGTTCAACGCGCGCACGGTGATGCCCGTCGCGCCCTTGTCCACGACAAAGAGGACGAGGGGGGTGTTGTCCTTCACCTGGCCCTTGTAGCCCAGGGGGGCGCCCACCATGATGGTGGCGTTGCGGCGGATGAGCTTCCAGTCGTTCTTGGCTATCTCCGCCGTGGTGAGCGTCGCCTCCTCCTCACCGCCCGCAACCTTGGCCAGGCTGGTGAACTCCATGACGGCCTCGCCTACCTCCCAGTTGTTGGGCTCCTTGGTGTCAACCTTGATCTGCCTTGCCTTACGCAGAATGTCGGTGTGCAGGGGAAACCGGTAGGCGCGGAACTTGCTCACATAGTCGTCTATGTGGTTCTCCGTGACGCCGGCCTGGTCGAGGGCACTGCCCGTGGCGGCCGCGCTCTGCTGGTCAAGACCCTTGCGGGGACTGTCCGGGGTCGCGCCCTCCAGGGGGGTCCCCTCGTTGGGGTCGCTCTTCACCGCGTCCCCCGTGCCGTCAGGGTCGGCGGTCGTGCGGCCCACATCGTCCAGACCGATACCGGCCATGGCCATGCCGCCCCCCAATATGGCGGCGAAAATACCCAGCAACAGCGCCAGCAAATGGCCGGGCTTGAAATAACAACTCTTGAATCGTTCCATACTTCTATTGTCTGATTAGGTTAAACTCTTGTCGGTTTGCTCCATGATGCCTTTCGTCAAACTCCCTCGTCCTCGTCCCCGGCGAGGAACATGTTCCTCTCTCGCCTCTGCCGGGGCTCGGGTCTCCTGACGGGGGCCTGCCTGCCGGAGACACGCTCGCGGCTCGATTCCAGGTTTCTCAGCCGGTCGTCTATCTTCTTGCTCAGCCCGGCGGCCATGCCCTCGTCGTGGGCCTGGCTCACGTCCCGGTCATGGCTCTCCCCCTTGGCCAGCAAGGCGAAATACCCGGGGTCGAGTATGCCGTGGACCATGTCGTCCATGCACTTGTACATCTTACCCACTATCTCCTGGGTCTGCGCGTCCGTCAGCCCCATCTCCTCCGCCTTCGCGCGGATGGCCTCCACGCTCTTGGGCATGTTCTCGGCCATGGCGCGGTCTATCTCCTCGTTCTCGGCCTCGCGCTCCAGGTAACGGGAGTGGGCCTCGGCGAGCCTGTCCGCGTACTCGGGGTCGTCCCTCAGGGCGTCCAGGTCCAGGCCGCGCTGCTCCGTGAGCCAGATTATGGGGTCGAAGTCGTCCTGCTTGCCCGCCGCTATTATCATGTCCCGGAAGGCCGGGCTGGCCTTCATGCGCTCGGAAAGCCGCCTGCTGTTCCTCTCATACCCCTCGTACTCGTCGAAGGCCTTACCCATCTGGTCGTAGTAGGCGTCCTCGTCGTCCAAATCCAGGTCGGGATAACGCTTGCCCATGCGTCCGCGGAACTGGTCGCGCTTGCTCCCCTGCCGGGAAGAGGGGGAGGCGGGGACGTTTGTCTGCTTTGCTGTCTTGTATGCCATACGTGACTGGTTTTAACTTGTTTTCCGCACAAAAGTAAGCCCTTGGAAGCCCGGTGTTTGACATTTTATCAAAAACGTTTTCTGTGACCACGTTGCGGGCGTTACTTCGCGGCAAGTTAAAAACACCCGCAATGCCAAGAGAAACAACAAGCTACAGAGACGCGAGGGACGAAGCGCTGTACAAGTGCTTCAAAAGGGCGCTCCGCTCAAACCAGGGGCTCTCCGAGAACGAGGCCCTGCGCATAGCCCTGCGGGAGAGACAGCCCCGGCTCTGGCTGTCCTTCCACGGGGTTTACAGGATCGTGCTGCGGATAGCGAAGGGGGAGCACAAGCCGCAGAAACACACCGCGAGGAAAGACGCGGTGAGGCACATCCTGAGAAAGTACCTGCACCTCAGGAGGCAGCCCGCGTTCCGGGACTCCTCCTGCCTGCTCCTCACCTCGTTCATCATGGCCGAGCCGTCCGAGGGGTTCATGCTGTCCCTGTCTTACGCGAAACGGATAATATGGCGGAAACGGAAACAAAGGCAAAACCTGTGGAGAAGGCGCGCGGCTATCTGATGGCCGCGCTGCTGGGCGCGTGCTGCCTGCTCGCGCCGGAGGCGTACGTCACGGAAGGCACAGGCCCGGCCTGCGCGGCACTCTACCACTTCACACACGCCAACGCCTGGCACCTGGCACTCAACGCACTCTTCATCCTCAGGTTCAAGCCGAGGTGGAAAAGCACGCTCTCGGGGTGGCTGTGCGCCTCCCTGGCCGCGCTGTGCCCGTCCGCCGCGTGCGGGGAGCCGACATGCGGCATGTCGGGCATGTGCTATGCCATGGCCGCGCGGAGCGACGTGTGGCACGGAAGCCCGAACCCCTGGCTCCTGCTCAGCAACATACCGCTGGCCCTGACAGGGCACTTCAACTGGAAAATCCACCTGTTGTCTTACTCAATCTCATACGCACTATGGAGCATAATACACAGAAAATCAAACTCAAGCCCGCCATGTCGCGGACAAGGACTGTCCTGGAAAAGATGGAAAAACAGAGGGAGGACGCGGAAGAAGTGAGGGGGAACGCGGAAGCCTTCAAGGCATTCTCCGAGGAACCGCCGAGGAGGAAGAAGAGGGCCCCCGTGCGGACACGGGAGGAAAAACTCATGCCCACACGCCCGAAGCAGACGGAGAGGGAAACGCCCGGACATGCCGATTTTTCGCTCCTGGAGGCCATAGGAGGCGATTTCTCCCCGGGGGCGGTACAAGTGCCCGCAGAGGGGGAAACGGGCGAAACACGGTCCCCAGGAGTGGAAAACGCTGGAGGGGAGAGGGGCGGGGGACAGCCCGCCGGGCTGCACGACCTCCAGGACAGCATCGAGGAGGAGGCCGGGAAGGCCGGGAAGGAGCCGTCGCTGGAGGACATGATGGAGGAGAACGGACGGCGGGCAAGGAAACTGAGGCTGGAGGGCATCGACCAGGTGACGGGGGAGGGGATGCCCGCGCACACGGAGAGGGTGGCCATCCCCGACTACCCGATACAGGAGCAGTGGCTCACCCCGGAGGTGGCCCTGCAGCCCATGTACCGCAAGGTGGCCGCGCTGGGAAGCGTGGGGGCCTATGTGGAGTGGTTCAACACCGTGCACAGGGAGGAACTGGAGGGGACAGCCATCAACGCGGAGGACGTCATGAGGCAACTCTTCCTGCTCAGGCTGCGGCGCGACCCGGCCTTCGCCTTCGCCAAGTGCTTCTCCATCCTCGACAAGGAAAGCGGGCAGAACATACCCTTCCGGCTCAACTACCCGCAGATAGTCCTGCTGGAGCGGCTGGAGGGCATGAGGCGCGAGGGGAGGCCCATACGCGTCGTGCTGCTCAAGGCGAGGCAGTGGGGGGGCTCCACGCTGGTGCAGCTCTACATGGCCTGGGTGCAGCTCTTCATCATGACGGGATGGAACTCGGTCATCATCGCGCAGACCAAGGACACGGCGAGGCGCATCAAGGGCATGTACTCGCGCACACTGGCCCACTTCCCCGCACAGGTGGTCTTCTCCGCGCCCAGGCTGCGCTTCTCGCCCAAGGAGGGGTCGGCCTCCGACTCGACCATCACGGACGAGGCGGGGAGGGTGGTGCGCGACAACGTGATCACGGTGGCCTCCTTCGAGAACTTCGAGGCCACGCGCGGGGCGAACTTCGCGATGGCGCACTTCTCCGAGGTGGCCTACTGGACAAACACGCCGGGGAAGACCGCCGAGTCCGTCATCACGAACATAGCGGGCGGCATGCTCATCGCGCCCATGACGCTGGAGGTCATGGAGTCCACGGCCAACGGCATGTCGGGCTTCTTCTACGACGAGTACCAGATGGCCGCCGACCCCAGGAAGAAGTCCGTGAGGGAGGCGCTGTTCATACCCTTCTTCCTCATCCCGCACGACACGAAGCCGTTCAAGGACATGAACGAGCGCCTGCGCTTCGCAAGGGCACTCCTCGAGAACCGCCACGACGAGACGGAGACCCCCACCACCGAGTCGGGACACTACCTGTGGACACTCTGGCAGAAGGGGGCCTCGCTGGAGGGCATCAACTGGTACATCGAGAAGCGGGCCTCGTTCCACGACCACGCGAGCATGGCCTCCGAGGCGCCGTCCGACGACGTGGAGTGCTTCAAGCACTCGGGGCGCACCGTCTTCGACCAGTACCTGGTGGACAGGTACCGCAGGGAGTACGCGAGGGACCCCGTGTACACGGGGGACATCATGCAGCCGGAGGACGGCGCGCCCAGACTGCTGCCGCCCGACCCGAAGGGGCTGCTGCGGGTGTGGCAGAGACCCGACAACGCGCCCACCAACGACAGGTACCTCGTGGTGGTGGACGTGGGGGGACGCTCCACCAAGGCGGACTTCTCCGTCATCACCGTGGTCGACCGCTGGCCGCTCAGGTTCGGGGGGAAGGCCGAGGTGGTGGCCCGGTGGAGGGGACACATCCGCTACGACTTCCTGGCATACAAGGCCGTGATGGTGGCCAGGCTCTACAACAGGGCGCTGCTGGTGTTCGAGTCGAACACCTTCGACAAGAAGAAGGCCGAGAGCACGGAGTTCGTGGAGGCCGGAGACCACACCAGGGGAATACTCGCCTCCATAGAGGACACCTACGACAACCTGTACATGCGCACGTCCACATCGCCCGAGGACATCCGCAACGGAAAATTCAAGAAAGTGGGGTTTCAAACAAATGTTAAAACCAAGCAGGACATGGTGGACCACTTCATCGTGTCATTCGAGGACAACGTGCGCTTCCTCGACCCCGACCACAGGGCCTACGAGGAGATGGCCATCTACGAGCAACGCGAGGACGGCTCCTACGGGAACATCGACGGGAGGGACAACCACGACGACATCCTGATGACGGACATGATTGCCGACCTCATCTCCGACCAGATGCCCCTGCCCTCGACGGCCAGGCCGGACGCGAGGGAGGAGAGAAGCCAGGCCACGCGGAACGAGTCCTACCTGTGACAGGGAAGGGCCAGGGCAAGGGAAGCGGACGGGCACAGGACACGGCGGGGAGGAGGGCACGGACACGGAGCCCTGCACCCGCCGCCGATTGCTGTAAAACAATATTACCCTTCAACACGCTCGCCGCCCGGCCTGCCATGCCTGCTCGGAAAACACCCCCGGAGAACAGCCCGCACGGACACTCCGGCCAGGCTGAAAACTCCCGCGAAAAAGGGGACGCAGACCACTGAAAACAGGGGCGCGGAAAGAGGGGTGGAACAATTGGAACAATCGGGAACAATCAAAAAAAAATTGTTCCACCTTGTAAGACGTTGAAACAGCGGTGCTTACAAGGCTTTGGAACAATAAAGGCACAAAAAACATATATATGAGTAGTATGAATTAGGGAGAGGGTCGCGCGGGTATAAATAATAGCGCGCGTATATATAATGTGTAGCACCGCTATCTTATATATCATAGCATTTTTTATATAGAAATCATTGTTCCATTGTTCCAATAGGGTATATAGTAATGCGGTACAGGAAGTTAGGTGGAACAATACGGATTGTTCCACATTGTTCCTCTATTGTTCCACTACTAGTCCGAAAACAGGTTTCGGACTGGCGGAAATCCGTTTTCGGGTGGGGTTATTGTTCCACTATTGTTCCACTATTGTTCCACCCGATGGACTTTTCCACGGATTGGACACCCCCCGCGAGACCACCTGAAAGACCCCTGGAACGGCCTCGCGGAAGCACTCCCGAAGACCGCGAAAACAACCCGCCAAAAGACCTCTCAAGAGCCCAGGACTACATGGTGCCTGACTTCTTATAATGTAAATATAAAATACCTAATGTAAGGATGCATGGAGAGTCCTCACACGGTACCTACAGCCTCCCCTGCACCCGCATGGAGAGTCCTCGCATGGTATCTGAGCCCCGCAACACGCACTCGCCCCTCCTTTCATATTTGATAATTCACGCCCCGGATATGGAGAGTCCTCATATGGTACCTAAGCCCCACGCGGTGCTTCCGGGCTGTACCGCGAAGCACTTCCGTCTCGTGGTACACGCGCCAGTCTCTCTTTCCCTATTTAATAATTCACGTTGCGGATATGGAGAGTCCTCATATGGTACCTAATCCCGCAACATGTATACGTCCCTCAACAGGTGTCCGCCCCTCTTTCCCTATTTAATAATTCACGTTGCGGATATGGAGAGTCCTTATATGGTACCTAAGCCCGCGGCATGTATACGCCCCTCAACATGCGTCCGTATGCTGCCTTCCCCACCCATCTCGCTACACGCGCCCATCTCGTGGTATGCGTCCGTCTCTCTTTCCCTATTTAATAATTCACGTTGCGGATATGGAGAGTCCTCACGGAGTCCCATAGCCCCCTGGCCTGCCACGTCCGTCTCGCTATATTCGTCCTCGCCCAAGAAGCCCCCGCATCGAGTTGTGCCACAGGGGCATGGGGATATCGGCAACCAGCGAGAACCATACGCGCGCCTGTTCTTATAAGGGTTCTCGAAGTGTGGAGCGTTTGCCTGCCTTTCCCCGTTTGCCTGCCTTTCCCCGTCTGTCCTGCCTCTCCCCGTCTGTCTGGTCTCTCCTGCGCTGTCCCGCCTGCCCCCCGTCTGTCTGGTCTCTCCTGCGCTGTCCCGTCTGTCCTGCCTCTCCCTCTCTGCCCCTTCCCGCCCTGGTATCACGCCACCCGCTTGCCTGCATTTCCCGGGCACGGGCCTTCGGTCTGTCCCTCCCGTTTTTCCTGCCAGCCCCTCCCCGCTTGTCCTCCCCAGTCTGCCCGGCCTCTCCCCTCGCTCAGAGCGCCACACCACCCGCTTGCCCTCCCCAGTCTGCCCGGCCTCTCCCCTCGCTCAGAGCGCCACACCACCCGCTTGCCTTGCCCTGCCTGCCCTTCTGGACTGCCCCCTTCCGCGTGCCTGTCTTCCTTTGCCATACCTGTCCTTTTGCCCTGCCCCCCTTTGCCATACCTGTCCTTTTGGACTGCCCCCTTCCGCGTGCCTGTCTTCCTTTGCCATACCTGTCCTTTTGCCCTGCCCCCCTTTGCCATACCTGTCCTTTTGGACTGCCCCCTCCACTTGTCTACCTCCCTTTGCCCTGACCCTCTCTGCCAGCCCTGCCCGCCCCGATTCTTTTCCGCCCGCATACCCTTCCCCTCTCTCATGCCCAAGTATCATTTTGTCATCGGCCACACCTCCGTGCCACTATCCAAGGGGCTCGTTTGTCACAGAATATTACCAAAAGAGTGGGACGCAAAACGCTACATGCTATAAATTAGCGTGTTATGGAGAAAGTAAACATAATTACCATAATGTAACCACGCTTGTCACGCCTCTCACGCTTACAATTTGTCAAGTGGGGGCTTCCCTTTGAAGGCATGGTGTCTTTTGGGGCAAAGCGTTTTTGGTGGCATGGTGTTTTTGGTGGCATGGTGTCTTTGAGGGTACAGCGTTTTTGAGGACATGGTGTTTTGGGTGGTAAGGCATTTTGGGTAGCATGGTGTTTTTGGTGGCATGGTGTTTTGGTGGCATGGTGTTTTTGGTGGCATGGTGTTTTTGGTGGCATGGTGTCTTTGAGGGCACTGCGTTTTTGGTGGCATGGTGTTTTTGGTGGCATGGTGTCTTTGAGGGCACTGCGTTTTTGGTGGCATGGTGTTTT
>ERZ808259.668-NODE-668-length-12488-cov-11.653664_pt1 | contig 12488 bp, 6 predicted proteins | sample MGYA00521279_ERZ808259 | MGnify/ENA primary metagenome ERZ808259 (study PRJEB31516, sample SAMN03275586) | gut metagenome | biome: mammalia-associated habitat; material: feces | host: Papio cynocephalus | place: Kenya | collected 2012-07-27 ... | reverse complement strand
CCACTCCCCGAAGAACTTGTCGTATAGCTCATAGGTTCCATCGGTCTCCGTGACGAAGTCTTTGTCCAAGAGTCCCTTGATAGCTCCTTGTGCAAAACTGGCTGATGGCAAGTGGTATTTTTTGATGAATGCTGACGAGGTGATGTTCTTCGCCTTTCCTGCCTTGCAGATGGCAAGGAGAAGCTCTTTCTGCTTGGCTGGTAACTGAAACAGGAGGGCTTCGTAGGCAAAAGCGCTCTCGTCTAAGATGGTATCGAGTGCTTGCGTCAAGGTCTGCTCATCGGCAATCGTGATGGCTGTTGTCTGCTCGTCGGCAGCAACTATTGTATCAGTCAGAGCATAAATCTTGTTGAGCATTCTTTGGAGATACCAGGTGATGCCATCGAAGCGGTCGTAAATCTTATAGATGATTTCTCGCTTGATGGTCTTCTTGCCGAACAGTCGGGTTGCAAAATCAGCATATACCTCCTTGTCGATAGGGCAAAGCGTCTTGATGGAGGTGCTTTGATAGAAAGGGCGAGCATGGCTCAGAAACATCTCGGTCATCATGTTGCGTTGCGAACCGGCGAAGATGAAGTTGGTGTTGTGGCTGTGCTGGATGTAAGTGCGCAAGATGGCTTCGACGTTATCTTCCTTGTAATTGGCGATGGTCTGGAACTCGTCGATGGCAACAATGCAAGGCTTGTCGGCTGTCTCCAAATAATGGAATATCTCTTGGAGTGTGGTTGCAGGACTTGTGATGTCGCCCAAATCCACGCCCCAGGATGGATTCCCATTCATATCGAAACTGATGGAAGAGCGGAGCGAGTGGAGGCAGTTGATGAAATACTCCACAACCTTCGTACCCTTTGGCTTGAGACTTTGCAGGATGCCACGACCTAACTCTTGGATGAAGTCGGCGAGGTTCTTGGTGGCATAAATATCAATCAAGAAGGTATAGTAGTTCTGCTTGATAGTATCTTGTGCATAGACATGCTGCACAAGCCCTGTCTTGCCGATTCTTCGAGGGGCAATCAGGGTTACGTTGTTGCCGTTCTTGATTTCCGCTATCAAGTCGGCAGTCTCTTTCTCTCTGTCGCAGAAGTATTCTTCCGATACATATCCACGGAGCACAAATGGATTTCCTATCATCGTTTCAATTCTATTGTTTTATGAATGCTTTCACAAAGGCCATCCCTTGGTGATTTCCATCTGCAAAGATAATTATAATACTTTTATTATAATACTATTATAATGGAAAAATAATAAAGATTAACGAATGGGAATCGTTAAATAAGCACAAGATTTCGGCTCTTCTGCACGAATTATGTTTTGAAAACATTACTTTTGCAAGATATAACTCAGACAATTAAAATTTTGGAATATTAAATAATGGAAATAGTAATAGGATTAATCATAGGTCTTGCCATCGGATTCTTCGTTGGCAAGTTGATGATGGCGAAAACGGCTGGCGAGGAGAAGGCGCAGCTCATCGCCAAGGCGCAAGTGTTGGAGAAAGAAAAGCAGAGCATCCGAGAGAGTCTGGAGGCTATCTTGCAAAATGAGCGTTCGCATCATTTGTTGGAAATGCAGACGCTCAGAGAAACGCATGAAAAGCAGATTTCTGACTTGAAACAGCAGATGGCGAACGAGCGACAGTATGCCGCCAAACTTCGAGAGGAGAGCGATGCGCAGTGGGCACAGAAACTCGAAGGCTTGCGACAGGAGATGCAGCGCATGAATATCGAGCAGCAGAAGGCTGCCGCCGAACAACTTGCAGCCAAGCAATCTGCCCTGCAGGAGAACAACCGCTTGCAGATGGACGAACTGCTGAAACCTATCAAGGAGCAGTTTGCTGACTTCAAGAAGTCGGTGGAGGAGAGCAAGACGCAGAGCGAGGTGAGCAAGAAGGAACTGCAGAGTACCTTCGAGGCAACTATGAAACTCTTCCAGCAGGAACAGCAGCAAGCCGTAGCCAACCTCAAGGAGCAAACCTCGAAGATTGGCTCGGATGCCGCCAACTTGACTCGTGCCTTGAAGGGCGATAGCAAGATGCAGGGTGACTGGGGCGAGATGGTCTTGGAGACCATCTTGGAGAACAGTGGTTTGCGAAAAGACGAGGAGTTCTTCATTCAGGAGAACACCAAGGACGAGAACGGCAAGAACTTCCGTCCCGATGTCATCGTTCGATTCCCAGAGGGCAGGAGCGTGGTCATCGACTCCAAGGTTTCGTTGACTGCTTATTCCGATGCCCTTGCCGCTGACAACGATGCCGACCGTGAGCGACTGATGAAAGCTCACGCCCTGAGCGTTCGCAAGCATATCGACGAACTCGCCGAGAAGGATTACTCGCAGTTGGTGGATGATGCCATCGGCTTCGTCCTGATGTTCATCCCTAACGAGACAAGCTATATCGCGGCGATGAAGCAGCAACCTGACCTCAGCCGCTATGCTTATCAGAAGAAAATCATCATCATCTCGCCAAGCAACCTCCTCATGGCACTTCAGCTCGCCTACAACCTTTGGCAGTATGATCGCCAGAACAAGAATGTGGAGAAGATTGTCAAGACTGCAGCCGACCTCTATGATAAGGTGGCGGTATTTGAGGATACCTTCACGGGTATCGGCGACCTGATAACCCGTCTTTCTGGCACCTTCGACAAGGCGAAGAAGCAACTCTACGACGGCACTGGAAACGTGATGAGAAGAGTAGAGAGCCTGAAAGGTCTCGGCGTTACGCCGAAAAAGCAAATCAAGGGATTAGAATAGAAATAAGATAAGACAAAAAGTATAATGAACTTATTGTGTTTATACCTTAATTATATAATAATAGAATCAAAAAAACATCGTTTTAAAGAAAAACAACTAAAAACATATCTTTATGAAGAAAGCATTTATGTCTATTTCTACGTTAGCATTGGTTTGCGCTTACCTTTCCAATGTTTCGGCCTTTGCTGTTCCTGTTAATACTTTTTCCAACGGTTCAATTGGGGCTGTCTCTCCTGCAGAAACAGCTAACGTTCTTGGTAACGAATCTGGCAACACTCCTGTGATTAAGAGCGATCCTAAGATCGAGGCTCAGGTGGAACAAACCCTGAAGAAACTCACCTTGGAGGAGAAGATAGGACAGATGATGGAATTGGTGACCGACCTCTTCGGTGCCAACGACAAGAACGGCGTGTTCTATATCGACGAGCACAAGACCGACTCCATCCTCTCTCGCTACAAGATAGGCTCCATCCTCAACGCTCCTAACACTTGCGCCCCAACTGCCAAGCAGTGGGAGAAGTATATCTCGCAAATCCAGAAGATTTCGATGAAGCGCATCGGCATCCCTTGCGTCTTCGGTCTCGACCAGAACCACGGTTCTACTTATACCCAGGGCGGAACCCTCTTCCCTCAGAACATCAATGTGGCTGCCACTTTCAATCGTGAGATCGCTCGTCGCTCGGCTGAGGCTACCGCTTATGAGACTCGTGCCGTGAGTGTGCCTTGGACCTATAGTCCTACCGTCGATCTTGGTCGTGATGCCCGTTGGCCACGTATCTGGGAGAACTTCGGCGAGGATTGCTACCTCAGCAGTGAGATGGGCAAGTCGATGGTCTATGGCTTCCAGGGCAAAGACCCTAACAACATCGACCAGTATCACATCGCCACTTCGATGAAACACTTCATGGGCTATGGTGTGCCTTGGACTGGCAAGGACCGTACGCCGGCTTATATCTCTCCTGCCGACTTGCGAGAGAAGCATTTCGCTCCTTTCTTGGCGGGTATTCAGGCTGGTGCCTTGACCGTGATGGTGAATTCCGCTTCCGTCAACGGTATGCCGATGCACGCCAACAAGGACATCTTGACCGGTTGGTTGAAGGAGGAGACGGGTTGGGACGGCGTGCTCATTACCGACTGGGCCGACATCAACAACCTCTATACCCGAGAGATGGTGGCTAAGGATAAGAAGGATGCGCTCCGCATCGCCATCAACGCCGGTATCGACATGATTATGGAACCATACTCTTGCGATGCTTGTGGCTATCTCATCGAGTTGGTCAACGAAGGCAAGATTCCGATGAGCCGCATCGACGATGCTTGTCGCCGTGTGCTTCGCATGAAGTATCGCCTCGACCTCTTCAAGAACCCAATCCAGAAGTTGAAGAATTATCCTAAGTTTGGTGGTGAGGAGTTTGCCAAGCTCGCCTTGGAGGGAGCCACCGAGAGTATGGTGCTCCTGAAGAACGAGAAGCTGGCGGATGGCAACGCTATCTTGCCGCTTGCCAAGGGTAAGAAAATTCTCTTGACGGGGCCTAACGCCAACCAGATGCGTTGCTTGGATGGCGGCTGGAGCTATACTTGGCAGGGACATCGTGCCGATGAGTTTGCTGGCAAGTACAATACCATCTATGAGGCATTCTGCAATGAGTATGGCAAGGAGAACGTCATCTTGAACCAGGGTGTTACCTATAATGAGAAGGGTAAGTACTGGGAGGAGAACGAACCTCAGATTCAGGGCGCGGTCGATGCGGCGAAGGATGCCGACGTCATCGTGGCTTGCATCGGCGAGAACTCTTATACCGAGACACCGGGCAACTTGACCGACCTCTGGCTCTCCGAGAACCAGCGTAACCTGGTGAAGGCACTCGCCAAGACAGGCAAGCCTATCGTCTTGGTGTTGAACGAGGGCCGTCCTCGTCTTATCGCCGACATCGAGCCTTTGGCAACGGGCATCATCGACATCCTCATCCCTGGAAACTATGGTGGCGATGCCTTGGCAAACTTAGTATCGGGCAAGTCCAACTTCAGTGGTAAGATGCCTTACACCTATCCTAAGGAAATCAACTCGCTCGCCAACTACGACTTCAAGAAGAGTGAGGAGGTGGGTACGATGGAAGGTGCCTACGACTACAATGCGAAGATTACCCAGCAGTGGGGCTTCGGTCAGGGCTTGAGCTACACCTCTTACCAATATAGTAACTTGAAGGTTTCTAAGTCCGACTTCCGCCATGGTGACATCATTCAGGTGAGTGTGGATGTGAAGAACACTGGCAAGGTGGCTGGCAAGGAGAGTGTCCTCCTCTTTAGCAGCGACCTTATCGCCAGCATGGTGCCAGACGGCCGTCGTCTCCGTGCCTTCGACAAGGTGGAGCTTCTGCCGGGCGAGACCAAGACCGTGACTTTCGACTTGAAGGCAGACGACTTGGCATTTGTTGGTTGGGATGGCAAATGGAGATTGGAGGAAGGCGACTTCAAGTTGATGATTGCCGACCAAAGCGCCATGGTTCATTGTGTCGATACTTATCAGTGGCAGACTGCCAATAGATAAGAATAAGGATAAAATATAGAAAGTAAAATGGAATCCATTCCTGCAAGAATATACGATGTGTTCTTGTTAGGAATGGATTTTTTTCCTTTATGCTACACTTGGAATACGTTTTCATTTTGTCATATGTAACAAAAACATTTGCAAATTGTGCAAAATACGTTGCTAATTGTTCAAACTTTGAAAATAATCCTCAAAAAGAAGGCGAATATCGGAAAAACTTTGTACTTTTGCCGAAAATAACAATCAAATAACAATCAAAAATTAAAAACAAAATACAAATTACAATGAAACTGAACGACATTCTTTCAGACAATTTCAATGCTGTGGAGTGGGAGGCTAAAGGTTATCAGCTTCCTAAGTACGACATCGCAGCTGTAGCCAAGAAGACTCACGATGAGCCTACTTGGGTTCACTTTGGCGCTGGAAACATCTTCCGTGCTTTCCCTGCCGCTATCCTCAACGACGCTCTCAACACCGGTAAGTACGACCGTGGTGTCATCGTCGCCGAGAGCTTCGACTACGAAATCATCGACAAGGCTTATCGCCCATACCATAATCTCTCCCTCCTTGTCAGCTTGCAGAGCAATGGCACTATCGAGAAGAAGGTGCTCGGCTCCATCACCGAGAGCCTGAAGGCAGACAAGCAGTTTGCCGACGACTGGGCTCGACTGGTGGAAATCTTCCAGGCTCCATCTCTCCAGATGGTCACTTTCACTATTACCGAGAAGGGATATACATTCAATGAGGCTGACTTGGCTCGTGGTCTCGACGCAGTCTTTGCTATGGGCAAGCTCACCGCACTCCTCTATGAGCGCTACAAGGCTGGCAAGTTGCCTGTCACTTTGCAGAGCACCGACAACTGCTCTCACAACGGCGACCATGTGAAGGCTGGTGTCTTCGCCTATGCCGAGCGCTGGGTGAAGGACGGTATCGTGGAGCAGGGCTTCCTCGACTATGTGAAGGACAGCAGCAAGGTAACTTATCCTTGGTCTATGATTGATAAGATTACGCCTCGCCCTCATGAGAAGGTACAGGCGATGATTGCCGAGGATGGCTTCGAGGACAACCAGACCATCATCACCGAGAAGCATACCTACACCGCTCCTTTCGTCAACTCCGAGGAGGTGCAGTACTTGGTTTGCGAGGATACTTATACCAACGGTCGCCCACCATTGGAGTTGGGAGGCGCACTCTATACTACTCGCAAGACCGTGGATGAGGTGGAGACCATGAAGGTGACTACCTGCTTGAACCCTCTCCATACAGCGATGTCTATCTATGGTTGCATGCTCGACTATACCTTGATTTCTGCCGAGATGGCAGATGAGGACCTCCGTGCCTTCATCCAGAAGATAGGTTACATCGAGGCGATGCCAGTAGTTACCGACCCAGGAGTCTTGAACCCATACGAGTTTATCGGCACCGTCATCAACAAGCGTTTGCCTAACCCATTCATGCCAGATGCTCCTCAGCGTATCGCCACCGATACCAGCCAGAAACTCTCCATCCGTTTCGGTGAGACCATCAAGAAGTACATCGACCGTGGTCTCGACAAGAGCAATCTCGTGCTCATCCCATTGGTATTGGCAGGTTATGCTCGTTATCTGAAGGCACTCGATGATAACTTGAAGCCATTCGAGCCATCTTCCGACCCACTCTTGTCAGAACTCCAGGCTATCGTGGCTCCTTTGGAGGTAGGCAAGGCTGAGCAGGATTACTCTTGCCTCAAGCAGCTTTACTCTCGTAAGGACGTGTTTGGTCTCGACCTCTATGAGGCTGGCTTCGGCGAGCAAATCGAGGGCATGGTGAAGGAACTCTTCGCTGGCAAGGGCGCTGTGAGAAAGACATTGCATAAGTATGTAGTAGCAAGATAATATATAATAAGGTAATATATGGAAAGAACATGGCGATGGTTTGGCAAGAAGGATAAGATTACTCTTGCCCAACTGAAACAGATAGGTGTCGAGGGTATCGTGACTGCATTGCACGATGTACCACTTGGCGAGGTATGGACACGTGAGAAGATTCATGAGCTCAAGGAGTACATTGAGTCTTATGGTATGAAGTGGAGCGTGGTGGAGTCTCTGCCTGTGGTGGAGACCCTGAAGTATGGCGGTCCAGACCGTGACCATCAGATTGAGGTCTATAAGGAGAGTCTTCGCAACCTCGGCGAGGAAGGCATCAAGTGCATCTGCTACAACTTCATGCCTGTATTGGACTGGGCTCGTACCGACTTGGCGCACAAGAACCCAAATGGTGCCGACAACCTCTATATGGATTGGGGCGAGTTCGCTTACTTCGACATCTACATCTTGAAGCGTGAGGGTGCTCGTGAGGACTGGGCTGAGTTCTCAAAGGCTCACAAGTGGGGCAGAGACCTCGTGGCTGAAGCTGATGAAATCAAGAAGACTTCCACTCCTGAGCAAGACCATGCCTTGGTGGAGAACATCATCATCAAGACCCAGGGCTTCGTATCAGGCAACTTCAGCGAGGGCGATGCTGCCCCTGTTCAGAAGTTCCGTGACCTCTTGAAGCTTTACGAGGGCATCGACAAGAAGAAGTTGCAGGAGAATATGAAGTACTGGTTGGAGGCTATCATGCCAGTTTGCGATGAGTACGACATCAATATGTGCGTTCATCCTGACGACCCTCCTTATCCAGTGTTCGGTTTGCCACGTATCATCGGTACTGCCGAGGACATCCAGTGGATGCTCGATGCTGTGCCAAACAAGCATAATGGTTTGACCTTCTGTGCTGGTTCATTCTCTGCAGGTGAGCACAACGACTGTGTGGCAATGGCAAAGCAGTTTGCCGACCGCACCCACTTCGTTCATCTCCGTTCTTGCTACATCTTCCCTAACGGCAACTTCACGGAGGCAAGCCACCTGGGTGGTCGTGCCGACTTGATAGAGCTTTGCCGCATCTTCGAGAAGGCTGAGCAGGAGGGCAAGTGCAACTCAGGTCGCCGTCTGCCAATGCGTGTGGATCATGGCATGACTTTCACCGATAAGCCAGGTGGCGTGTTCGATGAGAGCACCCACGGTCATAACGCTGGTTACACCTTGCTCGGCAGAATGTTTGCGATGGGTCAGATTCAGGGAGTCATCGCAACGGTGGATAGAGAACTGGGCATCGAATACAAGCAGCCTGGATTCTATGATTGATTTTTGATTTATTGGCTAAAAGTGACAGTGTTTTTAGCCAATAAATATCCCATTGCCCAAGTTTTGAAACGGTATTTGGGCATTCAATGCTCGTGTGTCGGGCATCGAATGCCCGCTGTTTGTTCAGTCGATGCCCGCTGTTTGTTCACTGAGTGCCCGTTTGATGGTCAATGGATGAACAATGGTCACTTACCTTTTTCCTTTAGAAACTGCTCTGCGGCGTATTTTCCCATAGCCTCATAGCCAGTAGGATTGAGATGCAGCCAATCGTCTGAGTATTCGGGTTTCAATTGTTGAGGGTCTTGTGGGTTGTATACCAACTTGTCGAAGTCAATGACATCGTCAAAGCATTTGCTATTTCTGATCCATTCATTTACGGTTTGTCTTATGGCTTCGTGCCAGAAAGAATACCAACCGTTGCCCTTGGTAGGTGTGATGGTGCCGCCATATACTTTGATGCCCTTAGCTTTTGCTTTTGAAATTAATACCTTGTAGCAAGCAATCAGCGTGTCGGCAACATGCTCATAGTTCCCCTTGGAGCAACCTATGTCGTTGGTTCCTTCAAAGATGATGAGATGCGTTACTCCTTTTTGACCAAGAATGTCACGGTCGAAACGTTGCATGGCAGGTTGGCTCAATCCTCCTTCGACTACACAGTTTCCACCGATACCTAGGTTTAAAACACCATGATGAGCCTTTGCATTCAGGTTCTTGGCAAAGAAATCTGTCCAACGATTTTGGTGGTTGGTAGTGCTTCCTCTACCATCGGTAATGGAATTGCCTAGTACGGCAATGACAGGAAGGTCATCCGTGGTCTTGACTTCGATAGCGGATAGGTTGTACCAGTGATCGACATTCTCTTGTTTGCCAAAAGACATATCCGTCGGCTTGGTTACTTTTCCATCCTGATGTGCCACGATGTATGATGTCGTACGAGAACCACGATGGGAGGTGGCGTGCTTAGGAGTCTTGCCGTAATCGATTGTGATGCTCAACAGTTGGTCAGCTTTCAGAGAATAGACTATAGCATCAGAATAGAGAGCTTTGCCAGCCTCGATGGTAACGCTTTTCTTTCCGTTGAATTTGAGGTATTTAACGGTCTTGCCATTGACGTAGCTTTGGTTTTTGAAATCTGTGTCGGCGATATAGACAGACTTGATTTCTACAGGCTGCTCCCCAAACTCATTGCTCAGTTTGAGCCTGAGTTCCTTTCCGCCAAAGGAAATATGAACGACTTGGCGGCAAGAGCGATTGTCGAGGCTTTCTTTAGGCATATCCCCCATGCCTGTCCATTCCACGGCTGTAGCCCAAGTGCCTTTCCATGTTTGCTGTGCATACGAAGTCATGTTTATCCACAGCAGGGCAATGATGATTAGGTAGATTGTTCTCTTTTTCATGTTTATTCTGTTATTTCATGTTTATTCTGTTATTTCTTCTTTATTTAGTTACTTTTGCTACTTTATTTAGTAACTTCTTCTACATACTTCACAAGTGAATCCTTGCCATTCAAGAGGTAGAAATCGACACGAACCACGTGGTCGATGTCAGCACTTCCCTTCACCTTCACATGACGGGTCTTACTGTATAATAAGGTGTCACGACGGGAAGGGTAGGAGACAAGCTGGATTTTGTCCTTGGTAGAGCCGCTTCCAACATAGTACATGCCCACGCTGTCCACGATAGACTTCTTGGCGGCGTTCTTTGCCAATTTCTTGGCATGAGCCGCAGCTGTATCCTCAGGATAAAACTCGCTTGCCGCCACGGTATCGCCATCGTTCTGGTCGGGAGCGAACTTGCAGCAGGTCGTCGTAGTGATGGATGTGGTGGCAGCCACGAAGGCAGCCACGAAGTATAATATTTTCTTCATTGTTATTTCTCCTAATCTAATGATTTTTGCAATTTATCTTTTCTATTGATCTTTAGCAGGTTATCTTTAGCAGTTTGCCTGTTCAATTTATCGTTTTGCAAAGGTACAAAAAAAAATTGAATATTCTTATTCTTTTGAATCTTTTCTTTCTTTGGTGTTCTTAATGAAAAAATAAAAAAGCTAGCATGTCCACAAACACGCTAGCTTTTTATTCCTATCCTTTTCCCTTCAAAACATCAGAAGGTGAGATGCCAAACTCTTTCTTGAAACACTTGCGGAAGTAACCGATATTATTGAAGCCAGTCAACATCGCCACTTCTGTTACATTGCTTTCGCCTTCCTTCAGCAGTTGCATACTGCGTTGGAGTTTTACCTTGCGTATATACTCGTTGGCGCTCACTCCCGTCAAAGCCTTCACCTTGCGGTAGAAGGAAGAGTGGCTCATTGCCATCTTGTCGGTCATGAATGCGATGTCGATGTCTATCGTCGTCATGTTCTCTTCGATGAGGCGATTCAGTTTCTCTATGAATTTCTTGTCCAAAGGACTTAGCTCTGGCACGGAGGTGTCGATGTTGTCATTGATATTCCCTGTTACGTCTCTTACATCATTTCTTTCAGCTCCATCTACAACATTTGCATTCAGATTTCCATTTCCGCTTTGGTTGATGTCAAGCGAAGCATTGGCTCCAGACAAGCTATGCTGGATGATAAACTCTGCCAGTCTTCTTCTACCCGATAAGATGTTGCGTATGCGGCTATGCAACAAACTTGCGCTGAAAGGCTTCATCAGATACGAGTCTGCACCGCTGTCGTAGCCTACCTCCTGGTCGATAGGCGTAGTCTTCGCCGTGAGCAGGATGATAGGAATGTGTGAAGTCCTTATGTCGTTCTTCAATATCTTCATCATCTCGATGCCGTCCATCTCAGGCATCATGATGTCGCTCACGATGAGGTCGGGTATCTGGTTGAAGGCGAGGTCACGACCTTCCTTTCCGTTTCTAGCCTCGATGACGCGATAGTCCTCGCAGAGTGACTCGTTGATATATTGGCGGATGTCATCGTTGTCTTCCACGATGAGAAGCAATGGACGAACGTCGGTTTGCTCTTTCTCCTCATTTCCTTCGAGGGAGTCTGGAGTATCATCGCTGTCTTTTTCGTCAAGAATAGATGCGTCGCTCATGCCCATGTTAGCAATATTTTCCTCTATCGGAGCATCCTCTTTGTGTAAAGCATTCGGATAGGTGTTGTTGGCATCGAGGATGAAGCAGAATTCAGTACCCTTTCCTTCCTCGCTCTCTACGGTAAGCTCCGCCTCGTGTAGTTTGGCAAGAGACTGCACGAGAGCCAGTCCGATGCCAGTGCCCGAAGCTTGGTGCAAGCCTTTTGCCTGGTAATATCGGTCGTAGATGTGAGGCAGGGCTTTCTTGCTGATACCATAGCCTGTGTCCTTTACCGAAATGACAACTTTTTGCAAACCGTCAGCTCTTTCCGTCGTGTTCGTCTTTCCGTTGATGCAACTCAATGTGATGTCGATATTTCCCTTAGGAGTATATTTGATGGCATTGGAAATCAAGTTGTTGAGCACGGTACTGATAATCTCGCTGTCAAAGTAGATATCTACAGCTTGTTGTTCAGGCATATTCACGTTGAAGGTCACCTGAGGGTTGCGGTTCAGGTCCTTGAATCGGTCACCAATCTCCTTGACGAAGGACTTGATGTCCGAGTGTGCCACGGTGAGGCGACGATTCTGCGTCTCCGTCTTACGGAACTCCAAAATTTCGTTGATAAGGTTGAGCAAACGTACCGAACTGGCATGGATGTTCTTCACCTTCTTGGCGAGTACCTCAGGCAGACGGGTGTCTGCCATCAAGTCTTCCAATGGACCCATGATGAGGGTGAGCGGGGTTCGCAACTCGTGGGTGATGTTGGTGAAGAAGCGCAGACGCTCCTCGTTGAGTTCTTGCTTCTGCTGTGCCTCCCACTTGGTCTTTTCGAGAGAACTGCGAAGTTTCAGTTCGTTGGTGTATGAGCGTACAAAGTAGAAAATAATACTACCAACAATGAGTGCATAGATGAGCTTTGCCCACCAAGTGAGCCACAATGGAGGTTCCACCACCACCTTCATCTCAGCCACCTTGGCGTTCTCCCATTCCTGGTTCTT
>ERZ808259.667-NODE-667-length-12540-cov-10.328464_pt1 | contig 12540 bp, 17 predicted proteins | sample MGYA00521279_ERZ808259 | MGnify/ENA primary metagenome ERZ808259 (study PRJEB31516, sample SAMN03275586) | gut metagenome | biome: mammalia-associated habitat; material: feces | host: Papio cynocephalus | place: Kenya | collected 2012-07-27 ... | reverse complement strand
GAAAAGTTAATGTACCACTGAATGACGGTACACAGAGAGAAGTCATTTGTTGGTCTGTTAACGAGTATCTCAGCAATGGTCTCATAGAAACAATAAGAACTTTTCAGAAGAAAAAAGGTTGGAGTGAAGATGGAAAGCCGATATATTATTTAAATGTACCGATAGCTTTCGACATAGAAACGAGTCATTATGATATAGACAATGATTCAAAACAAAGAGTTTCTTGGATGTATATATGGCAATGCTCAATTAACGGTGAAGTAATTATGGGAAGAACGTGGGGTGATTTTCATAGATTACTTTCAGGTTTAAAGAGACAATTAAAATTATATGACCACAGAAAAGCAATAATATTTATTCATAATTTTGCTTACGAATATCAATTTATGTATTCACAATTTAGAATGCAAGATGTTTTTGCACGAGATAAAAGAAAAGTAATCAAAGCCAATATGGATGGGTACTTAGACTGTTTTGAAATCAGATGTACATTTGCAATGTCAAATACATCATTAGCACAAGTTGCCAAAGAAACGACTTCCTGTAACCTTAAAAAGATGAAAGGTGATTTGGATTATGATAAGTTGAGGACCAAAAGAACGATACTTACAGACGAAGAAATGGTTTACTGTGTCAATGATGTTTTAATTATAGACTTTTATGTAAAAGAACTCTTAAAGAATGAAAGTTCAGGTTGTATAGCAAACATACCGATAACAGCAACAGGATTTGTTAGACGAGATGCAAGAAACACTTTCGGAAGAGATAAAAAATACAGAGAGTTTTATAAAAGACAACAGATAGATGCTCATCAATTTGTAATGTATCATTATGCTTATAGAGGCGGAGATACTCATGCACAGGGTTTATGGTGTAGAGAAGTTATAGATAATGTTTACTCTTATGATTTAACTTCATCTTATCCATATAGAATAGTTGCAGAGGAATTTCCATTATCATCAGCGATAACAATAGAAGAACCAACAATAAATCATTTAAATTGGCTTGACAAAAATAAATATCTGTATATAATAGATGTAACACTTTGTGATATAAAATGGAAGGGTTTAGGAAATCAAACTTATATACCGGTTTCGAAATGCTTAGTCAAGAAAGGATTTACACAGGAAAATGGCAGAATAGTTAATGCTGATGAAATACGAATAGTTGTAACTTCATTAGATTTTGAAATAATGCAAAGATATTATGATTTTGGGATAGTTGAAATTAATAATCTTTGTTACCATCTCAAAAAAGGATTACTTCCGGAAGCAATGAGAAATTATGTATTAAACCTTTATAAAAAGAAAACAACACTCAAAGATGTTGAGGGCTCTGAGGTTGAATATTATCTCTCAAAAACCCGAATAAATGCAGTTTATGGAATGTGTGTAACTAACCCATTAAATGATGAAATTTTATTTGAAGAAGAAACAGCAGAGTGGAAGAAAAGAGAATTACCGATTACTTATCAGAATGAAGGACAAATAGGAGTTGAGCTTGAAAAAGCTTACAGGTCCCGCAATAACTTTTTACCTTATACAGTAGGGGTATGGGTATCAGCTTATGCGAGATATGATTTGCACAATGCTTTAACACCTTTAAAAACCGATTCGATATACTGGGATACAGACTCTTGCAAATTTATCAACAAAGAAAATATGTCATTATTTGAAAGGTTAAACAAAGAAAAAGAAAATTATCTTTTATCATTAAATTATAGCTTAGATACGATAGCACCTAAGGATATAAATGGTAATAGACATGTGATAGGTTTGTGGGATAATGAATATCCTGACGGGGTAACATTTATGACTTACGGCGCAAAGAAATACTTTTACCGTGATAATAAAACTCTTGAAAATCACATCACAGTTTCAGGTCTGAATAAATCCGAAGCCTGTAAATATTTAACTTTATTAACAGGCGGTCATATCGAAATAAAGAAAAACGGCAAAGAAGTTTTTGTTGGTGGTGATATATTCGAACCTTTACATCCGGGATTTGAGTTTCCGGCTGAAAACTCAGGTAGGACTTATGCAATATACAGCGGTCAAAATTATTTCCCAAAAGGTTTCGAAGTAGAAGTCAACGGTGAAATGGTTTCTGAAAAGTCTTTCGTATCAATAGTACCGACGAGTTATACACTTAACGATACAGATGAACACGAAAAGTTTACTTATTTATGCAATCAAATGGTAATAGAAAGGAGAGATAATAATGAAGAACAGAATCAAGTATGTGCCTAAACGAATAGCAGTTATAGAAAAAATATTTTATATAGCTTGCATACTGTTTTTGTTGTGGATAATAATTTCTTGGGTTGATGTAAACATACACAACCAAACACCGAATTATCAATATTCGGACCTAAATTTTTTCACATATTTTTAGAAAGGAGGGATTTTTGTGAAAAGTATAGAGAAAGCAATAGATATAATGATAATACTTATTATGTTTATGATAACAATCAAGTTTGTAGTGATACCGGTGAGAGATAAGGTAATGAATGCAGCCGATGTAGTATCACAAACAATGGAAAAATGGAAAGGAGATGATAAATATGAGGATACCGACACCCGAACAAATTTCTTCAATGAGTTTGGAGCAACTGAACAAAGAAATTATTCGAATGGCTTCTCAGTTGAACAAAAATTTACAGAATTTGAGAAAGTATTCAGGTAAACTTAGCACCGAGTCTGCAATAGATTATCAAGAAAAGATGGCAGGTGCGGCAACACCGAGTAAAGCAGACCCATTAGGAATGATGCCAAAGTTTTCGTTAGCAAAAGAAAAAAATATAAAAAGAGCGAGAGCAAGAGTTGCAATATTAAGAAAAGCAGCATCTTCTAAAAAAGGGTCAATCAGAAAACTGCAAAAGTCCGAGAAACAAAGAAAAGAATCTTTGGCAAAACGTGTTGGAATAAAATCATTTTCTGATGATGAATATTTGGCATTAATCGACACTTTTAATAAAATGAAAGAACAGCCGGGATATGACAGCGAACAGGTATTAGAAGCTTTTGCTCTTGAGCACGAAGAAAAAATGTTTACAAGTGTAAAAGACCTTCAGGACTTTATTGAAGAGAAAGGAACAAAAGGTGATTTGTTATTTCAAATGGATGAAATGTCTAATGAAAAAAAACAAAATAAACCGAGAGGTAAATATAAAAAGAACCGAAACGGTGAGTGGGTACTTACCGAATGGTATTAATATTGAAAGGAGTGATGTTTAATGATTAAAGGAATTGATACATCAAGTAATAATGGAGTGATTACCGACTCTATAGCACAACAGGTAGATTTTATGATAATAAGGGTGGGTTATGGAAATGATGAAAAAAGTCAGGACGACAAACAGTTTGAAAACACTCTTAATGTATGTTTGAGAAATGATAAGTTATGGGGAGTGTATATTTACAGTTATGCTCTTTCAGTAGCTGAAGCAATTTCAGAAGCGAACCATGTAAAGCGTATGCTTAACGGCAGAATACCACCACTTGGTATATGGTTTGATATGGAAGATGCTGACGGTTATAAAAAGAAACACGGTTTTCCGAGTAAGGAAACAATAGTACAAATTACAAAAACATTTTGTGATATGACCGGAGCAGGTATTTATGCAAGTCTCTCTTGGTTTAACAATCTTTTAAATGATGCAAGACTTGATAATTACCCGAAGTGGGTTGCACAGTGGAATAATAAATGTACTTACACGAAACCATATCAGATGTGGCAGTACACCAACAGTCTTATGATTGACGGTAAAAGGTTTGATGGCAATGAACTGTATAATGTAACAATACAGCCAAACACACCCACAATCAGCCGTATCACATATCAATCGCACGATATGAAAAAGAAATGCTGGCTTCCTGAAGTATCAAACAGAGAGGATTATGCAGGTAATATGGGCAATATAATGGATGCACTTTATGTCGGAGCAGATGTTGGTAATATTTATTATAAGGTTCATACAAGACAAAATGGTTGGCTTCCTGAGGTTAAAAACCGAGAAGATTATGCAGGTAATTATAATCAAGGAATTGATGCAGTTGCAATAAGGACCGATACCGGAAAACAAATAAATTACCGAGTACACCTTTTAGGTGGCGGCTGGTTGCCGGCAGTTACAGGATATAATGCAAATGAACCGGTAAACGGTTATGCAGGTGTTTTAGGAAAAATTATAGATGCCATAGAAATATGGGTATAAAAAGAAGAGAGCCTTAATTGGCTCTCTTTTTATATTTCATTTAAAAACTCATTAAAGTCATCACCGACAAAATCATTTTTGAATAATATAAAACCGTTATTAAAATAAAGTTTGAGATTATTCAAAATATTGTCAACAGCAGTAAGACCACACCGAGTATTAAATATCTTTTGAGAGAAGTTTGAACTTCCCGTTGTAATAGTTGTATAGTTTTTTACACGACCTTTGTAAAGTCTTTCATCAGACATAAACATTTTATGGTTATTAAGCACATAGCCGTAAAGCTTTCGAAATTTACTTTCAAGACAAAAAGCATGTCTAATTTTTATCTTAGGTGAATATAAATCATCTTCGGTGTATAGAGGGTAATCATCAACCACCCATTCACCGTTTACAATCATAGCTTCTCTTTTGGACCCATAACCGTAAATGTCTTGAAACTTTTCAGTTGTTTCAGATTTTGCATATTCAACTGCAATAGTACGGGTAACACGGGTTTTATCTTTGTTATACATTTTAAACACTTTTATATCTCCGCTTTGTATATTATTTATATCAATACCGAGTGATAAAAGTATTGTGTTTTGACGGTCAACAGTATTTCCTGTAAGATATATCGGTATATCTCTACCACGGGCAACAGTTGCAAATAATTCAATGAAGTTATCATATTCATCAGGTATATCTTTTGCAGCTGACATAAACTCATCATAATAAAAACCGCCAACATCATTGAAAGGAATACTACGAATATTATTTCCTCTTTCAATAGAAGAAAAGTACCCCATTTCATCAAGTTTTGTTTTCTTTCCTTTTTCATCCATTCCCATTATATTAAAAGCATTTGATTTTGCTTCAACATAAACCATATCATAACCAGGGAATTTTTCATTAAGAGCATCTTTCAGAGGAATAATATCTGAAAAATACTTTGTCATTTTAGTTGCCTTAGCCTCTTCTTCTCTTTTACGAGCCAAGAAGAACTTTTTACCTTCATTAAAATAAAGTTTTAACATTTTTTCTTTAAGTCCGTAACTCTTACAGTTAGAGCGCTGACTGTAAATAATATTCATATTCGCACCCAAAGCATCTATCTTTTCGTAAGAGTACGGAACTACACCGAGAGTATCTATGAGTTCCTGAGTTACAGGAATCGATTTATATATTTCATTCATTTTTATCACTCTCTTTCTTTTCTACCTGAGTACCGAAGTAAAAGGCTATAATTACTGTAAAGATGTTCATAAAATCATCTTTACTGAGTCTACCGGTCAAAGCCAAGACTGCAAAAACAACGGTTGCTGTAATTGTTACTAAACTTTTAACAGTAAGTAAATTAGATAATCTCTTTTTCATAATATCACCCCTTTAAAACTAATTTCATTATTGCTTCAACGACAGGTGTTATACTGCCAACAGCTATAATTCCTAAAATCCATTTTATTGAAGTTATGTCTTTCTTAATCGAAGTAATCATTTCTATATATTCGACTCTTTTAACATAACGCTCATCAAGCATCTCAAAATCTTTATCCATAAATATCAACTCACTTTCGGTCTTATTTGTTTGATTTGGTCATCCCATATCGGGTGCCAGCCGGCTGCACCTGAACCATTATCGTAATAATACCAAGTGTCACCATCTTTCTTTACAGGATACCTCTTGCCATTAATATCTATATAATGAGTACAAGTGGTTGTTTCTGTAACGGGATTTCCATCACTATCGGTCCCTGTAATAACCGAGACGGTTTTATTATAATTTTCATCTTCACCAACTATATCAAAACCGTCCAAAACTATGTTGGCAAAAGCACAGAGCTTTTTGATAATTTTACATATTTGTTTAAAACGAGTATAAAACAATCCCATTTTATCACCCCCTATGGCATATTAGCTAGTCCTATGTAACATCCTGAGTCCAACATTGCATTCGCTTCATCAACCACAAAACGAGGTAAACCATTCAAGTGTAAATTACAGTTTCGGGTTTGGCAATAACCATGTCTATCAACATGATTAAAATCCGAAGATGAAATATTATACATTCGCCCGACAGGCTGACCATACAAAGCAACAAAGTTTGAGTGGTCTAAAAAATCATTATAATCAAAGTAAAAATATGAACCCTGATATCGAGGTCTATCTATTGAACCACCTGTAACACCTTCAGTCGCATTAAATGTATTTGCTGTGAATCCAACAAAGGCATTTCCTATTCCACCTAACATACTTCCTACAGCCGCAACATCACCAAATTTACTTCCTTGACCACTTCCTGACAGTGATGATGAAATACCACCTGCAGAACCGAATGCAAAAGAAGCAAGCTGTCTGTAAAAGTTTTGACCATTTTCGTTGATTCCGGGTACTATTTCAGGAAATCCTGTTTTACATTCGAGTGTTCTATCTATAATTGTATTATAAAGTGTCGCACCGGCATTCATAATCGGTTGAAATGAACACTGACCTCCAATATAATCACATGTGATTTTCATACCGAGTCTTGAGATTGATTTAATCCCGTATGTTGCAGGAGAAAATGATAGATTCCCCACATATTCACAGTGCATATTAATAACACCTTTTTGAGTTATTGCATTAAAGGTACGGTTAAAGTCAACTATTCTTTGTGCTTCTACTGCACCACTAACATTTTGTTTTAATTCGTAACAACCACTTTCAACAGTTACTGATATAATACGAGGAGCTGTATCCAAACCAAAAACATTAGAGATAATTCCGCCGAGTTCTACAGAACCTACTGAAATCGTATTATTGATATCAACTAAATTTCGTGGTATTACATAAGTTTTTTGTATACACGAAAGATAAGCATTTTGTATCTCCGAAGCTTTATTTCCATATAATTCAAAGAATTTGATAATAAATTCTTGATAAGCTCTACCTGAAAAAAAATAAACGGTGGACCCCGGTGTTGTCGAGCTTGAAATAGGTGGTGTTCCTGCTATATCGGATGCGCCATATGAAACAACCATTGCTATATAATATTCTCTATTTGGTGATGCAATTTGATAAAACTCATGTCTCCTAACGGGGTTAATGGGTTCTCTTGGGTCTAACTGCCAGTTGATGTCGAGTTTATTTCCAATACCATCTATTTGTACTATGTCACCATATTCAACAAAAACATTTGTGTTAAAGCACCCTGCTTTATAAGCCGTTGTCAAACCATCTATTGTAAAAGAGTATAACCACTCTCCGTTTGTTCTTGTACTAACATCAACATAACCATAATAAGTATGACCTGAATATTCAAAATAACCGTAGTTCACATCTAAATAATTTTCCAAAACAAACACTGCATTTTTTAGTGAAAATTCACCGAAAGGTGTTATGTCAGCAGCAAATTTTGGTGTATATTTGTATGTTTTATTTGCAACATTTTTTCTGTCTAAATAAACTCCTAAATTTACATTCATATACATCACTCCTTATATTGAAAAATAAAAATACTGTGCAATCTCTTTTACGAGATGACTATACATACAGAGAATAATTTCTCTTTCTTCTCTAATCATCGACTGAGTTGTGGTAACACCTATGTTTCCTTTTTCAACTCTTTCATATTTTTCAGTCTGTTTATTATTGCCTGACTGTGTTTGTGTGTTACCTGATGTTTCGTTTATTGTATTAACATTCGTTTCTTCACCAACATCGGTGCGGTCCTCTGTACCTGCAAGATTGCGGGTTTCATTTGAAGAACCAGTAGATGAAGACACAGAGTCTTCTCTTGGTTTTTTGCTGGTGTAATTCATCGGATAATCACTCATTGTTGAATTTGAACTTCCTGTTGTTGCAACATTATCAGTTCCTGTATCTGTGGTATCAATATCAACAGTAAGTTTGGTATCTCTCTTTTTATTTTCAGTAACCCCTCTTGTACCGTTGTCAGTAATCGTTCTACCGTCAGTACCCTCAACAGTTCTTTCCTCTGTAACAGTACCATCTTTATTCCATATCGGATTATATTCATATTTGGTTGTTTCATAAAGGTGGTTTAACTCATCACTATGTGTATTAAGTTTTGAATTAATGAAACTCCAAATTATTTCCTTTGGATAAACGAGTTCGTGATTATAAAATGTCCTATATAAAGATTCACTTAAACCCTCAGGATAATTTTCAATTTCGGTTTTCCATTCTGAATTCATCCAGTTGAGGTCTATGCTATCAAAAAAAGTTTTACCTAAATCTTTAACATATTCATTCGTCAACATTCATATCACTCTCCTTCATTTCAATATCTTCTTTTTCAGGTTCAACCATCTTAACCGAAATGTTGGTCCCGAAAAGTTTATTTATTTCATCAACTGCTTCTTGGCGAGGTTTAAGCCAATAATTCTTATTGATTTCAAGTTCCTGATTATTGCTGTCAATTTCTCCTGTGATAAGTCTTTCTTTCTTTTCCATTGAAAGAGTATTAATACCAAAAACAGCGAGAAAGTCGTTTATGATTGTTCGTCTGTCTGCTAAAAATTGAGCACCGAGATATTCAATATTACTTGAAAAAATATTAAAATCATTTTGATTTATAAAGTTTGTATCATCCATAGTGACAACGGCAGGTTTGCCTGAAATGATATCTTTATAAATTTCATATATTTTTTTCGCTTGTTCCGGTGATTCTGCCTTGAACACTATTGATGTTTTAAGGTTATCAAGATTAACTTTAAGGTTTGTATCAAGTTGTGCTAATTGCATTGAATACTCAAAAAGAATATCCTGTATCGGTAAAGCATACATGTTATTTCTCATCCATACACAGTTGATATGAAAAGTACCTTTAAGATTGCCTAATACAGGGTTAGCTATTTCGGCTGTTGTTGGAAAATTGTAACAGTCAAAACCATAATGTGCTCCGTAAAGAGCTCTCAAATTGCCTTGTTTGTCTTTTATCCAAATGAGACTTCCTCTTGCCATGAGTATTGTTTCAAGATAATCTCTATTTATTGTTTCAGGAAGATTTTCATATTCAAACAAAGATACTGCCTTATTCCAAAGTATGTTATACCAAAATAAAGCTTTTCTTCCTATTTCAGTTTTAGGAAATTTTGGATAACAAATTTCATCATATAAATTTGCCATATATTTCACTCCTTTCAAAATAAGGGGTGGTTTCCCACCCCATTATTTCACTTCATTAAGCTAAAGTAAATACTACAGAGTTTGCAGATTCACAAACGAGGTATTTAAGTTCAACATTAAGGAAGTTATTCCAGTATTCACCATCAGCGTTAAACGGTGTGGTTCTCATGTCCTGTTTACGAACATATTCACCTATTGCAAACTTATCACAAAGTACTGCAAGAACAGGTTCAGTCGTAAGGCTCTGACCTGAATTTTCAGGGTCCTCATAAGTTACAGTAAGAGGAGACTTTTCATTCTGCCAGTACGGAACATTGATGTAATCTCTAAGAGATATTTCCTCTGAATTGTTGAAAGCATCAGGGAATACATAAGTACCCTTTGCAGATACAAGTGCCGAGTTAACGAAAAGGTGGCGGTCCTGAGCTCTTGTAAAGGTTTTAATACCTTTCTTATTATAGGACTCAGAAACTTTCTTTGTCTTTTCAGTTACTTTATTAATCGTGCTTATTGCAAACTTGATAAATTCAGCATTATAAAGAGCATTTGCCGTTGTAAGATTTGCACCTGTTATTGTGTTGTAAAGGCTCAAAAGTTTATAATGTCTTGCAGGTGTATCAGTTGATGTTGCTGCATCAGCAGAAGTCGTATCAACAATAAGTTTAGCAACGAGTGCTATTCTTCCTGCTTCACGTTTAAGTTCGTTAGAGTTCATTACATACATTGTAACATCTGCTATGAATGAGTCCATTGCACCGGGACCTGTAAAGGCTTTCTTTAACTGGTCATACTGAATTGTAATCGGTATTTTATAAGCAACAGTATCAACATAATAATCTACATTAGCCTTAGGCTTGTATATCTTATACTGGTCTACTGAAGTTCCGTCAACGAGGTCAACGAAAGCAGCTGCCTGAGCATCATAAAATTGCTGAATTATAAGTTCAATTGTATTACCATAATCAAGAGAACCTCTTGTAAGTTCTTTGTAAGAACCCTCATAGTTTCTTGCTGTGTTTATGACCATAGATATACGGTTCATAAGTGCAGTAATGAAGTTATTCTGTAAATCGGTATTCTGAATATCAGTTATGGACTTACCGACTTCAATAAATGAATCATAGTCAACAATAGGTGTTGTAGAACCTTTTGTTGCCTGTTCAACGAGTCCATTAATCGTTGTATAAAAGTTGTTATTAACTGCCATTTAAATCACTTTCCTTTCTTAATTTATTTTGTATTATCGCTTACCAAACTTCCCGAAGTGGTAAATGTGTGTGATGTTGTTACTATTTCCAAGCCTACTGATTCATATTTTATACCAAGATTTGTTTTAAGATTTGTTGTATCACAATACAGTGATATTGTCTCTGATTTAACCGCAACACCGTCAGCATCATAATAAGAAATCATCATATCAGCACCTAACTCATTAACTTTGAATGTTACTGTAAAAGTACTAACACCTACGGGTATCGTAAAATAAGGTTTAACATTATTTCTTTCTCGTAAGTCTTTTGCATTAAGGTTCGACCCTGAGTAACCATACATTATCATGTTTGGTGTAACTCCACTAAGTGTATAAGTAATGATATTTACTTTTACGTTTTCAGTCGTTGGTGTGTCCAGATTAATTTGTTTGAAAATAAACATGGAACAAAGCTTGGATGTGTAATCCTCTAAGTTTGGGTTGTCCGAAATCCAAACTCTTGTACTTGAACTTAATTTTGATATTTTTGGGACAAGTGCTCTATAAGTCCCCCCTGATGAACCTTGTGAGTTTTCGAGGACTTCAACTCTTGCATCAATAGCTTGGTAATCGGTGTCAAGATGTTCAATATCTCCCTGAGCTGTGGTCATTTCCGTCTGCAAAGTTTCTACATCATCAACCAAACCGGTTATAGTTGACGGGTCTAATCCATCTACTGCTCTTTTGAGTTCTTCAACAGTCTGTCTACCTGTACCTGTTACTAAATTTAATCCTGCCATTCGTTTCACCACCTTTCATAATATATTATATTACTTTACCACACTAAAGTCAAGAAAAAAACAGCAGGTTAAACCTGCTGAATTTTATTTAAGAAGCTCATTAAAATAGTCTTCAGAAGCTTGAGCTGAGTTCTTTGCTGTTTCTTCTACCTTTTTTTCTTTTTCGGATTGTTCAATATTATCGACTCTCTGTGTGAGTGTTGAGATTGAGTCCGCTAAGACTGATGATTTATCTTCAGGCATTTTCATTGTAAGAACCTCGCCCATTCGTTCCTTTGTGATTGTTGTAAGCATTGCTTCAAATTCTTGGATTGTCATTTATTTCACCTCCATATAATAAAAATAAGATGATGTGCACTTATTTCCTAAATCATCCAAATCTTTTCTCAATTCATCCACTGAATCGTATGCTGTTGTAATAAATCTAAAGTCTATAGCACCAATATCAAGATGATTTTTCACTGAAAAATTATAACCACCTTCAAGTAAATCAGCACAAATTGTCACAAAATTTGTTGAAGATGATGTAATGTAAACTTTAATTTTCATTATTTATCACTCCTTTCATTTTTACTAATAAATCCACCTTATTAAAAATATCTAATTTGGTGTTTTTTAATATTTCTTCTATTATGAAACCTTCTATTTCAGCTTTTAAATAATCGGTCATAATATCGCCTCCTTTAAAATTTCTATACTATGAACTCCACATTTGGTTGTCCACACTCTCAACGGTTTTCCTACTAATTCAGATACATATTCAACTTTTGCATCATTCATTAATTCACTTATTCGTTTTTCTTCAGCAAAAATATATGTCGAAGAAAAGCACTGCCAAATTTAAAACCCAATACTAAATTTAATTTATCATATATTGCTTCAATTTCTGCTTTTGTTATGACACCTACATATTCTTCCATATTATTCTCATCCTTTCTTTAAAATTTCAAGTTTGTCAAAGTTCTTTAAAACTCTGTAAAGAACCATTATATTGTGTCTTGATACTGCATCACCTATATTTAGCAATTCAAGTGCTTTACGAAATTCTTTTTCATTATAATCAAGTTCATAAGCATCAGCTAATATTCTGTTGTAAGGATTAGAATCTTGCCAAGCATCCATTATTGCTTCATTAAGTTTTCTATATATTCTTAATGTTTCATCCATCCTCTTTTCAATAGTATCAAGTTTTTCAAGATTATCTATAAATCCTTTTTTCATATAAT
>ERZ808259.660-NODE-660-length-12796-cov-2.751118_pt1 | contig 12796 bp, 9 predicted proteins | sample MGYA00521279_ERZ808259 | MGnify/ENA primary metagenome ERZ808259 (study PRJEB31516, sample SAMN03275586) | gut metagenome | biome: mammalia-associated habitat; material: feces | host: Papio cynocephalus | place: Kenya | collected 2012-07-27 ... | reverse complement strand
ATAGGATAGCTCCACCGCAGGACGCATTTTGATTTTCCCTTCGTCCACAAGGTCAAGAAGTTCTTGGACAAGGTTGGTCAGACGGATATATCGGCGAATCTGTTCACGACTTTCACCGACTTCATCACCGAGCGCTTCGTTAGTCCTTGACTTTGACACCAGTGGTGTCGAAGTTAAGTCTGTTCGCTGTCCCTGTCTGTTCATAGCTTCTAACCGCATGTTGTAAGCAAACGCCTTTTCCGAGGGAAGTATCTGCGACCGCTGGTAGTTGCTTTCCACCATCAGCACGGTGGCAGCATCACGGTCAAGGTCTACGACCTCGCAGCGAAGTGCTTCAAATCCGGCAAGTTCACAAGCCCGTTTTCGCCTGTGACCGGAAATCAGCTCATATCTGCCGTCCTCTTTCTGACGGACGGTAGCCGGAGTAATGACTCCTCGCTCCTTGACGCTCTCCACAAGCTGGATCATATCTTCATCGTCCCGCACCTTAAATGGGTGGTCGGGAAAATCGTCGATCAGCTCAAGGGGAATATCTCGGATTTTACTGAGCTTGGCATCGTCCCGTTCCTCTTGCGTAGAGAACAGCTCATCGAGCGTGTTCGTGGGAAGCGTGAAGTCGCTCTTTCTGCCTGCCATCGGCTAACACCTCCTTCGTGAAATCCGTGTAAGCCTTAGACACAGTGCTGCTCGGCTCATAGGCGTATATGCTTTTCCCTTTAGATGAAACCTCGGCGGCTTTTACGGCAATGGGAATGGTCGTCCGGTATATCCTGATCCGACAACCGAAGTTCTCTCGCAGTGCTTCCACCGTACTCTTGGCAAGATTGGTTCTGCCATCTACAAGCGTGAGCAGGATACCGTCGATTGTCAGGTTTCGATTGGTGTGCTTCTTCACCTTGGCAATCGTCGATAAAAGCTGCGTCATACCTTTTGCGGGGAGATACTGCGCCTGCACGGGAATAATCACGCTGTCCGCAGCAGTCAGAGCGTTGAGCGTTATCATACCGAGGGACGGCATACAGTCTATCAGTACATAGTCGTATCTGTCCTTCACTTGGCTGAGATAGTTTTTCATCACGCTCTCTCTGCTCATTGCGGTCACAAGGCTCATTTCCAGCGCTGAAAGGTCAAGGTTCGACGGAACAAGGTCAACCTTTTCCTCGTGGCTGAGAATACCGGCAAACGGGTCTTGCTGTTCTTCCCGCATTACCGCAGACAACTTATTGGAAAGAGTCTGCGGTAAGCTGTCCGTATCCTGCCAGCCGAGGCAGGTAGTAAGGTCGCCCTGCGGGTCAGCATCCACGAGAAGTACCTTTTTGCCCTGCATAGCCAATCCAATGCCGAGGTTTACTGCCGTGGTGGTTTTCCCCACGCCGCCTTTCTGATTGCATATCGCTATGGTTTTACAGTTTGGCATTTCGCTTTTCCTCCTTCTTTGTAGATTTCATAGCCGCCTGAAATCAACGGCTATGTATATGTTCGCAGTATTTGTTCTCAACGCCCCCTGCGGCGGCTTTTGCCTTACGGGAAACACTTGGGTCATGGTGTGCTGCACCGTGTTCATGGGGATCGCACCTCTGCCGGGTTCTCCGCCAACTCCGTAGAGAAGTATCATTATCATTCTGACTGTCATCGCCGTTCCGGTGGCAAACTGGATTTCAGATCAGGGGTTCTTGCTCATACTCCGAGAAGGAGAAGTCACGGCGTACCTATCTTCGGGCTATCATCAGAAATAATGTCCCAAGTGCCTGTATATTCAATTTTCAAGGATCACGAAGCGGCTCCTGAGCGGAGTCAGGAATTACCCCTTTCACATACTCTGAATTAGGGGCGGCTTTTGGCAGGGTGTTTTTCAAAAAAGTTGAAAAATTTTTTCGTGACCCTCTGAAACAAAAAAGCCGCCTTTCCGAAAGCGGAAAAGCGGCACATGATTTAAGACTATATATTATATGAAAAGGGCTGTTCACCCCAAGCTCTGATCAGATGTAAACAGCTTTGAGTTTCTTCTTTTTTGCACGGATTACCTTCACCAACACCTCATCAACGGCATCGGTATATTTTCCTTGCTACATACGGAGGCTTTTGAAAGCAATTAGGGACTCTATAATCTCTGACTGTTCCTGATTGGTCAAGTAGATATGATATTTCTGTTCTTTCATTGTCTGATACCTCCGGATACTTTCATTTTACTTATAGAGATGCAGAAATTCAAAGATGCGATTTTATTGATCGCCTTTGCAAATGCCATTTTTCAGTGTTTTGAAATTATCGCCTTACCGGGCTGTGGCATTAGCGTTACATCCCTGTTTTTTATAAAATTAGATTAATGACTCGTACAGCTTGGTGATATCCTCTACGCTTGTTTCCTTTGGGTTGCCTGTGCGGCATCCGCTTTTAAGCCCGCCCGCCAGTTCAGATAAGAAATGCCTATGATAATGGCATAGCCGATAAAGCTTAGTGCATCCGGTATCTGGCTGAAAAAGATGAAACCAAGGATTGCAGAGGTGATGATCTGCGAATAATCGAAGATCGATATTTCCTTTGCCGGAGCATGTGAATAAGCAGCCGTGATCGAGAACTGACCGACAGCAGCAGAGACACCTGCCATTAACAGACAGAACAACTGGAAAAGTGACATCGGTTCATAAAAAATAATTACAAATGGCAGCATGACCAGAGTCGAAAATGCGGAGAAAAAGAATACGATCTGTGGATTCTTTGCACCGTGATTGCTTAAAGATCTTACAGCAGCATAAGCGGCCCCTGCCCCCATACCGCCGGTAAAACCGATGATGCCCGGGGCAAAATCAGCGAAATTCAAGGATGGTTTGATAACGAATAAAGCACCGATAAACACACCGATCAAGGCTGCATATTGTTTCAGACTTGCCTTTTCCTTTAACAGGAAGATCGAGAAGATAACAGCGGCAAACGGTGACAGCTTATTTAAGATTGAAGCATCGGCGATGTTCATGTGATCAACGGCATAGAAGTTACACATAATACCGATTGTACCACAGATCGACCGCATAAGGAGCAGAGGAATATGTCGTTTTTCATAATGCAGCCCGATGCCGCTTCGGATCAGAACGGCAAGCGCAATAAATGCAGCAATCAGGTTTCGGAAAAATGCTTTTTCAATTGTAGGCAGATCACCGGATAATCGTACGAATACATTCATAAATGAAAAACCGACACCCGCCAGAATTATATAAAATATTGCTTTTGTTTTCTCTCGCATATAAAAACACCACTTTCTATTTATTGGATATTTGCGGAAATAAACAGTATTTCGCATTATGCCGGTATGTGAGACACATCCCATAGCAATGTTTATTATAGCATGTTTTGTAATTGTTAGCAGCCAAAGTTTTATGAAACACTTTATACTTGCTTTATAAACTATACACAATTTATTCAAAAAACTTGTCTATCATACATTCTAGAAAAAGTGTAAGGAAAAATAATTTAAATAATTGATGCAGAATAGGAGATCATACATGAGCAGGGTAATAGGAATAGATTTAGGAACGACAAATAGCTGTGTGGCCGTTCTGGAAGGAGAACAGGCGATGATCATACCGAATGCCGAAGGCAACCGTACCACACCATCGATAGTAGCCATTACGAAAAATGGCGACAGACTGGTGGGGGATGCTGCAAAGAGACAGCTTACGGTAAATGTAGACAGAACCATTGCATCGATCAAGAGAGAAATGGGAACGGCATACAGGAAAAGAATAGATGGAAAAGATTACTCACCGCAGGAGATATCGGCGATCATTCTGTCAAAGTTAAGAGCAGATGCAGAAAACTATCTGGGTGAGCCGGTTCATGATGCGGTTATCACGGTTCCGGCGTATTTTGATGACAGTCAGAGACAGGCGACAAAGGATGCAGGAAAGATCGCAGGGTTAAATGTGCTTCGAATCATTAACGAGCCGACATCAGCGGCACTTGCCTATGGTCTTGATAACGGACAGGCACAGAAGATTCTGGTATATGACCTTGGTGGCGGAACCTTTGATGTATCCGTGATCGAGATTGGAGATCATGTGATCGAGGTTCTGGCAACTGCCGGAGATAATCATCTTGGTGGTGATGATTTTGATGAGCGTCTGGTGCAGTATGTGATAAAGTCATTTAAGAAAGAAACAAGGATCAATCTGGAAAAAGATATAACAGCGGTACAGCGTATCCGTGAAGCATGTGAAGAGGCAAAGAAAGAATTATCCAGTACGCTGCAGACCCATATCAATCTTCCATTTATCACGGTTGTAAAGAACGAGCCGAAGCATCTCGATATGCTCATAACCAGGGAGTTGTTCAATGAGCTGACAGATGATCTTGTAAAACGGACAGATGGTCCGGTCAATCAGGCACTTCGGGATGCCGGTATATCTGCCGGAGAATTGGATAAGGTATTGTTAGTTGGCGGTTCGACCAGAATTCCGGCTGTTATGGATGAGGTTAAGAGAATAACCGGAAAAGAGCTTTCGAAGAATCTGAACCCGGATGAGTGCGTTGCGATGGGAGCAGCGATTCAGGGCGGCAAGCTCAGTGGTGGTCTGACCGTTACGAATAAGGTAAATGATATTTTGCTGATGGATGTAACGCCATTGTCTCTGTCGATTGAGACTTTAGGTGGCATCGCAAATGTACTGATCCCAAGAAACTCACCAATTCCGACCAGAGTATCCAAGATCTTTACGACGGCCGGAAATTTCCAGCGTGATGTAGAGGTAAAGGTATATCAGGGCGAACGCAAATATACCAGAGACAACAAGCTGCTTGGTAATTTCCGTCTGAGCGGGATCAAGCGTGCACTTGCCGGAGTTCCACAGATCGAGGTTACATTTGACCTTGATGTAAATGGTATCCTGAAGGTATCTGCAAAGGATCTTGGCAGAGGTGTGGAACAGCAGATTGTGATCACATCCAGCACGAATCTTTCAGAGGAAGAGATCCGCCGGGCAAGAGAAGATGCTATGCGGTATGAGGAAGAAACTCAGGGCAACAAGGAAAATATGGATATCAGGAATGAAGCCGAGGCATATGTATATAAAGTGGAAAATCAGTTAGAGGTACAGATCCAGAATCTGGATAAAACTCAGATCAAGAAGATCCGGATAGATCTGGAATATCTGAAGAAACTCGTATGCCGGACAGATGCTGACCGGATTACGGATATAGAAGCAGGAAACATAAAGGATGCTTACAGACAGCTGCAGGAATCAGCAATGATCCTTGGATAGATATAATTTTCGATCCATTGGTTATATAATAAATGACCTGAAGGTACTGAAATGGCAGTAGATTTACAGATTAAAGAAAGAATGGTGCTTATATGAGAGATAAGATTTATAACTTTATGCGAACAAGATATGGAAATGACCAGTTTTCATCATTTCTGACCTGGGCGGGACTGATCCTGATCGTCATAGATGTGTGGGCGAAGACAGGAGTTCTGTATTTTCTTGGACTTGCGTCATTTATCTATGGATATGTGCGGATCTTTTCCAAGAAATACGAGAAACGTGCGGCGGAGAACAAGTGGTTTCTGAGCCACACAACAGGTGTTCGAAATGTATTTAAACGAATGAAGAAAAGTAAGGAAGCAGGAAAAGATTATAAGATCTTCACCTGCCCGCGTTGTGAACAGATGATCCGAATCCCACGAGGCAAGGGAAAGATCGAGATAAGATGTCCGAAATGTGGGAATACTTTTATTAAGAAAAGCTGATTGGAGACAGGTGCGTGTTTGGATATATAGTAGTAAACCAGCAGGAAATGAAATTTAAAGAATTTGATGAATACCACAGGTATTACTGCGGGTTGTGCAGAGCGCTAAAAGAAGATCAGGGTGTAAAAGGGCAGTTGTCATTAAGCTATGATATGACATTTCTGGTTCTGTTGCTTACCGGGTTGTATGAGCCGGAAGAGGAGCGGGGCGCAAAAAGATGTGTAGTCCATCCGATGATGCAGCATGAATATGCCAGAAATCTGTACTCCGATTATGCAGCGGATATGAACTGTATTCTTACATATTACAAATGCATGGACGACTGGACGGATGATAAGAAGCTGTTCCGTAAGCTATATGCGGATCTTTTAATACCGAAGAAAGAGCTGGAAAAGGAAGGCAGCCGGTTATATGATTACAGACAGAAGATAGATGTTGTTGCAGACCGGCTTGCAAAGATTAGTGAGCTTGAGAAAGAAAACAGTGAAGATCTGGATCGGTTGTCGGGATATTTTGGTGAAGTACTGGCAGAGATATTTGCCGTAAGAGCTGATGCATGGGAAGAAAATTTGAGAAAGATCGGTTGTTATCTTGGAAGATTTGTATATATTCTGGATGCTTACGACGATATCGAAAAAGACAGGAAAAAGCACAGCTTTAATCCACTGATACACAAGCTGACATGCAGTGAAGAAATGAAGACAGAGGATATTCCGGTGGAGGAATGGCAGAAGCTTGCAGACTGGATAAAAGAAGTCCTGATGATGCAGGCGGCGGAATGTGCCAGAGAATTTGAGAAGCTTCCGATTATAAAAAATGTGGAAATTCTCAGAAATATCATGTATTCTGGCATATGGAATAATTATTACAAAGTAACTGCCAGAAGATGCGGTAGCAAAACGGACAACAGGCAGAATGGAGAATAAATGAAAGATCCTTATGAAGTGCTGGGACTGCCACATGGTGCCAGCAATGATGAAGTAAAAAGTGCATACAGACGATTGAGCAGAAAATATCATCCGGATGCAAATATCAACAATCCGAATAAAGCCGAGGCTGAGGAGAAGTTCAGGGAGATCCAGCAGGCATACAAGGCGATCATGGATGGTGATACCAGTTATGGAAATCCATACGGAGCAGGTGGATATGGTAGCCCATATGGAAATGGTTCGTATGGTTCAGACAGTTACCGGAACAGCAACAGTGGTGGAAGAACGACTTATGATGAGTCAGATCCATTTGGCGGATTCTATGGTGGCTTTTTTGGACCGTTTGGCGGGTTTGGCGGTTATACCGGCAGAAGACGCGAGGAATACGATCCGAATGATCAGGATTCCGGATATTTTCAGACGGCCAGAAATTATCTGCGGTCAGGCAGTTATGAGGAAGCAAGGACAGTGCTGAACCAGATCCAGGATCATAATGCAAAATGGCATTATTATTCCGGTGTGTGCAATGCCGGACTTGGTAATCAGATCCGGGCGCTTGAGATGTTACAGAGAGCGATACAGTTAGAGCCTGATAATATGGAATACAAGCAGGCATATGAACAGATCAAGAGCGGTTCGAAGTGGTATATGGATCAGGGGCAGGGCTATGGCATGGATATGTCAGGCCGGGATATGACAAAATGCTGTAATACATTCTGTACGACCCTGCTATGTCTCTCCTGCTGTGGCGGAAATATGTGTTGTATCCCTTGCGGCGGCTATTATTCAGGCGGTCATTAGAAGGAAGAGACATTATGAAACTGTTCAAATATTGGCATGTTGCATAGGGCAAGGGCGTATAAATAACAATAAAAACAGAAAAAATTGAAAAATCATTGTAAAATTGCAAGATTAATTAGACTTTGGTCTAAAAAATATGTATTTTTCTACAAAAAATTAAGACATGTATTGAGAAATACATGTTTTTTTGTTAAAATAATATAGGTTTCTTCCAAAATTTCTCATGGTAAAACTGGTTATTATGATGAATTAGGGTGAAAGAGATATAAAGGATGCGGAAAATATCGGCATCTGATTATAGAAAAATCGTCAGGGATATATTCTGGCGTGCAATTTTCAAGGAGGATACGATAAATGAAAAAGTTGATTGATTTCGACAAAGAGGGCTTCAAAAAAGAGGTCATTACAAATGTGAAGACATTGTACAGAAGACCGATTGAAGAGGCAACTCCACAGCAGGTATTCCAGGCTGTCAGCTACGCTGTTAAGGATGACATCATAGACAGATGGATAGCAACACACAAGGAATATGAGAAGGATAATGTTAAGACAGTGTATTATCTGTCTATGGAGTTCCTGATGGGCAGAGCTCTGGGAAACAATCTGATCAACCTGACATACTATGATGCAGTAAAAGAAGCATTAGATGAACTTGGATTTGATCTGAACATGATTGAGGATCAGGAGCCGGATGCAGCACTTGGTAATGGTGGTTTGGGACGTCTTGCAGCATGCTTCCTGGATTCTCTTGCAACACTTGGTTATCCTGCATATGGATGTGGTATCCGTTACCGTTATGGTATGTTCAAGCAGGCAATCAAGGATGGTTATCAGGTTGAGCTTCCAGATGACTGGCTAAAGGATGGTAACCCATTTGAAATCAAACGTCCGGAGTACGCTGTAGAAGTTAAATTTGGCGGTTATGTAAGAGTTGAAAATAGAAATGGAAGAAATTATTTTATTCAGGATGGTTATAAGACTGTTCGTGCTGTACCATATGACATTCCGGTTGTTGGTTATGGAAATAATGTTGTAAATACACTTCGTATCTGGGATGCAGAAGCAGATCAGGAATTCTGTTTGGATTCATTTGATAAGGGTGAGTATGAGAAGGCTGTCGAGCAGCAGAATCTTGCAAAGACGATAGTAGATGTTCTCTATCCAAACGATAACCATTATGCAGGAAAGGAATTGAGACTGAGACAGCAGTATTTCTTTATTTCAGCATCTGTTCAGAGAGCAATCCTGAAATTTAAAGAGATGAATGACGATATTCATAAGCTTCCGGATAAGATCACATTCCAGATGAATGATACACATCCATCAGTTACAGTAGCAGAATTAATGAGAATCCTGATGGATGAAGAAGGTCTTGAGTGGGATGACGCATGGGATATCACAACCAGAACATGTGCATATACTAACCACACAATTATGGCCGAGGCTCTTGAAAAATGGCCTATCGAATTATTCTCAAGATTACTTCCTCGTATCTACCAGATCGTAGAAGAGATCAACAGAAGATTCGTGCTTAAGATCCAGTCTATGTATCCTGGCAATCAGGATAAGGTTAAGAAGATGGCTATTCTTTATGACGGTCAGGTGAAGATGGCTCATCTTGCTATCGTAGGCTCTTACTCTGTAAATGGTGTTGCAGCTCTTCATACAAAGATATTGGAAGAAAGGGAACTGAAGGACTTCTATGAGATGAGACCTGAGCAGTTCAACAACAAGACAAATGGTATTACACAAAGACGTTTCCTTCTTCATGGTAATCCGCTTCTTGCAAGCTGGATCACAGATAAGATCGGTGATGAATGGATCACAAAGCTTACAAATCTGAAGAAGTTAAAAGTATATGCTAAGTACCAGCAGGAATTCATGAATATCAAATACCAGAATAAGATTCGTCTTATAAATTACATCAAGGAGCACAATGGCGTGGATGTAGATCCTCGTTCTATCTTTGATGTACAGGTTAAGAGACTTCATGAGTACAAGAGACAGCTTCTTAATATTTTACATGTTATGTATCAGTACAATGAGCTGAAGACAAACCCATCATATGATATGTATCCAACAACATATATCTTTGGTGCGAAGGCTTCTGCCGGTTATAAGAGAGCAAAGCTTATCATCAAGCTGATCAACTCTGTTGCAGATGTTATCAACAATGATGCATCTATCAAGGGTAAGATCAAGGTTGTATTCATCGAAAACTACAGAGTATCTAATGCAGAGCTGATCTTTGCAGCAGCAGATGTCAGCGAGCAGATCTCAACAGCTTCCAGAGAAGCATCCGGTACCGGTAACATGAAGTTCATGTTAAACGGTGCAGTTACACTTGGAACCATGGATGGTGCAAATGTAGAAATCGTTGAAGAAGTTGGCGAAGAAAATGCAGTTATCTTCGGTTTAAGAGCTGAAGAAGTTATGAAGTATGAGCGTGAAGGTGGATATAATCCAAGAGATATCTACAACAATGATGCAGCAGTAAGAACAGTTCTTACACAGCTGATCAATGGTATGTATTCTCCTGATGATCCAGAGCGTTTCAGAGATCTGTATGATTCACTTATCAATGAGGATGTATACTTTATCCTTAAGGATTTCGATGCTTACGTTCAGGCTCACAGAAAGATCGATGCTCTTTACAGAGATGAGAAGAACTGGGCTAAGATGGTTATGCTGAACACAGCATGTTCCGGTAAGTTCTCATCTGATAGAACAATCGAAGAGTATGCAAAAGAGATTTGGAATCTCAAAAAGGTTAATGTCACATTAGACTAAGTGTAAGATATAAAAATACGAACGACCGGCGGTCAGTATATAATACACATATTTATTTCGCAAGACGCTTTCGCTCTAATCCTCGTGCAGCGGTACATAAGGTTGCAAAGTATGCAACCTAAGTACCGGCCTCGGATAAGGCTTGCTACATAATAGTGTATTTATATACTGACCGCCGGTCTGTTTTTAGACAAGAAATGTCTTATTTCTTATAGAGCAGACTTAATGTATAACCTTCCTCATTAGTATAGAAGAGGTTTATTTCTTGAGTTTCACTTTTTTGGTGTTGGTGCAGACCTTCTTTTTGGTGGCTTTTTTTACTGTGTTGGAGTAGACTTTTCCGGTACAGTTATTGTCGGCGTATACACCAAAGGTAACGGAAGAAATCTTGTTTTTGGTTATAAGGATGTTGGCTTTTCTTATGGTGAAACCAGCACCTTTTTTGTTTCCGGTAATTGTGTTATTTGTTGCAGTGATTTTGTATTTGGTTGTTGCCGGCTGGATATAGATTCCTGCATTGGAGCAGCCGGATATTTTATTTTTGTCAATCTTTAAAGTATTTGAAATGCTTGAGATCAGGATACCGCTGGTTTTGGTATTTTTGATCGTGTTGGCTGATATCGTTTTGCCGATGGATGACTTATTTAGGGTTTGAATGCCATATTTGGCGGCGGATGATATCTTATTGCCGTTTACACTTCCGGTAACCTTGGATTTCAGAGATACCACGATAGCTGAGTCACTGCATTTTTCGATAGTATTTTTATTGATGGAGCCTTTTACCTTGGAAGAATTATAAAGGACAATTCCGCGGTAGGATGAATATTTGGCAGCATCGGCCAGAATCTTATTTCCCGTTATAGAGCCGGTGGTTGATTTTAAGCTGACCTTTATACCTGCCAGATTCGTATGTTTACCATTTTTTCTGGTATCAATGATCGTGTTATTTGTGATCTTGCCTGTTGTGCAGTTATTATAAATGGAGATACCTCCTTCTTCGTTATAAGATGAAATTTTGTTTCTGGTGATATTTCCGGATGTACAGTTGTTGCTGATAAAGATGCTGCCCCGTTTGCAGCTTTAAGGTGATCCCATTTACATGAACATTAGTTGCGTGGGAAAGACGTACGATCGTTGAATCATTTGATGGAATACTGATCAATGTTCCGCCATTTATAGTTATATTTTTGAATCCGTTATAGCCGTTGCACAGAGAACTTGCATTATAATTGCTCTGTCCCTTGTATGAACCGTTTGTTCCGGTGGTGATCATGTTGATAGGAGTGTTTGCAGTACACTTAATGGTTACACCAGTCAGGTTCAGTGTTGTATTGCTGTAGATGTGCAGCGCGATGTTCTGAGTATAGCTTCCGGCCGGAACATTGACGGTGATCATATGTCCGTTGGAATCGGCAAGGTTACGCGCAGCCTTTAAAGCGTCATTTAATACAGTGCCGATCTCGCTTCCGTTTTTTGCAGAGATTGTGATCGTATCGCCGGAAACAGAGTATGAGTTTGCAAAAAGTTCCGGTGAAGTGTCATTTGATGCTTTGCTTTCAGTAGCTGTTAAGTTGGCTGAAAATGTCTGCGTATCTGCGGTGTAAGCAACACCGGAAACAAGCAGCAGTCCTGAAGCAAGCAGGATAAGATGTTTTTTCATATAAATGTCCCCTTTCAGTTATAAATATGATCTCATTTACCTGAGAATAAAATAGTTCATCTGGAAATTTCCTAAAATACAGATGTTTCCCACTGTTTTGTATGTCCTGATCCGGTAATAAACCGGTTTGTTATTTGGCAGATCATGCAGGGTATAAGATGTTTGATTTGCATTCAGACGTATAACCTGTTTGCAGGAAAAGTCTTTGCAGGTGCTGTATTGTAATTCATATCCGTCCATTCCCTTTACAGCATCCCATTTGATCGTTGCTTTATTTTTTCCATTATCTGTCATAGTTTCAACTGTTGATGAAATGACTACATTCATTTTCTGGACTTTTTTATCGATGTAGATTTCTTTTTTTGATATATCACTATATATATTATCATAGATCGATCCCGATACAGAAGTTGTAGCATGAATGCCATATTTGAATTTTTCAAATTCATTTGCGGCGATCAAAATCTTGCATTTAGAAAGCTGGATACCATTGATTGATGCCGATCCGGATAAGGTATTTTCGGATATAGTGGTCAGATTCTTTTTTCCTGCAGCGATATTAATAGCAGCATTTTTATTTTCGTTCAGTTCGTTGTGGGCAACGGTCAGGTTATTTTCAATGCTTTGGATATTGATTCCATAATTATTACATTCTGTAATGATGTTACCTGTGATGCTGTTTTGAACAGTTGATTTCTTTTCGAGCAAAATACCGTTTGTACCACTGAATGAGATATGGTTACCTTCAATATTGTTGCAGACGGTGGAAGAATCAGTGATCGCAATAGCACTTTTTTTAGCAAAAATGATATCATTGCGGTTGATCTGGTCTGCTATTTTGGAATCCCTTTTTACGACAATGGAATATTCACT
>ERZ808259.659-NODE-659-length-12803-cov-254.953181_pt1 | contig 12803 bp, 18 predicted proteins | sample MGYA00521279_ERZ808259 | MGnify/ENA primary metagenome ERZ808259 (study PRJEB31516, sample SAMN03275586) | gut metagenome | biome: mammalia-associated habitat; material: feces | host: Papio cynocephalus | place: Kenya | collected 2012-07-27 ... | reverse complement strand
GCGTAACACGCCAAGCCCGTCACGTACTCAAAAGGTACCGAAAATATTCCAGGTCCTTTATATACTAAAGTACCTAAAACCCTCGGAACCTCAGTAACACCGAGATTCCGAGTAACACGTTTGAGTAACACTCATCGACCGAGTAACACGCTTAGGCATTCCTAAACGTGTTACTCGAAAACATAACAACCCTCTGTTATCTCTGTCATCTGATGCGGATGCTGATGTAGCCGGGCATGATTTTAATAGGTCTTGTGGAGGTTAGATAATCAGGAATTTTGATGGTTGCTGGGAAATTCCATCTTTCGACGTAAGCCTCAGAAACATAGTCTTTGTAGTAAGTGATCCCAGTTTCTACTATAATCGGCTTCCTGTTTTGGTTATATGTGTATATGTAAAAATTGATTGAAAAAGTCGCATTTGGATAGAATTTTTCGATTTTTGCTTTAAGCTTAGCACCGAAGGACTTCGCCGCAGCGGTGCCTGTGTCGTCGATGACAAGAGGGGAGTGGTAGGATGTGTCTGTGGTTGTGCTTCCGACCTGGAAGGTTTTGAGTAGAGCAGTCGGCAGAGATGTCACACTGTCGAAGTTCGCATACTGATCCTGAATCTTTGTGGAGTAAGCTGCGCTAGCGCCGGCGACGGAAACCGGGGCTATTGCAATGACATCTGAAATCATCCGGAGATCGGTGGGGTCATCTGATGCTGGCAGTGTCAGCGCATTGACCTGACCATCCACCGCAGTCAGCTGGAGCTTGCCGTCGCTCGTGATCTCCGCCGCATTGAAGCAGTCCCCTACTGCCGTCTGGATTTGCGTGACCTTCGCATCCGTCGCATCCAGTGCCGTCTTGTCCGCCTTTTTCGCCACATCCGCAGTACTCGCCTTTCCGCTCCATCCGACAACGGTTCCGGTTCCATCCTCCTGAGCCTGGACGCTCCCATCCGCCGTGCCTCCCTTTATCGTCCCCAGCTTTCCTGCTGTGAACTGCCCTACTCCGGGAGTGTCCTCTATCGCCTTGACTCTGGTCTCCAGACTCGCAATCTTCGCCGTCTGCTCCTTGTCCACCGTCTCCGCGCTGGTCATCCTCTTGAGCAGAGCATCGATATTGGAGGTCACCCCGGGAGCCGTCGGCACCAGGACGGGATCGATCTGTGCCTTATTGCCGTTCGAGTACCCTATCTCCCCTCCCAGTTTTCCAGCCGTATAGTCCGGCGTGAGCGTAATGGCTGTTACATAGACATCGCTTTCGACCAGCTGGAGGATCTGATAGTCATTCGACTCCTTGACGACCCCGTTTGTCAGCGTCAGCCTTCCCCTGACATATCCGGCCTCAGTACCCTGGATCAGCTCGAAGCTTCCCACCTGTCCGTACTGATATGTGTCACTGGTCCTCTTGGTCCCGTCTTCCTCAGTCAGCTCGACCAGGAACGTCCCTGATCCTGCTCCGTCTCTGACCTCCACATCGGTGATAAGCGACTTGGTGATACTGTCTGTAAGAGTTTTCAGCGCGTCAATCTCTCCCTCAGCCGTCTTGATTTTCGCATCCTGTTGGGCATCCGTCGCCTTGATGTCGCCGATCTCCTCGGCGTGCGCGCTGATGTCTCTCTGTGCCTGAGCGATAGCCTCCACATTCTCGGCGTCGGAGATCTTCAGCTGCTTAAGCGTCTCCTCGTCGATCGTGAGACGCTCGGAGTTCTCGCCTATCTGCTGGATCTGCTCCGTCGTCGGAATCGGCAGCGTCACCATGCCGGTGCCGTCAGGGAAGTAAGTCGCACCCTCGGTCGTGTAGATCTTGTTGATGGAGCTGAGCGCCCTTTCCTCGATCTGTTTCTTTTTTCCGTTGTCCTCGCACGGGCAACCGCAATCCTGTATGTTCACCATGATATCATCCTATGATTTTGAGCCTGCACCCGCTCCTGATGACCTCTATCAGCCTATCGAGCATCGGCCCGTCGCTCTCGCTGATTGATATGATTTCTCCCGAAACATATCCGTTTGAGACGTTTATCGGCCCGACGAGATCGCTCGGGAATCCGAACCAGCTCGTGTACTCCGCATCGATCTCATCCGTGAGAGCCTCGGGCACCTCCAGCCAGAGACTCGCAGGCGTCTTGATATTACGAGCGCAGTATATCAGGCCATAGCCGGTATTATAGGGCGTGCTGGGTCCTCCCTGCGCACGTCTCTCGGCCAGCGCCTGCGTGTCCCTCGCCTCGGCGTCGCTTATCCTCAGCTCCTCGCCTGAGGCCCACGACTGTATCGCAAGACCTGCGACTCCTGACACGGCTCCGGTGATGATGCTCATGGGATTGCCTCCCATTGCGCCCATTGCCACCGAGTTGAGAGTGCTGACGCTCGCCTCGGCGATGGCCAGGCTCTGCCTCTGATGCGCATAGTCTATGGATTGTTCCATAGCCTCCCTGTCATAGGCCAGCGAGTAGGCCTTATAGGTGTCCCACGAGGTCCCCGACCATGGCAGATGACCTTCTTGGATGCACGATGTGTATCCACCGTACACGACATAGGTATACACACCAGTCAGATCCGAGAGGACATAGAGCGAGTTGTCCGCCGTCGCCATCGACGGCTGATAGGTCGCAATCGCCGCCGTGTCCTCGGTCCTCAGGGTGATGCTCCCTGATGCCATCTCGGAGGTCGTCAGGGATGCCGGCTGAGGGCTTCCGCTGAATGGCACCAGATGGACCAGCAGAGTATCGGACTTGTCGATCTCATAGACGTATCCCTTTCCTCTGCTCGTGACCTCGGCAGGCTCGCCTGCATCGGTCACCAGCCATATGGTCCCGGCGCTCCCCGTCTCGTACTGCCACGGAGACCGCACGGAGATGGAGATATCCAGGATGCTATCCGGGCTGGCTCCGAAAACCCCGTCGGCATCCTCCAGCACCTGGGCCAGCGACGGATAGGAGTAGGTTTGACGTCCATCGGTCCATGCCAGCGTGCTGTGAGTGTCGCCGTTGGTCTTGTAGGACACGAAGCACCCGATGCGGTGCGTCAGCGTCGACGTGCTATCGGCCTGCGTCTCCTGGATCGTCGCCTGCAGCCAAAAGTATTGATTCCCCGCGACCTCGGGAAGCTTGGGGAGTACCCACGTTTTAGTATGCTTGAGAGGCCCTCCGACGGCCTGTCTCTGGAGATGCGGAGATGTCTCCGTGGGAGTGCGCGACCAGGCGCCGTAGATCTGCTGGCCAGGCTCCAGGAGGCTCGCCGTCGGGCAGTACGACACGAGGACCGACGCGCTCCGCTCCGCATCGGTCGATGTATCGTAGGATAGGATCCACCAGTACCGACCGCCGAAGCGCATGAAATTCGCCGATGGCAGCGATGACGTATAGGGTATCTTGATGACCTGCCTCAGGTCATCCAGATAGCGCCCCTGCGCACTCCAGAGAGCGACGGGAGCCGTTTTGATGACCGGATAGCACCCGGAGGCCAGCGAGGTCCCCTTTATCCGGACCAGCTCGATGAGTCCCGTCGGCATCCGCAGCATCCTCCCATGCTCCACCTCGCCAGGAACAGATCGGAGAACTCTCTCGCATACGCGATAAGAGGATCCTCCAGATTGTCCCCTACGGCCTTCAGCGCCTCGGCAGGGAGCTGGTAATTGTCGGCGTGCTTCCTAGTGCCGTTCGCATCGGTCTTGCGGGTCGCTCCCGGTTTGGTGTCCGTCGTGACACGCGACGAGAGCCACTCGCCTTCTGATGCTCCCTCGGTCTGAGGGATGTCCTCGGTCCTCGTCTGCACCGTGTCCGCTCCGCTTCCCGTCGCGGTTCCGTGGTCTTCGTAGTCCTCCTGCCATCCCCGCTTTATCGCGGACTTGTCGGCCGAGTCCCACGCATCGAGCAGGACCGCGTAGCGTCTCTGCACCAGCTGGGCCGTGTCCTTGAGCCTCTGGAGCCACCTGTCCAGGCATGTCGACGATATCATAGCGTACCTGTAAGTCGACCAGAGCGCCTGCACCATGGCCTCGTGATGCGTGCCGGCAGGCACCGCATCCTCGAAGCAGTCCACGGGCGTGGGATCGTCGTCCGAGTGCGTCACACACTTGAGGATGCTGTCAGGCGTCCATATCACGATCGTGCATCCGCAGTCGCACGGCATCGCATCACCGCCAATATGGCAGCGAGATTGGCCCAATCGATCTCCATCTCTTCATCATCCTCTATCATACTATCACGTAGCCGCATTCGACGGCGATGATGCCCATGATGATGGCCAGGTACCACGTGACCTTTTTCATCTGAGCCGTCAGGTCCTTTATCGACTCCTCCAGATCGGATATCTTCGGACACTGGTCCGCACCATAGGGGCAGTCATGCCTCTGGGGCGTCATCGTCGTCACCGTCGTCATCGTCGTCACCGTCCTCCATCGGAGCAGGCTCCTGGACCTCGATAACCCGTCTCCTGTAAGAGATGCTGGTACCGAGGGCATCGTTAACCGCGTCGCACCAGGCCCTTTTCAGCGCATCCACTCCGCCCTGCGCATACTCCAGAGGCATCGCGCCCGTCTCGGTCTCCTCGGTCGTGATACCGGAACTCTTTTGGATGCCGTTGGACGTGTTGATGATCTCCAGGATGCGGGCATCGCAGGCGCTGAGCGTGGAAATCAAATTCTGCGTATGGTCCTGAGCCTTGAGGTCCAAGACCTCCATGGGCACGCCCTCCCCTGCCACGCAGGGGATGTACATCTGGCCCGACGAGATGTCGGACTTGAGCAGTATCGCGCCCACGTTGTCGCCGGCACGGCCCGAAGGCCTGCCTGAAAGGATGATGGGCTGGCTCAAGGCAGTCAGATTCTGGCCGAGGGTGCGGAGGCACTGGGCCATCAGCTGCGCATACGGCTTGATTGTATCGTACATCGAGGTCCCGACCCAGAGGACGGGAGTATCCGATGCCTTGTAGATCTCATCAGAGACGTTATAGGCGGTCACTCCCTGGATGACCTCGGGGAGCCATTCGACGGGCCTCCCGTAGATGTCATAGGTGACCGGCCTCGCCGGAAATCCTCCCAGTCCCATGCCTGGGATCGGCTTGAGCGCGAAGCCCGGCGAGTACCAGAGCGCGGTGTCCTCGATGAAGCCGGGAGGCATATCGTCGGGGAGTCCCGACCATTCGGCACTGCCACGGGCGACGTTGCGGTAGTGCCTCATGATGTCGGTGCAGTCGATGGCATCAGGGGAGGCCGACGCCTCCCCCTTGCTCATCCTGAAGGATGGGCGTGTCGATGCCATCGTCCGCGCCTCACGAGGTCCACGAGGCTGTGAAGCTCCGCATAGACCTCGCTCATATCGATATAGCCATCGGCGTCGGTGTCCATGCGCTCCACGATTCTGACGACATCCTCCTTAGGCACGCGCACGGCATGAGAGAGCCACCGGAGGATGCGGGTTGCTATGCTCATGCTATCACGGGCTAGGCGCCTTGGTCGACCAGAGCATCGCATAGGAGTCGAGGCCCTTATAGATGGACATGGTGGAGGATCCCTGATAGGAGTATCCCGTAGCCCTCTCCTTGGCGCAGCGGAAGCTTTCGACGTCTGCATACTCGATACGCTCGATGAGCATTTCGGGATCCATGAGGACTGCTCCGAGACGCTTGTCAGCCTGAGCGGTTGCCGTGGGCAGAGTCGCAAAGGAGTCGATCTCCACAGTGGTGGCGAATCTCGAAACATAATCCCTGAAGGACTTCGTGGGGAATCCGGCGTATCCGTACCCGGTGCCGGTGCCTGCCGCGTTGGTGTTGGCAAAGATGGCATCCAGGGCGTTGAGGACCTTGGTCTCCATGATGAGCAGAGGGTTCCCCGTCACAAAAGTGGAGACGCCCAGATCGTTCATATCGTCAGCCTCGAAAGCCATGTCGGCTGCTCTGCCCTCCAGAGTCTGGGCGATGGAGAGCGCGGTCTCCGCGTCGGGGATGCTGGCAAGCTTTCCGCGCTCCACGGCAGGGATGTAATGCGCCGTCGATTCGACCGCCTTGGCGTAGCCGGTGACTGTCGGGGCATAAGTGACATCTACTCCGGTGCCGTCGCTCTTGGTCTTGGACTTGATGGATCTTGTACCGCTCGTGACGTTGGAAATCAGCTGAACCCATGCGCGGTATTTGAGCTGGGCCAGAGTCTTGAGGGGAGTCTTGAGCTTCTCGGCCATGTAGGAGCCGAGCTGCTCCTCGGAGAGGACGGCCTTATCGATCTCATGGTCTCTTATCGAGACGTCTATATCATAGGCGAAATTGCTCAGGTTGAGCTGGCTCACCATGTCGGGATCTCCCCACGGCATACAGGTCCCGTCGAGCTTTGTGTTGGGAGCGCCCGACTTGAATGCAGCGATCTCCATCCCGGCGCCGAATCTGGAATCGAATTTCTTGACGTAAGGATCGATGGGATTGTTGAAAATCCTGGTCTCCTGGATGAAGATATCGCCGATCTTCGGAGTCAGGCCCTTTATCTTGTCGAGGTTGGCCAGCGTCTTGGTGTCCTCCAGTCCCTGCACCGGGAGATTGGTCCCGATACCGGAAGCCACGAGCTGACCCGCATAGGGCTGGAATCCAGCCGTCTGAGGATTGTCTGCCATTTTATCACTCCTTTTTGTCTTTCGGACGGCCCAGAGCATCCCAGAAAGCGCTTTCCGCCTTCGCCGGGTCCCACGCCGGAGCCGACGGCGCGGGGTTGTCATCAGGCGTCTCGGCAGGATGAGCGGCGGCCCAGAGGCCCTTATTGGCATCCTGGAGTTCTTTTATCGTCCTCTCATACTGCGCTTTCATGGTGTCCATCTCCGCGCGGATCTGCTCCAGTGCGAGATCGGTCGCGGTCTTGGTCTCTGTCGGCTCCTCTGTCATGATGTCACCTGATGAGGCCGGAGCGTTCGATGGTACGCATCTGTACCGGGGATTGAGGGGCTTCCTCTGATGCCTCCCGCTATCCGCTCTCGGTCCTCTAGTATCTAAGATACCTTTAGAGTATTTAGATACTGTTCTTGTAAGTGAGCATTATATACCGCATACGTCTTAGAGGGTATTGTCGGGTGCAAGGGCCTGACAGAAATGAATGCAAGGATGTGAAAGAAATGAATGGAGCGACACTTTTCGAGACTGCGAGTCAGCTTTTCGATGGAGGCTGGAGAGCGAACGACCGCGAGTATCTCGCGGAGTACTATGAGCTGACCAAGGACGAGGCCGACGAGATCGCCGAGGTTCTGGCAGAGTTCGAGCAGGAGGCCTGAAAATGGCCGTCCTCACCCATGCCGCGACCTATAGCGAAGCGCTCGGCGAGATCGTCGGATACATCGGCGAGAACAACGACTGGATGAACAGGTGCTTTAACGGAGACATCTCCGGGCGCAACGAGCGCACCATCCAGCGCGTCTATGCCATCCTCGGCAGGACCGTGGACGGGCGCATCGTCCTCCGTAAGACCCTGAATCAGATGGTTCTGATGCCTTTCAACGCAAACCCTCGCGCGGACGCCGAGAGGTGCATGGAAGCCTGCAGGACCCGCGGAGCCGACATCCTCGCCGATGGCCGCATGATGGTGTACGCCGAGTGCGCCCTATACGAGGTCACTGCCAGAGGCGCAAACATCCTTACAATCCACGAGTACAGGAGTGAATGAAGTGGCTAGAATAGTCGATATGAGGGAGAAAACAAACAACTTTTACAGTGACTGCGAGTATAGGGAGATGGGGAGCCTCATCGACGAGGACATCGGCATCCTGGACTGGGAGATCTTCGACAACAAGGACAATCTGCCCACGGCGGCCATCAAGTTCCGTATGAAGGCCCAGATCGAGGCCGGCGACGACTCGTCGACATACAAGACCGCCACCCACTCCAAGGCCATCATCGATATGCTCCAGCTTCAGGATGCGCAGGCGCTGAAGGGCATCGAGCCTATCGAGGCCCGCATCGTTGAAAGAAAGAGCAAAAAGACCGGCAACAGATACCTCACTTTCGAGTGATAAACCGCTTCCCATCCGGGCGACACGCGACCCTTTTTATCCGGTCGCCCTCCATTACTATCGGAGGATACGATATGATACAGATAGCACCCGGTGCGCTGATGTACGCTTACAAGCAGGCGATGGAGGGCAGGGACGAGCAGTACAGGCTGATCAGGGACGAGATCGGCGGATACCCGCACCAGATAATAGCGGAGGCCATCAGGCTCGGCATGGACGAGCTGGAGACCCGCGCGCTGATCATCAGGGAGTACGGTGGCTCAAGATGACGCACACGGAAGCCAGCTGGCAGTGCCTCGAATGCCTCGGCAAAGAAGACATCTGCGAGATCATCGTCAGAGTGACCGCAGGAGAGGATACGACCATCCGCGCGCCTCATGCCTGCCCCTACGGCTTCGATGGATGCGTCTGGAGGCGGGTGCAGTGACCACCAGGATGGAGGTCCACGCCTGGCTGATGGAGCATCCCGGGAGCCGTCTCACGGAGATCTGCGAGGGCATGGGCATCAGCAAGAGCGCCGCCTGCAATGCCGTCGCACACCTCAGGCGCGAGGGCGCGATCTCGGCCATCAAATGCACCGCGGTGGTGCTGCACCGGTGCAGAGGCTGCCGCAAAGATTTCCGGCGGATGGCCGACATCAGCCTCTACACCGCGGAGCCGTTCGAGTGGCCTCCCAGATCGATGAGGCACGCGGCAGTGAGGAGCGAGGAGAGGCAGGCCATCCTGGACCGCGACAAGGCCATCATCCTGGACCGCCTGAGGGCATCCACCGAGCCCATGCTGGTGGCGAGGATCGCGCGCGAGACTGGCATCCACCCGGTGCGGACGGGCCTCATCCTCAGCCAGCTCCGCATCGAGGGAGCGACCAGGATAGCGAGGACCATCAGAGACACGCCCTACTGGGAGGCCTGCCGATGCCGAAGAAGAGTATAGCGCGCTCCACCGTAGAGGTGGAGAGCCTCAAGAGGCGCAGGGTCCTCATCGCGCCTGAGATCACCAAAAAGGCCGCAAGGGCCAAGACTACCCAGATAGTAAAAGGGTCCTTCAAGACCGTCCAGATGCAGTTCGCGTGGGAGGGCAGGAAAGGCGCAGGCCTGAAGTCGGGCATCCTCGGAATGGCTCAGACGGTACAGACGGACGCAGGACGGTATGCGAAGCTGGAGAGGATGGATGAAAGAAAGCTGGCCAAGCTCTACGAAAACAACGACCTCGTTTTCGAGGTGTTCTTTTCGTATGAGGGCATCAACACCACGGAGCAGGGAGTTTTCATAAACGAGGGTGCCAAGACCGACGACATCGATTTCTTGATCGAGCAGTATGAGCGCCTCTACGGGGCATTGTGATGTACTCTCCGCCTGATGAGGATGTCTACGGCGCCGATTTCGAGACGGACAATGACGGGCAAAGGGCCTGGGTTGTCCAGTGGGCCATCAGCAACGGGACGACCGAGTATCACGGCAGGAGCCTGGACGAGTGGAAAGATTTCCTCGTCCAGCTCCAGGCCCAGAAAGGGATGTCCAGGTGCATCATATACTTTCATAACCTCAAGTACGATATCCAGTTCTTTCTACCCGTTTTAGACGAGCTGGCCGAGGAACTGCTTATGGATCTCCAGCCGACCGTGCGGAGAGGGGACCCGATACAGGTCAAGCTGATGCCCACCGAGTGCAGTCTGCATCAGGCCACGCTGATCTTTCGGGACTCCGCGAAAAAGATGCCTGGCAAGCTCAAGGCGCTGGCCAAGTCCGTGGGCCTCCAAAAGCTGGAGTCTCCGCGCGGGGATTTCCATCCCGGCTGGTCGGCCGATCTGGACTACTCGGAGGACTCCGATGATTGGACCTACATCGATATGGATGCGCGCATCGTCGCGGTGGCGATGCGGAGACTCCACAGACTGGGACGCAGAAAGGCCACGGCCAGCGGTGACGCGTGGCACCATGCCAAGGAGAGCCTCAGGGACGGCTACAAGATAAACCACAAATGGCAGGAGTATTTCCCGCCATTGCCCTATGAATTGGACCAGTTTTTCAGAATCGGCTATTTCGGCGGTCTCAACATCTCGATGCACCAGGGACATCTAGCAGGCATGGAGCTGACGCACGAGGACAAACACAACATGTATGGCGGGGTGATGCTTTATCAACCGTTGCCGGTGGGCCTGCCGATACAGTCGGACAAACCTCCGGAGATCCCTGGGATGCTCTATATCGGGCATTACATGATAAAACTCAGGCTCAAAGACGGCCGTTTTCCATGGTTCCAACTCAAGGAGGGCTATGACTGCCAGATAGAGGGCCTCCAGCCGGGCGAGCCGGTCGTCGACACGTATGAGTGGCACGAACTCGTGCTGACAAATGTCGACTTGGATCTGCTGCAGGAGTGGTATGATGTGAAAATGCACCCTGACTGGACTCCGCACTACTGGATCTTCAAGTCCAAAATCGGAGTATTTCGCAAACACATCGAGTACTGGACTGAGCAGAAGGAAAATGCGAAAAAGGGCAGTCTCGAATACATCTCTGCAAAGCTGATGATCAACTCGCTCTACGGGCGTTTCGCTCTCAGCCCTGACACCGAGATAGTGAGACTCTCCTATGACGAGGAGCAGGACATCTGGACATGGACCTCGGAGGCGGGTGTCAACGAGGACAATGACGCCTATCTCCCGTTTGCGATGTTTGTTACTGCCTGGGCCAGGCGCTCGTTGCTGGATAACTGCGTGGCCGTGGGTTGCGAAAATGTAATCCATTGCGACACCGATAGCGTGATCCACTTCGGCCCTGAAGCTCCCGACTCTGCCAGCGTCGTCCACGGCGACCATGTGGGGACGTGGGGAACGGAGGGCTACCCGCTGGAGATCTATGAGGGCGGTTTCAAGCGCTATATCGAGGTGTACCATAGGCCGATAAGAGACCTGAGAGATATCGAGATGGCAGCGGCAGGAGTGCCTCAAAACATCGATGACGCGACAGGTTGCCCGGTCGGGATGTGGGTGGAACTGCTCGATGACCCTCAGAGGATATGCCTGACCGGCTACGCTCTAGGCCATCAGGAGTACAGGATCAAATCCGAGTGGCTGAGGACGCTCTATAATAAGGCTGGAAAAAATCCCGATTGCGTCAACACGATGAAATTGATACCTGAAAAAGTTCCAGGCGGAATTATTTTACGCGAACGCACTCATAATTTGAATGATAATCTGATTTTCAGATTAAGGAGGTGAGAAAATCGAAAAAAATCCGATAAAAGAATTGTTGAAATCATATGGAAATAATGATGGATGGTACAATGCCCAGAAGATATTGCCGTATTTCGACGACCATCTGATTTTCTGGGTCGTCGGAGCCAGGAGGATGGGCAAGACCGACCTGATGCTCAGACTCGCGTGCGATCTCTGGACTCAGTACGGGAAAAAGACCATGTGGGTCCGCAATAAAGTGGTTGAGCTGAGCGATCCGCGTTTCTATTCCAACTTTCTGAACGACGCCAAAGGCTTCGGATGGTGCCCGGACGAGTGGGCCGTCAAGGCTGATGGCGTCTATGAGAGTGATGACAGAGACGCCGAGAGAGTGATCGATTTTCAGGCCATCTCAACGTTCGGAAATATGCGCGGTGGAGCGCATCCGAGAACCCTCCTCATGGTCCTCGATGAGTTCATGCCAGAGGATCATAAGTATCCGCGCCAATGCGCCATAGCGCTGATGTCGGCCACGAAAACAGTTTTTTCGGGTAATCCCGAATGCAGGGTTTTCTGCCTCTCGAACTTCACCGAGGGCGCAAATCCTTACTTTGTGCAGTATCAGATATATCCGGAGCCGGGCAAGGACATCACTCTATGCCCTGGCAGGAATTTGATCGAGCGCGCACGCGGTTATCGGCTGGCCATCGATAAGGCCAATCCCTGGACAGACAACTATCGGCAAGGCGGATACGCCGACTACGCGAGCGAGTCCGAAGATCCAATGATGAGACTGATCTGCAAGACTCCCAAAGGTCTCCAGCCGGGACCGTGGGTCCTGCTGGCCAATGGAGTACAGTACAGATACCACTATTCGACCAAAAAGGGCCTGATGTACTGGGACCGGTGGGGCGGGCGTGTCACCACTGAAGTGGTTTACACGCCCAATCTTAAGGAGTCTTCAGACCGTGTTACGCTGCTCCCCTCATGGGCCAAGAAGCAACTGATGGAGTCTTACGAAGCCGGAGTATTCAGATTCGCTAGTCCCAATGTCATGTATGCGGTCATGAGTTGTTTATACGAGGCCGTATAAGGCTGGGTGAGGGCAGGAACACATCGATCAGTGCGAGCATGGGCTTTTTCCAGTGCCATGCTCTGAAAGCCTCATCGTGACCCGTACCACCGTCAATGGAGTGGCGAGCGTGATGCGCGAACTCGTGCCACAAGACGGCCTTGATGATCAGTGGATGGCCCCTCAGATTAGGGTGGAGGGTGACGCGATTGGAGGACTTCGCATAGCGACAGCGACCGAGGGCCGTCATGGGTTGATAGCCGTCGAAAACGACGGGCCAGGAGGTCGAGAAATCACGGGACCAGCGGTTAAGGAGGGACTGTTCAACTGACATACTGAAATGGTATGTGTTACAGATTTTTGAAGTAAACGGATAACAGAGATAACAAGGAACTGTTATGTTTTCGAGTAACACGCTTAGGCATTCCTAAACGTGTTACTCGGTCGATGAGTGTTACTGAAACGTGTTACTCGGAATCTCGGTGTTACTGAGGTTCCGAGGATTTTAGGTACTTCAGTATATAAAGGACCTGGAATATTTTCGGTACCTTTTGAGTACGTGACGGGCTCGGCGTGTTACGT
>ERZ808259.655-NODE-655-length-12829-cov-2.889854_pt1 | contig 12829 bp, 11 predicted proteins | sample MGYA00521279_ERZ808259 | MGnify/ENA primary metagenome ERZ808259 (study PRJEB31516, sample SAMN03275586) | gut metagenome | biome: mammalia-associated habitat; material: feces | host: Papio cynocephalus | place: Kenya | collected 2012-07-27 ... | reverse complement strand
ATTGTTTCCGTCGGCCTGGATAACGTTGCAGTCGAGCCTGTTTGAAGCGTGCCGGACTGTGTTCTCGTCATTGTCAATCAGGACAACATCGTTTTTTCCGTTCACAAGCCGTTTCGCAAGCTGAATTCCTGTGAATCCAGCCCCGACAATCACTATTTTCAATTGTTATTTTCCTTAGTTTATTCGTCGCTTTCCTTAGAGAGCTTTGATTTTCCGTTCGCTGCGATGAAGATTGTGCCTAAAACCGCCGCCGTTATAATTGTCGCCCCGATTATTTCCCAGATTCCGTTTGTTCCGTACATGATTCCGAGCATTATGAAATATCCTTTAAGGCCGCCCGCCTCTATTTTCATTCCGCCGAGAAGATTCTGAGAAAACAAGATGAATACCATAGTCATAACGTAGAAAGTGTGGAGGAATGTTCCGATTCCAGCTGAGAGCGCGCCCGCGAGCGTTTTTTTCATAAAAGGCAGCTTTGAAAGCGCGGTGTAGATTGCCCATGCGGAAAGCGCGAACAGAACGCGCGGAAGGACAGAGCAGAGCGGATTTCCGAAGAAAGGCGTTCCTGCCATGTTCGAGCGGATGCAGCTTGTAAGGCCGAAAATCAGTCCTGTTATCAAGGCCGGACCAAGTCCGCCTAGAACCGCCGCCAGAATAACTGGAATATGCAGAATCGTGATGTTTATAAAGCCCAGCTTGATGTAGCCAAGCGGAGTAATCGAAAGGAGAACGCAAAGCGCGCTGAAAAGTCCTGTGAGCGCGAGCTTGTAGTTTTTGCTAGCAGAATTCATAAAAATCCTCTTTGTTGATTTGGTTTTCGCAGTAATTTTGTCATAAATATGAAAAAATAAGCGGAAATCATCTTATCAAAAATCATTTAATAATTGAAGCAAAATTGAAATTGCATTTAAGGAATCTCTTAAACAAGATTAACAGTCAATTCATTCTCTAAAAAAAATGCTGCATTATATTTTTTGTCATGATGAGAATGAGTTTCAGATTTATTGCAGTTATAATTTTGTCGCTTTTCCAAGTTTTCCTGTCGTTTGCTGACGGATTTTCCGGCGGCGGAAGAGGAATGTCTGGAAGCCCTGCCGAAGGCAAAAGGCAGTCTCCTGAAAAATCGCGCGCGCAATATTCTGAAAGCGGCTCTGAGCGGAGAAATTCGCCTGCATTTGTTGTTTCCCAGGATTTAAATAAAGACGGTCAGAATTCAAGCGACTGCTTTAACCCTGCGACAGGCTGGCACACAGTCTCCGAGCCTGTTGAAGTTGTGAACTACCGCGGAAGCCGGAAAGCTGTGATTGAGGACGGGCTTTCTGTGGCAAAAGTCAAGGCGGAAAAATCCAATTCCGGGAAGATAACTGTGAAAATTCTGTTCAATCAGGAAATAAATCCAAGAAGTTTCTCATGCTCGAATGTAAAAATAAATGGAAAAAATGTTACCGATGATGTAAAATTCTCATTTAGTAATAAAGGCGATTGTGTTCGTATACAAATCCCTGCGCAGTCAAAAGAATTTTCGCTCGCGATAAATGATGTCGAGGCTTTTGACGGCGAAAAAATCCCGGAGATAAATCTCGGGAATATCCAAGTGAATTGACGTGTTTTTTCGCCGCGTCAAGGAGAGCAAAAAATGGAAAACGAATCGAAATCAAAAAAGATTCTTATCGTAGAAGATGACAAGGGCATTTCGGACTTTGTTATTTCAGAACTTAAGCATGAAGGATACGAGACCGCGCTTGCGGAAACCGGGCGGCAGGCTCTCGAGATGTTCGAGGAAGGCGAGCCGGACTTGATTCTTCTTGATGTTATGCTTCCTGAGCTTAACGGACTTGAGGTTTTGAGAAGAATCCGGGAAAAATCCACAGTTCCTGTAATCATCGAGACTGCGCGCAGCGAGACAATCGACAAAATCAACGGATTGAATTCCGGCGCGGACGACTACATTGCAAAGCCTTTTGAAATCGAGGAGCTTTTGGCGAGAATCAACGCGCTTTTGCGCCGCATAAAATTCGAGAAGGCTGCAGAGGATGCTTTGAAGCACCGCGAGCTTGAGCTTAATCCTTCAAAAATGAACTGCGTAATCTGTGGACACGAGATTTCTCTTTCAAAAACTGAATTTATGATGCTCAAGTGCTTTGTTGAGAACAGGGACAAGGCGATGACACGAGGCGAGATTATCGACTCAATCTGGGGAAAAGGCCATTTTATCGACGAGAACACGGTTGATGTGTACGTCGGCTATCTCAGGAACAAAATTTCAACCTGCACAAAAGATGAATACATCAGGACTGTGCGCGGCGTCGGCTACATGATGATTTAGCGGCAGCTTTTTTGAATTCTCGCGTATGGGCAGAAAAATCTTAAAGTCGTTCTCAATCAGGCTTTCTCTGCGCTTTATGCTTTTGATTTCGTTTGTCGTTATTCTGATGTCGGTTTTCTTTGTTTTTGTTGTCAACAACTTTGTGAAAAGAAATCTTGCGTTGGAACTGAACAAGGCGATGTCGGAAGCGATTCTTGCCGTAAACACAAATTCAGAGACAGACCTGCACGCAGTTCCGTATTTTCTTTCCTATGTTGTCTATGAAAAAGAAACAAAGCGGGTCATCGCTTCAAATGACCCGTTTTTGCCGCTTTTGCAGGACACAGACGGAAAAGCGAAAAAATTTTTTATCCGCGATTATTTCTATGACGGAAATCTTGATATTTTCTACGTTGCGCGGGAATTTTCCTACAGAGATATTTTATACACGGCCGTTGTCTCGATGAATATGGACTCGGACACTTCCTCGGAAATTTACCAGAACCTGCCGAAGGCGATTTTGTTCATTGTTATTCCGATTCTGCTCGTGTCTTTTCTTATTTCGCTTTTTATCGCGCGGAAGACAATCGAGCCGGTTGTGAGAATCACACGCTCAGCTGAGAAATTTTCTCTTTCGGATTCAAAAGGAGCGAGCGGCGGAGATTTTTTGCCTGTCAGCGACTATGATGATGAAATCGACCAGCTTTCAAAGACTTTCAACGAGCTTTTCAAGCGGCTAAAACGCGATTTTGACCGGGAAAGGCAGTTTTCAAGCGATGTCTCGCACGAGCTTAACACGCCGCTCACTGTGATTTCCGGGCAGACAAATCTTCTTTTGAGATGGGGAAAAGACGAGCCTGCTCAGCTTGAGAAATCTTTGGCGGCAATTCGGGACGAGGCGCGCTCAATGCACGCGATTGTCTCGAATCTCCTGCAGATTTCGCGGATTGAAAGCGGAAGAATCAAGCCGAATTTCTCGAATGTGAAGCTTGATGTCTTGTTCAGGCGGCTTTCGGAAGAAGTAAAGTCATATTCTCCGAATTCAGAGCTGACTTTTTCCTGCGGAGAAATCTCTCTCTTTACGGACGAGGAAATGCTTCATCAGGTTCTTACAGTCCTGATTTCAAACAGCGTGAAATTCGCCGACAAGAAATGCATTGTTGAGCTTCGCGCGGAAAAATCCTCTGACGGAAAAATCATAATCGAGGAAGAGGACAACGGTCCTGGCTTAAAAGAAAAGGACTTGCCGCATATTTTCCAGCGTTTTTACCGTGGCGACGAGTCGCACACAAGAAAAGTAGGCGGAAGCGGGCTTGGTCTTTCGATTGCCCAGACGCTTGTAACAGCTTTGGGCGGCACAATCAGCGCGAAAAACGCGAGCACTTACGGAGCTGTCTTCACGATTGCCCTGCCTGAAAAGCCCTTGGTTTGACTTTGGCCATTGTTATTGTTATCTTTAAAACAATGGCACTTACAATAGAAAATTTTCTTACAAACTTTCTTCGGAGTTTTCCCGAGCCTTTTTCGGCTAAAGAAATGCTTTGTATGCTTAACGCGCTGAATTATAATTTCACACTGGGTGAGCTTACGGAATTCTTGGACAGCGATCCGCGCGTTTTTGCTCTCCAGAAAAAAATGTACATAACGAGAGCCGGTGCGTTTTCAGGAAAGGTTTTCAGCATTGTCTTGACTCAAAAAGAGATTGAAAATAAGGTTCTGATTCCGGGCGACCGCTGCATTCCGTTCGTTGACAACGATATGTTCTCTTTCAATCTGAAGTTTGAATTTCTTGGGAAAAAGCTCCGTACAAAAAAGCTCGAGCTGGACAAGTCTTCCGCGCTTGACCTGTTCACGCTTTTTGGCGAGGAGTACAACGTTCAGTATATCGCTTCCGACCCTGCCTGCCAGAATCTGAAAATCGCCGAGAATGACTTCGAGCTTCCTCCGAAAATTTCATTGACTGGAGTGAGCCTTGAGCCGCTTTTCAGGGAAGCCGGGGCTGGCCGCTGCGCGAGAATCCTCTGCCGTGTGAAGGACTGGGCTGCCGGAATCATCGAAGTTTATCCGATGGCGGAAAAAAAAGAAAATCCTTATTCGATGACAGAAAGCGACATTGAGCGGCAGAAATGGAACGAGAATCTTGAGACTTTTCTTCTTGAGAGCTTTGACAGAATGGGCCCCTGCGCTGGAATGGAAGAGCAGCTTGCGAATGTGTTCTATGAACATTCAAAAGAGCTGTGCGCTTACAGCTGCGGCTCGGTTCATGAATTCTTGAGATGGTCAAAAAAAATCGACATTGAATATTTCGGCGTTGAGACACGTCTTTGGTACAAGGGACAGGAAATTCCCGCGGTTGGAAAATGGAACGTGAGAAACTGCGGGGCTGGAAACATCAGCAACATTCCGTTCATTGCGCGTCCCGACTACATAATCGACTCGTTCATAAAAGACCAGTGCTACGAGAAAAAGAACAGTGTTCCCGAGCTTATTAGAAAAATAATTCCTTCAGACCTCAGAATCTCCGAAAAAGAAAAAAAGCAGCTTGAAATGCAGATTGAAGACCGCAACGCAGTTTTGCGGAAAGGATACAACTGGTTCGCGGATTTCGCGTTCGGGCAGATAAGGCACAAGGCTTTGGACTTGTTCCTGAAAGTCGAGAATCTTGTGAGCGACATCGACTGCAACGACCGCGAATTTCAGGAGCTTCCGCAGCAGGAAATGGTTACGCTCTCCCAGCTTTTCACGCACATCACGAGAATTCTGGAGATTACGGCAGGCGACATGGAATGTGCCGACGATGAGACTTACGCGATGCAGCTTTCGCTTGAGGGGATGGAGGCGAATTTCGAGGAAATCCGGCCGATGATTGCCGGCGCGATGTTCGATGTCAGAAAAAAAAGATTCAATGTGATTTAAAATCTGCCTGAAAATCGTTATACTTTTACCGTTTTTTGGGCTTTGTCCGGGAAACGAAAGAGAGTTATTTTTTTCACGAGGTTTTTATGGACTCTAAAAGTATTGCTGCCGTAGCAAAGTCAATTCGCAGTTTGTCTATCGATGCCATTCAGAAAGCGAATTCAGGCCACCCTGGACTTCCGCTTGGATGCGCAGAGCTTGCCGCGCTTTTGTACGGAGAAATCTTGAAGCACAATCCGGCTGATTCAAAGTGGGCAGACCGCGATCGTTTTGTTCTTTCCGCTGGACACGGCTCTATGCTGCTGTATTCGATTCTTCATCTCAGCGGATACAAAATCACTCTTGATGACATTAAAAATTTCCGCCAGATTGGCTCAGTCTGCTGCGGCCATCCTGAATATGGAGTCACAGACGGCGTTGAGAACACTTCAGGCCCGCTTGGCCAGGGAATCGCGCTTGCTGTTGGAATGGCTCTTGCAGAGTCGATGCTCGCCGCAAAATACAATACAGAAAATCATAAAATCGTTGACCATTACACTTACGCCCTTGTCGGTGAGGGCTGCCTTGAGGAAGGCGTTTCAAGCGAGGCTTCGTCTTTTGCCGGCCACAACAAGCTCGGAAAGTTGATTGTCTTTTATGACATGAACAAAATCTCGATTGACGGCTCAACTGACATCACTTTTACGGAAGATATTGGAAAACGCTACGAGGCTTACGGCTGGCAGGTTTTGAAAGGCGATATGTACGATGCAGACGGAATCAGAAAGCTGGTTGCGGAGGCGAAGTCTGAATCCCAGAAGCCGACTTTGATTATGCTGAAATCTGTCATCGGAAAATTTGCTCCTAAGCAGGGAACTCCGAAAGTTCACGGAGAGCCGCTCGGCGAGGAAGATGTCCGCCAGACAAAAATCAATCTCGGACTTAATCCTGATGAGTTTTTCCAGATTGACGAGGACGCGCTCAAGTATTTTGAATCCAAAAAGGCTGAATTTGCGAAGCGCGAGGCTGACTGGAAAACGGAATTTGACGCTTGGGCAAAGGAAAACCCGGTGCTTGCGAAGCAATGGAATGCTTCCTATGAATTCACCGCCGACGGAAACGCTGAAGATCCTGTTTACGAGGTTGGAAAATCTGTTGCGACAAGAACTGCGTCAGGCGATATGATTTCCGCGATGGGAGCTAGATACTCTTATCTCGTTGGTGGCTCTGCTGACTTGAAAGGCTCGAATAAGTCTGGAATGAAAGGCGACAACGGAACTTACACTCCTGAAAACAGGGCTGGACGCTCGATTGAGTTTGGAATCCGCGAGTTTGGAATGGCAAGCGAGTGCGCCGGAATGGCTCTGCACGGCGGTCTCCGTCCGTTCTGCGCGACTTATCTCGTTTTCTCTGACTATATGCGCCCTTCAATCCGCCTTGCAGCCTTGATGAAGCAGCCGGTCATTTATGATTTGACGCACGACTCGATTTATCTTGGAGAGGACGGCCCGACCCATCAGCCTGTCGAGCAGCTTGCTTCCCTGCGCGCGATTCCGAATCTTCAGGTTTTGCGCCCTGGCGACGCTGAGGAAACTGTGGCGGCCTGGCACATCGCGATGGAAAGCAAAGACCATCCGGTTCTCCTTGCGCTTACAAGGCAGAATGTTCCTGTTTATGCGAAAGATGACAAGAACTGGCGCGAGACAATCAAAAAAGGCGCATATGTTGTGAAGTCTGGAAGCGGCTCACCTGATGTTACAGTCGTTGCGACCGGCTCGGAAGTGAACATGGCTCTGGAGGCTGCTGCGAAAGTTTCCAAGAATGTGCGCGTTGTCTCGATTCTTGACAAGAATCTTTTTGAGGCGCAGAGCGATGATTTCCAGAAAGAAATTCTCGGAGGCGCAAAGCGCGTGATTGTCGCTGAGGCAGGCGTGAAAACAGGCTGGGAAGGCTATGTTTCAAGCAAAAAAGACTTGTTCACAATCAACAGGTTCGGAGAATCCGGCCCTGCAAAGAAAGTTGCTGAGGATTTGGGATTCACAGCTGAAAAGCTCGCCGAGCTGATTGGAGAATAAAGAATCAGAAAAATGAATAAATAGAAAAGGCTTTGTCCATAATGAAGAGAACTTCAAAAACGGGCAAAGCCTTTTTTGTCTTTACGCTTTTTTAAGATGTTTTTTGTGAATCTGCCAGGAGACGAGACCGTAAGCGATTCCGCCCAAAATCATCAGAAAGCAGAGAATCTGTCCTGTGGAGATGTTCAAAAGCGACTGGTTCAGGTAAATCGGCGCGGCAGAGTCCTTCGCGATTCTGTAGCCGATGTCAGCGTCAGGCTCGCGGAAATACTCGATGAAGAATCTGAAAATTCCGTATCCTGTAACATACAAAAATCCTGAGAATCCGTCGAAAGGCTTTTTCTTGTGCAGAATCCAGATTATGAGGAAGAGAATCAGACCTTCAAACAACGCCTCGTAAAGCTGGCTTGGATGGCGCGGCAAATTGACAAGGCTTGACGACGCTTCCATTCCAATCTTCTCCATAAAATTTTGGACCCACTCGAGCTTGCTTGAAAATCTTTCCGCGTTCGGAAAAACTGTTCCCCACGGAACTGTGGTGATTCTTCCGTAAAGCTCGCCGTTAAGATAATTTCCGATTCTGCCGAAAGTGTAGCCCGCCGGAATCGCTGTAACCATCGCGTCGCTCCATTTCATAAAGCTCACTTTTTTCCGCCAGCACCAGAAAATCATTCCGAGAAGTCCGCCGATGAATCCGCCGTGGTAGCTCATTCCCGCAAGCCCTGTGAAACGGCCGTTCTGGAAAGGCCAGAAAATCAGCCACGGCTTTTTCCAGTAAATTCCCGAAGTGTCGTAGACCAAAGTCGAGAAAATACGCGCGCCAATCAGCAGAAAGACGATTCCTGTCGCTATAAAGCTGAAAACATCATCTTCAGTCGCTTTTCTTAGAGTGCCGTCCGCGTTTTTTGTGTCGAGCGCGCCTTCCTTTAAAAGCCGTTTCAGGACTAAGAATGCAGTTCCGAACGCGAATATGTACATCAGACCGTACCAGCGTATTAGCCCTAGAAAAGGAACTCCGGGAAAAATCTCCGGGTGAATCCAAGATGGATAATTGATATAAAGAGGTGTCATTTTGCAAAATTCCCCGATTTTTTAATTTAAGCGAAAAAGTAGTGCGTTTTCCGTTTTTTTCATAATCAAAATCTCTTTGACTTTTGATGAAAAACCACTGTTCCGCATTTTTACTTTTTCAGACTTTGAATCCCTGCTGAGCCGCTTTGACAAGCTTTGATTTCAGCAGAAGATTCTCATTCTTAAGCTGCGTCATCTCGTACTGCTGCTGCTTTATCATCTCGCCAAGCTCGCTCACGCTGAGCGCGCCGGTTCCAACCAAGTCTTCAACATATGACATTTTTGTGGTGTAGTCCTCGTTCGCTTCCTCTGCCGCGTTCTCAAACGAGTCGTCAAAGGAAATCGTCTCGCCCTGCAGAATTTTGTCGGCAGTCCTGTAGATTGCCTGCGAAAGAACCGCGTTCGGCTTGTAGATTACGACCGGAAGCCTTGAAGCCAAGGCCTTGTCCTGAAGAGAATCCCTGTACATTACGCCTAGAGACTCAACATCAAGGCCGAGATACTGCTGGCATGAGCGTCTGATTTTCTGCGCCTTGTCCGCGTCTTTCGGCTGGTCAATCATATTCATGATAAGGCGCGGCCGGAATTGAGAAAGGCGGCTTTTCAGGAGCGCGGCGTTTTCCGGGTCGATTTTCTCAATCGCCTCAATCAGCTTTGGAATGTAGAGACGCTGGAGCGAGGTTGAGTCGGCGCGGAGCTTGTTTATGTATTCCGCAGCTTTCGAGCCTTTCTTGAATGTCGCCGACATCAGGCGGAACACGATGTTTTTCAGGAACAAATATCCGTTGAGAGTCGCCGTGACAGTCGGAGCCGTAACGACAATTCCCTGCGGAGAAAGGAGAAAAAGGTCAAGAATTGTAAGATGAGTTCCCGCTCCAAGGTCAATGATAAGATAGTCAGCCTTTAAGCTGTGAAATTTTCTTATGAGGGCGTTTTTCTGCGCGACTTTAAGCGTGCTTAGTCCGGGAATTTCAGAATCTCCGGCGATAAAGCTAACATTTTCATAGTCTGTCGGCGTGATGATTTCCTCAAAAGTCGAGCCGCCTGTCAGAAAAGTTCCGATTCCTGTTTTTGGACTCACTCCAATCGCAAGATGAAGGTTTGATGCGCCCAGGTCAAGGTCTGCAAGAATGACTTTTTTTCCAGCCTGTCCAAGCGCGACTGCTAAATTTGCGGACAAGAGGCTTTTTCCCACGCCGCCTTTTCCGCTTGCCACCGGTATAATTTGCATGGCAAGGATTGTATCATAATATAATTGATTTTTCTATTGTAGAAACATAAAATAGCCTTATGAAAAAGCACGTTTCTCTTGCACGCCGTCTGACAATTCTCTTCGGATTTTTGGTTCTTTCTGTCATCAGCTCGCAGTGTTTTGCTGAGTCAAATTCTGAAAGCTCCAAAAATGCGGATTCAAAAAAATATCTCGGGCAGTTCAGCTCTTTGTATGACTGGATTCAGAAAACTTATGTTGACGAGGTTGATCCTGCTGTTTTGTACCGCGGCGCGTTAAAAGGAATGTTGTCGGAGCTTTCCGACCCTTACACGACTTATCTTGACGAGTCTCTTTCGAGAAATTTGGGAGACACGACAAACGGCCAGTTTGGCGGGGTTGGACTTTCAATTTCAAAGGCCTATGAGTCAACTCCCGACAAGCCTGCTTACATAGAGGTCGCATCCCCGATTGAGGACACGCCGGGCTTCAAGGCTGGAATTCAGGCTGGCGACTTGATTATTTCTGTGAACGGAACGGACACTTCCACAATCTCAATGGAGGAGGTTCTCGGAATGTTGCGCGGAAAGGTCGGCGAAAGCGTTGACTTGGTTATCCGGCGCGGAAAAAGCATTGAGTTTCCTGTAACTTTGAAGCGTGCAATTATTGAAGTTCCGACTGTGAAATTCGGCACAATCGAAACCGGCAAGAATGACAAAATCGGCTATCTTAAAATAATCGAATTTACGCCGCTCACTCCTGAAAAAACGCAGGAGGCTTTGAATTCGTTCAAGAAAAGCGGAGTTTCAAGCCTCATAATCGATTTGAGAAACAATCCGGGCGGACTTATCACGAGCGTTGCCGATGTCGCGGACAAATTTATCGACAACGGCCCGATTGTAAGCACGAAAAGCCGCGTTTCATATGAGAATTCTGTTTTTACGGCGAGCAAAAGAAAGACAGTTTGGAAAGACACTCCGATTGTTGTTCTGATTAACCGTGGCTCGGCAAGCGCGGCGGAGATTCTTTCAGGCGCGCTAAAAGACAATCACCTTGCTTATCTCGTCGGCCAGCGGAGCTATGGAAAAGGCTCTGTGCAGCAGGTTTTGCCTCTCACTCAGACTGAGGGAATTAAAATCACAGTCGCGAGATATTACACGCCGTCTGACGTGAACATCGACAAAATCGGAATTCCGCCGGATCGCGAGATTCTCTTTCCTGCGCTTTCCGAAAACGGTGAGAAGCAGTTTGAAGATTTGATGGAAAAAAATTTGATTTCCGCGTATGTCGAAAAAAACGGCGGAGCCGAGATGTCTGAAAAGAAAATTGCGGAATATGCGAAAACTCTAAAGAAAAACTACACGGAAATTGACGAGGCGAGCCTCCGCAAGCTTGTCAGGAACGAAGTCTACAAGACGAAAGGCTCGATGCTTTACGATTTGGACTACGACATTCAGCTTGACGAGGCGATAAAAATTCTTGAGGAAGAGGATTTTGACGCTCTGATAAAAAGCGCGAAAACCTTGAAAGAGCTTCAGGACGATGCTCAGCTTGAAGATTCTTCAAAAAAATAAATGCGCCAGTATATTTCCCAGAAAAATTTAGATAAAAACGGTCTCCTTGAAATCTACGGAAAAGACTTCAGATATATGCGTCAGGTTCTGCGCCTGAAAGCCGGCGATATGGTTTCTGTTCGGCTTCCAGACGGAAACTTGCGGAATATGACTTTGTGCAGGGCAGACGATTCTGAAAAAAAACTTGTGCTTCAAGTCTGCGCTGCGGAGAATGAGGCTGAAAAAAACGGCAAAACTTGCGATTCCTTGAATTTGAACAATTCGCTTGGAAATCGGCAGGTTCAAAATGAAGATGATGATGGGCAAGTTGAGTATTATCTTTTTATGTTTGTTCCGAAATCGTCTAAATTTGACTTGATTGTGCGGCAGGCGACCGAATGCGGAGTCTCAAAGATAATTCCTGTCTCGTCTGATTTCAGCCAGAAAGGCGCGGAAAAAATGAATTTCCGCGGCGAGCGTTTCGAGCGTATCATAAAAGAAGCGCGGCAGCAAAGCGGAAGCGCGGTTGCCACATCTGTGGAAAATGCCGTCAGCGTGAATGAAATGTGCGAAATCTGGAAAAGCGAGATTCAAAAATCGATTTCAGGCGATTACGGCGTTTTTGGATTTGTGCTTTACGAGCGGAGCGAGTTCACAACTGATTTTGACTCGGCTTTTGAAAAGGCGAAAACCGCTTCAAAGTCAAAAAGATTGAAAAAATGCGCTGTTGTCTGCGGAAGCGAGGGCGGAATCAGCCCGGACGAGATAAAAAAACTTTTGGACTGCGGATTTTACGCTGTTCACTTCAAGACAAATATTTTAAGATGTGAAACGGCCGCCTTGTATGGAACTGCTGTCTTGCAGAACGCGGCTTCAAAAGCGTGGAGAGAGCGATGAAGCGAATCGAGATTTTAGGCGTTCCTGTTGATATTTGCGCGCAAGAGGAACTTGAGAAAACTGTTCTTGAAATTCTTGAAAAGCCGGGGGCAAGGCAGATTGTCTTTCTTTCTGTCTGGGATTTGCTCCGCGGAAGAAATAGGAAAAAGGACTTCAAGGACTGCCTTTCAAATGCTGACTTGATTCTGCCGGTTTCAAAAAGCATTCTTAACGCCGCAAAATTCCTGAAGCTTGATGTTCCAGTGCGATACAATCCGTTCATAACTTTGATTCAGATTTTGAACACGCTCGAGGCGCATTACAAGTCGATTTATCTTCTTGGCGGGCGAAAAAAGGCTCTCCAGACTGCGGAAAAAAATGTAAGGGCGACTTTCAGGAATCTTCACATTGTCGGACGCTATGTCGGATATTATCCAAAGCAGGCGGAAGATGATGTTGTAGCCGCAATCAGAAAATCATCTCCGTCCCTTGCGATTGTGAGCGAGGGAATCAAGGAAAAAAATCTTTGGCCGTATCACCGCCGCGAGAGATTCTCGGACAGCATTTTTGTCTATTACCGCGACTGCATCGGAATTTTCGCGGACAGAATCAAGCGCGTGAATGAAAAGTCGTTCGAGCGCGGACACGAGATTTGGCACGAGATTGCGCACAATCCGCTGAAAATCTTTCTTGTTTTTCCGTTCGCTAAGTTCAAGATTCTTGTTTTGTGGACACGGCTCTTCAAAAAGGACGAGAAAAAAGCCTGATGTCATCGCCGAGAGTTATCCTGACGACAAATTTAAACTTGATTCAAAAGCTCAGGCAAGAATTCGGCTCTGTAATG
>ERZ808259.654-NODE-654-length-12889-cov-9.116721_pt1 | contig 12889 bp, 7 predicted proteins | sample MGYA00521279_ERZ808259 | MGnify/ENA primary metagenome ERZ808259 (study PRJEB31516, sample SAMN03275586) | gut metagenome | biome: mammalia-associated habitat; material: feces | host: Papio cynocephalus | place: Kenya | collected 2012-07-27 ... | reverse complement strand
TCTTTTCACCAACCCCCGCAATGCCCGGTACGTTGTCCGACGTATCGCCGCGAAGTGCCTTGTAGTCGATGAATTGCGACACGGTGAATCCGTCTTGCAAAAGGCGTTCTTCGTCGTACACTTCTATGTCGCTAACGCCCTTCTTCGTCCAGAACACTTTTGTCGTGGGGCTGACGAGTTGGAAAGAGTCCCTGTCTCCCGTCACGATTATGCACTCGTCGTCAAAACGCTTTGAAAGCGTGCCGAGAATGTCGTCGCCTTCATAGCCTTGCAGACTCACGATTTTGATTCCCATAGCGGTTATGAGTTGTTTGAGCGGTTCGACCTGCTGACGAAGTTCTTCGTCCATAGGCTTTCTCGTCGCCTTGTAGTCCTTGAACATTTCGTGACGGAAAGTCGGACCGTGCAAGTCGAACGCCGCAGCGATATGCGTCGGCTTCTGCTCTTTTATAAGTCTCAGAAGTATGCTCAAAAAGCCGTAAATCGCGCCGGTATAAAGCCCCGTACTCGATTTGAGATTGGGAAGCGCGTGATAGGCTCTGTGCATAAGCGAGTTTGAGTCAAGCAATAAAATTTTGTTTTGTGCCATATATTCACCGTTTTGCGAGTTGTCGCATATTTTTCGGTTTAACCGAGCAAAAACTCTTTCAAACCTTCGTCCATAAGTCGTTTTGCGTCGTCGTATCCGCTTTGCATAAAATCGTGCACTCTGCGCGACGAAAACGCCATTGCAGGCCCTAAATCCACGCTCGGCGCAATGAAGAACAGGTCTATGTCTCCGCGCTCGATTTTGCGTTTGGGGGCTTTGTCCATGACGTTTGTGCGGATGACGAGCATCTTGTCGTATCCGTTTCTTGCAAGCAGATTGATGGGCATATTGTCGTACACGCCGCCGTCTATATACTTGCTGTCGCCGATTTCTTTCGGCGGAAAAATCGGAAACGTTGCCGACGCTATTATGTAATCGACGAGTTTTCCTTGTTCTATGCCGCTCATCATCTGTTCAAACGGTTTGAATTCGGATATGTCGAAAGTCACGAGACCGAAGTCTTTTTTGCTTGCCCTTATGTCATCTTCGTTGACGAGATTCTCAAAAAACTCCTGCGACTGTTTGTAAGACGCTTCGAGCATTTTTATCATTTTCAATCTCTTTTCTCTGACGACTTTTATAATTGCCGGCGTCAAATCGAGATTGTGTATGGATTCTATTTCTTCGTCTGTGAGCGCAAAAACCGTGTTGGTTTTGATTTGTTTCCACACGTCGAGCAACTTGTCGTATCCGCCTTCGAGATACAACGCGCCGTTGATTGCGCCTATCGACGTTCCCGTGACACCGTCAAATTCGACGCCGAGTTCGCGTATGGCAAGAAGCACCCCCACCTGATACGCGCCCTTGACTCCGCCGCCTTCGAGCACCAGTCCCAATTTTTGACCTTTGTCGTTCATATTATTTATCCTTCGTGAATATTTCTGTCTACGTATATATTTCTTTGAAAAAATTATATCATCAAATACGTCTTTTGTAAACAAGTTGTATTTGCACTCTCGTTCCTAAAAAAGCCACGCTTAATCGATTAAGCGTGGCTTTTTCACAATTCTTCACTGCTTAGTGCAGTTTGTCGATAAACGCAGCGTTTATCTGATACGTCGAATACGGCGTAATCGGATTCGTGTTGGCGTATCCGAAAATCTGAACGGAAAGATTCTTGACGATGTTTGCCGCAAGAAGCGGAACGCCGCTGCCTTCGGGCTTGATGTCGCTCGTCTTCAACGAATGAATGTCGTCGGATTCCGCCGTAAAGTCAAGATAGGTCTTTTCGGTGAAAATACCTTCTCCTGCCGATATGCCCGTACATACAAACGCCATATGGAACCAGCATTTGCCTGCGTCGTCGCCTTTGCCTTCATAGCGATAGGTGGTGAAAATGGAGTTTTGTCTTATGAGTTCTCCGCACATCGAGCCTACGGTTTGATTGAGCGAATCGTCGCCGACGTCGATAAGTTTTGCGTTGTCAACGTCCTGCCAGTTGTAAATATTGAAGAATCCCGTTTGTCTTATGACAAGATTGATGCCCTTAGAATACAGATTTTCCATGAAATACTGCTCGTTTGCATCAAGGTCGTCTCGTACAAATCTGCCAAAACTCTTCTTTGCGGTTTTGCCGTTTTCATCGACGTATTCCTGCAATTCGGTTATCGTATATCTCTCATAGCAAGTGGACATAAGCGAGCCGAGCAAGTTGGATGCCGTGAAGTTGTTGAACGTGATGTTGGAGTAGAATATCGCAAAACCTTGTTCTTCGTCTTTCCAGTACATACGTTGCGGCACGTACATTCCGCACGACTTAAAATTGCGCATTATGCATCCGTCGACGACGAGTTCCGCATTGAAAGTCGTAAGTGCCTTTTGCCCGTTTTCAAATATCGAATATTCGACTCTGATTCCTTTCATATGATACTTCGAACAATCCAAATCTTCAACGGCTGCCGTTTCGCCCTTAAAATCTTGCGTATCGTCCGCATTGCTTATTTCTTGATCGTCGCCGAGATCGTTTGCTCTCAACACAACGTTCGATACCGTAATATTCGGCCAAGAGAACGTAAGCAAATGGGCTTCAACTTGTCCTTTTAGCGCAGAAAACATATGATTGTTTCCGTAAAAATCGCCATAGACGCGAATTCGATTGTTATAATTTGCCGTAACCGCTGCGGTTCCGTCAGGATTCTTTTCCATTGCAACGTTGCCTTCAAGACATATTGCATACGTCATTTTTGAACCTAGACGATTGTATACGAAATATCTTCCGCCATCGGTATGGAAATCATACGTCATCTCTTCACCGAGATTGTTGCCTTCTTTGTGAGCGTATTCGTCCTGATATGTCGTTGCGTTGCGAAGTTCCGCGATATTTGTGACGGCAACGCCGTAGATTGCCTTTATCGTCACTTCTTCCGTCGTGAATTTGCTGATGCCTTCGTATTTAGGATAGCGCGCGCTCACGCGTACGACTATGCTTTGCTTGCCTTTGCCTTCGAGTGTGGAATCGAACACGAGTTTGTTTGCGACGGTCTCGTCGAAGTGTGCGTACTCTCCGCCCGAAACGATTTCAAACCTGTAAGATGCGTAGAACGCCGCAAGTTCGCTTTCGGTTGCGTCTTTCGGCTCGCCCTGAACGACGATTCTCACAAAATTCGCTTCCTTTTCAAAAGCGTCGTTTGCGTATCTCTCGCTTGCAAAAACAGTTTCTCTTGCAAGCCCTACGGCAAGTGCGCCGTTTGACGTGCGCAGTTGAATTGACGCAAGTTTGCTTTGGACGTTAAGTTCTATGCTGGTTTGCTCCGAGCCGTATTTTGCGGTTATAACGACTCTGCCGTTTGCAACGCCTTTGACTTCACCGCTTTCGTTTACGGTTGCAACGTCCGTATCCGACGAAGTCCATTCCACAACGCCGAGATTGCCGTTTGAAAGTTCGTCGGCGTATATCGCTCTGAGTTTGAGCGTATGCTCTCCGACCGCAAGAACGTATCCGTCGGTCTTGTTTGCGAAAAAGTCTGCGTTTTCGATGACGATTGCTTCGGGTGCTACCGAGTAAATCTCGAAGTTTCCGTTTGCGGTTGCAATCACCGCTTTATCGCTCGTGACGGTGACTATACCGTCAAGAATCGTGCAGCCTTCAACCGCTGTTACGTCGGAATCTATGCCGAGTTCTTCGATTGTGAGCGCCGTTCTTGCCGTATAAAGCGTTTGTCCGTATTTGCGGCTTGCGCCGTTTGCCGTGACGTTGACGGTGTATGCGCCGCTCGTTATATATTGAATTGTGCCTTGCTCGCTCGAGTGCACGCTTGCCTGCACGGTGATGTTTGCAGTGCCTGCGCTTTTTGCACTGACGACGCCGTTTTGGTCAACGGTTGCGACTTCTTCGTTGTCGCTGTGCCATATCGTGTGATTGACGATACTGTCAATAGGCGTATAGTTCGGCACAAGACGTTTTGAATCGCCCACTGCGATGTTGTTGTCTTCGCCGTTAAGGTTGCCTATCGCGACTCTCTCCACGTTGTCACCGACAACGGAAACGTTGAGCGTCTTTGACACGTTTTCGGCAACGACGTTTATCGTGAAGTTGCAGTACGAGCCGATTATCATTTTTGCGGTAGAGTTTGACGCCGTTTCGTTGTCCGAGTCGTCAACCATGCAAGCGGCGGGATAAACTCTCGTCAAAAGCGCGTCCGCCATTGCGGAGATAATCTTAACCGAGTCTTCGCCGTATCTCGATTTTGCCGTGTTGTACGCACTCTTGCGCTCGGCATCTGAAAAATCGGGATATTCCGCTTCGAGTTCCGCTTTCAATGCGGACAAGTCTTGCTTGTACTTCTCGTATTTTGTCTGATACTCGTCGTCTGTGTAAACGACGTCACCCGTGATATGCCACTCGACAGTGTAGTTGTTTGCTTTGTCGGGCAAGACCTTGACGTCTATGTAATCGTAAAGATTTATCGTCTTGTTCGCAACGTTTTCAAAGTTGAAAGATATGTTTTCGGCAACGTTTTCCGTGCCTTTGTATCTCAACTGAATGTCTTCTACACTTATCCATGCCTGAATGGATACTATGCTTGAAACGAGCGCGACTATCACCAGAATGAGAATGGGGATAAGTATAAGAATTCCTATCATTACTTTCTTCATAAGTCGCTCCTTAGCCGTGCATTCTGTCGATAAACGCGGAGTTTATCTGATAGGTAGAATACGGCGTTATCTTTGCTGTGTTCGGATACCCGTAGACGAAAATCGGAATGCTTCCGAGTATCGTTTCGCCTGCGATTCCGAAGAAGTCTTTGCTTTCTTTCTTTATCGTGCGTGTGTCGAGCGTATAGTAAGAGTCTTTGTCCGAAAGAGTGACTTTCATGCTCGGCACTTCGGTGTACATACCCGTGCCGTCAAACGACACGCCGGCAACCACGAACGCGACGTGCAACCAGCAGTTGTTGTCTTTGTCGACGTAGCGATAGTTTGCAAAAGCACTGTTGTTTCTCAACACGCTTCCGCTTGCCTGCTTGATAATCTCGTCGTAACTTGCGTCGCCCGTGCTGAACAAAGACGCGTTGCCGACGTCCTGCCAGTTGTACGCTTCCATAAAGCCCGTTTGTTCAATCTCGGTGTTTATGCCCTTTTCGTAGAAGTTTTCCATGACGTACGCATAGTTTGCTTCTTCGTCGCCGGGCACGAAACGATACTCGCCTTTGCCGTCCGAAGTCGGTTTCACCGCAAACTTTTCGTAAGTTGCCGCCATAAGCGATCCGAGCGTGTTGGAGAACACGAGATTGTGTATCTTGATGTGCGAATAATACGGATGATACGTATTGTCGGAGTCCCTGTAGAACATGCGTTGCGGCACGACCATACCTGCGGAAAGCAAGTTGCGAATTATGCAGCCCGTAAGTTCCAGATCGTTATTACGGAAAGAGAGCGCACTCACCGCGTTTTCCATAATGCAGTACTCGAACTTGACGTTCACTACCCTGTAAAAGTCCCAGTGCACGTCGCTGCCGATGATGACCAAATCGCCTTTGAACGATTTCGTGTCCTGCGCACTGCTGATTTCCTTATCTTCGGGGTGCGAGTTTGCGCGAAGAATGACGTTTGAGAAAGTCACGTTGCTCCACGAAATGCGCACGAGTTGGTGATTCACCTGTCCCGTGATTGCGGAAATCATCTTATTGTTGCCGTAAAGGTCTCCGTAGAATTGCGCGCGACCGTCTCCGTCCCCTATGGTTTTGACGTTTTCGTTTTCGTCGTATTCGACTTTGTACGCGCAGTTGTCGGTGAGACAAATAGCATAGTTGTATTTCGAACTTTCGTTCTCTTGCACTATATAGTTATCTTCGCCGTTGACGTGCTCGAAAGTGGTCTTTGCAGGGATAAAGTTGCCTTCTTTGTAGGCGTATTCTTTCTGGTCCTTCACCGCTTTGAGCAATTCGTCGATGTTTGAGACGCTCACGCCGTATATAGCCTTTATCGTCACTTCTTCTGTGGTGAATTTGCTCACGCCTTCGTGTTTGGGATAGCGCGCGCTCACACGCACGACGATATTTTGTTTGCCTTTGCCTTCGAGTGCGGAATCGAACACGAGTCTGTTTGCGACGGTCTCGTCGAAGTGTGCGTATTCTCCGCCCGAAACGATTTCAAACACGTATGAATCGTAAAACTCGGCAAGTTGCGCTTCGGTTGCGTCTCTCGGTTCGCCCTGAACGACGATATTCACGCTGTTTGCGACTTTACTGCCGCCTGTTGAGACGTCAACGTATCTTTCGCTTGCAAACACAGTCTCTTTTGCAACGCCCACCGCCAAAGACGAATCGGACGTACGAAGTTGAATGGACGAGAGTTTGTTTCTCACTTTGAGAGTTATGGAAGCACTCATTCCGTTGCCGTCCGTCGCAGTTATCACCACGACGCCGTTTGACAAACCTTTGACTTCGCCGTTTGCGTTTACCGTCGCCACGTCGGTATCCGACGAAGTCCATTCAACGTCGGACGGTCTTCCGAGTGCAAGTTCGTCTGCAAATACCACGACGAGTTTGAGAGTATGCTCGCCCACTGCGAGAACGTAACCGTTTTCTTTGTTTTCAAAGAAACTTGCGTTTGCGATTGCGATTGCGTTTTCTTCGACAGAGTAAATCTCGAAGTTTCCGTTTTCGGTGCTAACCACCGCTTTATCGGCAGTCATCGTCACCGCATTCTCTTCAATCGTACAACCTTCCGCCGCCACTGCGCCTAAAGGCAATCCGAGTTCTTCGAGAGTGAACGATTTCTTTGCGGTGTACAACGTTTTGCCGTATTTCGTGCTTGCGCCGTTTGCAGTCACGTTTACGACGTACGCGCCGCTAGTGATATATCTGATTTCTCCGCGTTCGCTTGAATGAACGCTTGCTTGCATCGTGATGTTTGCACTGCCTGCTTTCAAAGCTCTGACAACACCGTTCTGGTCAACGGTTGCTACTTCTTCGTTGTCGCTGTGCCATATCGTATAATTGACGATGCTGTCAATCGGAGTATAATTCGGCACGAGACGTTTAGACTCGCCGACGGAAATATTGTTGTCTTCGTCGTTTATGTTGCCGATCGTCACTCTTTCGACGTTGTCGCCCACAACCGACACAGACAAAGTTTTCGAAACGTTTTCCGCAACCACTTTAACCGTGAAATTGCAGTACGACGAAACGATAAATTTGCCCGTCGAGTTGGAATCTACGTCAAATTCGTCTTCGCTCACGAAAGAGACTGCGGGAGACATTATCCCTACGAGCGATTTTGCCATATCGTCGATGATTTTCGCAGAATCGTCGGGATATTTGATTTTTGCCTGATTGTATGCCTCGCGTCTCTCGTTTGTCGAAAACACGGGATATTCCGCTTCGAGTTCGGATTTCAAAGCCGAGATTTCGCGCACGTAGGCTTCGTATTTTTCCTGATATTCTTCGTCCGTATAGGTAACGTTGCCGTCGATTTTCCACTCTATCGTGTACTTGTTCGCCTTTTCGGGAAGCACCTTGACGTTTACGTAATCGTAAATGCTTATCGGTTTTCCCTGAATGCCGTCAAGCGACAGAGAGATGTTTTCGGCGGTACGTTCCGACCACTTTTCCGTAAGTTGTATATCTTCAACGCTTATCCACGCTTGCATGGATATGATGCTTGACACCATTGCGACGATAAACAAAATCAGAATCGGGATAAGGATGAGAATACCGACCATAACTTTTTTCATCGCATTCTCTCCTTACGGAATTATCTTCTGATAACGCTTGTTGAGATTGACAAACAGCCCCGCAAGCGAACCTGCAAGCAAAACTATGGACACAATGCTCAATATGAGATAAATTCTGTTCATATCTCCGCGTTGTATAATCGTGACGCTTCCTATCGTGAGCGGCAGGAAACTGAATATCATCGCAAACAAACCGTACGCAATCGCAACGACGATACCCACTATCATCGCAAGTGCGACGTTTTTGTTTGCCGACACGAGTTCGCCGTCGCCCGACACGTTGAACGTCGGTGATTTGATGTCCGCAATCATGCTAAGGCAGGTAAGGCTTATGACGAGCATTTCAGCTATTCCGAAAATCGCGCCGCTGTCAAGCGGAGTGAGCAGATGTTTGCCTGCGTCGCTCGTGTAATAGCCGCCCGAAAGCGCACAGCAAAGAGCAACCGAAATCGTGCCCGTGAGAGAATACAGAATAAATTTGACGAGAATCTGATTCGTGTAACTTACGGGAATGACCTTCGTGTGATAGAAACTCGAACCTTCTCTGGATATACAGGTTGAAGCAAAGGACACGATTATGGTGATAAATATGACGATGACCATAAGCGTAAGTCCCGGCATAATGCCTGCGCCGATGCTTTCCGTGCCCATGCTTGCCGCAAGACGATTGCAGAAGAACACCATGACGGGCGCTGCGCAAGCCATTGCGAAATACTGGAACGAATAGTTGAAACTTCTCAGAATAAGATAGAACTCGCGTCTGAAAAGAGCGTATCCGACGGGACGACGCACGTCTTTGATTTTCTTCTTGAAAGACGCTTTCTGCGTTTCGATGCCGTAAAGAATCGTCTTGTAATACTCTCTCGTGGTTACGAAATACGCCGCAACGCCGAGTGCCGCATTGATGAGAATAAGATACAGGAAGCGAAGCGCGTACTTGCCTGCCGAAAGTCCGCCGTACTTCATGCCGTTGACGATTTCGGCATACCAGTTGAACGGATATGCGTACTTAGCAAACTTGCGGTATCTTGCAATCATATCCGCAGAGAAAATGCTCTGCTTCGAGTCCTTAAGATACGTCAATACGTTCGAGAGCGACACGAGATAAAGAATGAACACGAGACACACGACGATAATCGTGATGATGAGAATGAGCAAGAACTGATTCTTCACCGCGTTCATGACTTTCATGACTGGCACTGCGAGTATGTTTGCGATAAAGAACGGAATGAGCGTTGAGAACAACACTATGCCGATATACGCAAAATAGTCGCCCACAGCCGCGTTGGTGATGACGCCGAACGAAATATAGAACGGCAACATCAAAAGCAAGCACACGACAAAGTTGTGCAGATAGCAATAAATCGACTTTGCAACGAGAATTTCTTTGCCGCTGACCGGGAAACGGAGCAACATTTCGTTGTCGCCGTTCTGATATAGGTTCTTTATTACGCTGCCCGTCGCGATTATCGTCGCAAGGCAAATCGTGAACGTCGCCACGATAACGAGAAATTCAATTCTGAGCCCCGAACGAGTCACGAATACGTTCGTAAGATAATAAATGCCGACGATAAGCACCGCATAAACGAGCAGGAAGAAAATCGCATTGGCAACGTGCCCGAGTTTTTGTTTCCAAGCCGTCTTGTCGGTGTTCGTGACGCCGTATCTCGATTTTAGGTCGAGACGGAAGAGCGTTCTCACACTCTGCATGGAGAATTCGCCTTTCATTATTGCTCGTCCCCCTTGTTTTCGGTTTCTTCCACGACAAGTTCTTCGTCGCTTTGCGTTTCTTTATGCTCGATAGGCATATCGGGGCGCATATCCGCGCTTTCTTGCGCTATGTAGTCTTCAAACAATCTTTGCTCGTAAGTGCCGGTGACTTTGAAGAACGTCTCTTCAAGGTTTGCCTTGTTCGCTTCGTTGCCTGCAAGGTCGATGACGTCAATGAGATGACCGTCGTTGACGATTGCGACTCTGTGGCAGAGTTTCTTGACTAGGTCAAGGTTGTGGCTCGAGAAGAAAACGGTGTTGCCCTTTGCGCAATGCTCTCTCATATACGAAATGATTTCCGCAGTGGATTGCGGGTCGAGACCCATCATAGGTTCGTCGAGAACCCAAAGTTTCGGGTCGTGAATGAGTGCCGCGATAATGCAGATTTTTTGTTTCATGCCGTGTGAGTACGACTTGATTTGTCTGTCGATTGCGTTTTCCAGTTTGAAGAGTTTGGCATAACGGTCGATACGTTCCGTTCTTACGAGAGCAGGCACTTTGTAAAGGTCTGCGACGTAGTTGACGTATTCTCTGCCCGTCAGTCTTTCGTAGACGGAGTGGTTGTCGGGGACGTAACCCATTTCCATTTTTGCCTTGATAGGTTCTTTGACGATGTCGTGGCCGCAAATGGTTATCGTGCCGCTGTCAAAAGGCAAAATGCCCGTCAGGCACTTTATGGTCGTGGATTTGCCTGCGCCATTTTGTCCGAGAAATCCGAAGATTTCGCCCGGTCTCAATTCAAACGAAATATTGTCAACTGCGAGTCTGTCGCTCTTTGGATATTTTTTTACAAGGTTTTCAACTTTTAACATAATCAAATTATCTCCTGTTGTATTTTTGCATGACGAAGCATGCCTATACGTGCGCGCACATACGCGCTCACGCATACCGAAATCACCCGAAAAAGCGGGTGTCACAAAATCATTGAATAATGATAGGTGAAGTTTGCAAAAAAGCGTTCGACGCGATTATGCTTCTTCGCGACGAAACGAGACGATGCGGCCGTATATGAACGGGAACGACCTTCACTCGCCCTTGCATAAATTTGTGCGGAAAAACCGCCGCCGTTGCCATAATAACGCAAAGCGTCACCGTGACGGACACGATGCCCGCTATCGCAAAATGTATGATGGTCGTCTTTGCGACGAACAATCCGAAGTTTTGAAGAGAATTTTTGAACAACGCAAAAGCGATCACCGTAGTCGCAAACGCAGATACGAATCCGCGTATACGCTTCGGCAAACACCTTATAAGCATAAATATCAACGCTATTGCCGCAAGCCCCGCAATCGTCTTTGCAAAATCGACGAGATAGCCGGTCACATGCGTCAGAAACGATAGAAAATCCAATTCTGCTCCCTGCGCAAAACAAGTGTCGTTTGTTTGTCGCTTTGCGCAATTACTTTTATATTTTATCAACTATATATATACTTGTCAAATAATTTCCTTATTTTGCCCCGTCCGCGCGCTTTATCACGTCAAAAATACACTACAAACGTCCGTTATCGGTATATACGACCGCCGCCGCGTGTAGTTTCACACTCCAACTTCAATCAACCGCTTGACGAAATCGACGCAAAAAGCGTATAACATTGTAGTTGAAAAAATATGAAAAACCAACGCGTCGTAAAAAAACGCGAGAGAGATGAAATATGATTGCTCAATCGTTATCCGCTATAAATTATTTTGAGATTCTGCTTCCGCTCGCTCTTATTCTGCTTTCCACGAAGTTTTTCGCTTTGCTCGGAAAAAAGATAGGGCTTCCGCAAGTGGTTGGCATGCTCATTGCCGGCATTTTGCTCGGCTTTATCAAATATATCCCGAATCAGACCATTTTTACGGACACAACGCTCGAAGGTCTTTCTTTCCTTGCAAAAATCGGCGTTATCCTGATTATGTTCTCGGCAGGGCTCGAAACCGACCTTAAACAATTCAAAACCTGCGGTATTCCGTCTATTATTATAACTTCGCTCGGCGTAATCTTCCCCGTAGGTCTCGGTTTTATCGTTTCGGCGGCTTTCAACGGCGGCTTTGTCAATATGAGCCAGCATCAGGTCATAACCAACCTGTTTTACGGCACGATTCTTGCGGCAACCAGCGTCAGCATAACCGTCGCCGTGCTCAAAGAACTCGGCAAAGTCAATTCAAAGGTCGGCACGTCGATAATCGCGGCGGCAATCCTTGACGATATCATCGGCGTCATTCTTCTCTCGCTCTTCATAAGTCTCGACAAAGGTGAAGATTTGAGCGGCGTTGGTATTGCAATCGGCAAAATGATAGGCTTCTTTGCGGCGGCTATCGCTGTCGGCGTGTTGGCGCACTTCGGATTGAAACACTATCTCAAACGCCACCCCGAACACCACAGACGTATCCCTATCATAGGATTTGCAATGTGCTTCCTGTTCGCTTATGCGGCGGAAGAATGGTTCGGCGTTGCGGACATCACGGGTGCGTACGTGGCAGGCATTATGCTTTCCACTCTCACCGAGTCGGGCTATATCGACAGAAAAGTCGAAGTGAGCAACTATATGATTTTTGCGCCGGTATTCTTTGCAAACATCGGCATAAACGCCAACTTCGGCGCAATCAGCCCCCACATCGTAGGTTTCGGCTTTGCGTTTATAGCGGCAGGTCTCGTCGGCAAAGTGCTCGGTTGCGGTCTCGGTTCGCTTATCTGCAAATACTCGCTCAAAGACAGTTTGCGCGTCGGCATCGGTATGATGGCAAGAGCGGAAGTCGTGCTCGTTTGCACGCAAAAAGGCGTGGACAGCGGCATCGTTGACCAGTCGATAATGCCGTTCGTGCTTATTCTCATCATCGTGTCTTCACTGCTTACACCGCTGTTTTTGAAAATATCATATCGCAAAGAACTTCCCGACAGCGTACTCAATCAACCGCTAACGACCGCACTTGCGGACGGCTCGAACGGAGCGCAATCTTCAGTCGAAAATACGCAGGAAATTTCTTCGGATTCATCCGCTCAATCGTCTGACAATTCAACACTCACAAACGACGAAAAATAAGTTTTTCGGATATTCTAAACACACAAAAGCACACTCGACCGAGTGTGCTTTTTCAATGAAGAATTAACAATGAATAATGAATAATTTTGGGTGGGACACCCACACCCGAACAAAAGCCGTCATCGCGGCAACGGCATCGCTTGCTTGCAAGCAACGCCGAGAGCCGCATTAGGCTTATTGTTCTGCTAACCGCGCCGAAAATCTTTGCTATCAGTTCAATCATGGACAAAAACTCCTGCCACAATTTCGCAAGATTATCGGCTTGGTGGTTTCGATTGGGTGGGACACCCACACCCGAACAAAAGCCGTCATCGCGGCAACGGCATCGCT
>ERZ808259.649-NODE-649-length-12998-cov-3.006645_pt1 | contig 12998 bp, 13 predicted proteins | sample MGYA00521279_ERZ808259 | MGnify/ENA primary metagenome ERZ808259 (study PRJEB31516, sample SAMN03275586) | gut metagenome | biome: mammalia-associated habitat; material: feces | host: Papio cynocephalus | place: Kenya | collected 2012-07-27 ... | reverse complement strand
AATTATTGTATATTAAAAATAGGTTTTAATCAACAACTTATTTACACTTTCTTTTGCTTTTGTAACTTTTAATATTAAATGCAGAAGTGATTCTGCGTGTTTTTTTATTCTCCGCAAACGTATAGCACTTCTCCTTTTATAAGCCCTGATAGTCGGCGTTGTAGGCTATCCCCCTTGAATACAACGGGATATACCCTTGTAAATAAACACAATGGCGTAAGCCGAAAGGAGCATTTATGCAAGTTGAACTCTTTAAGAAAATCAGTAAGTACACAAACAAAGACGGCGAAGAAAAATTCGCTACGAATTTCTACATTAAATGTGGAAACGAAGTTGTACCCGTCGAAATCAAGTATTTTGAAGGACAAAATGGCGAGAATGACCCGAATTATCGCGCCAGAAAAATGCTGTTGTCCGCTTTTGCGAACGAGTTTCCGAAGAAAGAAAGCGAATCTACGGAGTCCGAACAGTAACGAGGTGTTTCATGACTTTTTATGAACTCGAAACAAAGAAAGAAACGGTAATCATCAATCTTTCGCAGGTATCTTATATCATACCTGATAAAAATGGATTCACCGTCTATATGAATGACGGGAACTATTTTAATTGTGTTGAAGACTTCGCCGATTTTGTGGATAACTTTGAAATTCGCAATAAGTAATTTAAAATTTCGGCAAAAGGTGAAAAAGGTGGAAACAAGGAACATCAAAAACACCTTAAAACAGTAGCATTTGCGCCACACCCCTTGGGCTTGTCAAAGGGGTGTGGCAAAAGGTGAAAAAAAGGCAAAAGGTGAAATTGCAAAGGGGTTAAAAATATGCAATTAAAACACTACGAAATCGTAACCGATGAAGATAAGTTGAATGTCGATATACAAAAGGTTTGTATGGAGCATACGACTATCAAGCATTGGGCGTACATATTGCACGATAAAGACGATACACGTCCGCACTATCACATTTACGTCAACTTCGGGAAATGTGGCGTTCGGTCGGATTTGGTGGCAAATTGGTTCGGCGTCGCCGAAAACTTTGTCAACAAAATCAAGGGCAAAAAGTCTGATGTGCTTTTGTACTTGATACACGGTCAAGAAGACCAAAAGAATAAACATCAATACGCGCCGTCCGAAGTGGTTGCCAACTTCGATTGGCAAACGGAAGTCGCAAACAGCAAGATACTTGGAGATTTTGAAACGTATTCTTACGCGCAAATGATAGCGTACATAGATACGCTTGCGAACGACGAGAAAGTCACGGCTTATAACAAGCTCAAAAAGTTGTGGGAAATCCATTGCCAAAACGCTTTGTTAAAGCCTGATAGAAAAATCGAAGTCGTGTTCGTTTGTGGAAAAGGTGGCGTCGGAAAGACGTATTACGCAAAAAAAATGCTTACCGAAATGGGTTTGGATTTTTGCATATCGTCCGCCAGTAATGATCCATTTCAAGACTATCTCGGGCAAAAAGCAATCATCTTAGATGATTTGCGCGATTCGTCGTTTGAAATGGAAGACTTGTTAAAAATGCTCGATAACAACACAAATTCGTCCGTTCGGTCACGGTTTAATAACAAGGTTTTCAACGGCGAAGTGATAGTTATCACGAGTGCCGTTCCGCTCCGATACTGGTATAAGTACAAACGTTCGGTATATGGCGGAACTGACAGTTTGGAACAGTTGTATCGGCGTATCGGATTGTATATCGACGTGCAAGCGGACGTGATACGACTATATAAGCAAATCGACGAGTTCGGCACTCCAACTGGTGAATTTGTGCAATATCGGAACGACGTTCCGAAACTAAAACAAGAAAAGCAGAACGGCAAGGACTTCTTCTCGGTCTTTGACAAGATGTGCGAAGTGGCGTTGCCGTTTGAATAATAAAAAAAATCGTCCTTTCGAACGATAAAAAAATGCGACTAACAGTTTTTTTGTGTGTTCACGGGCATGCCCTAACACTGTCGTCGGACGACGTTTATAGTCAGTATCTAAATTATACATATAGGCTGGTGTTTATGTCAAGTGTCTATCAACCAAAAAACAAAGAATTAGCGAATGTACGTGTTTGTACTAGCGAACATTACTCAAACAACAAATCTTCTTTGAAGGTTGTTGGGCGTGTTAAACGCGGTTTATCCGCTTTTATTCTCACGCCTGCAAAAAAGACAGGAAGTGTCGGATTTGTTGACAATACTTCTTCACTTACAAAACGTGCGAAGAATGAACTTGTAAGGTTTTTCGACAATCCGAGCAATACAAAAAAGACTTACGCATATTTGGTAGTTCCTAAAACCAAAATGCGCAAATACGTTTCTACGAAAATGAAGAAATAAACAAAATCTACAAGGGGTTAAAAAATGAAGATTATAGTAGCGTGCGAAGAATCGCAAAGAGTAACTATCGAATTTCGCAAGTTTGGTCACGAAGTCTATTCTTGCGACTTGGAATTTTGTTCGGGAAAACATCCCGAATGGCATATTTGGAACGATGTTGCGCCGTTGCTCAACGGCAACTGTTCGTTCCGAACGTGTGACGGACAAAAACACGAAATCGATAAATGGGATATGATAATCGCTTTTCCGCCGTGTACGTATTTGTCCAAAGCCGGTTCAAGCGTTCTTTATCGCGGTGGCACGATAGACGAAGAACGCTTTGCCAAAGGAAAAAAGGCAAAAGAATTCTTTTTGTCAATATGGAACGCGGATTGCGAAAGAATAGCGATTGAAAATCCCGTCCCGATGAAAGTGTTTGATTTGCCCGAACCGACGCAAGTTATCGAGCCGTATTACTTTGGTGAACCTGTGTCAAAGAAAACGTTTCTTTGGCTGAAAGGTTTGCCGTTCGTTTGCCCGACTTGCGTGATTGAACCGACATATACGTTTGAAACGTATCCGCCATTCAAGAACAGTTTCGGAAAGTATCGGCAGAAGAATCGGTCAAAGACTTTTTGGGGCGTTGCAAAAGCAATGGCATTGTCTTGGGGTGAATCAACGTCGTCTAACAGCTGCGCCAACTTTCTGAGTGACTAACCGGGGCTACCGCCCTGGGTCAAATAATACCTAGCTCCCAGGGTAAGGGAAAAGGAAAAAGTTGTGGCAAATATCAGTCGCAGAAAACTTGATTTGATTTTCAAAATCATTGTTTGCGTATTGCTCGTCGCTCTCATAGGCGGTGTTACATACGCTATCGTGCGTGTCGCGCAGAAAGATGAAACGAAAGAGATTTCTTCTCTTGCGTACAAAATTGGTGCGCTCGACGATAACGGCGCGTTTATGAAGAATACGGCGTCCATTGTTTCAAAGGATTTCATTTCTTCCGACGGTCTTACGATTAAACTTCAAGAGAACGCAGAAGTTTCTTACAAGGTGTATTTCTTCGACGCCGACAAGGCTTTTGTTTCTGCAAGCGAAGCACAATCCGCAGACTATGCAGGCACGATTCCCGAAAATGCAAAGTATGCGAAAATCGTCATCACCCCGTTGCACGACGCAGAAGTTTCAATCTTTGAAATGAGCGGTTATGCAAAGCAACTCACTGTCACTGTTAACAAGTGATAGATTGCACGCCCCTTGCGCAAAGGGGCGTGCTAAAACAAAACTTATCAAAGGTAAATTATGAATTCTTACGAAAAAGGCAAAAGATGAGGCTATTCCATCTTCGCAAAAAACTGTGACGATTACGGGAAAGTTGGCGTTGCAAAGTCTGATAAGGCATCGAGAACTTGCGCAAAATACGTTCGCGATAACAAACGTCAAGGTAAAACACTGTCACCGTCACAAAAGGAGTTTTTCAAAGGTGCGGTTGTAGGTTTTCAAAATTTCTACAATAAATTCTTTGGATGATTGTCAAGAGGCAATCATTAGCCGATACGGCGGATTTCCGTAAAACTATAAGGAGTTAAAAATGCAAAAAAACATTTCAAAAAATAAAGTGTGGCAAATCGTCGGAATAAGCGTGCTTTGTGCAGTGCTTGTTCTCGGCGCAGTTCTCGGAGTAGTATTCGGTATGCACCATTCAACCGAAGATTTGAACGTATCAAAAGATATGTCGAGCGAAGACATTGTGGTGAGCGCAACCGAAGAAAACGGCATTATGCTGACATCGGGCGTTGCAACTACAGCGGCGGACGGAACAACGACTAAAGAACTTACAGCAACCGTTACGCCGTCAGACACATCTTCGTTGAGTTATGCATGGAGCGTCGCTTTTAAGGATGCATCATCTGAATGGGCGACTGGCAAAATTGTTACTGACTATGTAACAGTTACGCAAGATAGTTCAAACAAGTTTAAAGCCACGGTTACTTTTAAGAAACATTTCAGCGAACAAATCATTGTAACGATTGCTTGTGTCGTAAAGCCTTCTGTTAAGGCTACGGCAACTGTAGAGTGTTACAAAAAGGTAATTGGTTGCAATTTTAGAGCTGTCAACGAAAGTGATAGTTCTAATATCGTAACTTGGAGTTTAGGAAATCAAGGTGGAACGGGTTATTTTACTGCTTCCTCTTACGAAACAACAATTACTTATACGTATGGCGACGGAACACTTCAACCTACTATTAAATGGGAGATGAGATGTAATGATGGTTGGAATTCTATTTATGGTTCAGAAGGTTCAACGATTATGGATACTATCCCATATTATGGCGAATTTGGTAGTAGTTACGATTATTGGATTAGTCAAAATATGTTGAATCTTCGTGTTCTTGTGAACGGAAGTACTTTAGCAGAGATTGAAAATGATTTTTATATGACGCCAAATTCTTTGTCTTTAGATAACACTGCTATCATTTTCTAACAGGTGATTTATGGCAAAACGTAAGACTTCTCTTTTGAAAAGGCTCATTATAGTTTTGTTGCTGCTATTGCTCTTCGGGGCAATAGCAGGTTTTGCCGTATTTATTAAAAACATCGATACTGGCACCGTAACGAACGACCGATTTGTGAAAATTGGCAATAAAACAATTTATACGATTGGCACTGGGTATTACGTAGGCTTAAAAGCAGATAAGCCGTTGAAAGTCGATGTTTCATCGGGTTCGGACGAAAATGTGAAATACACTGCAAGAATCGATGTCGATTCGTCCTTGCGTTTTTCATATGTAAAAGATAATAAACTTTGTTTCTTTACTTCTTCCGAAGATGTTTCTTCTTTTTTCGAGATTGAAGAAAACGATACTGGATTTTGTGTTTCGGCAAAAGGCGATAGTGTTATCGATATGCTTTCTTGCTTATATCCCGATTCAACGATAAGTTTCGATGACAGCAACATCGATTACAAGTCCACGATGTTTTGGATTACAGTGTCATTCAATGGCGACATCAATTCGTTCGTGAAAATAGGTTTCACTTTAAAACGTTATCCACAATCAATTTCGCTTGATGCAAAGGAAATTATATTCTAATGGCTAAAATTAATCATAAATTTTCTATAAGAGTTCCCGTTGCATTGCTTGTGTTTGTTACGCTGGCTTTTTTGTCATTGAATATCGTCGAAAATGGCATTGCTTATGCCGAAACAAATTTGAAGTTCGACAGTACGCCTATTTTCGACGACTTGTATGACAGTAAGGACGTAAACGGCAATGCCTTTGACTTGGAAAACTATCCTGCAAAAAAAGACGGAGAATTGCAGTTTTATACATTCCTTGAATACGGGTATTCATATTACGCAAATTTGCAAAAGAATTTTGCGCTTTATATCTATTTGTACAATCCGCAACAACTTGATTTTTCAAGCGATATAGACGCAAACGTAGTTCGTATTGGCGTTGCGTATGATGAAAAGGGCGAGAAAGTAACGAATTATGAAGATTTTCATATTCGCTATGTATCGAAGTCCACGGGTGACTATAATAATTTGTTCTACAAATTCAAAGTTATAGATCCACAACAAAAACTTTTCAATCTTGCCAACGCCTATGCGGAAAAATACGGTTGCCGTCGCTATGACATTGCAGGTATTTATTTGAAAACGGATAAAAGCGATGTGACGTTCGATAAAAATATCGGGCGTACGTTCAAATGTAGCGGTTATATGGCTACGTATGGCGAGAACGGCGACAATGATTCTACATTCACTTGTGTGGCGGAAAAACTTGAAACGCTTGATATAAAAGTCTATCAGACTAGTTATTTGACGGGCGTATCGAGTGCAGGTGCATATCATCATAACAATGTAAGTTCCGTGTATTTTGGCATACCGCAACGCGTTTTAGACGAGTATGGTAGCCTTTGGGAAATTTATGCGCAATGGTATGAGTGCAAGACTGCGCCGATTTTGGTAACGTCAAATCAAGACTTTTATAATCAAGCACTTTCAAGAAATCATTATACGCTTTCGGCAAATACGAGTAAAGGCAGCTATTATGATAGTTCGTTTGATTATGCTCTTTATTACGGAGATTTTAAGACATATGTTTCCGATGGAAACGGAACTTTGGATAAAATCGAGTATGATTGGGGGTATAACATTCGTTCATATTCAAAAGTTACAGGAATAAATTCTTCGGAAATTAGGACTGTTTTTAACAATTGTACTTTTCTGCCGTTTGTCTTTTATAGTCCGTCTTATACTGATTATGGTTCGTTTAATGTTATAAACAAACAAACCGTCGCAGGTGATGTAACATCGTCGGTAATGAGAGATTATATATTGAATTATAAATCTTCAAATTACGTACCGTGGCATACGTCGAGAAATTTGCCTGCTGAATTGTTTGTGAATGAAGTTGATTCCGAACGTTCGCAAAAAGGCATTTCCGTCGGATTAAACAAAGTTAGAACAAATCTTGAAGATACTTTTGATTTGAAGTCTTGGAATTCGGAATATGGCTCTTGGTGGGATAAACTTACTCAATATGGTTGGAGTTATCCAAAAGACGAAGCATTGGACGAAAATCACACTAATGTAAAACCTTTTGAAGAAGTGTTTAAGGAACAGCTTCAATCTGGCACATTGTCTTCCGATTTGCTTATAAACGAATACGATGTCGAGAATTTCAAAGCTTTTTGCAATTCAAGCTACGAAAAAAATGATGTTCCGTATTTGTTTAGATTTGCTGTATCCGATTATACTTCACGTCCTATTAAAAGATTATATACGGATGGAAAAGATACTAAAAAATCCGAAGATTCATATTTGGCACAAGAAACCGTGTTCCTTGATTTCAACATCATAACTATGACATTCAAAGGCGAATCGGAATATCACACGCTTGCGGTTATGCACACGCCTGTTGATGTCATTTCGGGAGTAAAAGCTCCTGATGTGGAACTTACGCCCGGTGAACACATCGTTGATGAGTTTTTGGGGGCTGTCGAAAAGATTTGGAATTGGTTCAAGAACAGCGATTTCTTGAAAGCATTGAAGATTATCGGAATGATAATCGTCGGCGCGATAATTGCTTTGTTTTTGGCAAAAAACATTGCCTTTATCGTAAAGGCAGTTAGAAAACGCAAAAGCAATTCCGATAATCCGCCCACGACGAATGTGGTTGTCGAAAACAAAAAAACGCGTGTGCCTAGCAAGAAAACAAAGACTACTACTTCTTCAAAGGAACGAAAATACAAGTATCGACGTTGATTGTCAGATAGCTGCGCCAACGTTCCGAGTAAACATCCGGGGCGAACGCCCTGGGTCAAACATCGAAGTCAAACTTTTACGGGATATACCTTATGAAAACTCTTAAAAACGTACTTATTCTTTTTGCTTGGATTTTCATCGGTTTGCTCATCGGCTATATGGTATTTGTCGGGGGCAAACTATGAAATTCAAGAGATGGCTTAAAAGCCTTGATTATCGTCACTATATATGTATCGCCATAACGCTTGTGCTTGTGGCGACTTCGATTTTTGCATTCCCTTACGCGTTTAAGCGTATATGTGAATGTTTTAGAGATTTCGGAACATCTATTGCATATTATTTCTGCAAGTTGTTTGGCGGTGGCGAAGTGCACGCAACGATAAATGACGTTTCCGAAATGCCGATATATTTGCCAAACGGCTTTCCCGCAACTTGGGAAGAATTTCAAGTGTATTGGGCGCAATACTGGAACATCTTCTTTAAGTGGGAAACAATGTCGGCGTATTGGCAAACTGTCGGGAACGTGGCATTAAGTTTTGCTTATATCTTGCTTTTCGTTCCGATACTTATAGTCGTGTATTACGTTCTAAAACGTGTTTTGGACAAGCAAAACAACGACTATAACGTCGATAGCAAACATTTACGCCGTTTCAAAAAGTTGTCTGATAAAACGTATAGACCTGCGAAAGCGTGGCTACAAGGTTTTGTCGGCTTTGTGAAAGAAAATAAGGCGTATTACATAATTTGGACGTGTATCTTTGCGTATGTGTTCAATTTCTTCGCAATAGCGATTGAAGCTGTGTCGTACTACTTCTATTTTTGTATGTCGTTCGACTTCGTTCATCTCTATCGGCAGATATACAAACTCGTAGTCGACTTGTCTGTCGTGGTTACGAAGATTCCGCTTTGGCTGTGGCTGATTATCGCGTACGGAGTGATTTGCGTCGTGCGAAAGAAAATAGCGTATTCGCGATTAGAACATTTTGAAATGAAAAATCGCGGTTTTATCAATGAACGCTCCATTGTTTGTTTTATCGTTGGCACTATGGGCAAGGGCAAAACGACAATGGAAATCGATATGGGATTGTCCACCGAAGCGATGTTCAGGGATAAAGCCTTTGAGTTGCTTTTAGAAAACGATTTGCGCTTTCCATACTTTCCTTGGATAAACTTTGAGAACGCATTGCGCGACGCTATGGAAAAGCACGCAGTCTATAATCTTGCTACGTGCAAAAGATTCGTTCGTAGCAAGCAAAAGAATTGGGAACGCAACAAAACTCAAAAGAAAATATTTATGTACGATTTTGAGCGTTACGGTCTTACGAGTTGCGACGAGTTGTGTGTCAAAGACATTTGGCAAGTTCTCGAAAGTTATGCGCAGTTGTATTTCATTTACATTGTGCAATCTTCGCTTATCATAGGAAACCTTTCAACGCGTACCGACAACGTTATAGATGATATCGGAAACTTCCCGATATGGAATACGGACTTCTTCAAGCGCGACGCGCGACTTATAGACGCGTTCAGCAGACATTCGCATATCCTTGATTTCGATATGTTGCGTCTTGGAAAGCGTCTTGTAGAAGAAAATGAACACTCCGATATGTTCGAGTTCGGCGTGATTACTATCACCGAAATCGGCAAAGAGCGTTTGAACGCCCTTGAATTGTCCGACGTGAAAAAGTCCGATAAGCGTGCAAATCAAAAAAATGATTTGTTCAATTACTGGCTTAAAATGGCGCGACATTCGGCAACCGTTGACGGCTATCCGTTTATAAAGGTATTCGTTGACGAACAACGTCCAGAATCTTGGGGCGCGGACGCACGCGAGTTGTGCGAAATCGTTCATATTGTTGCCCGTAACGATAAGAAACTTGCAATGCCGTTCTTTGCGGTTGAAGAATTGATTTACGATTTTGTGTTCAGCAGATTTGTAAATCTGTACAAAAAATATCGCTATTTGCGCGGTGACAATACTTTGTCGATGTACGTTTTGAAGTCTATATGCACAAAGATACATTCGTACTATACGGGCGTTTACAATCGTTTTAGTTACATTCCGTGCGATATTGCCCTTGAAGCTGGCGTGCAAGACGGAAAAATGGCGATGAAGAAATACTATCTTATGACGAAAAAGATATATTCAAAGCGTTTTTCTACGGACTGTTTCTCGGAATTCTTTACGGAAAAGACGCTTAAATCTTGGCTTGGCTTGGATGATTTGGCAGAGTTCAAAACGGAAAAAGCGTCTTTCGACGAGATGTTGCAGGAAAACTCGTATTTCTTTGAAGATTTGTGCAAGATGTTGAAATCCGATAAGGACAAACAAGGTTAAGCAACGTCGTCTAACAGCTGCGCCAACTTTCTGAGTGACCAACCGGGGCGAAAGCCCTAGGTCAAAATAAATAATACCTTGCTCCTAGGGATAAGGGAAAAGGAAACTTATGGCAAAACCTACAAAGTTGCAAAGAAGTCAAAAAGCACATCTTGCATTAAGAGATAAATATTTTAATGCAAGTACAACTCCGAAAAATCTTTGTTATGGCAATTATCATTCTGATTGCCTTGAATATCAAAGTAAACACGGGAAAATGCTTACAAAACAAGAAAAACGTTCGCTTTTTCAATGGTGGCATAATTATGAAATTAAAGGAAAAGCGACAAAGTATCCCTTGAAATGAAAGAAAAAAGAGCCTTTTGGCTCTTTTTATTCTTCCCAGTTTATTTCGTGTGGTTTTATGTTCTCTTTATTTAATTTTCTTTTTAAGACGGCTTCGATTTTGCTGTCATCGTGTGGATACAAGCATATAAGCGTAACCTTTTTTTCTCTATATATTGGCATTTTGTAGTTAATTTTTCTGTCACCGTCTTTTGTTCCCTTCATTCCGAAGTATTCAATATAGACATCTTCATTTTCGCCGAGATAATTCGGAAGATAAAAATCGGGTTGAAATTCGTGTTCGGGATTGCCGTCAACGTCAAATGTTGATTCGTATGCGTGCGGAATATTCTTGGAAAACAAATAGTTATCTATATCTCTTTCTACGTGACTTTTTACGATATGACCGTCTTTTGTTTCCAAATGTCCTTCATATTCCGCGCCCATTGTTATGCAATCTTGACAATTTTTTACTTGAATATATAAGGTTTTATTTTTATACTTTTTCCAGCAATCAAGGCAAAAATGTTTTCCGTTTGAAGGCTGTCCGCAGATAATACAAGTTAATTCATTTTCTTGCTTTTCGGGTTTAGGTTCGGGCTGTTTTGTTTGCTTGCATTCGCAGGTTTCATCCGTTTTATGCCATTTTCCGCAATCTGGGCATTGTTCAATAAGACCTTTGTTTGCCATTGTGCCGTGTGTTTTGCACAATCTGTCTTTTCTTGGGTTGCCGTAATATACGTAAGTAGGTTCGCCACAAATCGGGCATTTCAATTCATCCATAAAAAGTTCCCCTTGTAAATTGATGAAATCATTGTACAGCATTTTACTAGGATTTTCAAGGAAAAATTGAATGAAAGATAAACGCGGTGCGCCAACGCAGCGGTTTAGCGTGGGCGACCGCGTTCTTTCATTCGTCCGATACAATGTTCATCAACTATGCCTTTTCAAGGCTCTTGGCAAGGCTGTCAAGGGAATAAGCGTGCTTTATGCCTAACGGGAGATAAACACGCGCCTTGACTGCCGATTGTTTCACATTCATAATCTTGCAAAAGAGCGCAGAAAACTTTCTGCACTCTCTGCCTATATGGCGAATATTCGGGGTTTGGGGATGAAATCCCCAAAACAGTCAAGGTGTTAAACCTTGTTTTGATTGCCTTTGGGATAGGGGCTGTACTGTGGGCTGTTGACATAAATGGTGATAGTGTGTTACACTCTCTGTGGGAGTGTTAATCGTCAAATAGTTTTATTAAGACTAAAATTATTTGCAATGATACGAGGATTATTTGCAAGATGGTGTGTATCATGGCGGTTAACCTCCTTTTTTCTTTTTATTCAAAACACGCTATTGCCTTTTGTGTCAACAGTAGGGGCAATTCGTCAAGGGGTTAAACAATGGGAAGGAAGTTTTGTCATTTGACGTGGACTCAACGTCTGCAACTTGAATCGCTGTTAAAGTCAAAAACGCCTGTAAAAGAGATTTGTAAGATTTTAGGTGTTTCAAATTCTACAATATATCGCGAAATTAAACGTGGCGCATATGAGCGTTTGAACGGAGCAACGTGGGAACACTATACGGCGTATAGCCCTGATATTGCACACGAAAAATACCTTGCTAATCTTTCCGGCAAAGGCGCGCCTTTGAAGATTGGCAAGGATTTTGAATTTGCCGATTATATTGAAAGACGTATCGGACAAGATAAAATGTCCCCGTGCGCCGTTCTTGGCGAAATTAAGCATAAAAATATCAAATTTGGCACGTCGATTTGTCCTGCGACGTTGTACAGTTACATCGCAAACGGCGTGTTTCTTTCGCTTTCTCTCGAAGATTTGCCGTATAAACCTACTAGAAAACGTCACAAACGCAAAGTTGTGGCAAGTCGTCCACCGCGCGGAACGTCTATTGAAAAACGTCCGCAAGAGATTGCCGATAGAAATACTTTCGGGCATTGGGAAATGGACTGCGTGTGCGGATCTACAAAAACAACTTTGCTTGTTTTAACTGAGCGCCTGACGCGTAAGGAATTAATATTCCCTATGAAAAATCAAAAAGCAGATAGCGTAATTCAATGTTTGAACGTCTTGGAACGCCGTTTCGGAAAGTTGTTCACAAAAGTATTTAAGACTATCACCGTCGATAACGGAAGTGAGTTTGCGAATTTCGGCGGAATGGAAAAATCAAGTTACGGGAAAGGCAAGCGCAAGCGTGTTTCGATTTATTATTGTCACCCGTATTCAAGTTACGAGCGTGGAACTAATGAAAGAATAAATCGGGAAATACGCAGAAAGTTGCCGAAAGGAACTAATTTTTCTAAATTCTCGGCAAAAGAAATTCAAGCCGTTGAAGATTGGTTGAACAACTATCCGCGTGGCGTTCTCGGATATGCGACATCGCAAGAATTATTTGACAAAGAAGTCGCAAATTTACAGCGCGGTTAAACTGCTGCGTCAATCTTCCGAGTAAATATCCTGGGTGATTGCCCAGGGTCAAACATCGAAGTCAAACAACGTCGTCAATAAACATGGCTAATAGCAAGTCTTTCGGGCTTGTTATTTGGCGTATATTTAATCGATGTTTTTAATCGATAAAATCATTGCATTGCCTTTGTATCACCGAAATTTCGGTGATACAAAGGCTTTTCGCTTCTTTAAGATAACAAATTTTGTCGATTTACAATAAATTTCTGCATTTACTCTTGACATTTAGTCACTTTCTTTTGCTTTTTTCAATCTCGTACAAACCGTAAGTTTTCCGTCAAT
>ERZ808259.648-NODE-648-length-13032-cov-10.264622_pt1 | contig 13032 bp, 10 predicted proteins | sample MGYA00521279_ERZ808259 | MGnify/ENA primary metagenome ERZ808259 (study PRJEB31516, sample SAMN03275586) | gut metagenome | biome: mammalia-associated habitat; material: feces | host: Papio cynocephalus | place: Kenya | collected 2012-07-27 ... | reverse complement strand
CTAGGGAATAATCGCTCCCTGGGCAGGGAAAAATTACTACCTGCGCAGGAAAAAAATTTTCTCTGCCCAGGTAAAAATGAAAGTGGTACTAGGTACTGCATAGAAAAGACTGACGGAAGGAAATATATTTGTAAACTTTTTTGACGATATAAAAATATACCCCCAACTACCTATTAGCCTCTAAAAAATCATGACGGTATGTAATACCCCCCATCAAGCCACTTAGAAAAGCAAAAAGCACCAAACCTTCCTCCTAGGCTTGGTGCTTTTAACTTCAGTACATTGCCATTAAGCCAATCTAAACTGATGGCATATTCTCATTTATTCTATTTATCTACTTTTTCAACGAAGCATCCCACTTCAATAAGCGATTGTATTCTTTCTTTGTTAATCTCATAAAGCTACCATGTTGAGGAGCAGTAACTCCCTTGATATCGACCGGGTCAGAGAAATTACGCAAGAACTTGTCAGCCTTACAGATACGATAATGCTTAGGATGATCGCTATACTGAATATAAGCCACACGCCAAGTATCATCACCTATCAACTGAAAAGCACTGCTTCCTTCACAATTCTTTTTTCCTTCAAAACTCACGAAATCATGTTCTACAGGCTCTCCCCAACTATGAGTCAAATACTTGCTAGTTGCCGTATAAATACCAGGATGTCCACCCTCTTTTTTTATGAGCATATGATAAAGTCCATCGCTCTTAAGAAAATTAATGTCAGCATCTATTGTAGCATATCCCCAGTCAAACAGAATCTTTGGAGTTGTAATCTTGGTGAACGACTTATCCGCATAGCTATAATACATACGATCATACTTTTCCTCTGGGCGATTGAGCATTGAATAATAAATCATATATCCACCACGCTCACCATTTTCCCAAACATAATTCGGATCCCAAAATATTTGAGGAGCCCAAACACGATTAATCGTACTCCAATCCTTGTAAGGAGACTTTGCTGTAGCAGCGTCACAAAAGTTTTGCATACCTTTACGATAATCGAAAGTAACACTTGTCCAATGAATCAAATCATCACTTTTCAATAAGTCGATGCCATAATTGTCCCATTTATGACTTTTTGCCACACACATATCAGTAGTAACCATCAAATATCCCTTCCCATCATGGGCACGAGTAATGTAAGCGTCACGAGTACCTCCTTCTATTCGAGCATGCTCTTTAGGATTAAAAATAGCCTTTCCTTCATTAATGTCCTGATAGTTATAACCATCACGAGATACAGCAAAAGCTGTATATTCACCTTTATCGCTCATGTGACAATAAAGATAACCATAGTTTCCTCTTTGTAAATTTTGAGCCCCCAGCGACAACACCACTGACAGGAGCGCAAACATTGTTGATAATTTTTTCTTCATCTTATGACTGTTAGTTTTATTATTGAATAAAAAAGATCTGTTTGACAGGTTCGATTAAGTGTATCTTTACACTTTGCTGCAAAGTTACACTTTTTTCATGAATTACCAAAGGAAAATGCACAAAATATTTGGTAAATTCAAACGAAAGCAATATCTTTGCATATATATTTTAATAAAATAAATAATTTCAGGTATGTTTAGTGGAATAGTAGAAGAAATGGCCACTATTGTGGCTATCAAGCATGATAAGGAGAACATAGACTTCACGCTGAAGTGTTCTTTCGTGGATGAACTCAGCATCGACCAAAGCGTGGCACACAATGGCGTATGCCTCACCGTGGTGGAAATCAAGGACGGCACTTACACAGTGACCGCCATGAAGGAAACCCTCGATCGCAGCAACCTTGGGTTGCTCAAGGTGGGCGATAAGGTGAACGTAGAGCGTTCGATGTTGATGAATGGACGACTGGATGGACATATTGTACAAGGGCATGTGGATGAGACTGCCAAATGCATCGCCATGAAAGATGCTGATGGTTCAACCTACTTCACCTTCGAATATGAACTCAACAGGGAGATGGCTCGCAAGGGTTATTTCACCGTAGATAAGGGCAGCGTGACAGTAAACGGCGTATCACTAACCGTCTGTGAGCCTACTGACAACACCTTTACTGTCGCTATCATCCCTTACACCCGACAGAACACCAACTTCTGCAACATAGAAGTTGGAACTATTGTAAACATCGAGTTCGATATTCTCGGAAAGTACATTGCTCGCCTCAAGAGCTTTGAATAAAAAATACGACCTATGTGGTTGGGTTACGAATAAGTCTTAATCAAAAAATGCCATGGAAATCCACGGCATTTTTTGATTAAAACTTATCAACTTTTTTATTTTCTAACCACTTTCATCGCAAACATCGCTATGACAATGTAGCAAACAAGCGGAACGATGAAACCTATTGCCATATCGGTCTCTCCAATGACCCCCATCACAACAGGAGCGATAGCACCACCCACGATGCTCATGATGAGATAGGAAGAGCCTTGCTTGGTATCGCTTGCGCTCAAACCATTAAGAGCCAAGGCAAAAATCGTAGGAAACATGATTGCCTCACAGAGATAGGTCAAGACCAATGCCACCAAGGATACTATTCCTGAACCTAAAATGACAAACAGCATACAGACTATCGCCCCTAACGAACAAGCCAACAATACCTGTGCCGCTTTGATGCGATTCATCAACCAGCTACCTCCCAATCGACCTACGAAAAACAGTCCCATTCCTCCAAAAGACAGTATTAATGACGCAGTACGAGCCGAGATGCTCGGTACACGCTCCGTCACATAATTGATGAAGAAACTATTCACACCTGTCTGAGCCGCTACATAGAAAAAAAGAGCAATCAATCCGGATACGAATACAGAAGAATGCCAAAGAGACTTTTCCACCTTATTATATATAGAGGACTCAGTTACTTCCGCCTCCACAATCTCAGGCAATTGGATTCGACTGAAGACGAAGGCTATGACAAGTACAATGACCCCTATTACAGCATAAGGCAGAGCAACAGAGCCACTATTACCATCCTCTCCACTAAATACTACCAAGCCGCCAACTAAAGGACCGACTATCCAGCCCAAACCATTAAGCGACTGAGCAAGATTGAGACGGGAAGGAGCAGTTTGTTCATCACCCAACACTGTGACGTATGGATTAGCCGCAGTCTCCAGACAAGTCAATCCACATCCTATGATGAATAGACAAGCCAAGAAGAACTCAAACGACATAATACTTTCGCCCGGAATGAAGAGCAAAGCTCCAAGCCCATAAAGCACCAAGCCTATGATGACACCTATTCTATATCCCCACTTGCGAATAATGGCTCCCGCTGGTATCGCCATGATGAAGTAACCACCATAAACCATCGCCTGAACCAAAGCCGAACGCCACTTGGAAATAACAAGAGCATCCTGGAAATGCTTGTTCAAGATATCGAGGATACTATGAGCAAATCCCCAAAAGAAGAAAAGCGAAGCGACAAGGGCAAAAGGAAAAAAATATTTCTTATCTACTAATTTACTCATTTTCTCCTAAATTGTCTATTTTACTCATTTCCTTCTAATTGTCAATTCTATAACCTCAGAATGCTTTTTTTGGAATGCCTTCACATCATCAACTACAAGCACGAGATAGCCACCTCCACCTGCGCCAGGCATTTTCCAAGCATGCACCTCCGAAAGAACGGAATACCTGTCAATGAAATTCTGTACACAACCTTGTATCATTGCAGGGAACATAGCCACCTGAGCCACGAACGAAGCCTTAAAAGCACTTGCAAATGCATCAAAATTCTTCTCAAGGATAGCTTTCCAACACTCATCAGCAGCTTTAGCAAGTTTCTTCACCTTTGTTTCCGTGATGTCCTTTCCTTCAACTACCGAACAACCTGGTCGACGAGGTTCCATCGGAATCATACAAAGATGACTCTCCAACCATTTAAGCACATCCTCATCATGACAACTCTCAAACTTCTCTGGCCAAAAACGATTATTATAATAATGTCTCACCAAACCTGGCATACAAATACCGATGGAATCTTGCGCTCCACTGACGATACCATCGCTACGCTCTGGGTCATTTTCAAAACAAAACACCAGCTTTGCCAATATTTCAGGATCCATATCTGGCAATTTTACAGGCCATATTTTCTTAATCATATTGCGCGTCGAAGTTGATAAGCCACATCGTTCACGAACCTCGAATGTTGGAACGAGCGAAATTGTTATCGCCCATCCAGGAGCGTAACAGCTAACGTAAGGTTGGTCTATCCAAGTTCCTGCCAAGTCCAAACGAGTAGGAAGTTGACAGGTAGAATCCTTAATGTCTGTACTTGAACGAGCTTTCAGTCCTTCAGCAGGTGTACGTTGCAGCACAACATACTCAATGCCGCGCTCCTCGCAAAACTTGCGTTTAGTCTCGCTGCTACCATCCGCATTGACAACAAATACATCGGGCTTCACCATATCCACAGTAGGAATAAAGTCCATGATTCCATCTCCCTGGTTAATAAATGCATCTTTCACATACTTGATGGATTTAACCATAAACAGACGTTCTTGCTCCGGATAAAAAGTTTTATGGTGCTTATAGCCCAAGATTGTTTGGTCAGAGCCAATACCCACATAAAGGTCACCATATCGGGATGCTTGGCGAAAAAACTCAACGTGCCCACTATGCAATAGGTCATAGCAGCCACTTACAAATACCTTTTTCATTTATGCTCTATTTTCTTTTATTTTAATTATCTCAAGATAGAGAAAGAAAACTCTCCACTTCCGCCTACAAAACTACAACTTTTCTTTCATACTCCCAAGAAAATATGCACAAAAAAACTTTTTTGCGCACAAAGAAACCTAATTTGTGCATTTTTATAACGAAATATTTGGGTAACACGCAAAAAAATGCTACTTTTGCGGCTGTGTTTGTCCCAAATTGGACTATCCATGTCCGAATTTTCGAACTTGAAGAGGACAACTTGAGTACCGAGCACTAACAACTTAAGAGAAATAAATAAACAATAACCATTTATTAATATGAGTTTAAAAATCGTAGTACTTGCCAAGCAAGTACCTGACACAAGAAATGTGGGTAAGGACGCGATGACTGCCGAAGGCACCGTGAATCGCGCTGCCCTTCCTGCTATCTTCAATCCTGAAGATTTGAACGCATTGGAGCAGGCTCTTCGATTGAAAGAGCAGAATCCTGGTTCTACAGTTGGTATTTTGACAATGGGTCCTCCACGTGCTGGCGAGGTTATCCGCCAGGGGCTTTATCGTGGTGCCGATACAGGTTGGTTGCTTACCGACCGTCTCTTCGCCGGTGCCGATACATTGGCTACTTCTTACGCCCTCGCTACGGGTATCAAGAAGATTGGAGACGTTGACATCGTGATTGGTGGTCGCCAGGCTATCGATGGCGATACCGCACAGGTAGGTCCACAGGTGGCTCAAAAGTTGGGATTGAACCAGGTAACCTACGCCGAGGAAATCCTCAAGGTAGAGAATGGCAAGGCTACCATTCGTCGTCACATCGATGGTGGTGTGGAGACCGTTGAGGCTCCATTGCCAGTGGTTATCACCGTGAACGGAAGTGCTGCCCCATGCCGTCCTTGCAACGTGAAACTCGTGATGAAATATAAATACGCCACTTGCCCTATGGAGCGCAAAGGCGACGAGCCTTGGGCTAAGCTCTATGAGGAGCGCCCATACTTGACCTTGAACCAGTGGAGCGTTGCCGACGTGGATGGCGACCCAGCACAGTGTGGTTTGAGCGGTTCACCTACCAAGGTGAAGGCGGTGAAGAACATCGTGTTCCAGGCTAAGGAGAGCAAGACTTTGACCAGCAGTGATGAGGACATCGACAGCTTGGTAAAGGAATTGTTGGACGAAAGTATTATCGGTTAATCGTCGATTGATTCTTTAATCGATACATTTAAAAATGCTTTATTAGAAAAGACAATGAACAACGTATTTGTATATTGCGAGGTAGAAGGCACAACCGTTGCCGAAGTATCTCAGGAATTACTCACCAAGGGTCGTAAGCTCGCCAACCAGCAGGGTGTGGAGCTTCATGCCATCGTTGCCGGCACTGGCATCAAGGGCAAGGTGGAAGACCAGATTCTCCCTTATGGTGTAGATAAATTATTTGTTTTCGATGCTGAGGGTTTGTTCCCATACACTTCAGCTCCTCATACTGACATTCTCGTCAACCTCTTCAAGGAGGAGAAGCCTCAGATTGCCTTGATGGGTGCCACCGTTATCGGTCGTGACCTCGGTCCTCGTGTTTCTTCTTCATTGACCAGTGGTTTGACTGCCGACTGTACTGAGCTTGAGATTGGTGATTACGACGACAAGAAGAGCGGCAAACACTATGATGGTTTGCTCTATCAGATTCGTCCTGCCTTCGGTGGTAACATCGTGGCTACCATCGTCAACCCAGAGCACCGTCCACAGATGGCTACCGTTCGCTCTGGTGTGATGCAGAAGCACGTCTATGAGGGTGAGTGCAAGAAGGAAGTGGTTTATCCAGAGGTTAGCAAGTATGTACCTGCCGAGGACTTCGTAGTGAAGGTACTCGACCACCATGTTGAGGCTGCCAAGCACAACTTGAAGGGCTCTCCTATCGTTGTTGCCGGTGGTTATGGTGTAGGAAGCAAGGAAGGCTTCGACCAGCTCTTCGAGTTGGCTCACCTGTTGCATGGCGAGGTAGGTGCTTCTCGTGCCGCAGTCGATGCAGGTTGGGTTGACCACGACCGTCAGATTGGTCAGACTGGTGTTACCGTTCACCCTAAGGTATATATCGCCTGCGGTATCTCTGGTCAGATCCAGCACATCGCCGGTATGCAGGATTCAGGTATCATCATCTCCATCAATAGCGACCCAGATGCTCCAATCAACAAGATTGCCGACTACATCATCAATGGTACTGTCGAGGAAGTGGTTCCTAAGTTGATTAAGTACTACAAGCAGAATTCGAAGTAAGCTTCTACTATAGTACTATTACACATTATTTATATATAAAGAAAAGCAAAATGGCTAATTACTATAGTGATCATCCTGAGATTGAATTTCATCTCAATCACCCATTAATGAAGCGTGTTGTTGACTTGAAAGAGCGCAACTACGCAGAGAAAGACCAGTTCGAGGACGCTCCTGTCAACTACGAGGACGCCATCGAAAACTATAAGCGTTTGCTCGACATCACTGGCGATGTGGCAGGCAACATCATCGAGCCTAACTCTGAGAGCGTTGACCAGGAAGGTCCTCACTTGGAGAACGGTCGCATGATTTACGCTAGCAAGACTTTCGAGAACTTGGAGGCTACTCGCAAGGCTGGTCTCTGGGGCTTGTCAATGCCTCGTCGTTACGGCGGTTTAAACTTGCCTAACGCCGTATTCTCCATGGCTTCGGAGATTATCTCTGCCGCCGACGCTGGTTTCCAGAACATCTGGTCTCTCCAGAGCTGTATCGACACGCTCTATGAGTTCGGTTCAGAGGAGCAGCGCCAGAAGTACATTCCTCGCATTTGCGCTGGCGAGACCATGAGTATGGACTTGACCGAGCCTGATGCAGGTTCCGACTTGCAGCGTGTAATGTTGAAGGCGACACAGGATGCCGACGGCACATGGCGTTTGAACGGTGTGAAGCGTTTCATCACCAATGGTGACTCAGACATCCACTTGGTTTTGGCTCGTTCTGAGGAAGGCACCAAGGACGGTCGTGGTCTTTCCATGTTCATTTACGACAAACGAGATGGTGGCGTAACCGTTCGTCACATCGAGAACAAGCTCGGTATCCACGGTTCTCCTACTTGTGAGTTGGTTTACAAGAACGCCAAGGCAGAGCTTTGCGGTAGCACTCGCTTGGGTCTTATCAAGTACGTGATGGCTTTGATGAACGGTGCCCGTCTCGGCATCGCTGCTCAGAGCGTCGGTGTAGAGCAGGAAGCATACAACGAGGGCTTGGCTTACGCCAAGGAGCGTGCTCAGTTTGGTGAGAAGATCATCAACTTCCCAGCTGTATATGACATGCTCTCTAGAATGAAGGCGAAGTTGGACGCAGGTCGCTCACTCCTCTACTGCTGCGCTCGCTACGTAGATATCTACAAGGCATTGGAAGACATCGCTCGCGACACCAAGTTGACTCCAGAGGAGCGTCAGGAGATGAAGAAATACACTCGTCTCGCCGATGCATTCACCCCATTGGCTAAGGGTATGAACTCTGAGTATGCTAATCAGAACGCTTACGATGCCATCAGCATCCACGGTGGTTCAGGTTTCATCATGGAGTACAAGAGCCAGCGCTTGTTCCGTGACGCTCGTATTTTCTCTATCTACGAGGGTACCACCCAGTTACAGGTTGTCGCAGCCATCCGCTACATCACCAACGGCACTTACCTGGGCATCATCAAGGAGATGATGGAGAGCGAGGTAAGCGATGACTTGAAGGCATTGAAGGCACGTGTTGCCAAGCTCGTAGAGCTTTACGAGGCAGCCATCAACAAGGTGAAGGAAGCCAACGACCAGGCTGTTCACGACTTCTTGGCTCGCCGTCTCTACAACATGACTGGCGACATCGTGATGTCTCTCCTTATCCTCGACGATGCTACCAAGGCACCAGAGATGTTTAAGAAGAGCGCCAACGTATATGTTCGCATGGCAGAGGAAGAAGTTCTCGGTCATTCTGCATACATCCAAAACTTCCAGGCAGAAGACTTGGAGAGCTTCAAGGCGTAAGACATTGGAGAAAATAAGATAATAAAAAAGTCCGTGGGCAAATGAATGCCCACGGACTTTTTCAATTATTTCTTCTTAGTATTACTTCTTGCCATAGAAGGAACAGCAATGTACTTTTGCTGCGGATGTCTAATCATTTCTGGAATCCAATAGAAAAGTCGCTTTGACTCCAATAGAGCTCTTATATTGAAATTCTTGAACGACTTTGGATTTCTATTCAACAATATCGTCAACTCCTCAATACTATAAGGACGAATTGAGCAAAGAGCAATTATTATTTGGTTCAAATCCTCTTTAAATATTCTCTTCCCTACATTTAGTATCTTACCCTTTAGTTCATTTGGCAATTCGTCCAATAATTCCTCTCGATTCAATAGTTGGCAATTTTCCTCAAAGGTACCAACCTCACCTTGGTACCTTTCTTGTTCTCCTTGGTACCTTTTATTAAATGTACCATGCTTACCATGGTACATTTCACCTAATATACCATGCTTACCATGGTACATTTCTCCTTGAGGTGGTAACCTTTGCCCTAATGTACCATGCTGAGGTAGTAACCTTTCACCTAAGGATACCACCTTGTCGGTTCTTATGTAGTAAGTGTTACGACCTTGTCCACGCTTTTCGATAAAGCCAAGGTCGCAGAGTTTATGTATTTCTACCCTTACTCTGCCATGAGAAATGGTCGTATCAAGCTGGCGATATGTAGCATTATCTATCGCTCCAACCTCTCTTACGAACACAAGGGCTAACTTCTGCTCATTTGTCAAGTTGAAAGAAGCATACTGTGCCAACCACTCCATATTCTCTTTGCTTAGGAAATGATGGAGCAGAAGTCTTGCCGTAAACTTATTGGCTTCATGGTTCGACTCAAAGGTAGGTGGCATCAAGCCTGCCTCCTTCATCAATCTGCGCATTGCCCCAATACCTGTACCCTTTGTCTCGGCAAGGTTGGTATCATGGAATATCTCACTGATTCTTGGGTTGCGAAGCATAGAGCCTGGCTCGCCCCAATCATCAGGTGACTTCAGAGAGTAACCAGGATTGTGAATCTCGATACGATTAGAATAGCGAATAATCTGAATCGGCTGATTCACACGGTTCGAGCGATGGATATACGAGTTGACTATTGCCTCACGTAAGACCTTGTTCGGAAGAATCGCTGGTGTGGATGCCTGAAGAGAATCTTTCAGCTCAAAGCCTTTTGGCAGGTCGTCCATCACTGCACTGCAAGCCTTATTCACCATCAATATCAGTGGACCTCTCATATCTATGGTTTGCTCAAAGCGGTTATCACCATCTGCCAGCCATTGGTTGCCAGAGATTCTGATGTAATCCACCCTGAAAGATGGCATTAATCGACGAAGCGCCATCTGCTTTCCAAAGACAAGAAGACCAGTGTAGGTCAAGTCATAACCTCCTTGTTTGTTCTTCTTGATAGCTCCTAAGGCTCTCAACAAATCGACATCATTCAACGTCAGTTCCTCTGCATCAGGATTAACCTCCTTACGAAGTTTGCGATAGAAGTTGAGCGCATTCTCATCTATGTCTTCTAAGTCTGCATCATCGACAACACAACTATCAAATGTATCTGCCGACTGATAAAAGAGATACATATCCTCCTCGGAACATTTCTCATCCGAAGGACCGATACGACGGAAAGCACCATCAGGCAAGCCTCGCTTGGCAAAATAAGCAGGCTTCTGACTTTCGGGCAATTCCTCTATCTTCACAACGACGACCATCTTGCCTTGGTAATCCTCCACGTTGATAATTGGGCGAATACGGACATTGAACATCGAGTTGCACATGGCGACAAAATCCGATTGTATCTTGTCAGTATTCTCTATGTTCTCAGGTTCATAGATAGGCTTACCATCTTCCGTCATCCCTGTGCGCTTGGCACCAAGGAGAAGATAGCCACCACGCAGTCCAGGCTCATTGGCAAAAGCACAAACGGTTTCCATCATGCTCTTGCCAACAGCCGATGCCGACTTGGCTTCTATTCGCCTATTCTCATCCCAACTATTCAGTTCGTCAAATATTTCCTTCGCTGTTTTCATATCGTTTTATATTATATAGGCAATAGCAACTTCATTTGTTCCCCATTATGCCTATTCGGCGGTAAAGATAAGCAAAAATCTACAAACAAGCAAATAAAAAAGAAGTTATTTTCTCTTTATTCTTCTCATTTTCAGATATTATCAGTACCTTTGTCACACAGAATAGGGATTCACCTCTCATCCATAGGGGATTTTCCCCTTTCCTTTTCACTAGAAAAGAGTACTTTTGCAAGCAGAATTAAGAAACACGAAATAATGACTTTCAAAAACAGTAACGCTTATGAAAAGAAATGAATGGATGGCGATTATCGCCACTTGCTTCCTGATGTTTGCAGTATGCTTGTCAGCATCAGCCAAAAACAAGAAGGATATCGAACGAGGAATGACCAAACAGGAAGTCATCGACATTCTTGGTGAGCCTAAAACCAAGAGCTTCGATGAATATGGAGATAAATGGGAGTTCGTCAAAAACAGTTTTATTATTGGCGATGACAAGGCTATCACTGTTTTGTTCGACAGGAATGGAAAAGTTGTGAGATGCAATACTCGAATCATCAATACCGACAATAATCAAAACGGAGCAGGATGCCCACCAAGACCAACTCCTCCCCCATACGGCGAAGGTCTTTATCCAAATACAGACCCTAACTACGGCTATTGCCTCGGCGACGCCTCTTTCTCTATATTATATAATAAGGTGAAGAAAGCGAGCTTCGACAACGAAAAGTACGACTTGATAGAAGTGGCGAGTCTCGGAGGATATTTCTCTTGCCAACAAGCTGCCAGCCTGATGCGGATGTTCTCGTTCGATGACGAACGCTTAAAAGTTCTCAGAATAGTGGCACCGCATATTGTGGATGTGCAAAATGCCGGAGACATCTACAAGCTTTTCACCTTCGATAGCGGGAAGCAGAAAGCTGGAGAAATATTGAGAAGCAGCAGATAATAGCTTGCAGTTATCCATACCTTGCGGAGATTAGCCCATCTATTCTCCGCATATTTTGCGGAGAATAATGCGAATAATCTCCGCAAATCTTGCATATTCCAAAGAAAAGCATTACATTTGCAGCAAAAATCGCGAAGAATATGGAAAGAGGTATCAAATACATTTGGCAAAGAGAAGATTGGCCTAATATGACTTGGAATAGTTCTGAGTTCAGCAATCTACTAGCAGAAGTCAACCTGCTAAGAGGTAAATTGTTGGGCAGAGTTTCTATGTTTGGATTCGAAGACCAAAATCTATCTATGTTAGAATCACTGACCCAAGAAATCATCTACTCCGCAAAAATAGAAGGTGAAGAACTCAATAGAGATAGCGTTCGATCGTCAGTTGCGATGCAACTAGGACTCGAATACGAAGGACTCCCCATCCCTGACCATTACACGGAAGGAGTTGTACAAGTAATGATGGATGCAGTAAAGCGACATAACGATACATTAGATGACGAGAGACTGTTCTCTTGGCATTCCGCCTTATTCCCAACAGGGCGAAGTGGACTCTATAAAATCATGGTAGGAACTTGGAGGCAAGGAGAAGAAGCCATGCAAGTTGTCTCAGGTCCCTTAGGACATCAGAAAGTACATTACGAGGCTCCAGCAAGCAAGGATGTACCTAGAATGATGGAAGCATTTCTCAATTGGGTTAACTATAACAATGACATCGACCCAATTATCAAGGCTGCCATTGCCCACCTTTGGTTTGTCACCATACACCCATTCGATGATGGCAATGGTAGAATCTGCCGAACTTTGACAGAAATGCTTCTGTCTCGTGCCGACCAAACCTCCCAACGTTACTATAGTCTTTCGTCAGAGATTCTCAAATACAGGAAAGCTTATTACGAACATCTTGAGCAAGCTCAAAAAGGCGACGTTGACATCACACCATGGGTTAAATGGTTCTTGCAGACCATGAAAGAGGCTTTGGAGGTAGCACTGGCGAGAACAGAAAATGTAGTTCGCAAAGCCCATTTTTGGGATACACATCGACTCACCCCATTAAATGAACGACAAAAGAAAGTCATCAATATGCTGTTCGATGGATTCGAAGGAAAACTAAATTCCTCCAAATGGTACAAAATCAATCATTGTTCGCAAGATACAGCCAATCGTGACATCAACGACTTGATTAAGAAAGGCATTCTTCAACAAACCTGCGAAGGAGGAAGAAGCACTAATTACGAATTAATAGACTAACAGATGGCTACAAAATAAAGCTGGAGAAATATTGAGAGGCAAGTTCTCAATAGAAGTGCACGATTCTGAGGTGGTTCAGGCTTAATAATCT
>ERZ808259.643-NODE-643-length-13104-cov-3.989578_pt1 | contig 13104 bp, 9 predicted proteins | sample MGYA00521279_ERZ808259 | MGnify/ENA primary metagenome ERZ808259 (study PRJEB31516, sample SAMN03275586) | gut metagenome | biome: mammalia-associated habitat; material: feces | host: Papio cynocephalus | place: Kenya | collected 2012-07-27 ... | reverse complement strand
TTTATCCTTTAAAGGAATTATGTATAAACTTTGCTATGACAAAATTGATAAAAACTTAATTATGGATGAATCTCAACGTATTTTTCCTACAAAAGACAATTCTTCATTAATTGATAAAGTAATTCTTGAACATGGTGGTGTTGATATTTGTTTTGGGGGAATTGGGATTACTGGTCATATGGCCTTTAATGAACCACCATTTGAAAATGAAGATATTAGTTATGAGGATTTTATTAATTCTACGACGCGAGTTCAAAAAATTAGCGAGGAGACTAGAGTTGTTAATTCAATGGATGAATATAATGGTGCATATTATTTAATGCCAAAATATTGTGTAACAATTGGATTAAAACAGATATTAAATAGTAAAAAAATACGTTTATATTGTTTTAGAGATTGGCATAAATCTGTAATTCGAAGAGCGAGCTTCGGTCCTTGTTCAATAGATTTTCCTGCTTCATTACTGCAAAAACATAATGATGCAAGAATTGGAGTTGCAAGAGAATTAGCAGAATAGTAAGGAGTTATTATGAAATTACCAAAAATTAAAATTGATTTTATTGAAAAAATAAAAGAGAAGAAACAAGAAGAAATCAATAATATTGATTTGACTAAATTATCTCGACCAGTAAATGATGTAGCTACAAGTGGTCCTAAAAAAATGAAAGACTTTTCTTTATGGCCAACATGGAAAAATGTTGTTGTTGGTATTTGTGGTGTCTTATTTATAATCTTTTTATGGTGGCTATATTCATTTATTGCACAAAGTAAGGGTGAAACAAGTTGGCTAAGTGATCCTGCGACAGTATTTAATAGATTTATTAAAATGGCTGGTCCAGAAGGAAACTATTATTTATGGTTACACTTAGGCTACAGTGCTCAAAGAGTTGTTGTTGGCTATTTAATTGCGATAGTTGCTTCAATTCCAATTGCTTTTATTATGGCATGGTATCGTCCATTTAGAGCATTTTTAGATCCTTCAATACAATTTTTAAGATGTATTCCTCCAATTGCTTATGTTCCTATTGTTGTTGCCGCTTTTAGTGCAATGGGTAGTGAATCTCCTAAATATTTTATAATTTTCTTAGCATGTTTTTTAACAATGACAGTCACTATTTACCAAGGCGTAAGAAATGTAGATTTAACACTTGTTAAAGCAGCATATACTTTCGGTGCTAAAGATAAAAATTTATTTATGGGAGTTATTGTTCCTAGTTCTTTCCCATTTATTTTAACTGCTATGAGGCTTGGTGTTGGAGCCGCAATGACTACTCTTGTTGCTAGTGAATTAACTGGTACAACTTATGGCTTAGGTTCATTTATTAATACAAAAGGTAGTAATCTTGAAATGGACTATGCCGTTATGGGAATTATTGTGTTAGGAATTTGTGGTATTTTACTTGATAAAATCTTACTTTTTACTGAAAAAAGATTAACGAGATGGAAGTAATTGAGGTATCAATATGAGTGAAAAAAATGTTGTTATTAAAATTGATAATGTTAAAAAAATATATCCTGTACAAAATGGGGATGATGTTATTGCTCTTAATGGAGTTAATTTAGAAATAAAAAAGAATGAATTTATTTGTGTTGTTGGACCAAGTGGATGTGGGAAAACTACTTTATTAAATATTATATCTGGACTAGAACAACCTACTGAAGGAAGCGCAATGATTCATGGTAGACCTATTTTAGGTCCAGGACCTGATAGAGGTGTTATATTTCAACAATATGCTCTATTTCCTTGGCTTACAGTCAAAAAGAATGTTATGTATGCAACTAAATTTATTAAGCATTTAGTCCCTGTATATAAGAAAAATAAGGCAACTAAAGAAATTGAACAAGTTATGACAACTGATAAAAATGGTGAAATCGTACCTTTAATGAAAAAGGCTAGATACACTAAAGCTGAACGAGAGGCTATTACACAAAAATATATTAACATGGTTCAGCTTAATGGATTTGAAAACAAATATCCTAAGGAATTATCTGGCGGTATGAAACAACGTGTCGCTATAGCAAGAGCTTATGCATTAAACAGTGAAGTTCTACTTCTTGATGAGCCATTTGGAGCTTTAGATGCTCAGACAAGATCGCAACTTCAAGAAGATCTATTAAAAACTTGGGAAAAAGAAAGAAAAACATGTTTCTTTATTACTCATGATGTTGATGAATGTGTATTATTAGCCTCAAGAGTAATTATTATGAGTGCTCGACCAGGACAAGTAAAAGAAATTATCGATATTGATTTACCTTATCCAAGAAGTCAAGCAACAAAATTAGATCCTAAATTCCAAGAATATCGTAATCATATTTGGGATGTAGTTTACAAGATGTACCTAGATAGTGGTCATCATTAATTAAGTAATAACAATTAAAATTGTTAAAATAATTTAAGTTTAGGAGGATAATATGAAAAAAATTAAATTATTAATGGCATTAGTTGGCACTAGTTTAATAGGTAGTGCTATGACAGGTTGTAGTAATGATAATAAAGATCCATCATTACCAACAGTTAAAATCGGCTTGCATAGTAACTTAGGTGCAGGTGCTGGATATTCAGCTTATTATCAAAATTTCTTTAAAGATGCTGGTGTTAACGTTGAATTTGAAGTTGGTGCTGGTCCTGCTTTAGCAACTAAAGTTGTTGCTGGTGATCTTAATGTTTCATTCATGGGCGGAGGTGTTGCTTGGAATTATTTTACAACTAATCAAGAAATTAAGATTGCTGCATTAGATAATTTAACTGATGATGATCGTTTAATTGCATCTTTAACTGGAAAGGGAAAAGATTTAACAACAAGTTCATCATTAAATGAAATTGGAAATGTTTTAAAAGGTAGCACAGTTGCCTTAGATTTTACTACTAATCCATTTACATGGTTTACCACTTCTTTATTACCAGCAATTAATGAAACATTTGAAGATGGTGATAAAATTTGGTATACAGATTTAGAAGGCAAAAATTTACCTGAAGGATTAACATCATATGATGCTGAGGATAAAGTTAATTTAGAAAATGTTTTAAATTCTAATTTAACTCAAACAATGGAAGGTGCAAAATATGATTTTGCTGTTTCTTTTGCTCCAGTTGCTACAGCTTTAGAAAAGCAAACTTCAAAGTTTAAAACAGTTGCTAGAACTTCTACTCATTTATCTGATGCATATCAACCATCAACATGGGCTGTTAATACAAAATGGTTAAATGAAAACGAAGATACTTTTAAGAAATTTATGGTCGGCCTTGTTAAAGGTATGAATTATCGTCATAATAATCCTGAAAAGACCTGTGAAGATATTGAAAAAGGCACCGCTGGAGCAGTTAGTGCAAGTTCATTAAATACAGATATTGCTATTTGGCTTAATGCTGAGCAACAATTAGAACTTTATAATAATGGAAAAATGATGCAATATACCGAAAATATTAGACAAGGTAAATTAAGTAACGAAAAAGTAGATAAAAATATTACTGCTGAAAAAGCAAGTGTATTTAAATACTTAATTGATGCATGTAATACTGTTTTAGGTAAATAATAAAAGTGTAAAATAATTAATAGGGGTTCCAAATACCCCTATTAATTATTAAACTTTTAAAGTATGTATTATTTAATTTTTTCATTAATTGTTTTATTAGCTGGAACATTAGGTAGTTTAGCTGGAATTGGCGGTGGAGTAATTATTAGGCCAGCGCTAGATGCTTTTAATTATTACGATAATGCGAATGTTGCTAATTTTCTTAGTTCTTTTTGTGTATTAGCAGTTGCTCTAACTAGTGTAATTAAAAGTATTATAACTAAACAGAAAATAGATAATTATAAAGCATCAATATTTCTAGGGGTTGGATCAATTATTGGAGGAATTGCTGGGAATTTTTTATTTGATTTAGTAAAAACATATTCGAATAAAAATTGGCTTATTATTATTCAATCAATTGTCTTAATCTTGTTACTTGTTTTTGTTATTTTCTATATGTTATTTTTAAAGAAAAAAGATGTTTCTTTAAAAATAGAAAATTGGTTATTAATAATAATTATAGGTTTAGTTCTTGGCATCATTTCTTCGTTTTTAGGAATTGGAGGAGGTCCAATTAATGTTGCGATATTATGCTTTTTCTTTTCAATGAATATGAAACAAGCCGCAATTAATTCGCTAATAGTTATTATATTTTCTCAAACTTCAAAAATAATTACTACTTTAATTAATGGCTCTTTATTAGCTAGTTCTACAAATATGGATTGGTATATGTTACTTTGTTTAATTCCAGTAGCTATTATTGGATCGCTATTAGGTTCTTTTATTAATAAAAAAGTAAATGACAAAGTTATATTGTATGTTTATATCATAACAATCTTTGTTATTATTGGAATTAATGCTTATAATATTGTGATTAATTCTATTGCATTATCTTGATAATTTAATAAAAAACATTGCAAATATTAGGTATTTTTAAATAAATTACTTATTTATATTTATTAATAAATCGCAATTTTTAAAAATATTATAATAATCAAAATATTTATTTTCTAAAGGAATCCATTTATTAATAAAGTTATCAATATTAATATTTTCTCTTACCTTAAGCCTATTTAATTGAATAATAGGATCTATATGGAGACATATTGAAAAGTTGTAATATTTTCCAAAATATGGATGTAAAGAATAACTGCCTTCAACAATTGTTAATTTGTTATGAGAGATAATTTGTTTATCTTTAAATGATTTGGTTTTACAATCAAAAGCTTCTAGAACTAAATCTTTACCTAAGTTTTTAATTATATCATCATAAAATTTTTCAAAATTAATATTGCCACCAGGCATTAATAATCTTTCTTTAGTTCTTTTATTTAATGGTAAGAAATAATCATCCATATGGATTACGTTACAGTTATATATCTTTTTTAATTGATTAGCCAATGTTGTTTTTCCACTACAACTATTACCATCAATAGCTATAACTATATTAGGTGAGGTTTTAAATAATTCATCTATTATTATTCTTATTTTATTTAGTGAGTTCACTTACATTTATTCCTTCAACATTTCCTTTTTGATAAATATATTTTTGAAGAATTTTAGCCTTATATAAAAAGATAATAATAGATGGTATTAAAAATAGCTGAATTAAAATGCCAGGCCATGCATTTAATAATACTCCATTAATAAATATTGACCAATTAAAAGTAATTTTACTACTTATGAGCATTAAAATGCTCATAACTATTGCATATATAACTCTTCCTAAAATTAAACTAGAAATAAGTGAAATATATATATTAAAATAAATATTTATTTTATTAAACTTTCTATAAATTAATTGGAACAGGAAGCCAGCTACAAAACCATATGTTGCTAATTCAAAAGCCATACTAATAGATGTTGGAAATAATGGAGGCATTCCAAATATTAAAGATCTTGTTATTGGAGTTATAAAACCAAGTAATAGCCCATACCATGGACCTAAAATAAAACCTGCTAATAGAATAGGGAAATGCATAGGTAAAAACATACTTCCTATTTGCTGAATTTGGCCAGTTATAAAAGGCATAAGCCAGCCTAAAGCCAAAAATAAAGATGATAAACAAATTTTACTTATTTGTAGTTGAGTTTTCGTCATAATGAAATTCCTTTCGTTTTTAGTTTCGAATATATTATAAATAGTTTTGCTTAATTATTTCAATAAGAATTTATAAAAAACAATAAATAATTTAAGTATTTATAATTTACTATTTTATTCGAAACAATCATGTCTTTTTAAAAACGATAAGAAAATTTTATAAATAATTTTGTTCGAAATAGATTTATATTTTATTCAAAAGATTTATTGCTTTTTTATAGTAAAAAACTAGAATTTTCTTTCGTTTTATGTTGTTTTTATATTTTTATATTTATATTATAAAGAAAAAAGGAGAATACAATGCCTTATATTGAATCTAAAAAAATCTTAAAATATGCACGTGACCATAAAATAGCTCATGGAGCGTTTAATATTAATATGCCTTGCCAAGCTGAGGCTATAATTGAAGCTTGCGAAGAAATTAGATCTGCGGCCATCATTCAAGTTGCTGAACCTGGGTTAGCATTTATTGGAGGAAATACTGACTTTTTAAATGGCACTTTATTAGATAAGAAAAAAGGTGCTAAATTAATTGCTAACTATGTTAAAAGATTAGCAAATAAATCTAATATACCTGTATCACTACATTTAGACCATGGAAGGAGTTATGAATCCTGTAAGATTGCAATTGATGCTGGATTTAATAGTGTAATGATTGATGGAAGCTCACTTCCTTATGATGAAAATGTAAAACTAACTAAAAAAGTTGTAAGTTACGCTCATAAGCACGGAGTTAGTGTAGAAGCTGAACTTGGTGTTTTAGCTGGTGTTGAAGATCATGTTTTCTCTTCTAAGTCTACATATACTAATCCAATGTTAGTTGTAGATTTTTTTAAAAAAACAAATTGCGATTCGCTTGCTTTAAGTTATGGCACTAAACATGGAGCTGTTAAAGGTGATAATGTTGTACTAAGAAAGGAAATTGTTATTGCAAGTATGGAAAATATGCTTCATTCAGAGATTGATGGAACATTAGTAAGTCATGGATCAAGTTTAGTTCCACAATATATTGTTAATGAAATTAATGAATTAGGTGGACTTGTTAAAGGACATGGTATTCCACTTGAACAATTAAAAGAAGTAATACCTTCTGGAATTAGTAAAATTAATATTGATACCGATATTAGATTAGCTGTTACTAGAAACATAAAAGAGTATTTTGCTAAAAATAACGAAAAAATTACTGATAGTAAAATTTATAAATATTTGATAGAAAAGCCAGAAGCATTTGAATATAGATATTATTTAAAAGAGTATATTAATGAATTAACGACAGATAATTTACGTTCTAATGAAATTAAGCAAATTGTTCCTTTAATTAAAAAAGGGGTAAAAGAAATAGTATTAACTGCATCAATTGAGTTCGGTAGTGTGGGAGACGCACATTATATCAAATAAAAGAAAAAGCCTTCAATTAGAAGGCTTTTTATTATTTTTAAACACTTAATTATTCGTGTTTTTTATTTTTTTCTCTTTGTAAGAGAATTTCAGCTTGAGCAGCAGCTAATCTTGCAATTGGAACTCTAAATGGTGAGCAAGAAACATAATCTAAGCCAACTCTATTAAAGAATTCAATAGATTTAGGATCTCCACCATGTTCTCCACAAACACCAGTTAATAATGTAGGTCTTGTGGCTTTTCCATCAGCAACAGCCATCTTAATTAATTTGCCAACACCTTTTTGATCAACAGTTTGGAATGGATCTTCCTCAAAAATCTTATTAGCATAATAATCTGGTAAGAATTTTGTAGCATCATCACGGCTGAAACCGAAAGTCATTTGAGTTAAATCGTTTGTACCAAAGCTATAGAATTCAGCTTCACTAGCGATTTCACTACTTAATAAAGCAGCACGAGGAATTTCAATCATAGTACCAACATGATATTTCATCTTGAAATTATTTTCTGCTAAGACTTTTTCAACTTCATCAACAATAATCTTTTTAACAAATTTAAATTCTTTAAGATCTAAGGTTAATGGAACCATAATTTCAGGTTCGATGTCTTTTTTAAGATCTTTACTTGCTTTAATTGCAGCTTCAATAATTGCTCTAGCTTGCATTCTACCAATTTCAGGATAAGAAACATCAAGTCTACAGCCTCTATGACCCATCATAGGATTAAATTCATGTAAATAAGCGATACGATCTTTAATTTCTTGAACTGTCTTATTTAAAGCCTTTGCTAATTCTTCAATTTTATCTTCTTCTTGTGGTAAGAATTCATGTAGTGGTGGATCTAATAATCTAACATTAACTTCGATTCTCTTTAGATCTCCCATTGCCATATATAATCCATAGAAATCATCTCTTTGATATGGAAGAAGTTCAGCTAAAGCTGCTTCTCTTTCTTCTACAGTATCACTAAGAATCATTTTTCTCATATGGAAAATTCTATCTTTATCGAAGAACATATGTTCAGTTCTACATAAACCGATACCTTGAGCACCAAATTTAGCAGCTTGAACAGCGTCACGAGGAGTATCAGCATTTGTTCTGATTTCTAATCTCTTATATTTATCAGCAGCTTTCATCATTCTGCCAAAGTTTCCATCTAAACTTGCTGGAACTAATTTAATAGCACCTTCGAAAACTTCACCAGTACTACCATTAAGAGAAATTACATCATTAACACCATATGTTTTTCCATTAATTTTTAAAGTCTTATTTTCTTCATCAACAATTGCAGCACTACATCCAGTAACACAGCATTTGCCCATACCACGAGCAACAACTGCAGCGTGAGAAGTCATACCACCACGCATTGTTAAGATACCTTCAGCAGCAACCATACCTTCAATATCTTCTGGGGATGTTTCAGCTCTTACTAAAACAACCTTTTCACCATTAGCATGTCTTTCTTCAGCTTCTTTAGCATCGAAAGCAATTTTACCAACAGCAGCACCTGGAGATGCAGGGTTACCAATAGCGATAGCATCAGCTTCTTTTAAAGCTTTAACATCAAATGTTGGGTGAAGTAATGTATCTAATAATTTAGGTTCAACTCTTAAGACAGCTTCATCTTCAGTGATAACACCTTCGTCAACTAAATCCCAAGCAATTTGTAATGCAGCAGCAGCAGTTCTTTTACCATTTCTAGTTTGTAAGAAATAGAGTTTACCATTTTCAACAGTATATTCCATATCTTGCATATCTTTATAATGAGCTTCCATCATCTTGATGGTTTTTTCAAATTGATCATAAACTTCAGGAAGTCTCTTCTTTAATTCGTTAATATGTAATGGAGTTCTAATACCTGCAACAACATCTTCCCCTTGAGCATTTGGTAAATATTCCGCATAAATTTCTTTCTTACCAGTAGATGGATCACGTGAGAAAGCGACACCAGTACCTGATTGTTCATTTAAGTTACCGAAAACCATTGATTGAACATTAACAGCAGTACCCCATTCATATGGAATACCATTCATCTTACGATAAACGTTAGCTCTTGGGTTATCCCAACTTCTAAATACTGCAGTGACTGCTTCATGTAATTGAACATATGGATCAGTTGGGAAATCTTCACCAAAAGTCTTTTTATAATATTCTTTATATTTTTTAACTAATTCTTTTAATTGATCAGCTGTAACTTCTGTATCAAGTTTATAGCCATGCTCTTTTTTAATATCATCGAGCATTTTATCCATATCAGTTCTTGGATGACCTTTAGCAATGTTTGTGAACATTAAAATGAATCTACGATAACTATCGTAAGCAAATCTTTCATTTTTATTATCTTCACCTGCTAATAATTTAACTGTCTTATCATTTAAACCTAAGTTTAATATGGTATCCATCATACCAGGCATAGAAACTCTTGCACCACTACGAACAGATACAAGTAATGGAGTTTTTCCGTTTTCTCCTCCAAATGATTTACCAGTTTCCTTTTCAACTTCTTTAATACCTGCATCGATTTGTTTAATTAAATCTTCAGGCATTTTTTTACCACTTTGATAATAAAGTGTACAAGCTTCAGTTGTGATTGTAAAACCTTGTGGAATTGGTACGCCAATATAAGTCATTTCAGCTAAGCCAGCGCCTTTACCACCAAGAAGCTCTTTGCCTAAACCATGAGCATCTTTAAATAGGTAAACATATTTTTTTGCCATTTTTTTCCTCCTAAAAATCGTTGTTTCTACAACTTCTTTATGATTATATCATAAAGTAAAAAGTAATAGTATAAAAAGAAAAATGTGCAATCATTTTAATAAACAAAAATTTATAATTTTTAGTGACAATAAGTTATAATTAAAGAATGGAAAATAAAGATTTGGTAATTACTATTGATTATGGAACTCAATCAGTAAGAGTTTCAATAATTGATGAAAATGGACATTTTTTAGCTATAGAACAAGAAAAATATAAGGAACCATATTTTTCTAATAAACCTGGTTATTGCGAACAATGGCCTGATTATTATTATGATTGTATGAAGAAAGCTTCAAATAGGCTAATGGATAAAAATAAATATTTAATTCCGAGAATTAAAGCAATTAGTTCTACTTGTTTTCGAGATACAGCAGCTTACTTAGATGAAAATTATAAGCCAATTAGACCATCCATTTTATGGCTTGATCAACGAGAAGGTAAATCAAAGAAAAAATTACCTCTTGTTTATAGATTAGTTTATCATCTTATAGGCATGTCAAATACAGTTGATTTAAATAGAAAAAGAACACCTGCTATATGGATGCAAGAAAATGAACCAGAAAACTATAATAAAATAAAATTTTACGCTCCATTAAATTTTTATTTTAATTATAAGATGCTTGGTATTCTAACTGATTCTTCATCAAATATTATTGGCCATTATCCAGTTGGCTTTAAAACTGGGAAAATTCATTTTAAATATCATCCTATTGGCATTGTTTATGGGATTAATCCTAAATTAATACCAACAATTTCTAAAGTAGGTGAATGTATTGGCTATATTACTCATGAATGTAGTCTTGAAACTGGATTACCTGAAAATTTACCATATATTACTACAGGAAATGATAAATCTTGTGAATCCTTAGGAAGCGGAACAATTGATGCAAAAACTGCACATATTAGTTATGGAACTGCAAGTTCTATTTCTACTTTTACTAAAAGATATTTTTCTCCAGAAACTTTTTTACCTAGCTACACCTCTTGTGTGAAAAAATATTATAATTCGGAGGTACAAATTTATCGAGGATATTGGATGCTTCAGTGGTTTGTTAAAGAATTTGCTGAAACTGAAAATGTTGAAGCTAAAATAGAAAATCTAGCTGTTGAAGATATTTTAAATAAAAAATTGATGGAAATTAATCCTGGTTGCGATGGATTAATTTTGCAACCATATTGGGGTCCAGGTTTAAAAAGACCTTTAGCAAAAGGAAGTATTTTGGGTTTTTATGATACACATACTAAATATCACGTGTATCGTGCAATTATTGAAGGAATTGCTTTTGCTTTATTAGAAGGATTAAAAAGTATTGAAAAACATGGACTACTTCATATTAATAAATTGACAATAAGTGGTGGTGGTAGTAAAAGTGATGCAATATGTCAAATTACTAGTGATATATTCAATCTACCAGTTTATAAACCTGAATCATATGAAGCATCAAGTTTAGGTTGCGCAATGAGTTTATTTATTTCTTTAGGTGTTTATGAAAATCCTTTAGAAGCTAAAAATAAAATGATTCGATATGTAAAGGTTTTTATGCCTAATAAGGATGCAAGTTATAAATATAAAATTTTATATAAAAATGTTTATAAAAAGATTTATCCTCAGTTAAAAGGTATTTATAAAAACTTGACAATATATCAACACGAAATAGTTCAAAAAGATCAAAAATGATATAAATAAAAAGTACTAATTTAAATAGTACTTTTTTAAAAAAATAATTGACATTAAGATGGTTATGAACTCAAATCATCATTATTTTCATATTTTATGCCGCTAAATTGAGAGTTATATAAATCAGCATAAAAACCATTTTTAGCAAGTAGTTCTTGATGATTACCTATTTCAACAATGTGACCTTTATTTAAAACAATTATCATTTTAGCATTTTTAATTGTTGATAACCTGTGAGCAATAACAAAACTAGTTTTATTATACATAATCTTATCTAAAGCATCTTGAATTTGCTTTTCAGTACGAGTATCAACACTACTTGTTGCTTCATCTAAGATCATAATTTTTGGTTTAGAAATAATTGCTCTAGCAATGGTTAATAATTGTCTTTGTCCTTGGGAAATGTTAGTTCCATCTTCATTTAAAATAAAGTCAAAACCACCAGGTAAAGTTTGGATAAAATGATAAATATGTGCTTGTTTACAAGCATCAATAATGTCTTCTGTTGACGCATTATGATCTCCATATAACAAATTATCTTTGATAGTTCCTCTAAATAGCCAAGTATCTTGTAAAACCATACCAATAGAACTTCTTAAACAACTTCTAGTATAATTTCTTGTATCAATGTTATCTAAAGCTATTTCGCCAGAATTTATTTCATAAAACCTCATGATAAGATTAACTAAAGTAGTTTTTCCAGCACCTGTAGGTCCAACAATAGCAACCATATCCCCTTTATTAACTTTAAGATTAAAATTTTCAATTAGAGGTTTATCTTTACTATATGAAAAGAATACATTTTTAAAAGTAAAACTTCCTTGAATAATATTTTCATCATTTATAGCATCTTTAGTGTCTGGAACAAATTCCTCTTCATCTAATAATTTAAATATTCTTTCTTCACTAGCTAAAACTGATTGAATAATATTCATAATTTGACCAACTTGTTGAAATGGACGTGAAAATAAATTTAAAAAGATGAAAAATGTTATCATTTGAGCTGCATTATTCAATAATCCACCAACAACAGCAATTCCAACATATGCTACATTATAGATAAAGTTTGTTAATGGAAAAATAAGACCTGATAAAAATTGAGAAATTTTATCACTATGAGCCATTTTTTCATTTGTTATATCAAAATCTTTTATAAAATCATTCTGTTTATTAAACAATTTAATAATTAAATAACCTGAATAACTTTCTTCGACCTTACCATTTAATTCACCTAAATCTTTACGATAATTTGTAAATTGTTTTTGAGAAAATTTAGATATTAGAATTACTACTAAAATAGTAAAAGGAAGGGAACTAATAGCTACTAAACTTAACTGCCAACAACTTATTAACATAGCAATAAGCGTACCTAGAAATAATGTTACACCATTAAAAATATTTACGATAATTGTTTGCAAGTTTCTAGCAACATTATCAACATCATTAGTGCCGATAGATAAAGTATCTCCATAAGGAACTTTATCAAAATAAGATAGAGGTAATTTGTCTAATTTTTTCTTAATAGAATCGCGAATTCTAAATGCATATGAATTTGAAATACTTACAGCTAAAAATTCTGCAAGCCACATAAAAAATGCGCTAAAAGTATAAATTAAAATTAATAAACTAAATTTTTTAAAAAAATATGACCAATTTAT
>ERZ808259.640-NODE-640-length-13125-cov-3.492578_pt1 | contig 13125 bp, 13 predicted proteins | sample MGYA00521279_ERZ808259 | MGnify/ENA primary metagenome ERZ808259 (study PRJEB31516, sample SAMN03275586) | gut metagenome | biome: mammalia-associated habitat; material: feces | host: Papio cynocephalus | place: Kenya | collected 2012-07-27 ... | reverse complement strand
ATTCCGTATGGAATGAGCTCATCCGTTATTGCAAAAGCAAAGGAAGTGTCGAAGTAATTCCTTCCGAAAACGAATCCCTAACAATCGGGAAATCCAATGGGTCCATCACAGAAGATGAATTTTATGAAACGATTGAGCAAATCGTATCTATAAGAAAAAGGCTCAAAGTTGTCCGTAACCTTCCAATTAAAGAACTGTTTGAAGAATGTCAAAAATCCCAAATGGAATTCGATTCCGTCATATATGAACGTGGAATCTTAGGCGGTTTCAAACCCATTTTTGCATTTGAATTTGATGGGGGAGAGCATTATTCGGACATCAGACGCATCGAAAACGATAAGCGCAAAATGAAAATCTGCGAGGAACACGGCATCAAACTCGTTCGACTTCCTAATTCTTTTTCCAAAGATTATGAGTTTCTTAAAAAGCTAATTGACGGCTATAAAAATAACGATGACGGAACCGAACAGCTAACTCTTTTTTGACGCATGTTTTTTGCGATCTGAATTTTGGTATAATTTCTGCTGGAACGGAGAAAAAACATGGGATTTTTAGATTTGTTCACGCACAATAAAATTAAAGAACCACAAGTCATGAAAGACGTGGATATGTCCGAATTAGAGAAACTCAATTCTCTTTTAGACAAGGTGGGGGATAATCAAAAATAAATCGTCGAAAACCAATTAAAAGCGTCCATGATTGGCTTAGATGGCGAAAAGAGAGTCATGTATGAATTGAAACATCTCTCGAAACCATGCCTTATTCTTCACGATATCACTCTTTTTGACAAGTCTGCGGATCAATCCCAAATGGACTTCATCATCCTCACGAAGAATTGTGGTTTTATATTAGAATCCAAATGTCTTTCGGGAGACATTAAGATTGATTCGGAAGGCAATTTCACGCGCATTCTTAAAACCAAAGATGGGAAAGTGTACAAAACCGTCGGGATTTATAGCCCTATCCATCAAAACGAGATCCATCTTTCCGTCTTGAACGCTTTCTTTAACGACAACAAATTCCCAAGGAATTACCCTATTGAACCTATCGTCGTCATTTCCAACGATCGTTGCATCGTAAATAAAACTTTTGCCCCAGCCTCCATCAAGAACGCCATCGTGAAATACGACCAACTCAACGTTAAAATTCTCCAACTCATGAACAAACATGCTGACATCGATATTTCTGATGACAGGCTCCTTTCCATTGCAGAAGCCATTAAAGAAAACGATACCCCTAGACCCATCGATTATGTTTCCTTTCTTCATCTGAAGCTTGCTAATAAAGAAGTGGAGGAAGAAACGTCCAAAGCCCAAGAAAGCGGCTTTATCGATGATGAGAGCATATCTGAGAAATTAAATGACGATAAACTTTTGAAGGAATTAAAACAGTATCGCGTTAAAAAAGCGGAGAAATGGAAGACCCAGCCCTACAAAATCTTTGACAATCAAATCCTAGAAGCAATCATAACTTCCTTGCCGGCTAGCAAAGCCGAGCTTCTTCAAGTGGAAGGCTTCACCGAAAAGAAATATCAATATTTTGGTGAAGATATCCTTAAAATCGTAAATGGTGATGATTACGTTGCTCAAAAAGAGGCGACCCCTGTATCGATTTCCTCTTCGGATCAGGCTCTTATAAGCGCATTAAAGAAATACCGTTTCAAGAAAGCGGAAGAACTACACGTCCCCGCTTATTACATCTTTAATAACGCTCAAATGGAGGATCTTGTTTCGAAGAAACCGAAAACAAAAGAAGAACTTCTTAAGGTGATGGGCTTTGGCGAAAAGAAGGTTGTCGCATATGGCGGGGATATCCTAGAAATCATTTCCAAAGGGAAATAAGGGGATATCTGTATATTTTTGCACACGATACGGCAGGTGTTGATCCGTTTCTTTTTTTGCGTTTTCTCGTTTACAAATTCCCTTGTTCATTTTCCTCGTCTCTCGCTCGTATTCTTTTTGGATTTTTCTATAGTCATAAAGAACTTTTTCTTATTATTTGACGAAAAGCGGTTACATCAAAAAGAAATACACAATCCGTTTACTTGGAATCGCGGCATTCAATAGTTTTGGTTAAGACCTATATCAACGAAAATAACACAAACAGATTTATCATAAATTGATTTGTGTTAACTCGATAAATGAAAACCTTATTATGATAAAGTCGGAATGCCAAACATTTTTATCTGTTTCAAAAGTTGAAATGTCAGAAGGATTCTTTTGACATAACTCCTTATCTAAACTGCCAATCTCTAAGTAGAAAACCACCTCTCAAAAAGTTGCACAAGGGGAACGGTCATCGAAAGGAGGTTTTTGAAGAAAGAGAATCATCGGTCCTCACGGAAATAAGGAAGACCGAGGCTTTCTGGCGGCTGAACGCTCTTTTTGCCGATAATGCTCGTAAGAACCAAGACGATGACGGTAACGATATAAGGAATCATTTTGAAAGATTGCATGGCAACAAAGCTTATTCCAGAAATCTTATACGGAAGAATATAAAGGAAACCGAACAAGATGGAGCCAAGAATGGCTAAAGATGGTTTCCAAACAACGAAGATGACAAGGGCGATCGCCAACCATCCAAAAGCTTGGATAGTGGAACTATTCTCCCAGGAACCCCCGACATAATCCATGACATAGAAAAGCCCACTGAATCCGGCAATAACCGATCCAATAAGGATGGCCCCATATTTATATCCGTTGACATTGACGCCATCCGCATCCGCGGCGGCTGGATTCTCGCCGACAGAACGAAGATTCAATCCCACCCTTGTCTTTTTTAAAATGACAGCGGTAACAATGGCAATGACAATAGCGAAATAAACCAAGAAAGAATGCGCAAAGAAGATTTTGCCAAAAGCACCTAAGTTATCCGCCCAGGATGGATAAGAAGAGAGAATCTTGCTCGCTTGAGAGAAATACGTTTTATCCACGGAGGACATGAAATAATCCGCAATGCCTCCCCCAAAAGTGGTCAACACGAGCCCCGTAACGTTTTGATTGCAACGTAAGCTTACGGTCAACACGCCGTAAATCAAACCTGCAATAGCGGAGAATAGAGCGCTAAAGACAAGCCCGGATAATAACAATAAGAAATAAGGAGCACTTTCTGGAGCAGAAGAGTAGGCGTTCATCAAAAGAGAGACGCCTAGGCATCCTCCTAATGTGCCAAAACACATCACGCCGGGGATGCCTAAATTTAAATGCCCGGCTTTTTCAGTGATGATTTCGCCGATGCATCCAAAAAGGAAGACGGTCGCAATCGATATTGCGGCAGGTAATAAGGAATCAAAGAACATCATGCTTATTTGTCTCCTTCTTTTTCTTCGTTCACGTTTGCAAGAGCTTTAGCAGTCTCTTTTGCACTCATATTGACGTGCTTTTTCACGATTTTGTAGGAAATAAAGAATTCCACGGCAATGATTGAGAAATAAACCAGTCCGATAGCAATCTCCCCAATCGAATCGTTGGTGATGGAGAAGGCTGTTTGGACACTAGACATACCATTGTCTAAGAAAGCAACCAAGAACGCCGTCCCAAACATCGCCAAAGGATTGAACTTCGCAAGCCATGCGACCATAATGGCGGTAAAGCCAAGATTTCTCGCGGAATCTGCGGTAATGGTGTGATCGATAGAAGAAGCGAATAGGAAGCCAACCAGCCCGCATAAAGCTCCGCTAAGAGCCATGGTTCTAAGAATGACTTTCTTTACGTTGATGCCAATGTATTTGGCCGTGTTTCTCGATTCGCCGACGACCTCCAATTCATATCCTCTTTTAGAGAAACGAAGATAGACGAAAATGCCTGCTAGCACAAGAATGGCAACAAGGATGGAAAACAAGTAATTATTTCCTCCGATTTGAGGAAATTGTCCTTTTTCCTGGATATTTAGCGTTCCTGAACCGGAAGTAACAACAGCAGTAAGGAAAAGAGAAACCAAGCCCGCCGCAATATAGTTCATCATCAAAGTAAACAAAGATTCATTTGTATTGAAAAAAGCTTTGAAAATTGCAGGAATTACCGCCCAAATCATGCCTGCTAAAATACTAGAGACAAAAGAAGCGAGAATAATCGCCCAATCCGGACAATTGGCCTTTCCCATGAAGAACATGCAGACAATCGCCATCAAATCACCCATAAGAATTTGACCGTTTCCGCCTAAGTTCCAGAATTTCATCTTAAAAGCAGGAACCAAAGCCAAAGCCACGGTCAATACCAAAGCGGTATCTCTGAAAGTGATCCAGATTCTTCGCGGAGAGGAAAAACAACCTTGGAAGAGCTTCCCAATGACCTCGAAAGGATTCGCGCCTACGAAGATAAGCAAAAGGAGGCAAAGCAAAATAACGCCAAAAAGAACAGAACCGAATCTCACAAGAAGTCCTTGCCACCAAGAAACATCATTTCTTTTAACGATATGAAAAGGAAATTCCTTTTTCCAAGAAGACGGCTTATTCATGTTGGATTTCCTCCTCATTTTTCTTTGTCATCAAAAGACCAACTTCTGATTTTGTGGTCTTTCTTGCATCTAGAATGCCGCGTATTTCCCCATCCCCTAAAACAAGAATGCGGTCGCTAATGGCAAGCAAGACATCAAGATCCTCGCCGACATATAAAATAGCCGCGCCATTCTCTTTCTGCTCGTTCAGCAAATGATAAATCAAATAGGAAGAGTTGATATCCAACCCTCTTGTCGGATAAGCCACCATCAAGACTTTCGGAACGGAGGAGATTTCCCTTCCGACTAACACCTTCTGAACGTTGCCGCCGGATAACTTTCGGACCGAGGTACGGATGCTTGGAGTGCTGACGTTTAACTCATTTACGACTTTGTTCGCTAATTCTTTGGGGCTTTTTCTATCCAAAAAAGACGATCTTCCCTTCCTATAGGAACGCAACATCATATTGTCAATCAAATCCATATTGCCTACTAACCCCATGCCTAATCGATCTTCCGGCACAAAAGCAAGACGAACGCCCATATTGCGAATTTGAGCGGGGGATTTGTCTTTGAGATTCACTTTTTCACCTTCTGGATTGATGTAGGTGATGTTTCCTTCTTCTTTAGCAAGCCCTGCAATCGCTTCCAATAGCTCCTTTTGCCCAGAACCCGAAATTCCAGCAATCCCTAGAATCTCTCCGCTTCTAGCGGAAAAGGAGATGTGATGAAGAATCTCTTGCCCATCTTCATTTTTGCAAGTTAAGTCGTCTACCAAAAGACGATCGGTTGGGTTCATCGGCTCTTTTCTATCAATAGAGAGTTCTACTTTTTCTCCAACCATCATTTCCGTTAAGATGGATTCGTTCGCATCCTTTGTGAGAACGCTTCCGATACATTCTCCTTTGCGAAGAACGGCTACACGGTCGGAAACGCTAAGGACTTCGTTCATTTTATGGGTGATGATAATGACGGATTTTCCATCCTTTTTCATGTTACGGATAACTGAAAAAAGACGTTCCGCTTCCACGGGCGTCAAAACAGCCGTTGGCTCATCAAGAATAAGAATATCGGCTCCCCGGTAGATGGATTTGACGATTTCTAGAGTTTGCTTTTCAGAAACCGACATGTCATAGACTTTCTTATTCAAATCCAGCTGAAAACCGTATTTGTCACAGATTTCCTGTATTTTCTTTTTGGCGTCTTTAGGGGAGGAAAAATCGGCTTTCTTTTCCGCTCTATTTTCTTTTTTCTTATAGAAATTCGTGAAGAAATACTTTGTCTTCTCCCAGAAAGAAACATTCGGTTTCATTCCTAAAACGATATTTTCCACAGAATTAAACGCCTCAATGAGCTTAAAATGCTGGTGGATCATCCCGATATGGTAACGGTAGGCGTCTTTCGGAGAGGAAATCTTTACTAATTCTCCATTGATGCGGATTTCGCCTTCATCTGGAAAATAAATGCCAGAAAGCATGTTCATCAAAGTGGTTTTGCCACTTCCGTTCTCGCCCAAAAGAGCGAGTATTTCGCCTTTATAGACATCGAGATTCACATCATGATTGGCTTTCACATTCCCAAAGGATTTGGAAATGCCACGCATGCTAACGCTCACTTCTTTTTCTTCCACCATCTCGCCTCCTAAAAAATAGAAAGCCCAAGGGAAAACCCTTGGGCCTTAAGTCATATGAATTATTTAGAATTCAATAAAGTGATGCCGTCGATTTGAACATCAAAGTAAGGGGCAGAACGTTTTTCGCTTTCGGCGAAATAGGTTTTGCCGTTCTTTGTCTCAATGACTTCGGTATCGTGAGTATAGGCTGCATCGAAATCAACATCGGCTTTATAAGAAGTTAAATGCCCTTCGGCGTCAACCTTAACATTGGTTGTGACATTTTCGCCAGAAACGGTGAAAGTGGAGGTGTCAAAGACTTTGAGAGACCCGTCTCTTAATTTGCCTGCGACTTCCTTTAATTTGTCTTCTGTGCCTTCAGCTGCGCCTTTCTTTCCGAGCTCACTTAAAGCGACCGATCCATCATAAAGCGTATCTCCTAATTCGCCCGTCCAATCGGTATCGATGGATTTGCCCGCTTTGATTTGTTGGAAGCAATAACGGAAATAAGGTTCCCAGTTGATTTTAGATGAGACGACAAAAGTGTTCGGGCAACGGGATTCGGTGGAACCGTTGTAAGAAATATTAGGGACATTAGCAGTTTCGCAAGCAGTTGGAGCGCCCCAGGAGTCAGCGTGTTGGGAAATGATGCTGCAGCCGTTTGAAATCAATGTTTCGGCAGCCGTCTTTTCAGCAGCTTCGTCATACCAAGAACCAGTGAAAGTGACATCCATAGTAACATCGGAAACAATGGAACGAACGCCCAAGAAATAAGAAGTATAACCGGAAATAACCTCAGCATAGGTGAAGGCACCGACATAGCCGATCTTCTTGCTTGTCGTAGCGTCAGCTTCAACCATGGATTTGAGTTTCATGCCTGCGGCAACGCCAGCAAGATAACGCCCTTCATAAATGGAAGCGAAAGCGTTGTGGAAATTAGAGACATTCGCGGTATGGGCTTTGTTGCCAGAAGCGTGAGAGAATTGGACATCCGGATTTTCTTTGGCAGCTTTGAGGATATGATCTTCATGGCCGAAAGAATCGGCGAAAACGAACTTGCAGCCGCTTTCCACTAAATCAGTGGCCTTTTCATAAGCGTCGATTGTCTCAGGAACGCCGGTTTTTAAGAGGCCTTTTACGCCTTCTTCTTTGCAAGCGGCGTTGAAAGCGTCGATGAAGTTCTTATCATAGGTGGAATTTTCATCGTGCAGGGCGATAAGACCGACGGTAATTTCGTCATTGTTGGCGTTATCGCATCCGGCAAGAGCGGTAAAAGCGATAAGAGAAAGAGCAGCTAATTTAATACACTTTTTCATGTGTTCTCCTTGTTTGTTCCTAGTCCTTGTTTGAGAATTGGAAAGAAGTTTCGAGAGCAACACGTGAAAAACGTCACTGAATGATATGTTTCACTTTGTTCATAGTGTTGGATTATGGTCCAACGTAGAAACTTTCCGCCAATCCGGCAATTATACGAACAATGTCTTTTCGACGCATTTATTGTCACTCAAAAACAATCGGTTATGGAAGAAGAAAATTTATGAAAACGTTTTCATCAAAACAAAAATCAAAAAAGAGTGGCGAAAGAAAGCAAACTGTTTTAGCGTTAAAAACAAGCAATGGTGTTGAACTTTTAAAGGAGAAGGCAATGCACGAAATAGTCATGGATGCCAAAGAAATCGAGGCATGTTACAAAAAAGTAGGAGAAGAGATTTCGCAATCGCTTAAAAACGAGGAGAAAAGACCGATTCTCCTTTGCGTCATGAAAGGCGCAATGACCTTCCTTATCGGAATGATGAAATACGTGAATATTCCTGTCATCGTGGATTATATTCATATATCCTCTTACGATGGGACTTCCACAACAGGGAAAGTCAATTTATTAAAAGATATGAGCTTTGATCCAGAAGGCAGGACCATCGTCATCGTCGAAGACGTGGTGGATACGGGCATCTCCATGAAATATTTAGAGGAATTCCTTGCCACAAAGAAACCGAAAGACATCAAGGTTGCGGCTTTCGTCGATAAACCGGCAAGGCGCAAGGCTGAAGTGAAAATCGACTATGTCGGCAAAGTCATCAAAGAGAACAAATACCTTGTCGGAAATGGCTTTGACTATAATGAGATCGGGAGAAACATTCCCTATGTCTTCGTTCCCTCGGAAGAAGACTTCAAAAAATGGGATGAGATTCTTGCTAGAGACCCCCTTAAGAAAAAACAATAAGCAGAAGGCAAAAACACGTGTATGGAATCCGGCACGTGTTTTCTTTTTAAACGAATTTGACTACATGGGTCCATTGAATTGATGAAATGGATCGGAAAGCGCCAAACGAAATGGCTTTATAAACCACCGAAAAGCTGAAATTCAAGCAAAAGAGATAGGAAAGCGATAAGCAAAGTGGGAATGGAAATCGCCATGCCATAAAGGGTGAATTTTCCAAACGAAAAATTCAAATCGTGCTCTTTCAATATTCTCATCCACATGATTCCCGCCAAAGCGCCGATCGGAGTCAGTATCGCCCCTAAATTGCTGGAAATGATAGTCGCGAATAAAGCAAGCTCATTATAAGGGACCAAAGAAAGCAAGTCGGCAAAGAAAATCGACATAGGGAGATTGTTCATCAAGTTCGCCAAAAAGAAACTAGAAAGGCCATAGCTCCACATCGGTTGGAACTGGGATAGGAAATTCCCAATCTCCAAACTGATCCCCTCGTTGGACAAAGCCATGACAATTCCAAACATGGAGAGAAGAAAGGGCGCTAGAGTAAAAGGCAACCTCTTGCTTGCCTTCCATAACAAAACCGGTTTTTTCTTATGAAACAATGAATCCGTGAGAATAAGCAACATCAGAAGAAGAGCCCCCATGCAAGCGAAAATCCACATCGGAAGGCTAAAAAAGCTGCTAATCGCCATGAAAATGGTGACCAATAGCAATATCGCTAAAGCGGAATATAGAACGAATGGCTCACGGATCTCTTCTTTTGTTGCGATGACACTCATTTTTTCTTTTAGGTCTTTACGGAACAAAAGAACCAATAATCCCAAAGACAGTAGCCCTGCGAGCAAAGTCGGGAACCACATTCTTATAAAATAGGAAACGAAATCCAATGAGAAGAAAGAAGACAGATAAACGTTTGTCGGATTTCCGAAGATGAACATCATCGACCATGTGTTGGCGGCGACAAATTCGCAAAACAAATATGGTATCGGATTGATTTTTGAAAAGAATAAAAGGGGTAAAAGAGATGATCACAATGTCATTCGAAGTGAACATCGTCAAAAAAGCGCAGAGAAAATAAAGGATGATGAACAAAGCGAACTGAGAGTCCTTCGCTCTTTTGACGGCTAAGCTTGCCAAATACGAAAAGAAACCCAATTCATCCAAAACAGTGCTGATAAAAGCCGTGCCGAAAAAGAGAAGAAGAATCTCCAGCGGATTCATTGTCGTATCTTTAATCAAGCTCGAGAAGTAATCCTGTATTGGCAAAAGAGAAGTGCATAAAAGAATGAGCAAAGCCAACAAGGATGGCCAATAGAACGTTGAAAAATCGTGTCCCTTAATAGTGATTTTCGGGAAGAGCAAAAGGCAAAGGAAAGTAAGAACGATCGCCAATGAGGCGATAATGGCTGTGGCAATCATAAAATCAGGAAGCGTAAACCTTATAAAGGAGATAGTTTCTCATTCTCTTAGGCAAGATGTGGTAAAGAAAAGCTAAGAATCTATCCTTCGCTCCAATGGAACGAGAATAGGGGAGACGTCCCTTCTTTGAAAGAAGGAAAGCGCGTCTTGCGATTTTCTTCGGATCAATTCCGCTTTGCTCGTCTTTTGCCACGCTTCTAAGGCAATGCTCAAAAGCTTTTTGATAAGGGCTCCTCTCGCTTAGTTTATCTTTCTCGCGGTTCTTTGTGAAATTTGTTTTGGCATCACCCGGCTTGATCGAGCAAATTTGGATGTGATATGGAAACACCTCCGCACGCATGGAATCAAATAACATATCCATCGCGCATTTGCTGGCGCTATAAAATCCTTGGAAAGGAAGAGGGATCACCCCGCCGATAGAGGAGGTGTTGATAATCTTTCCGCCCATGGCTTTTCTCATATAGGGGAGAACTGCCTTTGCCATCAAGAATGCGCCAAAGAAACTAACATCGACTTGTTTTTTTGCTTTTTCTAAAGGGGTTTCTTCAAAAGGGCCGAAAATTCCAAACCCCGCATTATTCATCAAAACGTCAATCCTTCCGTATTTGTCGACAACGTTGGATACCGCTCGATTGCAATCTTCCTCCTTAGAAACATCACCCATTTGGTGATAAATGCCGTCCATATGAAATTCTTGATTAGAGAATCCGCAAACCATATCACCGTTTGCTAAGAACAGTTTGGCCATTTCTAAGCCAAATCCGGAAGACTCACCTGTAATCAGAACGACCCTTCCTGTCTTTTTGTTTTTCATATCACGCCTCCGGAAAATAGACCTGCATCATTATAGAACAATCCATCGACTCCGATTCGATAAGAAGATCTTTCATTTAACCTCGGAGTTTGTTTGTGCAATCAATTCAGGGAAAAGGGAATATAAAAATCATCCAAAAGAAGCGACCCATCCTATTTAAAAACTGCCGAATTAACAAAAAATGGATGTCTCACCTCATTTCGGGAGACATCCATTTGGGAACCATGGATTAGCTAACAACATTTCTCACTTGGAAAAGGAAGCGCCCATCCCCAAAGATTCCTTAAATTGAACTAGTCAATATAGAATTCCATTGGATATGGAAGATAGCTAAGGGTTTCAAGCTCGTCGCAGCTGATATAGCCAGGACGTGCGTTGATTAAGGTTGGGATACGATTTACGATCGTTGCGCAAGTATGGGCGACCGTATTTGGCTTTACGACGTGGTATTCGATATTTGGCTCACCCTCGATTTGCCAATCGCACATATCTCCATCGCCTTCCGCATAGACCTTTCCGATGGTTTCTTCCTCGATGGTGATGCCTTGCAAAGTCTCGGCGGTAACGACGGCGGACATGCCAATGACTCTTCCGGCTTGGATGGTTTTGCCCATCGTGGAGGAATATAAATCATGGTCTAAGACGCATGGAACGTGTTTTTGAGTGATTTTGGTGATGGTTAAATGAAGCTTGTGGGCTAAAGCTTCAACGGAGTTATAGGCATAAGAGGCTTCAAAGACGGACGGATGGGCGATTTGCTTTTCGAATTCTTCTTTGGTTAAATTGACGCCATGGGCTTTGGCTAAGGCCATGCCATATTCATCGACGTTATAGGAATAGGCCCCCTTCACTTTGGTGACTTTATTCGCACCAGCAAGGGCCATTGCAACCATATTGATCCAGAAGATGTCTTGCATGCCGGCACCGGTGATGCTGCAACCATGTTCTTTCGCAAGTTTGTCTAATTTATAGGTTTCCGCCGCAGCGGTGGTGAATGGGTAAATGGCCTCTTCGCAAGTGGTGATGACATTGATGCCTCTGGTGACGCATTTTTCAACCATAGGATAAATGTCTTTAATAAAGGAGAAGAGAGTGACGATAGCGACGTCTGCGTCGCAATTGTCTAAGACTTCGTCCGCATTTGCCTTGATTTTCACTCCTGTTTTGACGCCTAATTCAGCGAAATCGCCAATGTCCATGCCAATGACGTTTGGATTCACGTCGATGGCTCCAACGATTTCCGCACCATGCTCATAAGCATAGCGAATGGTGTATTTGGCCATTTTTCCACAGCCATATTGAACGACTCTGATTTTTCTCATTTTCATGTTTCCTTTCGAGATTGATTCCATTCTAGAGTCTATGCTTAGATGAGAGTCAACAATTTATCAATAAAACTTAACCGGTATCTGTATACGGAGAAACATATTCCGTTTTGAAACATCGAAAATATTGAATTCCGTGATCACCTCACAAAGATAATCCCCCGCTATGGCGTAGTTGTTTTTCTTACAGAAACGGATAAGTTTCTTGATCCCTTCATTCTCGTCTTCGAAAGAGGAGAGGTAAAGGGTTACAAACATAGACGCATCAATGATCCTCATGGGAAGATTTTCGATCTTGTGATCGGAAAAAATGAAAATGTCCTTTGCTACCAATTTCCCTTTTTCGATATCCTCTTTGGCAATGGATGTCCCTACGTTATAGGAGTAGGTTTGTTCCAATCCTTTTTTGATAAGGTCATCTCTCAAACAAAGAAGGTCCTTTTCATATCCTAGGATCCCTTGCTGATAGAAATCATGGGAACAGGGGATGCCATAAATGTATCTTCTTGAAATATATTCTAACGAACATATCCCTGTTTTAGGGGAATTGCGGTAACGTTCGATTCTTGCGATTGAATCGTCAACGAGATTCAATCTCGCCTTTAAGGTGCGAAGCTCTTGGTATATCTGTTCTTTCTTACGAGAGAGAATCTCTTCGATTTCATCGATATTCTCATTATTCAGAACATTCTGGATTTCCTTCAAGGACATGCCTAAATCTTTCATGTAGGCGATTAAATCCAGCCGGGCATTTTGCTCAATCGTATAGTAACGGTATTTGCTTTCCGGATCGATATAAGCAGGCTTCAAAAGATCCATCTCATCATATAAACGCAAGGTGGCGATAGAAACGTGATTGATTTCCGCCATTTTGCCAATTGATATCCATTTCTCTTGCATAAATACTCCTAAAAACTCTATTGTTGCATTAGACTTATATTAGTTTATACGATTTTAAAAGAACCGTTGCCGATAAAATAACAATATCCCTCTATGCTGTGGCTCCTAGAAAGCCCTATTTTTTCATTTCCAACATCAAGAGCCTTATTTATTCCCAGACCAGATAAGATAGAAAAAACCTAGCGTAAAAACCGTTGTTACTTTCCTAGAGGCGTAGGGGTATACCAAGAAAAAAGAAAAAACAAGAGGAAGGCATCTCCCTTATGCAGGAACGTCTTTATCGTTACATAATATCTTCAAATAAAAGCTTATTTGCATGCTATAATTTTCTAATGGAAACAGAATTTCTTTTTAAAGACAAAATCTCCTTCTTTTGGAAAGAGATCGTCTCCTATTTGAAGGC
>ERZ808259.638-NODE-638-length-13186-cov-4.808012_pt1 | contig 13186 bp, 15 predicted proteins | sample MGYA00521279_ERZ808259 | MGnify/ENA primary metagenome ERZ808259 (study PRJEB31516, sample SAMN03275586) | gut metagenome | biome: mammalia-associated habitat; material: feces | host: Papio cynocephalus | place: Kenya | collected 2012-07-27 ... | reverse complement strand
CACTTCAGATCGATTTACGGGAATGGCGAAGAGTTGTTGATGACGCAGACACAAATCAGTATTACTGACAATATCGTATAAAATATCGTTGATTGCTCATGCGCAAAAGTAATCTAACTCGCAAGAGTTAAAGATAAAAAATTTTAGGAGGAATTTTATCATGGGACTTAAGAAAACAAATTACGAGGTAAAAGACTACGGGGTAACGCTTCCTGAAGCGTATGCTGTCATTACCAAACTGGAAATTGAAGGTGAACATGGCCGTGCGGAATTTTCCGTTCAGGCTTCACCGAGAGCGAACTGCTTCAATTTACAGTCGTATGAGAGACGCATTGTTGATTTCAAGTATACCGATAGAACGAAGAACCCCTTCGATGTCGCTTATCTTGCAGCGAAGGAAATCAGAACAGGCAAAGAGTTCGGTCGTGAGTTTGAGTACAAAATGCCGTTCTATGGCTGGGAAGACGATATTGTAACCGAGTAATTTCGTAAAACCTTTCGGTGTATAGGCTAACCGAGTCACATAATACCTGATATCTGCATATAATAGTAGTGTAGGGAGGTATTGAAGTATGAATTATCAATTTCCGCAACCGTATCAGATTGTAAAAGTGAACGGGGAACGCGGAGCAGACGCGTTGCCAATGTATCCGCGCTCGGAGGTGTTGGCTCTTGACACATCTTGTACAGATATGATTCTTGCTTGGTACATCACAACTGATGATGCTGGATGTAAGACGAAGACTCTTTACAAGATGGATGTGTACAATCCGCCGAGACAACCAAATTTGAATGATGTTATGGAACGACTTCAAAGATTGGAGGAGAGATTGAATGAAAAACCCGCTTCTGGAAACATTGAATCAGCCCAAATCAATACCGACAAACAACCCGATGCTGTCACAAATCAAGCAACTGTGGAACGTAGTGAATAGTGCTTCTAATCCGCAACTTGCTTTGAATCAGATGGCACAGAATAACCCTGCTCTTGCTAATGTCCTTGCTGTTACACGTGGCAAAGACCCTCAGCAAGTATTTTATCAGCTTTGCAAGCAAAACAATATCGACCCGAATGCTGTGTTGAGTAATTTACGATAACATAATAGCAGCTGCAGATGCTATTGGTTATAAAATTTAATAGGAGGTAGCAATTATGACTGGTTCCGAAATGTCCCCTGCCGATTATGCTGCTGTTGGAGGTAACTCTTTTGGCGGTTTCGGCGGAGAATGTGGCGGTGGTTTCTGGATTTTTGCCCTCTTAATACTCTTCGGTATGCTTGGTGGCGGTGGTGGTTTCTTTGGAAACCGCGACGGTCGTGCGGCTACTGTTGAGGACCTCAACAACTCGGCAAACTTCACTCGTCTCGAGGGGCAAGTGATGAACAACGGAAATCGTATCGAGAATAAAGCGGATGCTGTTTACGGCGGAATCTGCAATCTTGGATACGAGATGGCTCAGCAATTTGCAACCACAAAAGCGCAGATGGCAGAATGCTGTTGTACTACACAGCGTGCCATCGACAGTGTCAACTACAACGCGGCGATGAATACCGCCGCAATTAACGCAAACACTACTGCGCAGACCCAGAAGATTCTTGACGCAATTGCTCAGAACAAGATTGATTCTCTGCAGGCACGGATTAACCAGCTGGAGATGCAGAATGCGCTCGGTAACGTAGTACGTTATCCTACGCAGACTGTGTACAACAGTGGTACAAATCCGTTCTGTGGCGGACAAACTTGTAACGCTAACTATTAACCAAACCAACGGGGCGGTGGAGAAATCCGTCGCCCCACATTTTGAAAAGGAGAAGATATGAGAAGACCGTATATTAAGACAGTCAGTTCCACCGCGTCCAGTGTTCTCGCTAACGGAGTCGTTCCGATTGGCAATACCCTTGTGACAGGCTACTGCAAAGCAGCAATGACATTAAACGGTAACTCGAGCATTAACATCAACGATAGCTGTGTGAATGGCTATCTGGTGATGGTAAATGCCACATTCACCGCGCCTGCGGCTGGTACAGTCGTGTTGAATGTTTCTCGTAATGGTACTCCGATTGATGGTGCAAGAGCATCTACTTCTGTTGCCACGGCGACTACCGAGGTTCGTTCGTTGTCGTTTGCAACGATTGTGAAGTCGGTTCCTTCTGCACCCGATACCCTAACACTTGTCAACTCTGGCGTTGCAGCAACGTTCAGCAACGTGGAGTTCGACATTTATCGTCTGTAATATGACGGTAGGCGAATACAAGACGAAGCTGCGGAATGCTCTTGAAGCCTACTATAAAATGGACGTTTGCGAACGTTCACTCAATGTAATAACGGCTATCTTAACTTGTATGAAAGCGATAGATAGCGTAGATGAAGACGGCACTCTTACTACAAAAGAAATCCAGTCTTGGAACGCAGCTATGGTCAATGATGACGGGACTACTGGCGGTCACTGGTCAGTCAGTGATACATCTCCGCTCATGCGTGACCTTGAAAAGTCTATTACACCTGAGATTTGGAACGTAACAATGAACATGATGTATAGCGATTATTGTGAAGTAGCACGTCGTTATGGCATTGATATTCCCGAATTTTATGGGTCACTCGCTAAGGCTTTCTTGTTAGATAAAGACGGTCCGAAGCCAGAAAAGAAACTGGCAGAATACTATGAGCATATCGTAGTATAAGTTTTAGGAGAGTCGAGTGTATAACTTGGCTCTCCGTTTGAAATCGAGGTCACGTATGAACAAAGAAGTTATTAAAATAATCCGCGCCCGTCGAGAGGTCGAATGCTTCCCCATTGTAAATAGAGGGAAGCTGTGGTATGAAACTCTGACGCAAGACCAAACAATTGAACTTCGTTCGTGGTATTACACTTGGCTGAACGCTCCCGAGACTGGGATTATCCCTCAGCCTCCGAGTTGGATTAACCAGAAATTAGAAAGAGAGGAAATCTTGCTATGACCGCATTTTTTCAAAACATTTATGCTTGGATTTGTGCCAACGGCACTAAAATCATTGGCGTGCTGACATCGACTACCTTCATCGGTATGTTGACAATGCTTTTCAATATGATTCGTACTATCAAGACAAATAAGTCTGTTAACCTGACTGGTACTGAATTGAAAGCGGAACTTGTTGAATCGTCCAAGAATCGTACCATCATTAACACAATTAAGGATGTATCAGACAAGATTAAAGAAGTGTCCGAGTCGACAAAGCAGGCTCTGGACGCTACTGCCGAGGCTATGGACAGGCACTTTACTACTGTAATGAACAAAGTCAACGCTATGCTTGAAGTTCAGTCTCTTGTTTATTCCACTATCCGCGATGATAGTCTGCGTCAAACAGTGAGTAACCTTCTGAACACAGCAAGATACAACGATACGAATACGAAAGCGCAGCTGCAAGCAGAGATTGATGGTTTGAAACAGGCTCTGAATGAGAAGATGGCAGAGGTCAACCAGACGATGACTGCCGCCATTGACAAGGTGCAGACTGTTGTGGAAGCACCGAAAGATACTATTATCGATAGCGCACCTACGAGGTACTGAGTATGAAACCAGTAGCCAAGTATAATACATACAAGGCTATCTCCACACTGCTCACTTGTGGTACTCCAATGGCTACGTTGTTAGCCTGTGGAGATAGTTTCTTGCAGTCTCCGAAATCAACTGTATCTGCTGCAGGCATTTTCATGTTATTGTTCACAATTTTATTGTTCAAGGATAAAATGCTTGAACATTTCAAAATGCCCTCTGCGACAGTAATTGCGCTGGTTATCTTGATTCTGATTCTTTTAATTGAGAACATCCTTGCTCCTATTAAAATTATGTGTATCATGACGATTGCCGCGTCTGGTATTGATAAATTTACTTTCGACCCTGCGTATCACGCATTAGAAAAAGCAATGGGAGATGAAGCGCAGATTTATAAGCACTTCGGATTCCTGTTCTGTAAATCCGAAACTATTGAGGGGTTAAAAAATGCAAGTAGATGTGAAGACAAACGTAACGAAAATAGTTAAAGACAGAGCGTTCGATTTAGTAGGTGCTGGACTTATTATCGCCGTAGGCATGATTTGTTTGGGAGCGGTAGAACTTCGTAATATTACTCTGCGAGAAGCGTTGAATATTCTCGCGGAGGCTCTACCGTTCTATCTTGCCACTGTTTGTCTTTGTACGAATTATTATCAAAAAGGCGTACAATATGGTAAGATGACCGATGGGTTCAAAAATATCGTTACCTTTTACAGTGATAAGATTAACAACCTAACATCCAAACAGTTGCAAGTCATGCCTACTTTTTGTGAACAGTACAACGATAAAGCCCTCCGTCAACTGCAGGAGCCGATTCTGAAATCGGTAGCAATTACGTTCGAGGAATTTAATGAGAATCATTCTGTTGACGGTAAAATTATCCGAGCCTTGAAGACATGGAGCGCCGACGCATTAAAAGAAACATACGGCGAATTTACGGCGAAGCATATAATCAAGGCTCGGAACCAGAAGATTCACGGTATCAACTCTAACATTTTAATGAGTAGTTTCTCAAACAAAGATATGACCGATATCGGTGTAAGCGAAGCGCAGTTGTTGAAACGTCGCACTGGTATGTTTGCAGCAATGAACGCAGTATCTACTGTTGTTTTAACATTGCTGTCCGTAAAAAGTTTCATCGATTGGGGATGGGCTGGTGCAGTTCTTGTTGTATTCAAATTGCTGTATATTCTTTGCAGAAGCTATATGAAATATTATGCTGGATACAATGATATTACCATACGAGTTTCTAATCACATTTCGCGTAAGTGTGATATTTTGAAAGAATTCGCACAATGGTTTGAAGAATCGAGTGACTGCGTTCACAATAATGAAGAAACTTGAATATAATAATGATAGAAGGCTGATAAACGGAGTTGCAACCGAAATTCGCCTCAAAATTGCAAAGGAGAGCATTGAATATGTTCGAAAACGAAAATGACGTTGATGGTATCGATTTGGATAAGCTGTTTGCCAACGATGACCAGCAGGAATCGTCACCTGCGCAGGATGAAGCAGCAACCCCCGTTAATGGAGATAGTGCCATTGACAATACCAAGGCGTTTGCAAAAAGGCTCCGCGAATCTACCGATAAAGCGCGCTCGGAGGAACGTGAATCCATTGCAAAGACTATGGGCTACGGCTCTTATGATGAGTTGATGAAGAGTCGAGAAAAGAAAGTCATTGAAGAAAAAGGTTTTGACCCCGAGGAAGTAACACCTCTTGTAGAACAGCTTGTAAAAGAGCGTATCGACAAGGACCCCCGTATGCAGGAACTTGAAGAACTTCGTCAGTTGAAAGTTCAGGAGTTCGGGAAGAAAGAGTTAGCGGAAGTTACCAAGTTGAGTGGTGGCGAGATAACGTCCTTTAACCAGCTCAGTCCAGAAGTGATTTCCGCGTGGAAGCAGAAAGGCTCGTTGAAAGCCGCCTACCTTGAAGTAGAGGGCGAAAAGCGTATTACTCGCATGATGAACGAGCAGAATAGAAGTTCCACAGCTCATCTCACTGCAAATGGTGGTTCGGCTGCAGTTCCTACTGGAGAAAGAAACCTTACAGCGGATGAAAAGAAAATGTATAAATTCTTCAATCCGTCAATGACTGATGAACAACTCAATAAAATTACAATAAAGGAGAAGTAAGGTTATGGCTAAGACCTATTTCAAGAAATATCATGCCGAATTCCGTACTGCAAAAGAGCAGTATGAAATCGTAAAAGACCTTACCGTTTCGGGTAAGGGTGCTGCAGCCGCTGGTAATAACGCGGCAAGCAAAGATTTGCAGGTCGTTCATGTTGGCGATCTTGTGAAGATTTCTGGTGGAGCACTGCAGCTGGTTGTTGGAACGAGTGCTACTTCTGGTAGCGTTGCTACTCCTGCCGTTACTACCGATATGTACATTGTTGCACAGTCGGATATGACGATGGAATTGGGACACGTTCCTGTAGAGAATCGTGATTATCGGTACTCCGATGTAGTTGCTGATACTACGAGCAAGAAGCACGTTGCACTGTTTCCTGTAATCTATCCCGACGATGTTATCCTCACGCCCAGCGCTGAGGGTGATTACGGCGCATAAGGAGGTAATATATCATGGGAATGATTATCAATATCGATAAGGCTCTGGAACTCCGTTCCGACTATAATGTCCTGAAAGAGCCGCTGAATAAGATGCTGGCTGACCAGCAGGAAGCATGGGAGCGTCAGAATCCGATTGACCTCCTGTTTGCAAGAAATACGATTTCCTCGTTCCAGGAAACCTATGTGTCGTCCATTGGATTTGATCATGCGTTTACCGAGACTTCGGATTACGCGATTGGTCCGATCTTCAATACTGCAGAAGGATTCTCTGCAACCTACCGCACGAGAACGTTCCAGGGTTCCTTCATCATTTCTCAGCAGGCTATGGAAGACCGTATGTACGGTCGTATCAAGGATGACGCTAACGCGTTCGTTCGCAGATGGCATGGGGATATCGTCGAGTATGCTCTGAAGAATCTCGAAGGTGGTTTCGGTGCTCCTGGAGCAACTGCTGACAAGGTCGAGTGGACTGGCGGCGATGGAACCGATTCTCATCTCCAGATGAACTCCGCAGATACTATCTCGGGTGATATCAATGACCCCGTGAAGTGCTCGCTGTTCAACAAGGAGCATAAGACCGTGAAGCGTGGCAATGGTACTCCGCTGTCTCAGTCGAATATGTTCAAGACTGGTACTGGCGATACGTCTGACATTAAGTTCGACGGTTCCGATCCGCTGTACATTGCTAAGCTGGCTGACGTGATCAATCAGGTCATTGTCAAGATGGAGAACTACCGTGATGATAACGGCAAGCGTGCTGGCGTTCTCGGTGCGAAGACCATCGTTGCTCCGAACGAGCCTCATCTGAAGGCTGCTATCAGTGCTGCACTCTCCATGTCGGAACTGAATGGTCTGCCTAACATGGCTTACCAGAGAGCAACCCTGGAAACTACGCCGTACCTGAACGACATTGGTCCTTGCGCTGACGGTGCTGGATTCTTCATTGTCGACAAGGCGTACAACGAGGCTAACCATGGTCCCGAATTGACCGAGCGTGTTGCGTTCACGCTTGATGTTACTGAGACGAAGCGTCCGAACGGTATCGTTTATGACGGTCGTCAGAGATTCGATATCAACTGTGCAACGTGGAGAGGTATCACTTACGTTCGTGTGAAGGATACTGTTGCTGCAAATCCGAAGGCTTACTCCAAGAAGGAGAACTTCGAGATTCTTACGCCCCTTGCGGTTGCAAAGCCTGTCGCTGTGGTTGGTACAGTTACGACCAAAGCGGGCTAATAAAGTTTGTATATGTAGACCTGCCTACTTCGGTGGGCGGGTCTATTTTGATAGGTTAGTATAGCACACGTGCTTTATACGTGTATTATGCTAATCCATTAAAAGGAGGATGAAAGATGTACACTTGGGGATATATTGAAGACGTGACTCTTGCTAAATTGGACATGGACCCGAATGACCCGTTATATACAAAACTTGCAGCGTCGTTCAAATATTACGCAAATGAAGTAATGACGCAAGTTTGTTCCACAATCAAACCGAAACCTGAACACGCTACTATTGTAGTAGACAGTACTAATATCTTGCAGCCGATTAGTGTATCGGAGCATCTTGAAAATGAGTTCGTGTCGTTTGGAGATGATATCAATACTGTTACTTACGAAGGATATAGTGACGAATGGAATGAAGGTATCGTCACAGTTTCGTCTAAAAACAACAAGCATTATGTTACTCGGGAAGCATACGACAGCGATTTCAAATATATTGGATATGATAAAATCATGTGCTATCGTGAGGGAACATTTGAAATCTCTTGCAATACTCGATGGATTGATTTTACATCGGTAACTGATAAGAGATTACCCTTGAATATTCCTACGGACATTCTCGACTGTATTCCTTCATATATTGCAAGTCAGTGTTTCAAAATCGATGATGAGTATAAATCGTCCGTGTTCAGAAACGAGTATGAAATGATGCTTGCTCGTATTGATAACACAAACCGTAACACAACGAAAACATTTACGATTGGTGGTGGTTGGTAATGGCTCGTACTTTTAATCGTAGACCTGTTACAATTGATGGTCCCGATAACAGCGACATTAAAAATTACACATTCAATTATGAGCAGTGGAAAGGCATCGACGACGGGAAGAATTTCTTGTCTGTAGACCAGTCTACTTTTTCCGACGCGCAGAATATGTATATTGACTCTGAGGGCTTACTGTCGAGTAGACCCGCGGTTGAACCTGTTCCAGATTTTATTACAATTCCGCAAAAATATTCAATTGAAAAAGTTTATCCTGTAAATGACGATATTACTGTTTATGTTTGTATTGAGGCGGATACGTATAAATATGTTATAATTCGAGATGCTAATATATCTGGTTTGGTAAAATACTTGACAGTTGTAGAAACTACAGAGGGTGAGTATAGTGTGAAAACTATTAACTCTAATGAGAAATTATATTTATTTGTAACTAACACTAATATTAACAATTCAACTTCTTTTACAAAATTATATATTTACGATAAAACGAAATGTGCGATGCTTACTGAAGCAGATGCTCTGAAGTCCATTTACATTCCCACTACTAAAATTTTCACTGGTAACAACGAAGAAGAAGGTGAAGCGGCTAATCTTTGGTCTACTTCGGAGAAATATTTGTATTATTACAATGATGTGACTGGTATTAGTGGAGACGCTATTGGAAAAACTTTGACTTGGGAAGGAAAGAGACTTAAATGGAATAATAATTTCAAAAAATATTTAACAAAAGATTATTATAATATTGGAGATAGTAATATAGCGAGTGTTGCTGCTACTGGTGCTGTTGCGTGGGTGCAATCTAATATATTATATTATGCTGTAAATGGAGCAATTATTTATTCATGGGATTGTTCTTCTTTAATTGACGCCTCTCACGCGATTACGAAAATTTATTTTTCAGACGCAAGCGATATTATACTGATTCACGTCTCTGATTCTGATAATATATATCACGCAACTTATATTGTTTCTTGTGTTAGTACAAACAAAGATAATACATTAAAATATCCAAAACCAACTGAACTTCTCTCTCTTGTTGGATTAACTCCACAGCCTGATATATATAGTATTTCGTGCGAAAAATTTATAGATGAATCTGCATGGATGATAGCTTTGCTAAGTGGAGCAGCTGGTTCTGACGGCGCTGTTGTCTATAGTATTACCATCGTTTATAAATATAATGATTTGCAAAAAGAAGTGACGACGAGGGGGGATGCTATAGGCGTAGATTTTACAGCAAATTTATTGGCGGTGATCTCGGCTTACGAAAATGCATCTGACCAAAAAAAATATTATCGAATAAAATTATTAAAACGGAGTGAAGACGGAAAATCGCTTGTGGGAGTTGGGTATAAAGATTATTTGATATCTACATTACCACAAACAACTAATCGTTCCTACCTTGTAGTATTCAAACTGACAGCCGCGAACATAATTGCATATGTTCCAGATTTATTTGGTGGTTCTTCGGTTGATTCACAGTATTATGTAATATGTGTTCCAACAAATGACTTATTGAGTAAAAATGTCGCGGTTATGGTAAATCACTTAGACTTGTATTCATATCCTCCGGTAGTGCTACGAGATTCACCTTTAATCGCTCTATTCAAGAATAAAAGTTATGATTGTAGTAAATGCGACTTTGTTAATGATACCATTAGACCAACAGAAAGCACTTATTCGGTTGATATAACTATTCCATTAGAATCTACAACGTCATTATATAATCACATAACGCAAGTCGGCAACGAAAATCATATTTTCACTCGTCTCTCCACAGACACATTTGAATTATATTACGACAAACTTGGTGAAGTAACGTATCCTAAATCTATTACCGATATTCTGTATTTGAACAATTACTTTTTTGCGGTAGATAACGTATCGTACTACACCGAAAATAAATATAACGATGACGGTGAATTCTTGTTCTATTTACCAGATAAAAACAGGAACGAATTCGATTCGCCCATTGTGAAATTTCATCAAATTGGCGATGATATTATCGGTATATTCTTTGAAAATGAGATTCATTATGCCAAATATGATTCTAACATTTCTACTTACAGATATTATAGAACAAAGTTGCAATTCGGTATTCCAAAAGGCTCTGAAGTAATAACGTCGGATGACTCCATTACTACATATATTCCTACGAGAACTGGTATTGTAGCGTTGTCCTATCAGAATTTTATTTCTGCTACAGAGCAAGGGACAGTACGTATTAGTGACAAAATATTTGATACCGCAGTGCCGTTTTTCACAAATGGATATATCCGCATTACCAAATATCGTTATTGGGTTATATTTTATAATCCATTTTATCCTGGAAATGTAGCGTGGGTATATGATACTCGTAATCAAAGTTGGTGGAAACAAGTATTACCGTATAAGATTGTGCAGATATATCTTAGCGGAACAATTTTGTTTGGAGTATTATTGACAGGTAATAACATAGAATATCGGTTTACTGTGGAAGCATTTGGTATTAAAAGGAAATACATGGATAACATACCATCTTATCCAGAGACTAAGTATATTCCAATTAACTGGTACTTCAAGAGTCAGAAGCTGCATCTTGGTGTACCAAATTATTTCAAGAGCATTCAAGGCATGACTTTCTTTGATTCCGCTGAAGATAACTACGAGAATATCTTTGACCTTGAAACTTATGCATACCGAGATAAACCATACGTGAACGGTGAGCAGAATATCCACTATAATGTAAGAATGATTCGAACATATCTGTTGAGACTGCATACTATGAAAACTAACGAGTTCCAATTTAAGATTAGCAGCGACAATACTATTGCTCAGGATGATTCAATACGTCCGATAAAATTAAGTAGTATTTCGATTCGTTACCGAATTACGGGGGAGGTGAGATGATATGAGCGCATCATCTGGACGAATGGTATTAACGCAAAGCAGTTTGAAATCCGACCTTGAACGGTTGAATCGTAATATTTCTGGTCAACGCACTTGGGGTTCTATGTACGGTTCTGTGAATTATGCAGAACAAGCAGCAACTGCTCCTCTTATGCAGAATTATGCCGAGAGTATGGCTGAAGCATATCGTTCGGCGTTACAGAATCAAGCAGCAGTGCAAGGGAGTAACGTTGGAACAGGATACAAAGAGTACGCTATCGGAGAAATAGACGATGCGTTGAATCAAGCTTATGATCAGTATCTGCAGAATTATATGCAGAATAAAGCCAACGTGACTTCTCAATACGACAAGTATCGTTCCGAAATTAGTGATACTCTTGGTGAACAGGCAGATTATGTGAAACGTTATGAGCAGGCGCATCTCGATTATCTGAAGGAATTGTATCGGATGCGCGAGTCTGGAGAACTGGCAGAGAAAGGTTATTACGACCCGTTTGAAGAAGCGAACTGGTCAAAATACCTGCAAACTGATGCTGAGGGGAATGTTGTCGGACTCCTTGACGAAAATACGATTCGTAGTAATTTGTTTGATGCTGAAGGTAATCTTACTGACGCTGGAATTGATTTCTATGAACAAATGGAACTCGACCTCGCGCAAAGAGAAGAGAATACCTATAATTTGCAAGATTATCTCAGGAATAGTAAAGATTATCAAGATGTTGCCGACTGGGTTACTGGACAGTATGCGTTCTCTTACGATCCAGATAAATTTGGAGCCACTACGGGACAGAGTGTATTTAACACGCTGTTTGGTCGCATGAGTGATGATACTGCATACACATTTGCCGAGCGGAAGTATGGTATGAGCGAAGGTCAGTTAAGTTCGCAGTATGATACATTCAACACCACTGTGGAGAAGATTAACGGATTGATTGACGACCGCGCCGATGCGAAAGATGTCGATGCTGCAATTGACGAATTGAAGGCGGAATACGAGAGACTTGCCCGTGAGTTCGGCAAATCGTCTGAAAACTTCGAGGCTGCTCTTGAACAAGTCAAGATTCTCTATCGTGAGTATCGTGAACAGTCTGTTAGTTCTTCGGTAGGAGGTGGATTATCAGGTGCTTTTGGAGCAGCAATTGCTGGCGCTGGTATTGGTACAGCTATTGCTCCTGGTATTGGTACTGCTGTCGGAGCACTTATCGGTGTGATTGCTGGAGGAGCTGGTGGCTCGATTTATAGTACAGAAAAAGATTCTGATTATGAAAAACAAATTCGCGCCTCTGCAAGAGATGCATTCAATTCTGCAATTGCATCGTTCATGAATCAATGACTTTTTGAATATAATAGTAATAGAGACACCTTGTCTTGGCAGGGTGTCTCGTGCATTATTGGCAAGATTCGATGTAGCCAGTAAAAGGAGGATAAATTATGCCTGTAAAAGCAATACCCCAAATGACCGCGTATGAAAAAATGTACAACGAGGCGGCAAGTCACACGGGTCTGTTTGACCAGAAGCAGTGGACTTATGCTGCTCGTAAAGGTCAAGCTGATATGTATCTTTCTGCACTCCGCAAAAGTGACAGTTGGAACATGGACGAGTTCAACAAAATGTACAATAATGAATTCTCGTCGCCTGAACGTAAACTGAATGCGTTGTACAATGAAGCGTATGCCGACCGTACAACTAAAAAACCGCGCGAGTATACTACCATGGATGGCACAAAGCATAAAGCCGAAATGACAGACTATGAGTATACTAAAATGTTGCTCCTCGAAAGAAACGACTACGAAATGAACAAGTACAATGAGGAACTTGCGGCTAAAATTAAAAGCGAGAATACAAGTTTTTTCGAAAAACTCGGTAAGACCGTTGCGTCTCCGTTTATTCAGCTTGGCGCTGGTTCTGCCGATATATTAAATACTATTGCTACCGCTGGAAGAGCGGCTATTGATACAGTAGCTACTGCAGCGGGCGGCGGTGCTGTTGGTTATCAAGATTATCCCGTTGGCATTAGAGGCGGAGATGTAGCTAAAGCGCAATTATCATTCTTAAATATGCTCCGTGGAAAAAGTTCGGTCGGAGATTATGTAGAATCTACGTTTAATGTGGCGGGTAATGCTGCAAAAAGCGCTGGTGACCATTTTATGGCGGATTTTCACGACGTGGATACGCCGGATAC
>ERZ808259.637-NODE-637-length-13190-cov-6.821774_pt1 | contig 13190 bp, 9 predicted proteins | sample MGYA00521279_ERZ808259 | MGnify/ENA primary metagenome ERZ808259 (study PRJEB31516, sample SAMN03275586) | gut metagenome | biome: mammalia-associated habitat; material: feces | host: Papio cynocephalus | place: Kenya | collected 2012-07-27 ... | reverse complement strand
ATTTGAGGCTCGTTTCGTACAGTATGCCTTTGGGTGTTTCCGCCGCGGGGTCTTCCGTTTGGGGAACGGGTTTCGGTTCGGCGTTTTCGTTTAAGTTTTTATCTTGTTCCATAATATTTTCCTCTGAACACAGTTTAACATAACGACGTGAAATGTCAATACCGCTTAAAGAATCTTTGCGCTTAAAAGGCGTTTTTGCGAAATATTTTTGACGATAAAGAAAAAGAAAGATTGTGAGAATTAAAATTTTATAAAAATAAGCGTTTAGATGTGTGAAAAAATAGAGAAATAAAAAATAATGAAACTGTAAAATTAGGAATCAACTAAAAACGCGCCAAGCGGATGAATAACGCGAAAGCACCCCTCGATTGACAACCCTAATTTACTGAACGTAAATGAGTTGGCAAGCAAGGGGTGCTGACAAAGTTAGTCGCCGTTTGGCGCGTTTTTAGTTGATTCCTTGCGCTATCATAGCGTCGGCTACCTTCTTAAATCCCGCAAGGTTTGCGCCCTTGACGAGGTTGTAATCGAGACCGTATGTGTCGAGTGCGTCGCAGATTTGAGTGTGGATACCTTTCATAATTTGTTTGAGTTTTGCGTCCACTTCTTCTTTCGTCCAAGCAAGACGTTCGCTGTTTTGCGACATTTCGAGTCCGCTCGTCGCAACGCCGCCTGCGTTGACCGCTTTGGACGGGGTGACGAGAACGCCGTGTTCTTGCAAGTATGCGATTGCCTCGTTCGTGGTGGGCATATTGGAAACTTCGTTGAGGACGGGTACGCCGAGTTTTACCATTGCGATTGCGTCGTCCAAAAGAACTTCGTTTTGTCTTGCGCAGGGCATATAGACGTCTGCTTTGACGTTGCCCCAAGGCTTCTTGCCCGCGACGAATTCGCAGCCGTATTTGTCGGAATAGTCTTGAACTCTGTTGCGGTTGGAAGCGCGCATTTCGAGCAAATAGTCGATCTTTTCGCCCGTTACGCCGTCGGGATCGTAAACGTATCCGTCGGGACCGGAAAGGGTGACGACCTTGCCGCCGAGTTCGTCGATTTTCTTTGCCGCGCCCCACGCGACGTTGCCGAAACCGCTGAGGCAGAAGGTTTTGCCCGCGAGGTGTTCGCCTTGATGTTTGAACACTTCTTCGAGGAAGTAGGTTGCGCCGAAACCGGTTGCTTCGGGACGGATGAGAGAGCCGCCGTAACTGAGGCCTTTGCCGGTGAGAACGCCGTTTTCGTAAGCGCCGACGATTTTCTTATGTTGACCGAACAGATAGCCGATTTCGCGACCGCCGACGCCCATATCGCCTGCGGGAACGTCCATATTCGGACCGATATGACGATAAAGTTCGTTCATAAAGGATTGGCAGAAACGCATAATTTCGGAATCGCTCTTGCCGGTGGGATCGAAGTCCGCGCCGCCCTTTGCGCCGCCCATAGGAAGGGAAGTGAGAGAGTTTTTGAAAGTTTGCTCGAAACCGAGGAACTTCATAGCGTCGAGGTTGACGTCCTTTTGGAATCTCAAACCGCCTTTGTACGGTCCGATTGCGTTGTTGAATTGAACGCGGAAACCGCGGTTGACGTGATAATTGCCGTTGTCGTCCATCCAAGGAACGCGGAACATAATTTGTCTGTCGGGTTCTACGAGGCGTTCGAGAATGACGTTTTTGCGCATCAACTGTTCGTTTTGTTCGATAGCGGGGGTCAAAGACGTGAGGACTTCCTTGACGGTTTGCATAAATTGGGGCTGATTGGGATTTTTCAATTCAGTCTGCTCTATGACTTCGCTGATGTATGACATATTTTCCTCCTAACATCGACGGTTTGCCGATTTTATGATTAAATAATATACTCTCGAAAAAGCAAAATCAACCCCGAAATAAAAATCCGCGCAAGCGAGTTCAAAGATTAATTTGTCGAAACGATAAATATACCCACAAAACGGCGAAAATGTCGGGTATTTTGCGGCGGCTTGCGAATAATTAATATAAGAAAAACGCGTTCTGCGAGAACGAAATGAAAATCGGGAGCATAGGTCGTATCCGTTGCGATAGAATCGCATATAATACAAATATGCTCTTTGAAAGCGATGCGAAAAGCCTGCGAAAGGCAAACGAAAATCTGAGAAAAACTTGCGAAAAACCTGCAAAAAGCACTCTAAAAGAAACGAAAAAAAGTGCGAAGATCTGCAAAAAAGCCGCAAAAAGCGGGCATATTGTGAACGAGCGTACAAAGGTCACGCAAGATATAGGGCGGACAAATTTTCTTGAAAATCGTATTGAAATATGTTTCGGGATATGCTATGATAGTGAAGTAAATCATATTCGGGTGCGCTCGCGCATACATACGAGGGCAATCCCAAATCAATGAGGAGAAAGTTATGAGCCAAACTCAACAGTACAAAAAGGTCAAGTTGTACCGCACGCTCAAAGTCGTGTTCTATATGCTTGGTCTTCCATTGTTCCTGATTGCAGTGTGCTTCACCGCAGTCAGATTCATCGGTCACGACCCGTTTATGGGTGAAACCACTTTCACGACGACGTTGGGCTTTTTCATGCAAGCAGAGTCGTATATCACCGCACCTGCGCTTTACGGCGTATGGGTCGGTTTTGCGGTCTGGGCGTTTGTTTCGATCGTGCATATCGTTTTGAGCAAGACGGTTAAGAATTCGCGCGTGCGGATGTTTTCGGTCATTGCGGTTTGTATGGCGGCAATGCTTATCACGGGCGTCGTTATCGACGCGGTGCTCGAAGCGAAAGTCACCGACCTTCAAACGCAGTATGAAGGGACGGGCGTTGTGGTCAACGATTATAAGACCCAACTTTCCTACTATCGCACGTTGTCGTCGAATGCGGTGAAGAAGAACGACACGCTCAACCTCATAAAGCAGACGGATTTGATGAAAATCGTCTACAATGTCGAAATGGAAGGCATAAACAAGAGCGGCGTTTCGGGCAACATTTCCAACAAACCCGTGACGTACTATTCCATCATCGACGATGAGGGCAATCAAGGCGTTGACATCAGTTTCGTCAAAGGCGGCGACAACCTTTACAGACTCGACGTTGACGAAAACAACAACATCAAGGGCGATGGCGACCTCGAAAAGATTCTCAACGGCACTTATCGCGTGAGTCCCGACAGCGAAAATTCATACGATTACAGACAAAGCCCCGAATATACGCAAATCGTCAGACTCAAACCGAACGCAAACGGACAACTCGTCATCAACGGCAAGACCTATTCGCACTACTGGTATCAAAAGAAAACCACCAAAGCAGGCGAGGAAATTTACGTTTGGTACTGCAAGGATTTGATGCCCCTCGGCACCGAATACGAAAACGATTCTTCTCAAACCAACACTATGGACGGCGTATACGGCAAGGGCATTTACAATTCCAACGGTATGCTTTCGGACGGTTGGGTTTTCAGCCTCGACAACGTGCTTAATATTCTAGAAGATTATTATTCGGCGCAAAAGGAAATCACCGCAAACAAATACGATTCCAAATTCGAGTCTATGTACACCAAGGCGGTCAAAGCAAGAGACAGATATTACAAAGGCTTGCTCGAAGATCCAACCACGGGCGAAAAATGCCCCGAATGGTTGCAAACGCTTTACGGTCAAGAGATCGAGTTTGCGGAGAACTTCTCTCTCACTCACAACGGACTTGACTATTTGATTGCAAAAGTGGGCGCATTGCTCGGCAACAACCATCTTTTCGACTTTTTGCTCAAATCGAACGACGGTAGCACGGGTCTTGACGACGTTCTCGGCAAATTCAACATCGGCGCAATCCTTTCGCCTATCCTCGAAGATTTGCAAGAGGGTATGAGTTTCAAAAAAGACTTCCATATGGACGACGCGACTATGGCGACGGTTATGGAATGGCTTAAACCGCTTTTGGGCGTTGACAGCACCGTCGTCGTGAACGATTTGTTCTTGGTCGTCGCGTATGCAGGCGCACCCGACGTATTCAATCCGGGTGAAACGAGAGATTATCTCTACGTCGCGCTCGTCAAAGACGACGGCACGAAAGATAAGGACGGCAACTACGTTATGGGTCTTAACTCGGACAAAGTCGAGGACGGCGGCGACGTACTCGTCGACATCAACTTCAGCGACGCGTTCGTACAAGTGGGCGAGGACGGCAATATCGAATACGACTTCGACCTCGATCACCTCAGCACTTTCCTCAACACCGCTCTCAACGGATTGATGAGCAAACTCAACGTAAATCTTTCCGAAATTATCGGCGGCGGCGTTGTCGACACGCTTAACGGACTTCTCAACCTCATCAAGACCTTCAACACCGACGACGGCGTTCGTTACGGTCTAGAAATCGGCGGTATTCAAATTCCGCTTCTCGACGAGGATTACAACTTTGCAATCGACGTTTCCTCTATATTGACGGAAATCCTCGAAGGCTTGTATTACTATCAATCGCCCGCAATCAAACCCGTGTGGGAATTCTACACTTGGGTTGCAAATGAAAAAGATATGGCAATGGCTCTTGCGTATCAAAAATACGAGAGAGCAAACTACGAAGCGACCGCATACGGCTCGATGATCGGTTCGACGCTTATCGGCGACACGCTCGGCACGGGCACATATCCGTCCTCGCTCGGACTTACCGATTTGACGGCGGTTAGACAACTCAAAGCGGATTTGAGTTACAAACCCACGTTCTATCCGCTCTACGGCGTACGCGATATGTTGTTCTTCTTCTGCGGATTCGTCGTATTGTTCTACTTCCTTAGTTTCGTTGCGCAAGAGAAGGAATTCGAATACGCAAACGGCACTGCGGTTGTCAAAGACAAGAAGAAAGGCGAAAAAACCAAAAAAGCAAAAAAGGAGAAAAAGCAGCAATCCGAAGCACAAGACAAAGTGCAAAACGAGGATATGAGTGCGCAAGACGGGGGCGTTCAAGACCAAAAGCCCGAACAAGACCAAAAGCCCGAACAAGACCAAATGCCCGAACAAGAGGTAGAGGGGCAAATCCCTGCGGACGAAAACTTCGGCAAGAAGAAAGACAAAAAAGCCAAGATATTCAAAAAAGTCAAAGCCAAAACACAACAACTCGACGAACAAAACGACGCGCAAGGCGAACAAGACGAGGTCGTTCAAGACCAAACGCCCGAACAAGGGACAGAGGGGGATATAAAAATCCCCTCGGACGAAAATTCTGACAAGGAGGCGTTGTAATTATGAGCGATCAAGTTATGAATCAAGAAGAAATGAATCAAGACGTTCAAAACGAACAACTCGCCGAGCAACTCGCATTGGACGCGGATATGCTCAATCGCGATCAAAACGGCAACGTAATTCCCGCTTTCCCCGTGAGCAAACGCACAAAGAAAGACCAAAGCAAGACATCCGTCCTCTACACGGTCGCGGCAATATTGCTTCATGTTCTTGCATATTTGCCCATAGTCATCGTGCCGATAGTGCTTGCCGTCAAGTGCTACAACCTTATGCCGTACTACACGTTCTGGCCGTTCGTCGGCGTGATTTTGGCAGGCGTACTCGGACTCGTGTTTATGACGGTCGCACTTGTCGTCAACAGAAAGACGTCCAAGAGCAGCATTCGCACAAAAACCGTCAAAGTGCTTATCGCATTCGTATGTTTGTCAACGGGGTTCAGCCTTGTTCTGACATATGTGGTGCCCGATATCATCGCAAAAGCGACGCAAAGCACGCTCTACATCGAGGATGTGTACTACAACGGCGAAAAACAAGCCGAACATAATGCCGCACTCGAACGCGATTTCATTATGTACAACCTTCTCAACGGCAACCTCAACAACTACGACGCCGACGGCAAGATTGCCGAAAACGGCGACTTCTCGTACAAGACCCTCGTTGCGCACAACGAAAACAACGGCGTCATCACCAACTATAAAAACGCATTCATTCAACAAAGAATGAAGTACTACGACAGTCAGTACGGCAAGAATAACAAAGACAAAGGAATCTACGGCGAAAAGAACGTCGGTTTAATTCAAGCGGAAGTGGACGCTCTCAAATCCAACGAGAGAAAGTATGAACTCTATCAGTTCATCTACAATCAATACGTCCTCAACGACTACGATTTCTGCTTCAACAACAATGTCGCAAGACGTGCAATCGCGCTTTCGATTCTTGAATATATCTACACGTATTACGATTATGAGGGTATGTTGAAAGAAGGCTTCAAGAATGTGAGATTGAAAACGTTGTTTCAACAAAATTACGACAGTTTCAATCAAGACGGCTATCTCACGTTTGACGATCCGCTTCTTTTGTACGCACAGATGAGCGGCCGTATGACGGTGCCCGTCGTGCTTCGCCTTATTCTCAATCAAGGTTGGACTTATACGCAAAGTTCTTATAACGGAGCGGGCGGTCTCACCTACACGGAAGACGGCAACTGCCTCTATCAACTCTACGATCCGCAACTCGTCGAGGAATTTAAGGCAAACGGCGGCAAGTTCGAGTACACGGGTACAATCGTCGATCAAAACGGCAACGAAAAACAGGTCAAGTACGGCTTCAACAAAGACGGTTGGCAAATGTACGAAAACGGCGTGACCAAACGTCCGCTTTCGTGGCTCGTTCTCGATATGCTCGGCGATCCGATGGCATTGACAACGCTCGACGTTGCAAATATGCTCGGCAGCCAAATCTACGGTCTTGTGCAAAACGTTCTCGATCAATTCCCGACGCTCATCGACTCTGTCGGCGGACTTATGCAAGAAGACCTCGTCGAAGTCGTCAAGGCGGCTGCGGGCGGCGCGCAACTCAGCGTCGGCTTGTGCATCGACGACGACGGCTTGATTGCAATCAACCTCTTCCCGATGAACGCGCCTTACGGCATGCTCGGCTATATGCAGGCAACGTGGGTTGACAGCGACAACTTGCTTATGGCGGTCATCAATGTTGCGGGTCTGTGCAAATGGCTGACGATTTTCGGCGCAATCGGCTCGGTTCTTATCGTTGCCGCAGGCGTATGCCGCGATATGGGCGAAAAGACTCGCAAACGCACCGAGGATTCCCGCAATCGCATTTTGCGAGCGCAGGCGGCGGAAGAAAACGGCATAGGCGTAGGCAAGCCCGATGAAGGGGAAGACGTTGCGCCCGACGTTCCCGACGCGATAAGCGCTTAACGACTTTTCAAAAACAAAAAACACGACGGCACTCGAACGAGTGCCGTTTGTTTTTGGTTTTACGTTATATTTTGATATTTCGCCGCGAATATTCCGTCAACGACTCTTTTTTTGTTTTCGCTTTTATGGTTTTTTCGTTTTTGCATCGCAACGTTCGTTTTTTGTTTTTCGTTCGACAAAATTCGCATTTTGTTCCTAATAAAATTTCAAAAAAATCAAGCGACGGCTTTCGGCATTGCTATTGCGTATTGACTTTATTTTTGTTATAATATATAATATTTATTACAAATGTAACCATACTATGCGTGTATGCGCGAGAGGTTGCGTTTGCAAACGATGGCAAATTATTAGGAGGCAATTATGAAAAAACTCAGCATCAGATCACTTCTCATCGTGATTCTTGCGTTGGTTTTGGTGTTTGCGCTTGTGGCTTGCAACGACAAGGGTAATGATAATCCTACGCCGACCCCGGAGCCGGACAACCAAGATAAAAACGACACCACGAATGTGAAGGCATTCTTCAACACGCTTTGGGAGCAATCCACCGAAATCGGCGGTCAAGAAATCGCCGAAACCGACGACCTCAAAGTGAGCCTTGGTCTTACCGTCAAACTCGACTTTGTCGGCAGTACTGACGGACAAGTCAAAGACAGCGTAGACGTAGGCGTCTTGCTCGACCTCGTTCTCGACAGATCAAGCGAAAAGGACAAGAGCACCAACACCGCAATCAAAGCAAAGATCTACGATCCGAGCGCGGAGGAAAACTGGTTCACCGCATACTACTTCTTCAACGACGTAGACAACATCTACATCGACTATGCGGGTCAAAACGTTAAGATTCCGTTCAGTTATCTCAACGACACCTACAACAAGAGTTTCTACAACTTCATCTTCAACGATAAGCCCGTTGCAGGCAAATCGATTGCGGAAATCATCACGGCTCTCACCGCAAAAATGGGTGATGGTTGGAACCTCAACACTCTTGTCGGCGACGTTATGAGCGTTTTCAATGTCAGTGACGATCTCATCGGTACAATAGGCAGCACACTTCAAAGCATCGGTATCGAAGGTGCGATAGATGAGCAAGGAAAACTCAACATCAAGAACATCTTGACGAACGAAACCGTAGCGGCTTTCTTTGACAACAGTGTAACAGGCTCGAAAACCGTCGGCGATGTCACCACTTACACGACGCAACTCGATTCCGGAACAATCAGTATGATCGGTACTGCGTTCGGCAGCAGCCTTCCCGCAGGTCTCGCCGATTTGCTCGACGAGTTGGAACTCTTCCTTGAATTCACAACCAAGAACAACAAAATCGACACGTTCACAATCAAAGCGGGCATTCACGCACTCGAAGGCGAAAACGCAGATTCCGTTGACGTATATCCCGTCGTAGCAATCACCGTCACCGATCTTAAATTTGCAAAAGCAACGGAAGGCGCAATCGAAAACTCGATGGAAAAGGCAAGAGATCAATACACCGACCAAGTCGTTCTCGACGCAGCAGTCGCAATCGACCTCAAAGGCGTAACTCTCGACGCAACCGCATTCGACAAAGAAGGTTACGACAGATTCTCCAAAGTCAACACAGCAATGAAAGGCGCCCTCAAAAAAATCAAACTTGACGGCACTCTCGCTCTCACGCTGAACGGCAAACTCGACCTCAAGAACACCGAAAACAACGGCACGGTCGCAGCGGCGGCTTTGACCTACAAGGCAGCAGACGCAAAAGAAGCGGTCGACATCGTCAAAGCGTCCTTCAAGGACGGCACCCTCGCACTCACCGTCAATCAAGAGGCAACAGTCGGCGACGTTAAGATCGTTGACGCACTCGTCAGATTGTTCGGCGACTATGCTTACACTTGGATCAAAGATACGTTCTTCAAGACCGATTCGACCGAACTCGATAAATTTGCGGCAAAATTCTTCTCTTGCAACATCACCGAAGAACTTGCAAAAGATCCTCAAGAAAGAGTCATCACAATCAACCCCGACTTCAAGGGTGCAGCATGGAAGAACTTTGACATCGTCGGCGGATTCCAAGGCCTTGTCAAGAAAGCAATCGACGCAATCTTCCCGCCCAAGACCGATGACAACGCAAGCGCACAATACGCAAAAGATCCGATCGTCACCAAAGTGGCAGAAACTTTTGTCAAAGTGCTTCCGCTTCTTTCCACAAAGGGCGACAAACTCACGGTTAAGACCAACGACAACGAATTGTTGGAAGACAATTACGTCACCGTCGGCGCAGCAATCAACTACATCGGTCAAACTTGGTGGGTAAAGGGCGCAAAACCGTTCACCGATTCCATCATCGCGGCTGACAAAGACAACTGGCTCGGATATATCACCGAGGCTCTCACCGTCAAAGGCACGACTTACGGCGATGAAACCGACAGCGCAAAGAAAGCAAAAGCATTCCTCAACGAAATGTTCGCTTCCACGGCTGAACTCGTTCTCAACATTAGCGGAAACGGCGGCATCGAAGCAACTCTCAACGTCGCTGTTAACGCAGAAGCAGGCGTTGGCGTATCCGTCAAACTCGGCGCAAAGGCTTACAATGAAGCAAACTACACCGATCTCGCAGCCAGTGTCACGGCAGAAACTGCCGGTTGGTACGTTTTCACCGTCACCAAAGCATAATTGCTGATTAAAAGCATAAAAGAGAAGGCGCGTTTGCGCCTTTTCTTTTTGCGTTTTTTCAATGTTCCTTTCAAGGTTGATAAATAAAAAAAGCGTGTTATAATAGAACTATGACAGGCTTTGAAGAAAAACACAGCGTAATAAACAAAGAGGATATGCAAAGCGCAACGGATTTCGTCGAGGAATTTTCGCGCGAACTTTCAAAATATCCGCACCGTATCACGGCAAGCAAGGACGAAACCGCTTGCGCAAGGGCAATCCGCAACAGACTTCACGACGAAACCGACGCGAAAACTCGTCTGGAAGCGTTCAGCACGCCGCCGTTGCTCGGCAGGGGTTCGTTTTTGCTTTTGGGCATATGGTACGCGCTCTGCTACGTCGTGTATTTCGTGTCGTTTGCAGGCGGACGAGTCGCGGGCGCGCTTGTGACGTTATTGTCCCTTGTTATGTTCCTCTCGGGCGGAAGCGTGCTTATGCTTATGTATTTAGGTGATCGTAAATTCGGCAAAATTCTGCCTAAAAAAGTGTCGTACAACGTCGTCAGCGAAAGTTGCAAGGACGAAAAGAGCGTCAAAAACACTCTCGTCATCTGCGACAATCACGACGCAACCCTCGGAAGCCCCATAAAAGATTTCAATCTCGTAAGAAAACTCTTTATGATAATCGCGCCTTTGTCCGTGTTCATTTTCGTGCTGTTCTGCATTTTGAAGATGGCAATCGGCACGCAAGGCGACAACGTCGCGGCAAAGATAAGCGCGTTCACCATTCTGCCGTTCGTGTCGGGCAGTTTCGGCATAGCGGCGTTCGTGTTGCACTTCTCGCCTATGGAACGCTTCGCGCGCGAAAATAACGGCGTGGCGACGGCTGTTGCGATGGCAACGTACGCCTATTTTGCCGAGCAACCCGAACTTCTTGCCGACAACACCAAGATAGTGTACGTTTCCTTCGGCGCGGAAAACTCGGGCCACGGCGGCTCAAACGCGTTTTTGGAGTCTCACCCCGAATTTGCTTCGGCAAAAGTTTTGGCAATAGGCGACGTTTTGAGCGACAACTTCCAAGTGGTAGAGTGCGACGCTTTGCGCAACATCGACTTTTCAATCGACGTCGTGTCCGCAGTGCACGCAAGCGCGATAGAGCAGGGCATAACCGTTTCCACAATGCCCCACGACACCCTTTTGCACAAATTCAATTCACTTCACGGTTTCATTTCGGACGCGTTTGCCAAAAACGGCAATCCGACCGCAACGATTTTGGCAAAAGATTATTCAAAATGCGACAAATCACTTTCCAAATCCGATTTGGAAAATCTGTTTTCGCTTTGCGTCGGGGCGGCTATGAAGATTATGGCAAAAGAGGACGTCACGCCCAAAACCGTTGATAGCGTAATTGCAACCGCGCCGTCTTCCGAAATGAAAATCGTGGACGTCGAAAGCAAGTGAAACGAAAAGGGCTAAACGCTAAAACGCAAAGGTAAATATAAAAATTTCCGAAAAACGCTTAAATCGAATAAAAAACCGCAAAATTCTACGATTGCAAACGAATCAGAATCGTAAATAACGCAAAAACGCCGCCTCGGCGATATATAGAATAAACCGCATTTTCAATGCAAACGGACAGAAAAATGAAAAAAAACGACGATAAAAACATTGAAAAAAGCCCCGTTTTTGACGATAATTCGTGTGAAAACGCACAAGATTTTTCTTCGACTTGCGAGGACTTTGCAACCGAGCAAACCGCCGATACGGAACTTTCGCAAGCGACAATCGCAGACGAGCAAGAAGTTTTTGACGAGCAAGAAAATCGTTGCGATCAAGACGTTTTTGGCGAGAAGAAAGAAGGAATCTTGTCCGAGTATTCCGCTCGAGAAAGCAAAGGTAAAAAGGCACTCGAAGTTGTCAAAAAGTACTGCAAACGCTACTTTATCGACGCGTTTTCGGGTATGGCGCAAGGCTTGTTCTGCACGCTCATCGCAGGCACTATTCTCGCTCAAATTGCATCTTGGTGCGGCGACAATTCGTTTGCGCACGTCCTCGGTTACATAGCAAGCATTGCAAAAATGCTTATGGGCGCAGGAATCGGCATAGGAATCGCACATAAGTTGGGCGCAAAACCGCTCGTGATTTTCACAGCCGCCGTAACCGGTTTGGTCGGTGCGTTTTCGGGCAATCTCGTGAATGCGCTTTGTCAAAATGCCTCGTTTACAATCGCTTTCGGTGCGGTCGGCAATCCTATCGGCGCATATGTCGTATCTCTTCTCACTGTTGAAATTGCCTCGCTTTACGCAGGCAAAACAAAACTCGATATAATCCTTATTCCGCTCGGAATGATGCTTATGTGCCTTGCGGGCATATTCGTTGCGTGGCCGTTTATCAAACTTATCGACTTGCTCGCAAAACTCATCGTTTTGGCAATCGAGGCGGGCGCGGCAGTCAAAATCATCGTCGGCGTGTTCGTCGCGGTGGTTATGGGCATTTTGCTCACTATGCCGACGTCATCGGCTGCAATATGGGTTGCAATCGCGACAAGCGCGACGGCACTCGAAAATCCCGACGTATTCGCAATTGCGGGCGGCGCGGCGGTTGCAGGTTGCTCGGCGCATATGATAGGCTTTGCCGTTGCGAGTTTCAGAGAAAACGGCGTGGGCGGACTCATCTCGCAAGGTGTAGGCACGAGTATGTTGCAAATCCCCAACATTATGAGAAAACCTGCGATTATGGTTCCCGAAATAGTCGCGAGTGCGGTGTGCGGACTCGTCGCCGTGCTTATGGGGCTTCGCTGCAACGCCTCGGGCGGCGGAATGGGTACGAGCGGACTCGTCGGTGTATTCGGCACGATTGACGCGTCTATGGGTATAATCCCAGACTGGCAACTCGGCGTAGGCATTGTGCTTTGTATGTTCGTGCTTCCCGCGACAATCTCGTTCGGCGTAAGCGAACTTATGCGCAAGACCGGCGCAATAAAGTACGGTGACCAAAAATTAGACTAAAAACTAAAATAATTTAGGGTGTGGGGTGAAACCCCGCCCAAAATTATTATTAATAAATATAAATTTTCTTTTACTATTAAGAAATGATATCGCCTACGGCGATGATATCACGTTGTGATGATATCGTGCATATTGCACGATGATATCCAAACTCTGTTTGGGTTATGGAATATTTGAAGTTAATTTATCCGATTGTCATTGCGTCAATGTCGAGTGAGGAAACTTGCTTGCAAGGGTTTCCGAACGACGATATTTTTGGAGTGATTGCATTTGCACTAGTGCAAATTAAAGCCGCAGGCTAGCGCTAATGTGCACAATCACTGTGGAGGAGCAACATCGTTGCGACGTGGCAATCGAGGCGAAGCCGCATTTCGCTACGCTTGATTCCTACGGTCACTTCGTTCCCTCTGAATGACAT
>ERZ808259.636-NODE-636-length-13204-cov-19.892920_pt1 | contig 13204 bp, 13 predicted proteins | sample MGYA00521279_ERZ808259 | MGnify/ENA primary metagenome ERZ808259 (study PRJEB31516, sample SAMN03275586) | gut metagenome | biome: mammalia-associated habitat; material: feces | host: Papio cynocephalus | place: Kenya | collected 2012-07-27 ... | reverse complement strand
CCTAAAGTGAAGTGGAACGGTTAATTAAAATTTTGACTCGATTCATATACATATGACTGTATATTCATTCACATTGCATACGAAACTGTAACCATATTGTAATCATATCATGTTTCCATATTTTACCATTATGGTACAATATGGTATTGTAACCGCACATATTTTGCACCCGCAAAATTACGATACTACGTCAAAATGTGGATTCTGTCCACTATTCGCGTACAAAAACACGGCAAGAATGGCTATAGACAACTAGGTGTTATAGTAGTATAATGGTTACAATCCCAAGAGGGATAGTACCTTGAAAACCGCATAGTGACCCACGCGCGCGGGCGCGCACTGCGCCCAGTTGTAGAAAATACAACAAAACGTTGTGGGATTACTATGCCCTCTAACAAACAGTCCAGATGTCTGGACTGTACAAACACAAAGGAGAAACAATTATGAAAACCGAAACCACTAACAAACCCGCAAAGTTCGACGCAAAAAACATTTTAGCGAAACCCGAAGTTAAGAGTTTTAACGACGCGGTCGCAAAATGCGAAAACGCGGGTCGAATGGCTCAAATTTCCGTTGCAAATCTCGTTTACGCCGCCGACAACGACGGTACAACCAAGGCTATGGGACTTGAATCCGCGGCGGACTTCTTAATTCAAGTCCGCGGGTATAGCCGTTCGGCGGCGTACAATCTTCAGCGCGTGGGGCGTTACTTGCAGGGCACGACCGAAAAAGATTTAGGCGGAAATGTGTACAGTGTTTCCGCGTTACTTGAAATGCTTACCGCGTTCGACAACGACGCGGCGAAGGTTCACGAATTTGCGACGGGCGGTAAGGCCGACGCCTTTACGTCGGTTCGCAAGTTGCGGACGGTTCTCAAGAAAGAAACCGCGCCGGCCATTGCGGCCGACGCGGAAAGCAAAGAAGTTGAAAGCGACGGCAAGGCCGCCGAAAACGGCAAGTCCGTTCATGACCCCAAAAACGACCCGAAGCCCTATAACGTTGATATGGCTATTCGTGTACCTGACGGCAAGGGCGGGGAGATTACCTACAAGTCTAAAAACGGTCAATACGCGTTGTCCGCGATTGTGGGGCCGCTTGAATCTCTCGCACATATGTGTAACCACCCCGACGGCAAGATTGTGGTCACCATTACCCCTGTAAAGTAAAGTTACTTTACACCCCGCCCGCAAGGGCGGGCCTATTTTGACCTTAACATATGAACAGATGCTCACATGACCAGTCCAGTCGTCTGGACTTATGAACATCCGTTCATATGTTTTCATCGCACTTCATATGAGCATACGTTCATATGTAGATATGTTCAAACGTTCAATTTCCAAGTATTTCCAGTTTTAGCATAAACTGGGTTTACAACTAAGAGTTGTTGTCCACAACCGCTGGTTGTCACTATCTTGTTGTAATCTCTGGCTGGATACTACCGCGCATTTTGAGAATGCAGTGAGTGACGCGGCAAGTCCAGACGTCTGGACTGGTTCCAGAAAATGACCGCCTGACCAAAACACCGCGCTGAGGTAAAATTTCGATGAAAGAAAAATTTCGCAAGTTCCAGTTCGAGGTTCTCCCGTATCTGGCAGGCCCGATATTCCTAATCGGGTTCGTTATTGCAGGGGTGATTGCCCCGTGATTCCCAACGTTGTACAGTGCAAAGGATGTATTTGTTTGCGCTGTAAGTATCGCGTCAACGATTACTGCTGTGGTTTTATTAACCACAATTTGGACTGCCCCGAGGATAAGCTCGGGCAATCCTGTCCCGATTTCACACCGATTCAAGTCCAGACGTCTGGACTTGATAAATAAATCGGCCTGAAGGCCAAACAGAAAGGAAATAAATTATGTTTAACTTCCGTGAATCCGCAATGAACTCCACCCTGTTGTCCTCTCTCCAGAACAACCGCGAGAAGATTTCCACCGAGGGCCTTATCGAGCGGTTCCCCGGCGGTATCACCGTCAACGCCTTCGACTTCGCCACCGTGCAGGACAAGACCTTCGCCGTGGTCACGTTCGCTGAGGACGACGGCATGTATTACAACGGAGGCACCGTCCTTACCAAGATGTGTCTTGCGTGGGCGGCTGGCTTCGACGGTGACCCCGAGACTGCATCTGTCCAGCTGGCCAAGGCTGGCGGCGTCAAGCTCAAGTTCGCTGAAAGCAAGACCAAAAACGGCAACAACGTGACGACCATCACCGTCGTCTAATCTCGAAAGCGAGGTGACTAGGGAGTCCAGACGTCTGGACTCCCTTTTCTTATATGACTATTCAGAAACGAATTGGTATCGTTTGTGGTATGGCACGCCGAAGATTCGGCGTTCAGCAGTGGAAAGTGGCGGAAAGACTCGGTACGGTTCAACAAACTATCTCAAACTTTGAGTGTGGTAAGACCGACTCGTATCCGATTTTCCTGTACTATCTGGCCTACTTTCTTACGGCAGACGATTTAAAAATGATACAAGAGGGTGTTCGCAATGGCAAAATTTCAACTAAGTCAAAAGTCCGAGGACATTTTGTCACTGGGGGTTCGTCGTCTGGGTCAGTTCCCACTGGCAGAACAGAAAAAGATGCTCCGCCAGCTCTTTCAGACTGCTAATCGTCGTCTGACGTCGCTGGAAAAACGTGAGTTGACGCCGACAGCTTTGCGGCACGTCCAGACGTCTGGACTGAAGCGATTCAGTACAGCAGTCACGGAGAAGGAACTTCATCGTGAGTACGCAATCCTTCAAGACTTCTTTGCACAAAAATCCAGCACAGTCGCTGGCGCTAAAAGCATCGAAAAGGAGTTCTTCAAAATCAAGGCACTTCAAGCAATCAGAACCCCAACATCCCCCGCTGAGCTTACCGAGGAGCAACAGAAAAAATTGCAAGCAGAATACGGCGGTCAGCTCACCGAGGAAGCTATGGAAGAGTTTGGTAAAGAAAACATTGCGCATTACTGGGATTTGTTTCACCAGATTCTTGAGAGGAACCCTAATTATAACAGTTCTCAAGGCAGTCCTAAGGTACGTGAGTTGTATGAGCAAGAATACGACCCAAACAAATCTGCGAAAGAAATTATGGAATCAGTAGAAGAGAGATTAGCCGCCGAGGAACGCGGCGAAATCCAGAGAGCGAGAGGTAGACGAGATGTTTTTTCTGCGGGACGAAATTCTTTCTAATGAGGAATTTCTGTCTACGTTAGAGAGAACAATGAATGAGTTTTCCATCGTAAGTGTTCGGAAGAAGTGTAAGTATTATAATATTCCAGCATCGTTTGATATTGAAACTTCTTCATTCACAGTCCAGACGTCTGGACTGAAATGCAGTTTGATGTATGAGTGGACGTTCGGCATCTATGGATTCATAACCGCGGGTAGAACGTGGGACGAGTACAAAGAGCTGATTGCAAATGTCGAGGGAATCCTAGGAATCGACAGTGGGTTGCGTCTGATAGTGTATGTACACAACTTGTCATATGAGTTCCAGTTCATGCGTAAAATCTTTGATTGGGATAAGGTGTTCTCGCTAGACGTCCGCAAGCCTGTATACGCAATTACAACGTCGGGCATCGAGTACAGATGTTCGTACAAGTTGTCTGGCTACAACTTGGCGACCATCGGTAAGAACCTGCAAAAGTACAAAGTACAGAAGATGGTTGGCGACTTGGATTATTCCAAGATTCGGCACAGCGGAACACCGCTGACAGAAAAGGAATGGGGATATTGTGCACACGACGTTCTCGTTGTCATGGCATACATTCAAGAGAAAATTGAGAGTGACGGCAGTATCGCAAAGATACCCCTAACCAAAACAGGGTACGTCAGACAATTTTGTCGTGAAAATTGCTTCTACCAATTTCGTTCGCATAACAAGTGGACGAGTAAGTACAAGAAGTATCATAATCTGATGAAAGCTCTGACGCTTACTCCCGATGAATACGTTCAGTTAAAGCGAGCGTTCCAAGGTGGGTTCACTCACGCGAACGCCTGCTATGCGCGAAAGACCCTAGAAAATGTTGGTTCGTTTGATTTCACGTCGTCATATCCATACGTCATGATTTCTGAGAAATTCCCTATGGGGCCGCCCGAGCATATTACAATCAAATCCGTCGAGGACTTCGAGTACAGCACTGACTTATACTGCTGTATGTTTGACGTCGAGTTCACTAACATTTCTTCCATCACGTCCGTTGACCATCCGATTTCTGTGTCTAAATGTTGGGATGTTGTACATCCAGTTGTAGATAATGGTCGTTTAGTATGCGCTGATAGTGTAACTACAACGATTACAGATTGCGACTGGGAGACGTATAAACATTTTTATACATGGGATGATGCAAAAATCTACAACTTTGTTCGGTTCCGTAAAGGTTATTTGCCGACTGATTTTGTCAAGTCAATCCTCAAACTGTACCAAGACAAAACAACATTGAAAGGTGTCGCGGGCAAGGAAGTCGAGTATCTAGGTTCAAAGGAAATGGTCAACGCCGCGTATGGTATGACCGTCACTGACATTTGCCGCGATGAAATCGAGTATGAGTCCAGACGTCTGGACTCCGAGTGGCAAAAGGAACATCCCGACTTGGAGACAGCAATCGACAAGTACAACAAATCGTCACAACGGTTCCTGTATTATCCTTGGGGCGTGTGGGTCACGGCCTATGCAAGACGTAATCTGTTTTCTGGTATTTATGCTTGTGGCGATGACTATGTATATTCCGATACGGACTCCATAAAGGTTCTACATCCTGAAAGCCACATGGATTACATCAATGCGTACAATGAAATTGTTGTTGACAAACTGAATGAAGCCATGAGATACCACGGTCTGCCTGAAACCTCGTACAAACCTAAAACCATAAAAGGCGTTGAGAAATGTCTTGGTGTTTGGGATAATGAAGGTGTTTATACTCGTTTTAAAACCCTTGGTGCTAAACGTTATATGACAGAAAAAAACGGAGAAATCTCGCTGACTGTTTCTGGCTTGAACAAGTTTGTCGCAATGCCCTACCTGATGAAGAAGTACGAAGATGATATATTTGATGCGTTCGATGATGAATTATATATTCCACCTAACTATACAGGTAAGAACACGCTGACGTATATTGACGACGAGCAGGATGGAGTTGTTACTGATTATCTCGGAGTATCTGCGGAGTTCCATACACTGTCGGGTATCCACATGGAAGCCGCTGAATACTCGTTGAGTTTGTCTAGCGAGTATCTCAAATATATTATGGGGGTAAAGCAATATGAGTACTGATGTAGCCCAGACGTCTGGACTGAAAACCAAAAAACCTAAGTATTACCGATTGAAAAACATTCTACAAAAGAACGCGACATACAATGTTATGTTTGGAGAACGTTCCAATGGTAAGACCTATGCGGTGCAGGAATACTGCATCAAACAGTATCTGAAAACGGGCGGTCAAACCGCTTGGATTCGTCGCTGGCAAGATGATTTCAAAGGTAAGCGTGCTCGCACAATGTGGGATGGTTGTGTAAATAACGGCGAGTTGGATAAGTGGACGAACGGACAGTTTGACCACATCAATTACAAAGGTGGTGCGTGGTATCTGGCTAAGTTCGACGAGACGCTTAACAAAGACGTTGAAGCTCTGACGCCGTTCGCATATTCATTTGCAATCAGCGCAATGGAGCACGATAAATCCACCAACTATGACGGCATTATAAATGCTGTTCTGGACGAGTTCCTGACGCGCACATTCTATCTTCCGAATGAGTTCGTTCTGTTTATGAACGTTCTGTCCACGATTATCCGTGACCGTGACAACGTAAAGATTTTTATGATGGGGAACACTGTAAACCAGTATTGCCCGTACTTTGCAGAAATGGGCCTGACCCATATCAAAGAGATGAAGAAGGGCGACATTGACGTTTACGAGTACGGTGAAAGTGGTTTGACGGTTGCGGTTGAGTACACGGATTCGCCCAACAAGGAAGGTAAGAAGTCCGATAAGTATTTTGCCTTCAATAACCCCAAGCTGTCAATGATTACAGGTGGTGCATGGGAAATTGCAATCTATCCGCATTGCCCATGCAAATACAAGCCACGTGACGTTTTGTACACATACTTTATAATCTTTGACCGCGAGATGTTGCAATGCGAAATCATCTTCACAAAGGACGAGCGTGGTAACGATGTGTTGTTCACGTTCATTCACCGCAAAACGAGTGACCTTAAAGACCCCGACCATGAGCTGATTTACAGCCCCGACTATTCGCCGTTGCCTAACCATCGTCGCAAAATTACCAAGCCTACCGATGACCGAGAACGAAAAATTTGTTCGTTCTTCAGCAAGGAGAAAGTATTCTATCAGGATAACACAGTAGGCGAGATTGTCCGCAACTATATCATGTGGTGTCAGAAAGGAGAGTGAGTCCAGATGACTGGACTGAATGAGTTTAAGGAATGGATAACTATGGAAAGAGAGTCCCTCAAGCGTACTTTGCCGTTCTGGGCCGCTGACTACAACTATGACATGGTTCGTTACGAAAAAAGCTAGACTTGACGAACTTGCCCGCGTCGAAGAAGAATTTGAAAGATACCTTAAAGGAGAGAACAAATAATAGCCCCAGTCCAGACGTATGGACTGGGGCTATTATTATTTAGTAGTATAGCTGATACCGAGATTCTTTAGCAACTCGGTGACTGTCTTGAAGTCGCCAGCAGACAGCGGCCCAGCGTCGATGTAGTATAGGTTCACCGTACTGTCACGTTTGACGGAGTGGTAGATACCGTTGGCTACGCTGGAGTATTTGTTGACGAAGTCGTCGTCCAGCCAGTTAAGCGGATTGTACCGCCTGCCCTTCCAGATGACCTCGAAGTGCAGGTGCTGACCAGTCGCGTTACCAGTCGAACCCATGTAGCCGATAATCTGGCCGCGGTAAACGTTCTGCTTCTGCTTAACCAGAATACGAGACATGTGCGCGTAGCGAGACTGAAGCAGTCCGCCATCATACTGCCCATGATTCAGTCGAACCATGTTGCCATAGGACTGCATACCAGTTTTGGTCTTGCCGTCCCAATACTGAAGCTGGTCAACGTAACCAGCTTCGGCGGCGTAGATGGGTTTCAGTCCAGACGTCTGGACTGTGTCGGTGACAATGTCCAGACCGTTGCCGTCATTGACAAAACCGCGAGTAAGCTGATGCGGAGCATCAACGGGCCAATCAAACAACCACTCGCCATTACTCTGAACTCCCATTAGAGAATCACTCCTTCCTTGAGCAAACGCTCAATCTCTTGTTTTTCCGTGTCGGTAGCGTTCATGCCCTCGATATGAGCTTCTTCGACGACAGTGAATCCAGACAACGTACCTAGCTGTGCGGACTTATTGTAAGTCTGCCCAATGTTGTTATCATAAGTTGATGGCTTATCATTTATAGGACGCGTTACCACAATGAATGGCTGATAGTCGCCCATGATGCCTGCGTTACCGCTTATACCGCCAGAACGAGACACCGAGTTTCCATCCAAGTTGCCGATACTCTCAGCGCCACGTACTGCCATGCTAGTGGATGCTAACAAAGGCGCCCCGCCCATAACGCCGCCAATACCTGCCGCTAACGACGTAACGCCACCCACCATACCGAAAATAGGTGTGAGCATACGCGCCCAGTTACCAGCAGACAAAGGCAAAAACATGGCCATGTTTCCACTGTAACTGTAAAGACTTTGTGCATTGGCATGAACTATTGCTGTACACACCCCGCTCAGAAGGTCGATGTTATAGGTAACGTCAACAGACTTACCCATAATATCGTTGATGTTAAGCGGACAGAAACCTATAAACGGTAAGAAGATTTCAGCCTTAGTGTACGGTGCATAATCGAGATACGAGTTGTACTTATGCGGTACAACCAGTCCAGACGTCTGGACTGTCATAAACTGGTCGGATACGCGAGGAGCGGCAACGCCGCTGTCGATATAGCCGAGAGCAATGCTGCGAGTGCCATCAGTTGGTGGATTTACAGGGAACAGAGCAAGTGAAATAAGAGCGTCCATAGGAGACTGTAAAATCTTCTTTATGGTATCAACGAAGTCGGTAGACCAAAGGAAGTTAGCGAGAGTATTCAACTGCGTTTGAGACGGATTCCAGATGGTATACAGAGACGACGCAGAAATGTTACCAGACGGCTTACTAGGTGCGAGAGAAGTATTGGCATATTTTTCACCAGTAGCAACAGTATCAGTATCGGTAGCTCCTTCTTGTGCTACATCCTGTGTTTGGTCAGATGCATTATCCAGAGCATCAGTAATATCGCCAGTAATAGCTGGGTTCTTAATTCCGACTGGAATAAATGGAATACTTGCGATGCCAATACCGAGGGCTGATGCTACAGCAGCTCCAACAGCAGTTTTTAACCACGCTTTAATCTCAGCATTATCTACTCCTTCATCACCTTCCTCAGGTATCACAACATCTTTGCCAGGAACATTTTCACCAGCTTCTAATCCACTATCATTTGGAGATGTTACTAAATTATAATTAGAAGCCCACTCAATATTTACATGACCATTGTAATATCTAATATAGGGGGTTAAAAACCATGTTGCAGAGTAACCACTTTGCGACCCGTACCGAGTATTTGTACCAGTAAATGGAACTATTTTACTATATACAGTACCTGTAAAATCAACCCCACTGCCAAAGTAATGATTATGTTCATTAGTAGCATTGAACTCAATAGCTTTAAAAGTAGTAGGCACTGCCTCACGTAGAAATATACCATATTCAACATACTCGCTTACAGAACTATAATTTCCAAGAAGTAGAACTAACTTACCATTTAAATCTAACGAAAAATGAGAAATTATATCTGAAAATTCAGAAAAATTAAATAAGCTAGAATCAAATTGAGATTCCAATAAAGTATAACTACTCAGTAATGATGAGTCATATGTATATTGAGAACCATCAGTATATGAATAATAATCTGACTTACCAGCATCATACGCTCCATTTTGACTAAGCCAATTCTGTATCCAGCTTATGAGACTTTGCGGTACGGAAGTTTTGCCATTAACCACTTGCATATACGCGTAAAACAACCCCGGGTTAAGTCCCATAGCGGCAGTACCAACAATAACTTTAAATCCGGGAACTATGGATTTTGCAAGGTCGGCAACCATATTATTGATTGATATACCTCCTTTAGATTCATCGGCAATTTTGAATCCAAGCGCTGCCACACACGCACTAAGAATAGCTGCTGCGCTATACAAAAGAACTGTTTCACCCATTTTGACCACCTGCCGTTACAAGAATAAACTGAAGATTTTTACTGAACGCTTCGGGATAATAAAGAATGTCAATTTCTTTATCGCTCTGAAGTCGTTCAAGACGGTCAACTAGAAGTTTATTCGGATTACTTTCCTGTCTAACTACAACGCCTGTAATAGACTTTATCTCATCCTTATAACTCATAAGAACGTCGCAACGCATCGACACATTCCAGCAATTCGTTCTGACCGATACAATGTCAGTAATATAGTAATATCGGCCAAACTCTGGAATATAACAGTAGTTATATCCAGAGATATTATCAGCCGATTCAATCCGAACAGTCGGATTCAAAACACTTGTCTGATTGCGAAACTCGCCATTCAACTGCTTTTCATCAGTCAGAACTTTTACAACTCGGTTATTCTCCGAAGCTGTCTTAAACAATGAAATTGTAAAAGCCATCTTATTTCCTTTCCAGTCCAGACGTCTGGACTAAAGATAAACGGGCTGGCGGGTTGCCCGCCAGCCCGTGGGTTGGTTATGCGACGTAGAACACCACGAAGTTCTCGTTGAGGTCGTTGAAGTAGCCAGCATCCATCTTGTAGAAGTAGTTGGTGAACTCGGCCTTGGCGTTGTAGTTCGTGGTAGTACGGCGGTTCATGTTGCAGACGCCCAGCGCGTCACGGTCAAACATGACACACAGGATGCCGGCGGCGTTGACCTCATTGCCATTCGCAGTCTTGATGTGAATGTCAGACGTGCTAGAGAAAGCGAAGTCCGTGCCAGAACCCTGCCAGAACGGGACACTCTCGGCCTTGGGCAGAGCCACAAACTGGTCATGGTAGGTATCGCTCTGCAAGTAGGTGGACACACCCGTCTGGAACTCGGCCAGCATGACGACATGAAGCATATCGGAAGGCGTGAAGCGAGCCTTACCGCCGACGTTGAACAGCTTGCTCATGGAGCGCATACGAACCTCGTACAGACCCATGATGTATGCGGCGAAGCGCAGGAAGTCCTTATCGAACACGGCCTGTTCAGCAGTCAGTTCTTTGGTGAATTTGGTGTTGTACATCTTCAGCAGATTGACAGCGCGAGAGTTGCCGATGGCGGTGTAATCACCGTCACTCATGGCGTCGTGCATTGTTTCCGCAGTCATGTTGTTGATGGTCTGCATGATAAGACCATCCAGCTTGACTGTGAAGGACTTGTCAACCTCGTTGAAAATCATGTTGATGAAGCCCATCATCTGCGCGGCAGAGCTGAACGCGGACTTGACCTGACGCTCGGTGATAGAGTTCTCAATCTCGAACGTCACGCGGCTGGAGAAGAACTTGGTTTCAGCCTTGGGCTTATGGAACACATTGGGGTCATAGGACTGGCCGTCGGTCAGCTCCCACGACTTGTTCTCGGTGGCCTCGGGCATCTCGCTGGCAATCTTTTCCAGAATCGCGCCGTACTCCCAGCCGTCCATAAGAACGGACGGGGCGGAACCCTGATATGCTCGGTTGACGAACACGACTTTGCCGATGTGGTCAACGAGGGTCTTGACGTAATTGTCGTAGGATGTAGCATCGAGAGCCTGTTTGCCCATGTCGATAAGACCTTCAAGGTCGACGGTCTGGATGGCTTCTTCGCCGATAATCTGCTTCTGAACGGCGTTGACGATAGTTGCTACCTGATTAACAGTCATTGTAAATCATTCCTTTCATTTGTTGAGTCCAGACGTCTGGACTAGTAGATGGGGATTGTGAGGACGGAATCGACGTCCTTGAATACCTGCTCAAAGAAGTCGTACATCCAAATGTTCCGTTCCTGCTGAATGAGGTTCTGGAACGTATTGGTGCCGATGTTGCCAGTACGAGTCAGCTTGCGGGAACTCGTGCCAGCGATCGTGTCGGTACCAGTTTCGGTGTAACTACGATTGTACGTATCAGTGTTGGTACGCTCTGTGGTGTCCGTGCCTGTTTCGGTTTCGGTCAAGTCGCGAGTGTTGGTGTTTTCGCTCGTGGCGGAACCGTCAGCCATGTCAGACGGAACGGACGTCGAGGAGTTGAAACCCCATAGATTGTTTTGGTTGGTGTTCGTAGCGGAGCCATCGTCCTTGACAGTACCTGTGTCCGTCTTAGTCAGATTAGGAGTTCTCTTGTCCTGTCCAGACGTCTGGACTGTGCCAGTGTCACCCTTGGTCAGGTCGGGAGTACGAACAGAGTTGTTCGTACCTTCCTCGGTTTCCTGCATCTGATAATTAGTCAGAGGGTTGTAGTCGGTCGGCTTCATGGTTGCCCACAGCCGTGTCCACTGAATACCAAACATCGCCCAGAGGATGTTGGAAATCAGGGTGCGGTTGTCAGCGGGGAGAATATTGGAAACGTCAAGTCGGCGATTGATGATGTTAGAGCAGAAACGTTCGCCAGAATGACCATCGAGATAAGCAATATCGAGGTTAAGACTCGTCATTGTCTCAATCCACGGAGCGTTGGCCATTGGCGAGAATACGCCACCGTCAGTCGGATAATTGGCATAAACGTCAATCATCTTGTTCAGGTCGATTGTTTCCATCATCATCACCTTCCTTCGGTTCATTGCTGCTGTCCTGTCTAGACGTCTGGACTCCTTCGGCTTCGGTTTTCATTTCCTCAATGGCATACTCGGATTCCAGCTGAACATCTTCCCACGCCGAAGAAAGTTTCACTGAAATATTCGTACCGAACATCGAGTTGACTTTTTCCAAATCCTGTTGGCGGCAGAGCAACATCTGGTCAATCATGGGGAGCATGATGTCATTGTTCAGGCCCAGCTCAGCGGCAGACAACGACTCACGCTTCATGTTGTAGTTGGCCTGAAGTCCGAGGTCATTATACCATTTGGATTCGAGGTACTGATGAAGCTCGGTTAGTTCAGTAATCTGCGAGGAGCCAGAGTTCTGCCCATAGGGCTGTGCCGTAATACCGTCAAAGAATGGTGTGGTCATAACGGCGGACAGTTTACCAGCAACCAAGTCGCTCACGAACTTATCAGCCGCCTGCTTGTCACGGTCATTGTCGGCCCGCAAGAACGTTTGAGTACGCTTGTTGATTGACGCCATGCGAATGGAAATGAAGTTTTCCGCCAAGAGGGTCGCGTATCGGGAACAAAGCGGTAACAGACCCTCAAAGAGAAAGTCATTTCTGATGATTTCGCAGTCCTTGCCGATTTCGAGCGATGCGGAGTATTCCAGCGCTGGATTCGCAACGGTCAGTACCGTCGGCTGGTAATACACGTCGGGAACCCCACCAAGACCTCCCCACATCGCATAAAGGTCGCCCTTGACTTTGACGATGCCAGAGAATCCAGACGTCTGGACATACTGTTCGAGAAACTTCTGCGGAATGGTGTCGGGAAGCCCAGAATACTCGAACATCGCCTGCGTGCGGATAAGCATATAGCGAACAAGGTCGTTCACCAACTTCGCTTTGTCCTCGAAATTGTATACTACGTTTCCGAGGTGCAAGTAGTCGTAGCCCCTGTCCCAATTCGCTGTGTTCTTAGCCATTATGCGTACTCAACAGTGCCACAAGCTGTTGCGTTGCGACAGTGTTATCGTTGATAACGCTGGTAAGTTTGGAAATCTCGTCAGCGTGAGCCTGTGTCTGCTTGTTCATCTGATAGTACATCAGTAGACACATAACAGCGGGAAAGCCAACCGTGGAGATACCTTGGAGAATAAGATTTGCGTCCATTGTAACACTTCCTTTCGTTAGAGTCCAGACGTCTGGACTATATCAGGCGAATGGCTTCTTCCTAATCCAGACGTCTGGACTAGGAAGTGGGGACAGAAAGGTAGCGTGGCGCTGGGATACAATCCTGTCCCTAGTATCAGTATACCAGATTTCACAGATTCTGTCCATTGACAGATTGCACAAAGATGAATCACATTTTCAACTTTGTTTTGTTGAAATCGCCACCGACCTTTAGGAGTTC
>ERZ808259.630-NODE-630-length-13257-cov-3.575367_pt1 | contig 13257 bp, 9 predicted proteins | sample MGYA00521279_ERZ808259 | MGnify/ENA primary metagenome ERZ808259 (study PRJEB31516, sample SAMN03275586) | gut metagenome | biome: mammalia-associated habitat; material: feces | host: Papio cynocephalus | place: Kenya | collected 2012-07-27 ... | reverse complement strand
GGCGGTCGCACAGGCGGCGGGCATTCTGCGCCGCGGCGGACTTCTGGCCATCCCGACGGAGACGGTCTACGGTCTCGGCGCGAACGGCCTGGACGAGACCGCCGTGCTGCACATTTTCGAGGCCAAGGGCCGCCCGCAGGACAACCCGCTCATTCTGCACATCCCCGACGCGAGCTGGCTCGCGCGCTGCTGCACCGACGTGCCGGAGACGGCCTACCGCCTTGCCGGGCGCTTCTGGCCCGGGCCGCTGACGATGATCCTGCCGAAGGCGGACTGCGTGCCGCTCGTCACCACCGGCGGGCTGGACACCGTCGGGATGCGCTGCCCCGATCACGCGGTGACGCGCGCGATCATCGCCGCCGCGGGCGTTCCGGTCGCTGCGCCGAGCGCCAACACCTCGGGCCGCCCGAGCTGCACGACCGCCGCGCACGTCCGCGAGGACATGGACGGCAGGATCGACGGCGTGGTGGACGGCGGGCCCTGCCGCGTGGGCGTGGAATCGACCATCATCGACCTGACCTGTACGCCGCCGCGCCTGCTGCGCCCGGGCGGGCTGCCGCTCGAGGAGCTGCGCGCCGTGCTCGGCGAGGTGGCGGTGGATAAGGCGGTCACACAGCAGATGGCGGCTGGGGAGAAGCCCCGCGCGCCGGGCATGAAGTACCTCCATTACGCGCCGAAGGCGCCCGTCACGGTCATCACCGGCTCGCCCCGCGCGAGCGCGCGGCGGCTGCTCGCCGCGCTCGGCGAGCGGGACGGCGTGATCTGCTTCGACGAGTTCGCGCCGCTCTTCGCGGGACACATCGTTCACCGGCTCGGCGCGAGCGGCGACAAGCTCGCGCAGTCACAGCACGTTTTTGATGCGCTGCGCACCTTCGACGCGACCGACGTGCCCGCCATCTGGGCACAGTGCCCCGACAGCGCGGGGCTTGGCCTCGCTGTCGGCAACCGGCTGAAAAAGGCCGCTGGTTTCCACACGGAGGAGGCGGACGGCGCCTTTGTCCTCGGCATCACCGGCGGCACCGGCGCGGGCAAGACCACGCTGCTGCACGCGCTGGAAAAGCGCGGTGCGCTGGTGCTCGACTGCGACGCGGTGTACCACGAAATGCTCCGGACCGACGCGCCGCTGCGCGCCGACCTGACCGCCGCGTTCGGCGATGTGTTCGCCCCCGACGGCGGATTGGACCGGCAAAAGCTGGGCAATATAGTCTTCGGCGACGCCGGCGCGCTCGCGCGGCTCGACGCGGTCATCTTCCGTCACCTGCCCCGCGCGCTCGCGCGGCGCATGGAGGAAAGCGGCGCGCGGCTCATTGCGCTCGACGCCATCAAGCTCGTGGAGAGCGGCCTCGGCGCGATCTGCGACGTGACCGTCGCGGTCACCGCGCCGGAGGAGGTACGCGTGCGCCGCATCATGACGCGCGACGGCATCTCCGAGGACTACGCCCGCGCCCGCGTGCGCGCGCAGCGCGGCGAGGAGGCGTTCCGCGCGGACTGTGATGCGGTCTTTGAAAACAACTACCCGACTCCCACGCAGGCTGCGTTTGCCGCGGAGGAGTTTCTGGATACCATCATCAAAAAATCCAAGGAGGAATGAACCATGGCGGAGAAGAAAAAGAACGAGTGGGCGGAAAAGCTCGCTTATGCGCCCAAGAACGGCTACGAGCGCCTGAGCGCCGAGGAGGAGCGGGCGATGCACGCCTACTGCGAGGACTATAAGGATTTCCTTGACCACGGCAAGACCGAGCGGCTGTGCGTGGAGCACTGCATCGAGCTGGCGAGCGCGCGCGGCTTCGTGCCCTACGAGAAGGGCATGGCGCTCAGGACGGGCGACAAAGTCTACTATAACAACAGGGGTAAAGCAATTATGCTTGCCGTCATCGGCGAGCAGGACCTCAGCCACGGTGCGAACATCGGCGCGGCGCACACCGACGCGCCCCGCCTGGACCTCAAGCCCCGCCCACTCTATGAGGAGGCAGAGATGGCCTATCTCAAGACGCACCACTACGGCGGCATCCGCAAGTACCATTGGGTGACCATCCCGCTCGAGCTGCACGGCGTGGTCGTGCGCGGCGACGGCTCCACGGTCGCCGTCCACATTGGCGCGGACGAGGGCGACCCGCAGTTCATCATCAACGATCTGCTGCCGCACCTCGGCCGCGAGCAGGGCAAAAAGCCGCTCAACGAGGCCATCCCCAGCGAGAGCCTGAACCTGCTCGTCGGCGGCCGTCCGCTCGCGGGCGAGGACTGCTCGGACCGCTTCAAGCTCAACGTCCTCAAGCTCCTCAACGAGAAATACGGCATCGTGGAGGAGGACCTCATCTCCGCCGAGCTGGAGGTCGTGCCCGCCGGCAAGGCGCGCGACATCGGCTTCGACCGCAGCTTCATTGCCTCCTACGGCCACGATGACCGCGTGTGCGCCTACGCGGAGCTCGCAGGCATCTTCGACGCGAAAAGCCCGAAGCGCACCGCCGTGTGCATCTTCGCGGACAAGGAGGAGATCGGCTCCGAGGGCGTTTCCGGTATGCTCTCGCAGGCGTTCGACAAATTCATGGCGGACCTGTGCGAGGCGCAGGGCGTCGCGCTGCGCGACTGCCTGGCGAACTCCTTCTGCCTGAGCGCGGACGTGACCGCCGCCTACGACCCGAACTTCGCCGACGTGTACGATAAGCGCAACGCCGCCTTCGTCAACTATGGCGTGGGCCTTTGCAAGTACACCGGCGCGGGCGGCAAGTCCGGCGCCTCCGACGCCTCCGCCGAGGTCGTGGGCCGCGTGCGTAAGCTGCTCAACGACAACGGCGTGTTCTGGCAGATGGCGGAGCTCGGCAAGACCGACGCGGGCGGCGGCGGCACGGTCGCCAAGTTCATGGCGCAGCGCAACATCGACACGCTCGACGCGGGCGTTCCCGTGCTCTCCATGCACGCGCCCTACGAGACGGTCGCCAAGCTCGACTGCTATATGACCTACAAGACCATGCGCGTGATCTTTGAGCAGAATTGACGAAAAAACGGCAGGGAGACCACCCTGCCGTTGTCATGCTGTTAGGTTAATGTAAAGAATCTGTAACTTCGCTTGTTTCTGCGCGCGGGACGTGATACACTGCTTAGAAATACAGAAAAGGAAGTTTTGCCATGACGAAGCTCTATACCGACACCTCGGCCAATCTGCCGCTCGCGCTGCTGCGCGAGTACGATATCGCGGTCATTCCGTTTTCTTACACGGTCAACGGCGTGACGGAGGACTACAACGAGGAGACGGACTTCGACGGCAAGGCCTTCTACGACGCCATGCGCCGGGGCGCCGAGGTCAAGACCTCGATGGTCAACCCCGCAACGGCAGCGGCGTTTTTTGAGCGCGCGCTCGCGCAGGGCGACGACGTGCTCTACGTCGGTATGTCCGGCGGCATCAGCGGCACGGCGCACGCCGCGGCGCTCGCGGCGGAGGAGCTGCGCGAGAAGTATCCCGATGCAAAGATCGTGACCGTCGACACCTATGCCGCCTCGCTCGGCGAGGGCCTGCAGGTGCTCGAGGCGGCGGAGCTGCTGCGCGATGGCAGGAGCTTTGAGGAGGTCGTCGACCGCATCCTCGCGCGCCGCCCCCACATGTGCCAGTTCTTCACGGTGGACGATCTTGATTACCTCAAGCGCGGCGGGCGCATCTCCGGCGCGGCGGCGCTGGTCGGCTCGGTGCTTGGCATCAAGCCCATCCTGCGCGGCGATGAGACGGGTCACATCGTCTCCTGCGGTAAGGTGCGCGGAAATAAGAAGGCCTATGCCGAGCTGGCGGATTATTTCGACAAGCGCGCGCTGGATAAGACCGCGCGCATCGGCATCGCCCACGCGGACAACCGCGAGGGGACGGATTATCTGCTCGGCCTTCTGCGCGAAAGGGGCTTTACCGGCGAATGCCTCGAGGTCTACTACGAGCCGGTCACCGGCGCGCACGTCGGCCCCGGCACGGTGGCGCTCTTTTTCTACGGTACGGAAAAATGAACAGCAAAAGCGCCCGGGACACCCCGGGCGCTTTCTGATACGACAGGGATACCGTGGCGGAGCGGGAAAAGCGGGGAGACGAACGGGGATTCCACTCAAATTCCCCCAACAGGGGATGGCGTTTCCGCGGAAAAAGAGTATTCTTTTCGGTAGAAAAAGAAACGGAGGAAACAATATGAACCAATCGGCAACCGGAAAGCTCATAGCGCAGAAGAGAAAAGAAAAAAACCTGACGCAGGAGCAGCTGGCGCAGAGGCTTGGCGTAACCAACAAAACGATCTCAAAGTGGGAGACCGGAAAATGTATGCCGGATTATGCGGTGGTGAAGGATCTGTGTGCAGCGCTGGACATCACGATCGCGGAATTGATTGACGGCGAGCCTGCGGAGGAAAAAAGCGTCCGCACCTATGACGAAGAACAGATACTGGACCTGCTGAAGCGGACACAGGAGCTGGAAAAGCAGAAGGATCAGCTTCGCGGGGTCCTTCTGATCGTGATGGGGATCGCCCTGCAGGCGCTTTCCCATACCATAGGCGGCTCCGAGGTCAAGGACTTTTTCGCGGGACTTCTCCTCGGACTGTCGGTCGCCGAAATGCTGGCCGGCGTTTACATCGTGGCAAAGGGTATGGCGGGCAGATGATCCGCCGGGCGAGGTATGCTTTCCTCTTTTCTGCAAATCCTACCTCGTGAGAAAAGAGGAGGAGAACGCCATGACGGAACCGACAAAGCCAAACGGGAACGAGGAGCAGAGGTCTGCGCCCGAGCAGACGCCGCCCATGCAGCCCATCGTGGATATGGGAGCCGTGACCACGCGCACCGCGCGCGGCACGGTCTACTGCCTGACGGTCATCGGGCAGATCGAGGGCCACAGCCTGCTGCCCAACACCGTGAAAACGACCAAGTACGAGCACGTTCTGCCGCTGCTCGCGGCGCTCGACGAGAGCGAGGAGATCGACGGCGTGCTCTTTCTGCTCAACACCTGCGGCGGCGACGTGGAGGCGGGGCTCGCCATCGCCGAGCTGATCGCGGGCATGAGGAAGCCGACCGTTTCGCTCGTGCTCGGCGGGGGACACTCCATCGGCGTGCCGCTGGCCGTCGCGCCGAAGCGCTCGCTCATCGCGCCGAGCGCGTCCATGACCGTCCACCCCATCCGCACGAACGGCACGCTCATCGCCGCGCCGCAGACCTATCACTACTTCGACCGGCTGCAGGAGCGCATCGTGCGCTTTGTGACGAGGAACTCCGGCATATCCGAGAAAAAGCTGCTTGCACTCATGCTGGCCGCCGAGGACATGGCCGCCGACGTCGGCAGCATCCTCTACGGCGAGGAGGCGGTGGCGGACGGTCTCGTCGACCGCGTCGGCACGCTCGCCGACGCCTACGAGGAGCTTTACGCGCTCATCGCCGCATCCCGCGCGGCGGCGAAGCCGCGGCGGAGACGCGCGGCACAGGAAAAATGAAGCGAAAAGACGCCCGTCGGGCGTCTTTTTTACACTCTGTTCATCATTCGCTCTTGAAAAACGAAGGGGAAAATGGTATAGTACATAAGTTAAAATATGTCTTATTCTGCCCATTTTTACTCCCTTGCACAAAGGAGATCACGGAATGTACTTAAAAGCGCTCGAAATTCAAGGATTTAAGAGCTTCCCCGATAAAACCGTATTGAACTTCGGTGAGGATATCACCGCCATCGTCGGCCCCAACGGCAGCGGCAAGTCCAACGTGTCGGACGCCATCCGCTGGGTCATGGGCGAGCAGTCGAGCAAATCGCTGCGCGGCGCGAAGATGGAGGACGTCATCTTCGGCGGCACGGAAAAGCGCAGCCAGATGGGCTTCGCGCAGGTGACGCTCGTGCTCGACAACACCGAGCACATCTCCCCCCGGAGGGAGGAGAGCGAGGTCGCCGTCACCCGCCGGTATTACCGCAGCGGCGAGAGCGAATACTACATCAACAAGCAGAGCGTGCGCCTGCGCGACGTGAACGAGCTGTTCATGGATACCGGCATGGGCCGCGAGGGCTATTCCATCGTCGGTCAGGGCAAGATCGACGAGATATTGTCGGTCAAGAGCGCCGACCGCCGCGAGATCTTCGAGGAGGCGGCGGGCATCTCCAAGTTCCGCCACCGCAAGGAGGAGACGGAGCGCAAGCTCGAGCGCACGGAGGAAAATTTAGTGCGCATCAACGACAAGATCGCCGAGCTGGAGCTGCAGGTCGAGCCGCTGCGCTCACAGGCGGAGAAGGCGAAGAAATACCTGATCCTCCGCGACGAGCTGCGCACGCTGGAGATCTCCGTCTGGCTCGAAAACCTGGACAAGATCAAGACCGATTCCATCAAGCTCAACACCGACTATGCGCTGGCCCAGCAGGAGCTGGAGCGCGCGAACGACGCGATGGACGAATTGTATGCCGCCTCCGAGCAGTTTGCGGAGAAGGCTCACGCGAACGACATGGAGCAGGAGCGCCTGCGCGCTGAGTGCGCCGAGCTGGACGCAAAGCGCGGCGAGGAGGACGCCGCTGTGGCGGTGCTGCGCACGGGCATCGAGCACAACCGCGCGAACATCGAGCGTGTGGAAAACGACCTGCGCGACCAGTCGGACCGCGCGGAGAGCCTGACCGCGCAGATCGCCGCGAAGCACGCGCGCATCGAGGAGCTTGCCGCGCGGACGGCGGAGGTCGAGGAGGAGCTTCGAGCCTTCCTCACACAGGCGGAGGAGCTTGCCCGCACGGCCGGTGAGGCCGGCAGCGAGGTCGAGGCCCTGCGCGCGAAGGAGGCGCTGGCGGTCTCCGACGCGGCGGACTGCCGCGCGGACGTGAGCGCGATGAACGCGGGTCTTGCCGAGCTCTCCGAGCGCCGCGCGGCGCTCGAAGCGGAGAGCGAGAGCGTGGACGGTCAGCTGGCCGAGAAGCGCAGGGCCGCGTCCGCGTCCCGCCGCGCCCTTGAGGAGGCGCAGGAGGAGGCCGACGCCGTGCGCAATATCATCTCCGGCCACACCCTCAAGATGGAGGGGCGCGTCAAGCGCGAGGAGACGGCGCGGCAGAAGAGCATCGACCTCACCATGGAAAAGAACAACCTCGAATCCCGCATCCATCTTCTGAGCGAGATGGAGAAGGAGTACGAGGGCTTCAATAAGGCGGTCCGTCTCATCATGCAGGCGGCGGAGAAGAACGCGCTGCGCGGCGTACACGGACCGGTCGCCAACCTGATGACGACCGACAAGCGCTATGCCGTCGCCATCGAGATCGCCCTCGGCGCGGGGATGCAGAACGTGGTCGTGGACCGCGAGGAGGACGCCAAGAGCGCCATCGGATTCCTGAAGCAGCGCGACGGCGGCCGCGCGACCTTCCTGCCGCTGACCGCCATCCGCGGCGACGTGCTGCGCGAGGCGGGCGTCGAGCGCGAGTACGGCTATGTCGGTGTCGCGTCGCAGCTCGTGCAGTTCGATCGGAAGTACACGGAAGTTTTCAACAATCTGCTCGGCCGCACCGTCGTGGTCGAGGATATGGACTGCGGCATCGCCATCGCGAGGAAGTACGGCAGCCGCTTCCGTATCGTCACGCTCGACGGACAGGTATTGAACCGCGGCGGCAGCATGACCGGCGGCTCGGTGAGCCGCAGCGCGGGCATTTTGAGCCGCGCCAACGAGCTCAAGGAGCTCACAGCCCGGCGGGAAGCCCTGGGCGAAAAGCTCGCCGCCGCGCTGCGTGAGGCAGACGAGGCCAAGCGCGACCTGAACGCCGCACAGTACGAGCTGGATGTCGCGCGCGAGCAGCAGCGCGGCGCGGAGGACGCGGTGCTCCGTTTGACGGGCGAAAAGAAGCAGTACGATATGCTGCTCGAATCGCTCCGTGCGCGGGAGAGCGACATCGCCGCCGAGCTTGAGGGCATCACCGCGCGCACGGCGGAGCTGAAAAAGGCAGCCGCCGCCCGCGAGGAGGAGATCAAAAAGCACGAGGCCGAGGCCGCACGCTGCCGTGCGGAGAGCGAGGAAAAGCTCGCCGGTCAGAATGAACTCCAACGCGACAGCGCACACCTCGGCGACGAGATCGCCGCGCGCAAGAGCGCGCTTGCGGGCTTTACCGCCGAGCGGGAGACGACCGAACGCGCGCTGGGCGACCTCGAGACGCTCGCCCAACAGATGCGCGGCGACGAGGACGGACGCCGTGCGCTCATCGAGGACTACCGCACGAAGATCAAGGCCGCGGAGGAGGAGATCGCGCGGCATGAAGCGGTGACCGCTTCTCTGCGCGCCGACGCCGAGAAGCGCAGGACGGAGCTGGCGGAGCTGGCGGAGGCCAAGCTGGCGCTTGAGGGCGAGCGCAGCGCGAACGACCGCAGATACCGTGAGTGCAATGAGCTGGTCGTTCAGACCCAGGCCGCCGCGGGCAAGCTCGAGCAGAAGCGCGTCGCCGCCGCGATGGAGGAAAAGCAGATATTGGATAAGCTGTGGGAGAGCTACGAGCTGTCCCACTCCGCGGCGCAGGAGCAGCGCATCGAGCTGGAGAGCGTGCCGAAGGCGAGCCGGCGCATCAATGAATTGAAGCGCGAGATCAACGGCCTCGGCAATGTCAACGTTGGCGCCATCGAAGAATTTGACCGCGTGAACACGCGCTATACCTACCTCACCGGCCAGCGCGACGATGTGGAAAAGGCCAAGGAGGAGCTGCTGGGCGTCATCGAGAACATCACGAGCGAGATGACGGTCATCTTCAAGGAGCAGTTCGCCCTCATCCGCGAGAGCTTTCAGGAGACCTTCCTCGAGCTCTTCGGCGGTGGAAAGGCCACGCTTGAGCTGGAGGACGAGAACGCCGTGCTCGACTGCGGCATCGAGATCAAGGTCCAGCCGCCGGGCAAGGCGCTCAAGACGCTCTCGCTGCTCTCGGGCGGCGAGAAGGCGTTCGTTGCCATCGCGCTCTACTTCGCCATTCTCAAGGTCCACCCCACGCCGTTCTGCGTGATGGACGAGATCGAGGCGGCGCTCGACGAGCCGAACGTCATCCGCGTGGCGCACTATATGCGCCGCATCTGCGACAAGACGCAGTTCATCGTCATCACCCACCGCCGCGGCACGATGGAGGCCGCCGACGTGCTCTACGGCGTGACGATGCAGGAGCGCGGCGTGAGCAAGGTGCTGACCATCAACATGAACGACATGGCGAAAGAACTGAACATCAAGGGGTAAGACGATGGGTATTTTTGCAAGGATCAAAAAGGCGTGGTACGACAGCATCATCTGGGAGACCATCGATGAGGACTTCTACGACGAGCTGGAAGAGAGCCTGATCATGGCCGACCTCGGCGCGTCGGTCGCGGCGGACGCCGTGAAGGAACTGCGTAAGGTCGTATACGAAAAGAGCATTCAGCGCGGCGACGACGTCAAGCAGGCGCTGCGCGACATTCTCGAAAAGAAGCTTGAGGTCGGCGATACGAGCCTCGACCTCTCCACAACGCCGAGCGTCGTGCTCATCATCGGCGTGAACGGCGTGGGCAAGACCACGAGCATCGGAAAGCTCGCCAGCCGCTATAAAAAGCAGGGCAAGCGCGTTCTGCTGTGCGCGGCGGATACCTTCCGCGCGGCGGCGGCGGACCAGCTCGAGATCTGGGCGGACCGCGCGGGCGTGGAGATCGTGCGCAGCCGCGAGGGCGCTGACCCCGGCGCGGTGCTGTTCGACTCCCTGCAGGCGGCGAAGGCGAGAAATGTGGACGTCGTGTTCTGCGACACGGCGGGCCGCCTGCACAACAAGGCCAATTTGATGCAGGAGCTCTCGAAGCTCCGCAAGATCATCGACCGTGAAACGCCGGACGCCGCCAAGGAGACGCTGCTCGTGCTCGACGCGACCACAGGGCAGAACGGCCTGCAGCAGGCGAAGGTGTTCCGCGAGACGGCGGGCCTGACCGGCATCATCCTCACGAAGCTGGACGGCACGGCCAAGGGCGGCATCTGCGTCGCCATCGCGCAGGAGCTCGGCGTACCGGTGAAGTTCGTCGGCCTCGGCGAGGGCATCGACGACCTGCAGCCCTTTGACGCGAAGGAGTATGTCAACGCGCTCATCTGAGCGGAGCGACCGGACAGGGAGATACGGCATGGAAGTCACAAACATCTGCCCCTACTGCGGAAAGGAAATGCGCGAGGGGGCGCTCCCCGCGTACAAGTACGCGCTTCGCTGGTGTCCGGGCGATGAGCGCGGCGGCATCGAGGAGGGAAAGGGCGTTCGGCTGAGCAGAACGCCTGTACTCGAAAGCGTCTATGCGCCCGCGCGTTACTGCGAGAGCTGCCGCGTGGTGATCGTTCCCGTGCCGGAGATCGAGACCTTTTCGGACAAGGCCGGCAAATGGCTGGATAAAACGCTCGGCTCGCTCGGTGACCGGATAGACCGCGCGGCGGAGTGCCGCGAGGAGGAAAAGACCGCGCGGGAGAGAGAAGAAAAACGGAACAAGGACCCGTGGGAGGTATAGCATGAAGCTGGTATTGGCAACGCAGAACCCTAAGAAATTAAAGGAAATGAACGAGATCCTGAGCCATCTCGGCGTGGAGGTCGTGAGCGAGGCGGAGCTGGGCGTGAGGATCGAGGTCGAGGAGACCGGCGAGACCTTCACCGACAATGCCCGCCTGAAGGCCATGGCGGTGATGCGGGCCACCGGCCTGCCCGCCGTGGCGGACGACTCCGGTCTCTGCGTGGACGCGCTCAACGGCGGCCCCGGCGTGTACAGCGCGCGCTTCGGCGGCGAGGGACTGGACGACAAGGGCCGCTACACGCTGCTCCTCGAGATGCTGCGCGGGCAGACCGACCGCGCCGCGCACTTCCACACCTCCATTGTCTGCGCGTTCCCGAACGGCGACGAGCTGGTATGCGAGGGCGAGCGCCCGGGAACCATCGCGTTCGCGCCGATGGGCGAGGGCGGCTTCGGCTACGACCCCGTATTCTTTGTGCCCGAGCTGCGCAAGACCTTCGGCCAGCTCACGGCGGAGGAAAAGGCGTCCGTCTCGCACCGCGGGAAGGCGCTGCGCGCCTTTGCCGCGGCACTCGACGACTATCTGAAAGGAAACGAATAAATGGAACTGACCGGAAAGCAGCGCGCCCAGCTGCGCGCCATGGCGAATGAGCTGGAGCCCATCGTCCACATCGGCAAGGACGGCATCGGCGAGAATCTCGTCAAGCAGGCGAACGACGCGCTCGAGGCGCGCGAGCTCATCAAGTGCCGCGTGCTCGACAACAGTATGCTCACAGCCCGCGAGGCCTGCGACGAGCTCAGCCGCCTCACCCGCTCCGAGCAGGTGCAGGTCATCGGCACGAAATTCGTGCTCTACCGCGAGACGCACGCCAAGCCCAAGGAAAAGCGCATCGCGCTCGTGAAGGATAAGAAGAAAAAGACCGTCTGAACAGGACGATAAAGAGGGATTTTCATTGAAGATCGGAATTTACGGCGGCAGCTTCAATCCGCCGCATCTGGGGCATCAGAACGCCGCCGTCGAGGCGGCGGAGAAGTGCGCGCTGGATAAGCTCCTGCTCATTCCGGCGGGCATCCCGCCGCACAAGGTGATGGAGCAGGGGAGTCCCGCGAACGGACACCGCCTCGCCATGACGCGGCTCATGGGCGGACAGGCCGCGCTTCAAAGCGGCGTCGAGGTCGAGGTGCTCGACCTCGAGATGGCGCGCGAGGGCAAGAGCTATACCGTCGATACGCTCCGCGCCCTGCGCCGGCAATACCCCGACGACGAGCTGCTGCTCTTTATGGGGACGGATATGTTCTTCTCCTTTGAGAGCTGGCGCGCGCCGGAGGAGATCGCGGAGCTTGCGAAGATCGTTGCCTTTTACCGCAACGAGGACGACAGCGCCGCGGCCTTTGCCGCGCAGGCGGAAAAGCTCCGCGCACGCTTCGGCGGCAGCTTTGAAACGCTCGCGCTCGACCGCGTGATCGAGGTCTCCTCGACCGCGCTGCGCGCGGGCATGGCGAGCGGCGCGAGCGAAGCGATGCTCGAGCCGCAGGTCTACGGCTATATCCTGCGCGAGCATTTATACGGAACTGATCTTGATCTCAAGCGTCTGACGGTACAGCAGCTCCGTCCCATCGCATTGAGCTATCTCAAGGCCAAGCGCTGCGCCCATGTGCTCGGCACGGCGGCGACGGCGGTGAAGCTGGCGGAGAAATACGGCGCGGACGTCCACCGTGCGGAGGTCGCGGGACTGCTGCACGACTGCACGAAAAAGCTCTCGATGCCGGAGCAGCTCGCGCTGTGCGAGAAGTACGGCATCGCGCTCGACGAGCTGGAAAAAAAGGCGCTCAAGCTGCTCCACGCCAAGACCGGCGCGGCGCTCGCGCGGGACGTGTTCGGCGTGGACGATGAAATTTATAATGCGATCCTCTGGCACACGACGGGAAAGCCGGACATGACGGTGCTGGAAAAGGTCATTTACCTCGCGGACTTCATCGAGCCGACGCGCGATTTTCCGGGCGTGGACGCGCTGCGGAGGACCGTGTGGGAGGATCTGGACCGTGGGCTTCTGATGGGCCTTGAAATGACGGTCGAGGAAATGGAGGAGATGGGGAACCCCATCCACGTCAACACCTTGGCGGCACGCGATTATCTGAAAGGAAAGACAAATGAAGGGAAAGCGGGAAGCGGACAACAACTTTAACTTCAATTTCAAATCGGAAAAGCTCGACGAGCTGCGCTCCCGCGTGGACGCGGCCTTTGACGAGCACGGCGACGAGGCGTGGGAGCAGATCAAGGGCATTTTCACCCACCCCAAAAGGCTGCTCGTCGCCGCGCTGGCGGCGGTGCTGCTCGTCGGCGTGATCACCGTCGGCGGCTATCTATTGAAGATCCGTGCGCCGGAGCTGCCGAACCGGGACAGCGACACGCAGGACCCCGGTCAGACCGACACCGACCTGGATTACGGCGACGGCGTGCGCCCGCGCGTGAGCGGCGAGCGGAAAAGCAAGGACTTCTATACGGTCCTTGTGCTTGGCCGTGACACGGGCGGAGGCGGCAACACCGACACGATGCTGCTCGCGAGCTACGACGTGACGAACCAGAAGGCGACGGTCATGTCCATCCCGCGCGACACGATGGTGAATGTCCCGTGGGACGTGAAGAAGATCAACTCCGTCTACAACTACTACGGCGGAGGCGATAAGGGCATCAAGGCGCTTTATAAGGAGATCTCCCAGCTCGTCGGCTTTGAGCCGGACTATCAGGTGGTCGTGGAGTGGGAGGCCGTCGGCGCGATCGTGGAGGCCATCGGCGGCGTGTACTTCGACGTGCCCG
>ERZ808259.629-NODE-629-length-13260-cov-10.808936_pt1 | contig 13260 bp, 13 predicted proteins | sample MGYA00521279_ERZ808259 | MGnify/ENA primary metagenome ERZ808259 (study PRJEB31516, sample SAMN03275586) | gut metagenome | biome: mammalia-associated habitat; material: feces | host: Papio cynocephalus | place: Kenya | collected 2012-07-27 ... | reverse complement strand
CGAGGTTAGATGCCCGAAGCTTCTTAAGTGTTTCACATCAATTGAGAACTAACATCTTTCTTAATGAGTCCGACAAAATACCTTATTTGCATACTTGTTTCGCTAGTGAGATAATAAGGCGCTTATTTCTATAAGCGGTATTTTTATGGCAAAAGACAAAATAGAAGCCTATTCGGGCATCAATATCTCCATTAGTGCAATCGCTTCTGTTACGGGTGACGCTGTAACGGATTGTTATGGAGTTGTCGGACTAGCCCCCAAAAACCAGCTAGCGGATGAGATTAATGCCTTATTAAAACGCAGTGATTACTATAAAGGCGTCTATATTAAAGGCGACAAGAAAAAAGGATACCAAATTGGCGTCTATATCTATGTCGCTAACGGGGTGAAAATTACGGAAGTATTAACGGAAGTTCAAAAGCGTGTCGCTTATGAGCTGAAGAAAACCTTCTCGCTTCCTTTAAATCGCGTAGACGTTTACGTAGTAGATATCAAAGAGACAAAATAAAATGAAGACCATTAACGGACAAAAGCTCAAAGAACTATTCCTTTCTGGGGCGAATAACCTATATAACCATTATCCAGAAATCGATCAACTTAATGTTTTCCCTGTGCCAGATGGCGATACGGGAATGAATATGAATCTCACTCTTACGAGTGGCGCAAAAGAGATTCAAAACAAAAACGATGATAGTGTTTTCGTAATCGCCAAAGCCTTTTCCAAGGGCCTATTAATGGGTGCTAGAGGGAATAGCGGAGTCATCACGAGCCAAATTTTCCGCGGCTTTGGTGATGCACTTGAAAACAAAAATGCGATTAATGCTTTAGAACTCGCGAAAGCTTTCGTTAACGGGAAAGAAGTCGCTTATAAAGCGGTCCTTCGCCCAGTTGAAGGAACATTACTAACGGTTATTCGTGAATCAAGCACCGCGTTATTAGAATTCGTAAGCAAAAGCAAAAAAGAGGTCAGCATTGAAAAAGCGTTAGGTTATTTGCTTGAAGAGGCGAAGAAATCATTGGCTCACACTCCTGATCTCCTCCCGATTTTAAAACAAGTTGGCGTTGTTGATAGCGGTGGCGCGGGTTTAACGGTCGTCATCGAAGGGATGAGCAAGGCTGCGAATGGCGAATTCGTGGAACGCACCGATATGAACGATAGTGCTTCAACAGGAAGCGTTTCTTCTTTGCTCGGTACGAACGGCTCTTACGCTGGAGCAAAGCTAAGCGAAGACGAAGAAGGGTACGGCTATTGCACTCAATTCATTTTGCGCTTAGGTTCGCCAGAAGACGGAAAAAAGCCATTTATCGAAAAGAAATTTCAGAACTTCCTTGCTTCACACGGCAAATCCCTCGTTTTAGCGCGCGATGACGATATCGTGAAGGTACATATTCATACCCTTTACCCTGGCTCAATGCTAAATTACGCCCAAAACTATGGCGAATTCGTTTCAATCACGATCGAAAACATGTCCGAAGAGCACGATAACATTTCTCATGGAGCAGTAGCGACTGACATGGAAAGTAATCTTGCGCGCAATAAAAAAGCAGAACCCCTTAAAGAATATGGCTTAATCGTCGTTAGTAGCGGCGAAGGATTAGACGAGATGTTTAAGGAACTTGGTGCCGATTATATTGTAAGCGGCGGGCAAACCATGAACCCATCGAGCGGCGACTTTGTTGAAGCGATTAAGAACGTTCACGCGAAGAACGTCTTTATCCTTCCGAATAATAGCAATATCGTGATGTCAGCGAGCCAAGCTTGCGAAGTGAATGATGAAGAGGTTCACGCTCGCGTGATTCCTTCTAAAACCATCCCGCAAGGTATAACAGCTTTGATGCAATTTAACGCTGAACTAAGCGAAGAAGAGAACTTTGAAGCGATGAAAAGCGCTTTAAAGAGCGTTCATAGCGGTTCAGTCACTTACGCGATCCGTGACACCGATATCGATAATGTCCACGTCACAAAAGGCTATTACATGGGGATGCGTGATAGCCATGGAATTGTCGCGAGTGTTCCTTCTAAAAACGAAGCGCTCCTTGCTCTAGTCAAAAGCATGGTAAACGATGATTGCTATATGCTTTCTATCTATTACGGGAGTGACGTGAAGAAAGAAGAAGCTGATGAGGCACTTGCCCTTATCCAAAAAGAATACCCAGATTTAGAAGTGGATATGCGTCAAGGCGGACAACCTGTCTATAGCTATATCGTTGGTTTAGAATGAACTTTAACCCAAGGAAACTTGGGTTTTCTTTTTAATGTCTAGGCTAAATAAGCCTTTTTTCCTGCTGAAGAAAGAAAAAGCAAAGAATAAAAAATTTTGGTAAAAATAAGAAAAAATTGACTATAGATAAGTGAGGGAGCTTTTATGCGAACTCAGACATTTCCCTGGGGGAAGAGCAAAGAAAGGAGGAAAGATCATGGACGTCACGGCAATCGTGATCATCCTGATCATCATTTATTTCATCAGATTAGATGAAAAGAACTCTAACGGCCCAAAAGGTCATTAGAGTCAAACCTCTCTAACATTATAGCTTAGCCGAAAGGCTTTGCAATAATGGCCCGCCCTTCCCCAGGGAGGATGTTAAATTATGAAATAACAAAGTAGCGCGGACTTACCCTATTTTGCTAAACCTCTTTTTGAGCGGGGGTATTAGCTATGCAAATTCTACTTATCTTCATTATTGCCGTTACGATTTTCGCGATTCTATCTATTGTTTTGCTAAGCATATTTAAGAAATCCGTCGATAAAAGATATTTTGCGAAAAAGAAGAAAAGTAGTGCGTTAGACTCCAATGAGTCTAGGGCGAGCTTTGGCGCGAAAGGAGAGATGCTTGTCCATAGGCGTCTTGAAGAAGTGAAAAATCGCTTTGGAGGCTATCTTTATCACGATTTTTGTTTTGAAGATGAGTATGGTTATTCTTCGGAAATCGATCACATTTTGATTACTCGGGGAGGCTTTTTCGTCATCGAGACGAAAAGCAATAAGGGAACGATTCGCGGTAACGAAAAAGATGAGCTCTGGAGATACTTAAAAGAGAATTCTCTTGGATGGCAATATTTTAAGAATCCCCTTCTTCAAAATTGGGGCCATATTTCTCATTTGCGAAAAACCATTAAACCAAACCCTCCAAAAATGGAATGCATGGTGATTTTCCCATTTGCGGATGTTTCGCAAATCGATAGCGGTTACGTCTATTCTCTTGGCGAAGCAATCGAGACCATCACGGAAATAACGGCGTCTAAAAAGTACAAAGCCGATTTTGTCGAACGAGTGAATCATCAAATATGCAACTTGCGTCAAATTTCGAAAGAAGAGCATCAAAGACATATTAAAGAATACGACGATTCTGACGAGTAGCTTCGTTTCTTTTCGTTATAAAGCGTTTCTGATCATCCAATTTCAAAAGCCTTTTATCATTTTCGATTTTTTCTATGCGAAAGGCTTCTTAATGAAGCGTGAAGAAGCAATGATTCTGCTTGCTCGTTATTGCTTTATTCGTCCAATATTCAATCACTAAATGTGCTTTTCGAATGAACAATTTTGTTCTTTTTTGAGATATCATTAATGGGAATTATGCTTCTTTCTAAAAGTCCTAAGATTAATCTCGCTCTCGCTAGCGTGAATATCCTCACTCCACTGGATGTCGTTAACCATCTTCCTCGCCGTTATGATTCTTTTCTCTATACGCCAAAAAAGAACCAATACGCTGATAAAGAGAGGGTGGTTAAAAAGGGATATGTCGTAGGAAAAGGGAGAAGCTTACGGTTTAATAAACGCTCCTTAACGAGCTTCTATTTTAAAACAGTAGAGGACGAGACGTTTTTAGTTGAAGCCTGGAATCGCCCTTATTTATCGACTTCTTTAAAAAGCGATGAATTAATTACCATCTCTGGAATTTACGAAAAAAGAAGGAACAGCATCGCTTTATTGAATTTACTAAAAGGGGAGATTCAGGAAAGCGATGCCCTAAAACCGGTTTATGCCTTGCCTAACGCGGTCCCGAATTATAGCTACTTGCATCTAGTCAAAAAGTGCCTTGCTTTATTAGAAGGGAAGATCGAAGACAAAATCCCTCATTGCTATAAAGAAAAATATCGTTTGCTATCTCATTATGATGCCTTAAAGAAGACTCATTGCCCTACGAGTTACGAGGACTTACGCCAAGCAAAAAGGACGCTCAAATACGAAGAGGCCCTTTCTTTTACCCTCAAAAGCGCGCTGATCAAAGAAAGCAATCGCTTATTGACCAAAGACGCAAAACGGAAAATCAATTACGAGAAAGTTAAGCAGTTTATTTCCTCTTTGCCCTTTTGTTTGTCTAATGACCAAATTAATGTTCTAAAGGAATGCTTCCGCGATATGGATTCTCCTTCCGTGATGTATCGGCTTTTGCAAGGGGATGTAGGGACAGGAAAGACCCTTGTTGCCGCCTTGCTCAGCTATGCTAATTTTACGCGCGGGGAGCAAACTGCTTTATTGGCACCGACCGATACTCTAGCGAAACAGCATTACGAGAACTTCAAAAAACTGTTCGCTATGGCAGGCGTTAATATTAGCTTACTTAATGGTTCGCTCCATAAAGAAGAAAGAAATCGCGTTCTTTCTTCTTTGGCTAGTGGCACGGCCGATATTGTCATCGGGACGCATGCTTTATTTTCAAAAGACGTCAATTACGCTTATTTGGGGCTAGTTATCATCGATGAACAGCATAAATTCGGCGTGAATCAAAGGACGAGTCTACTCGATAAGGGGGAACATGCGGATTTATTGCTTATGTCGGCTACCCCTATCCCTAGAACCCTTGCTTTTACAATTTATGGGGATTTAGATGTTTCCACCTTAAGCGAATTCCCACAAGGCAAACGAAACGTGATTACGCGCTTAATTAGAGAAAATGACCCTTTAGTGGACTCGCTTATTCAAAAATCACTTTCGAGCCATCATCGCGTTTATATTGTTGCTCCTCAAATCGAAGGGAATGGGGAAGAGAATACTTCTGCCCTTAAAATCGCGGATTTATACCGCAAAAAATACGGGGATAAAGTAACTCTTTGCCATGGCAAATTAGATGAAGAAAGTAAGGAGGTATCCATTCTTTCCTTCCAAAGCGGTTTAACTCCGATTATGGTCGCTACTTCTTTAGTGGAAGTTGGGATCGATGTAAAAGAAGCTGACCTTATGATTATTTATAGTCCTTCTCATTTCTCTTTATCTAGCCTTCACCAATTGCGTGGGCGCGTAGGAAGAGGAGGAGAGGAGAGCCATTGTTTACTTTTGTATCGCAAGAAAGACGAATCGGAAAATGAAAAGCTCCGCGTTTTAGAGAAAGAGGATGATGGCTTTAAGATTGCCGAAGAAGATATGCGCTTAAGAGGGCCTGGAGAAATGGCAGGGACCAAACAAAGCGGACTTCCGACGTTCGGGGTCGCGAATATCATGGACGATTTTAAGATTTTCGAAGTCGCTCGCGATGATGCGAATAGAATGCTACTTGATAAAGATAATCCTGATTTTGCCCCGTTTATTAAAAAGGCGAAAGAAGAAGTTAACGATATCTCACTCGCCTAGTGAGGAATCGTCGGCTTTAAGTTATACTTAATGAGGAGAATTAACCATGAAAATAGTAATTGATATGATGGGTGGCGATAAAGGAAGCGCCGCGACAAAAGAAGCGGTAAGGCGTTTTCATCCCCTCCATAAAGACGTTGAGCTCATTCTTGTTGGAAAAGAAGAAGAGCTTTGCGATATGAAAGAGGAAAGAATCGTTCCTGCTAGCGAAGTCATTACGATGGAAGCCGGTGCTTTAGAAGTGCTCCGTCAAAAAGAATCGAGCATGGTTAAAGCCGTGAGCTATGCGAAAGAAGAAAATGCGGATGCGGTGGTTTCTTGCGGCTCAACTGGAGCGTTTTTAGCAAGCGCGACTTTGATTTTGAAGAAAATTCCTGGCGTCATTCGCCCCGCTTTAGCGGTAGCAATGCCTCATATCGTCTCTAACGGCAATAGCACCCTCATCTTCCTTGACGCAGGCAGTTCTAACGTCAACACTTCTATTGAAATGGCGCAGTTTGGCTTTATGGGCTCTTTATATGCGAAATGCGGTTCTTCTATTTCTGATCCTAAAGTCGCGATTTTAAGCAATGGATCGGAAGAAGGAAAAGGCTCACCAGAAGGAAAAGAAGCTTACACTTTACTAAAAGAAGATAAGCGGATCCACTTTATTGGGAATATCGAATCGATGGATGTTCTTACTGGAGAAGCTGACGTCGTTGTCACGGATGGCTTCTCAGGCAATATTTGCATCAAAGCAATCGAAGGCACCGCCAAAACGATGGGGAAGATGCTCAAAAAAGGATTTAAGCGCAATCTTTTCTCGAAAATCGGCTATTTGCTCGCAAAAAAAGGCGTTCTTGAAATGAAGTCCACGATGGATACTAAGCGCGTTGGAGGAGCGATGCTGCTCGGCGTGAACGCGGTTGCCGTCAAAGCGCATGGCAATAGTGACGCGACCGCTTTCTATTATTCCATCGAGCTTGCTTATCGCCTTGCTAAAAACAAAATGGTTGAGAAAATAAAGAAAGGCTTTGTGGATGAAACCAATCATTGAATTACTAAATAGTTTTCATATCGTCCCTCAAAATATCTCTCTTTTCGAAATGGCTTTTACGCATAGTAGCGCCAATGGAACCGCTGGGAAAAACCATTTCGATTATGAGCGACTAGAATTCTTAGGGGACGCAGTCGTTGGGCTAGTTACTAGCGAACTCATTTATTTATACCATCAGGACTTAAACCAAGGCGGAATGAGTAAACTAAAAGCCCAATTTGTTAAAACTGAATCTGAAGCATCTTATGCCTTAAAATACCATCTTGATGAATATATTCGCGTAGGGAAATCCATGCAAGGAGACATAAGAAACAATCACTCCATCTTAGAGGATGTTTTTGAGTCTTTCATCGGCGCGACTTATTTAGACCAAGGAAGAGAATTTGCCTATCAAATGGTCCGTTCTTTTTTTGAGGACGACATCAAAAACGGTAGTATCTTACGCGATGAAGATCCTAAGAGCCAACTTCAAGAAGCGATTCAAGCCGAAAACAAAGAATCCGTTGCCTATCGCATCATCGATGAATGGGGACCAAGCAATAACAAGCATTTTGTCTCCGCGGTATATTTCGAGAATGATATCTTGGGGACTGGCGAAGGAAGAAGCAAAAAAGAAGCGGAGTTTGCTGCGGCGCGTAATGCCTTAAGCAAACTCGCAAAGGAGTAATATGGGTTTATTTTCGTTTCTAAAAGAGAAATTTGGCAAAAAAGGGAAAGACGAAAAAAGCGAAAAATACGATAAAGGTTTAGCGAAAAGCCGCGCGGCTTTCGCGAGCAAACTCGATTCGCTTGCGAAACGCTACAAAGCCGTAAATGCTGACTATTTTGAAGAACTAGAGCAAATCCTAATCGAGGCGGATGTCGGCGTATCGCTTACGATTAATCTTTGTGAAGAACTATTGGAGAAAAGCGAAAAAGAAGGAATCACCGATCCTAATAAAATCAACGAAGAGCTTATCGATACGATGTTTGTCGATTATGTGAGCAAAGGCGAAAGTATCGTCAATGAGATTCATTTTTCTTCCATTGGTCCAACCGTTTTACTCGTTGTTGGAGTAAACGGGGTCGGAAAAACGACTTCCATCGCTAAACTTGCCCATCGTTACCAAAAGCAAGGCAAGTCCGTGATGCTAGTCGCTGGCGATACGTTTCGAGCAGGAGCGAGTGAGCAATTATCGATTTGGGCAGAGCGCTTAAATTGTCCCATCGTGAAAGGAGCGTCTAACGCTGATCCATCAAGCGTCGCTTATGATGGAATGAAATACGCTTTAGACCACAAAATCGATTTATGCATTGTCGATACGGCTGGCCGCCTTCAAACCAAAAGCAATCTCATGGCGGAATTAGCCAAAATGAAGCGCGTTATCGGAAAAGAAATTCCTACTGCCCCACAAGAAACATTCTTAATTATCGACGCGACAACCGGACAAAACGGCGTGATTCAAGCGAAGGCATTTAAAGAAGTCACCGAATTGACTGGTATCGTAATTACGAAAATGGATGGCACTAGCAAAGGCGGCATCATCCTTTCGATTCGTGATGAATTAGGGGTGCCAGTTCGTTTCATTGGCCTAGGCGAGCAAATGGACGATTTGGAGGAATTCGATCTTGACCGTTATTTGCATGGGCTCCTATTAGGGAAAAAGGAAGATGAATGATTTAGCGCACCGCGAGGTAGTAGTGTCATTATTTGAGATTTATGGCGAACTCTTATCGCTTTCTCAAAAGGAAGTGCTTCGCGACTATTATTCTTTTGACTTATCTTTAGGCGAAATCGCCTTGAACCGAAATAGTTCCCGAAGCGCGGTTGAAGACGCCCTTAAAAAAGGGGAAAAGAAGCTCGTCGAATTCGAGAAAACCTTAAAAATCTTAGAGAGCAAAAACAAACTTAAATCGCTACTAAAAGAAGCGAAAACGAATAACGATTATCGAGAGTTGGAGGATTATATCAATGGCATTTGAGCCACTTTCAGAACGTTTCCAAAGCATCTTCAAAAAGATGCGGAAGGAAGATAAATTAACCGAAGCCAATATGGATACGGCTTTAAAAGAAATCCGCGTCGCTTTGTTAGAAGCGGATGTCAATTTTAAGGTTGTTAAGGCTTTCGTTAACGATGTCAAAGAGAAAGCTCTTGGTCAAGAAGTGCTGCTTCACGTTAATCCAGGGGAACAACTCGTTAAGATTTGTTACGATGAGCTAGTAGAGCTATTAGGAAGCGACAATACCGGAATTAATTGGAATAAAGGCGCTTTAACGACGATTATGCTCGTGGGTTTGCAAGGAAGTGGAAAAACCACAAGCGCGGGAAAATTAGGCTATTTAGCGAAAAATAAGCTCAATAAAAAAGTACTTTTAGCAGGGCTAGACGTATATCGGCCTGCCGCGATTGATCAGCTTAGCCAAATCGCCAAAGACATGACGATTGATTTCTTTGAAATGGGGACAAAGGTCAATCCTGTTGAGATTGCAAAAAAAGCAAAAGAAAAGGCAATCGAAGGACATTATGATTTGCTTGTTTTAGATACGGCTGGCCGCTTACAGATTGATGAAACCCTCATGAAGGAGCTTCAGGATATCTCTAAAGAAATCCATCCGGATGAGACGTTACTCCTTGTTGACGCTGCAGCTGGGCAAGATTCCGCTAATGTCACTAACGCCTTCCATAAAGACCTCCGTTTAACCGGCGTTATCATGAGTAAACTCGATGGCGACGCGAAAGGCGGAAGCGCTCTATCTATTAAATATATGACCGGCCTCCCCATCAAATTCGCCGGTGTGGGTGAAAAACTAACTGACTTAGATGTTTTCTATCCCGACCGTATGGCGGACCGTATCCTTGGGATGGGGGACATTAAAACCCTCGTGGAGACCGCTCAAGCAAATATTGACGAGAAAGAAGCTAGAAAAGCCGCTAAAAAGCTTGAAGATGGTAGCTTCACACTCGATGACATGCTTAAGCAAATGAAAATGGTTCAGAAGCTCGGTAGTTTAGGGGCGATCGCAAAGCTCATTCCGGGAATGCCGAAGATTAGCGATGAACAGCAAGAAAAAGCCAAAAAGGAAATGACTGCCTTTGAGGCGGTCGTTAATTCCATGACCCCTTACGAAAGAGCCCATCCGGAAGTGCTCAAATTCTCGCAAAAAACGCGAATTGCAAAAGGCTGTGGCAAAACCAATGCCGATGTAAACCGCGTCATCCGAAAATGGGAACAAAGCAAAGAGATGATGAAACAAATGAAACAATACCAAAAGAATGGTAAGTTCCCTCCAGGATTCGGTGGAATGCGTTAAATTCATAAGAAAATACTCGTTAAATCTAATAGGGATAATCCAGCATCGTCTCAAAGCAGTTATAAACCAATTAGGGAAGGAATCGACCATCGTTTCTGGTGGTCTTTTCTTTTTTCTTATCTCTTTTTTATTTCCCATGAGCAAGAAACTCTTTCTGAGCCTATCAATGCTCTAAAAAATTTATTCATTTGTTAATGAACTCCTAGCGAGAGAACGTCCTGCATCGAAGGACAAAAGAAATCATGGGATCCTCCTATCCAAAAACGAATGTTTCTTCATTTGATGACAGCATTATTTGAGCGAAATAAGCCACTTCACTCAAAATGAAGTAAAGAGTGAAGTAAGAATGAAGTAATACTTCACTTTAACTTCATTCTTCTTAGAAAAGCTTGTAATTATGCTGATTTTAGCATCTGCTCTTTGCGTTTATTTTTTTCGAATTGTGCCAAATAGCAACCGCTAAATGCTGCTGCCGGCCCTTTCTTTGAATCGAAGACTGAAAAACCGGATATCGATGGGAATGACGAAAAACGCCATCCCTATTAAAATTCGGATAGTCGAAAAAAATCCCTGAACTTATACGAACAGGGATCTTTTGTTATAGCGAATTTAATTATTTCTTTAAGGAAAGGAGAGCGCCACCTAAACCTAGCACTCCGCCAATTAGCGAAGCGATAGCGGAAATAATAGCGCCAGTGCCAAGCGTGTATTCAACGCCAGACGTTAAGGCATTACCGCCAATTTTGGTGTCGGCGCCTGCTAATGATGATTCAAATCCGCCGAAATTAACGGCGAAGAATGACATAATGCCAGCTGCGATTAAGCATAGAGCAGCTAAACTAAGGATATATCCGCCGAGTTTTGAGCTCTTGCCTTTGAATAGAAGCGAAACGACGCTAAGCGCGAGTCCAACAATCACAAGAATTAAGGTGACCATCATGCCGGCATTTCCAGCGATAGTATAAGTGATAGTACCATCGGTTGAAGCGGAAGACATTTTACCGCCGAATACCATCCATTCAGGAGCGGCGTCACCGACTTTCACGGCAGCACTTGCACCAAATGCTTCAACGAATCCGCTTAAAGAAGAAGTGGTTTGAATTTTCCCAGCCAACCATCCATTTTGCGTTACGAATGGCAAGAACGCCATGCAGAAGGACAAAATCGCCATAACAATAACAACCAATTTCAATAATGTAGCGAGGTTATTAGAACGCTTTGCTGATTTTTTCATTGATTACCCTCCAAATCTAGCAAGATTATTTTATCTATCTTGCTTGAATTATGAATAGCCATTTTTAATTAGAATGTTCAAAATTTCGCTTACGCTTTAACGCATGATTCGGTTAGGCATTAATTTTATTCTGCAACGAAAAGCGGAACGAAAGATTGCTTACTCACGTCGACCAATCCCCTTGTTGTTAATTTTAATTTTGGAATGACTGGCAAACTTAAAAACGCTAGCAGCATGAAGGGGGATAATTCTCTACTTACGCCTGCTTGGTAGACGTTTTCTATGAGTTCTCCTTCTTTTTCGCTAATAGTATTCGCGTCTTCTTTGCTCATCACGCCCCCGATTTGAAGAGGGAGATAAGCAATCACTTTCTCTTTATTCACGTAAACGAGCCCACCTTCTTTTTCTCTTAAATAGTTTCCAGCATAAGCCATATCCGCTTCATTTGTGCCTAAGATGGTGAGGTTATGCGAGTCGTGATTTAAGCTTGATGCGATTGCTCCTTCCTTTAAGGTAATCCCTTTAATGAATCCGGTGAAATAATGACCTGTATGATTATGACGTTCAAAATCGGCAATCTTTAAGATGCCTTTTGTAACATCGATCCCGTTATTTTTCGTAAAGTCTAAATGAATGCGTTCTTCTTCCGTCATAAGGGAATCCTTTATGATGGATATGACTCTTGTTGCTTTCCCTTTTTCTTCTTTGATTTTAAAGTCTTCTTCATGGATTTCGCCCATATGGAAGCTATGAAACGTCTTGTTCAATAAAGATTCATCGACTTTTGGCTCCTCAAAAGCAATAACCTTCCCGTTTTGGTAATAAGCCTTTCCTTTGTAGTAAACATCGCGAATCGCAAAAGAGGATAAATCATCTAATACGATCATATTTGCGTAATAGCCTGGCGCGATTGCTCCAACCCCTTTGATATTAAAATAGGTAGCGGCTTGAATTGTCGCCATGCGGATTGCCACTAACGGATTTTTGCCCAATTTGATTGCTTTGCGGATAATGTGATCGATTTCTCCGACTTCTAATAAATCATGCGCGTGGCAATCATCAGTCACCAATAGGCAGCGGTGGTTATATGGCTCATCAAATAAGCCAATGAGCGATTCAAGGTTTTTTGCCGCACTTCCTTCGCGAATCATGATATATTGCCCTTTAGAAAGCTTTTCTTTTGCTTCTAGGAATGTTGGACACTCATGGTCGGAGCCAATACCCTCCACTAAATAAGCGTCCAAATCTTTTCCGCTTAATAAAGGTGCGTGCCCATCGACCGTTAACCCTCTTTTCCTTGCATTATCGATTTTCTTTAATAAGTCGGGGTCTTTTTTGATAACGCCAGGAAAATCCATGACTTCTCCTAACCCTAAAACGCGTTTATCTTCGTAAAAAAGCTCTAAATCTTTCGCTTTTAATGTAGCGCCAGATTCATCAAATGGTGTTGCGGGGACGCAAGAAGGCAAGACAAAATACATGCTGAGTGGCAAATCTTTGCTCGCTTCAAGCATATATTGAATCCCACTTGCTCCACACACATTAGCGATTTCATGAGGATCAGCAATAACCGCTATTGTGCCGTGCCTAATCGCTACTTTGCTAAATTCAAAGGGGGTCAACGATGTGCTCTCGATATGAATATGGCCATCGATAAGTCCAGGGCATAAAATCTTCCCCTCCAAATCGATGGCCAAGTCTGCATCACTATCAAGGTATTGTTTACCAACGCCGATAATCTTTGTATCTTCGACAAGCACGTTTTCTTGCACAAGCTCGTCTAGAAACACGTTTACGACAAAACAGTTCTTGAAGAGGGTCTTCATTGCGGCATTTCTCCTTCTGAGCGATTTCGCTCTCCATGTATAAATTGTGTTGATTATAAGGAAATAGGACCCTTAATAAAACGTCTTTTTGCGTTACGTAAGCGATTTCACTCTTTTAACGAAACAAAAAGAGAACGCCCATGATCAAAAATCTCTTTTTTGTTTAATTGGAATTTGATTTGTTGTCCTATTTCAAACGAATTTAGCACGTTTTTCTATAGTTTTTATCGAATTTACCCCATGGTCAAAAGTATGGTCAAAAGTATGGTCAAAAGTATGGTCAAAAGTATGGTCAAAAGTAT
>ERZ808259.628-NODE-628-length-13277-cov-3.843367_pt1 | contig 13277 bp, 38 predicted proteins | sample MGYA00521279_ERZ808259 | MGnify/ENA primary metagenome ERZ808259 (study PRJEB31516, sample SAMN03275586) | gut metagenome | biome: mammalia-associated habitat; material: feces | host: Papio cynocephalus | place: Kenya | collected 2012-07-27 ... | reverse complement strand
ATATGAATATTAGCTGCGGCATTGAATTTGATAAGGGATTCATTATCAGAAAAATTGAAGAACTGTTCAGACTCTTTGGAGCTAGTTATATCATCAAGGATGAGAAGACTCGTTACGGTCCGTCGTACCATAAGAATTGGGTGCTCGGTGTGATGATCAATAAGGACAATCAGATTACGATTGGGTATAAGAAGAAGCGTAACTTCGAGGCGATGCTTTTTAACTACGCGAAGGATAGAAAGAGTGGAACCTGTTGGCCTCTTGAGCAACTGCAATACGCACTCGGTCTCATGAGCTACTACCGGATGGTTAACAGAGACAGTATTGACGGGGTTATTACTCGATATAGTCAGAAGTTTGGCTTTGATATTGAAGCCACGATGAAGAAGGATCTTAAAAACTAAAGAACGAGGTGTTACATATGAAAACTAAAACGGTCTTGTGTAATGAGTGCAGATTCTCTAAGTACAGAGCTGGCATCTCCAGCTCTCTCGCTGCTATGTTTGGACTTCCTGGGACTCATCCATACCCGACACACACCTGTGAGAAGTATAACGTGGTGAGAGAAAGAAAGGACTACCACGTTCGGCGGCTTCCGATTTGTGTGAAGGAAAATGGTGGCGAGCAGAAAGACAAAAAAGGTAACGAGGGTATGTGATTGATCACACTGGTTGACACAACGGGTATATAATGTTAGGATAAAGTGACAGATGCTAGGAGGTGTTGGCGTGTTCTTTGAAATGTTAGGCATTTGCCTGTTGGGCGGCTGGCTGTCGTCCAGTGAGGAAAATCGGATAAAGAAGCGGAATGAACGACAGGATCAGTGGATAAAAGAAAACGGGTATGATACGGTGAAGCAGGCAAGGCTGGAGTATTGGGCAATGAGTAACCAAGATGAGGCGGTTGAAATCGCGTACGGGTATCCAGTCTATTCTGTCGAGAATCTTAGAATATGTACCGAGCTGATGAAATGGGGGCCTAAATCCTTTGTAAAAAGGAAGCTAATTGAAAAGCTTTGCGAAAAGAACGGATTTAAATACTTTGATTGGGGTTGGCCGCCAGAGGAATATCGAAATATAAAATAAGTTAAGCCAAAGCGAGAAGAAAAAATCTTCTCGCTTTAATTACTATGAGGTGCTGTATGGTAGATTGGAAAGAAAATTTTCAACATGAAGGTATCCACTGGTGGAGAAATGTGTTTGAGATCCCGCATTACTTTAAAGAGCGGCGATATCTTCTGAAGCACGGGTTCACCAGAGAAGCAGAGTATGATATGCCGCTTTGGTTCATCAAAACAATGACGAGTGTGATGACCAGATACTTAGACACACGATGGGGAATCCCAGGCGGGTACACTGATGAAGAATGGCAGGCGGTTGTTGATAAGATGATTGAATGTCTGAAGAATATGCGGGCGTCAGAATGGTTTGAGAAAGCTCCCGAAGAGATGAGCCTACTAGAGAGAGATATGTGGGCACAAAATATGGCCGACAAATACAAGAACGACTTCTTTGATTTATTCAAAGAAGTCTTTTATCTTCTATGGGATTAGGAGGTGAGCGGATGTGAAGATTGGGAAGCTTTGTCCTGGTGGTAGGATTCTAAGCGGGATAGGAACAGATATGCCTATGACTCTGATTGTGCTAGGTCCATCAGAAAATAACGACTCCGTAATATTGTTGTCTGAAGAAGCATTAACTCGCGGGCCGATAATGTCTCCACGGCGTGCAGGTAGTTATTTTTATAGCGGTATAGATAACTACTTGGAAACAGATTTTGTAAGAATTCTCCCCCAGCCGCTCAGACAATCACTTGTCGAGACTCAAATACGTATAAGTAAAAACTTGGCACAAGGCGAAATAGTAATAAGTAATAACAGGAGTGTATTTTTACCGTCTATGTACGAGTTGGGGTTTGGATACGCATCCCGTGAAGGGCTTAGTTATGAGGATGGTCTAAAAGCGTGCTTTGGTGTAGGAAATAATCAATCAGCCAGGATAGCGAAGCCGTTAGGGCATTACAATTCGTGTCGCTATTGGACCAGGTCTCTTGCTAACGATGGTAAATATTATTGCGTCGGCTCCGACGGGGACAGCTATGCCGTTGGAAAGGCCGCATTGATATCTGGGTGCGGCCCTGTTTTTCTGTGTCGCTAGATACTGAAGTTGTACTAAGGAGTGATATGAGCGGACTTTATTGGGAGTTTGTTGAAGTGGGCGGGAAAAGAATTATTCAAGAAGATTTGTTTATGCAGCTCATGGCTTTATGAAGAAGGTCAGTATGATCAAAGACGCTAAGTTTGTGACAGTGTGAGGTGGAGATGTGACCGTGGCTACTGATTGCAAAGTAGACACGGAAACCAATGAAGTTTTCGATATCCAGTGTGTTGATGTTGATGTTGATATTCTTTTGGAGGAGTATGTTATTCTGGACGGCAAAGAATATCATGTATCCCACGAGGAGGATGGGTACTATGTGGAGAAGAAGGAGGCTCACAGGTGTATATAATTGTAAAAGTTGATGGCTGGATGAGGCAGCAGATTTGTACGGACGGAAAACCAGATAAATATGGCGAGCCTAAATTATTTAAAACGGAAAGAGAGGCACGGAAATGGGTTAGCAAAAACTCGTATAAAGGGATGTCGTTTAAGTATGAGATCCGTAGGATTGAAGACGTCGTATAAAACAACTATTTGAAAGGAGTAGGTCGTGAAAAGAGTGAGCGGATATATGGACTCCCGACGTTTAGGGCATTACGATTTTGAATTCTATGTGGACGATGATATGTCTGACGAGGAAATCAAAAAGGAGGTTGACGAGATGGCTGCAATCAGCATCCATTACGAAATTGAAGAAGGGTATGAAGAATACATAGAGGTTCGGTATCGTAAAACAAACCAATTTGAATACTACTAATACAAGGAGTTGCTATGAAAATTGTTATCAACAAATGCTTTGGTGGTTTTTGTCTCTCTGATAAAGCTGTCGAGATGATTATGAAGCGGAAGGGATTTGATTGCTTCAGATATGCGCATACAAAGTACAAACATTCTGATGGCGTTAATGAATTCGAGAGACGCGAGGACAACTCCGAAAATAAGATGTTCCCTATCATTTATTATTCGGTAAAGGATCTTGGCGAAAAAGTAAATGAACTCCCGGATGATGTTGTTTGGGATAACGACAATATTAGTAGGGATGATGTTGACTTGATTGCTGTTGTCGAAGAGCTTGGGAAAGAAGCAGGCTCCAAGGTTTCGGATCTCGTGGTTGTAGAGATCCCGGATGGCGTCACCTGGACGATTCAGGATTATGATGGTGTTGAGTCGATTCATGAGGCGCATAGGATTTGGACTGCGTAAAGGATCAGAGAGGAGAAAGCTATGAAAAATACAATTGTACTAGAGATGCTGAAAGACGGACGGATTGATGAGCTTAAAAGTTTGTTGGCCGATGAGATCTACCAGGACAGTCTGAAGAAAAATGTTGGTGCGAAGCAACGTTACGCAGCTATGAAGCGATATTTTAAATATGTAGATGCCCCGAACCCGTGTTGTCACTACCCGTGTGACAACGTTAAAGTGAATGGGGAAATTTACAACGGTTTTATGGACGGTCATTCCTTTGTGATTACTAAGGAACCCCTTGGTGAAATGGATACATATAACGAGGAAGAACATGGCCCGTATTTTAAGTTGGATGGGTTTGTAAACTACGCCAATTACACAGAGGTAGACCAAGTTGACCTTAACAAAGTGCTCGCGGAAGCGAAATCCAAAGGGTACAAATTCAAGAAAGCAGAGACGGCACATGACTTCCGGTATATGCTCCGATACAAGGACGGAGGATATAAGATGTCTCTGCTGGATAGAGCATTTAGCATTGTTAATGATGGCAGGGTGGCAAAAGTATATTACAGAGATAGGCTTAGTGTGCTGATGATTGAGACTAGTATTGGCATCGCGGGTATTCTGCCGGTAAATCTGGAGAAGATTGATGTCAGTCAGCATGAAAAGGTCTTTGCGGATGAAATGATTGTTCGATAAGAGCGCAAGGAGGTGGAATTATGGGTGTGTACACAGAGTTAAATATCGGGGTAGACCTAGCGCTCTCGACGCCTGGCAACGTAATTAAGATTCTTGATTACATGCTTGGCGATGAAGAAGTAGATGTCGAGATTCCAGATCATCCGCTGTTTCAGACTGAAAGATGGCGATATATGCTGAGAAGCGACAGTTCCTATTTTGATGGTAGAACTGACAGCTCTATGGTTCGTGATGCTGTTACGGGGGTATACGCACTAAACGTGCGTTGCAATCTGAAAAACTATGACGGAGAAATTTCTAAGTTCCTGGATTTTATCTTTCCATATGTAAGAACGTATGGATTTATTGGTTACACACGATATGAGGAGTTCGAACTTCCGTATCTTATTTGGCGTGGTAATGATGGAATGCGGTTACTGGATGTATGCACGAAAGATGGGTGGTAAAGATGTGTGTAGTTCAAAAAGGTAGCGAGACTACGTATAGAGTAGTGTGTGACACATGCCGTTCTGTGCTGGAGTACACAGGCGATGATGTAAAATCTGCGTATACAGGTAGCGCAACAGGGGTCTCTTGCCACCCTAAATATGTGGTTTGCCCCATGTGTGATAACATTATCGAAGTTAATTGAGAGAGGTATACGGCATGTCTTTGTTGAAGAAGTTGTTTTGCAAACACGACTTTCATTATGTAACAGGCGTGAAAAAGTTTGGCGATAATGTAACTATGCCAGATGGGATTGATCTTGTCTATATGTGCAAGAAGTGCGGGCGTGTAAATCACGTTGTGATTGGGAGAAAGTGAGGTTCGTGTGAAGTACGTTGTAGCCGTTACGGAAGAACTCCGGAGAGAGCTGGAAGTTGAAGCAGAGAGCAAGGAACAGGCTTACGAGATCGTGAAGCGCAAGTATAATAATGAGGAGATCGTACTGGACGGCAGTGACTATTCTGGTACTGAAATTGATGTATGGGCTGAGGAGGGGTTGGTCACAAGTGAAGTATTCAACAGATGTAAGGTTGGAAGAGCTGTGGAATAACCTATATAAAGAAACTGGTTGTGGGGGCTGAATTTAATGAATTTTAAGTGCATAAAAAATGTTCATGGTCTGAAAGAATTTTTGACCAGTATCCCCGATGATACAACATGTACCCATACCTACTATGGTTATGATAATAATTACAACTACGGCGTTCAAGAAGCTGCGTATGTATATACTGGGTACGATAAAGAAGAAAACAAACTCGTGTTCCCTACTGAAAGTAGATGATTATGAAGGTATGATGAATGCAGACTAAGCTATTTGTGTTATTGGTGATGCTGTTTGCTCACATTGTAGATGACTATTATCTGCAAGGTGTGCTTGCCAGTATGAAGCAGAAGGATTGGTGGAGAAAGAACTCTCCTGGAGAGAAGTACAAGCATGACTACATCGCGGCTCTGTTCATGCACGCTTCTAGCTGGACATTTATGACGATGTTACCGGTAGCTATTTGCTTGAAGATCAATCTACCAGTTATGTTCTTTGTTATGCTGGTAGTGAATTGCGTTGTTCATTTTTGTGTTGATGACCTAAAGGCGAACTTCAAGAAAATCAACCTGGTCCAGGATCAGCTGATTCATATTTGTCAGATTATTTTAACGTGGATTGTGATGGTGGTGTGATGAGACAAAGAAAACGAGAAAGAGATATTGAGTGGTGGTGTAACCTAACTGGAATGAAGCTACGTCCGTTCCAAAAATACGCGCTTTCGCTGGCCGCCGGAGATGTAATTAGAAGAGCAAGAAGAAAGGCTGAGTTATTAAAGAAGGAAGAGGTAAAAAGAAAGAATGAAGCTAATCAAAAACTCAATTCAATGTAAATGGTGTGGTGATATTCTTGTCTCTGAGTATACTCACGATTTTAAGATGTGCAGTTGCGGAGCTGTTGGTTGTGATGGCGGCCTGTCATATCTGAGAAGAAGTTTCAAAAATTCGCCTAATGATTTTGTTGAGCTGAGTGAGTATAGCCGGGGCGAGGAGAATGTCGAATGACAAAAGATAGCATTGACAAGATGGGCCTGCGTGAGTTGAGAGGAACATTTGTTGAGTTTTGTGGCAAGCAGAGCATAACCAGCTCATGCTGGCGCTTTTGTCCAGTTTTTTGCGATCTTGATAGTTGCGCCCAGTTGCAATGGTTGGCACCTATCAGTGAGCGAGAGATAAGAAAGTTTCTGTCGGGTATGGCAATTGAAGAGGAGGCCAATAATGCTGTATATAAAGAAGCCGGTAGTGATTGAAGCGTTTCAATTCGGCGATGAGAAGCCGCTTGATTGGTTTGATGAGGCGTGTGAGTCTGGCGTGGCACGAGTATATATCAACGAAGACGGTGATATGTGTGCTGAGATTGAGACGCTGGAAGGTACTCACCGTGCGAACATGGAAGACTATATTATCCGCGGTGTGAAGGGTGAGCTATATCCGTGCAAACCTGATGTTTTTGCAATGACTTACGAAGCGTATAACGGCGGGGACTCTGAAGCGGAAAAACAAATCCGAACAATAGGAGAAGATCTTAGAAGTAGATTTCTAGATAAACGAGATTCATTAAATAAAATGGTGTGGGTTCTGCTTGGTAGTGCAGCCTATGAGGCAACCAATAAAGAGGCAGACCAGCTTGTGTTTGATGCGTATAAGGCTGGGGCGATGGCTTTGTGTGTGATTGACAATGCCTTGCGAAAGAAGAGTAACGGAGGAAACGCATGAATGTTATTGAAAAATTGTACGCTGGAAAGAAGCTGAATGAATATGAACTGAAATGCCTTGCGTATGGTGATGGTGATTTGGGAGAATACGGTTGGGTTGATGAGGTCGGGTACGACTCTGGCAGATGGACGCAGGCTATGGAGACTATCTTCAAGGTCGGTAATGATCTTTGGGCAGTCCCGTGGCAGCGAGGTCTTACGGAGTATCAGGAGAATGAGTTTTGGGACCAGCCGTACAGAGTGGCTAAGAAGACAAGAGTTATTACCGAGACGTATTATGAAGCACTGAAAGGAACAGATGTCACGGTGTGAGGAGGTACAACCATGGTACATATTATTTCAGATAAAGGCGTTCGGTATCAGGACTTCTTCGCGGAATCCTTGGATGAGATCAGTAGCGTGATTGATGACGTGACGAGTATTGCTATTGTTGCTATCGGCAGAGATACAGAGGAAATCTATTCCAACTACTACGAGTGTACTCCGACGACTGCTCACATGTTGGCAGGAGTTATCCAGCAAGATGCAACCGAGGCTATTATTGATGAAAGGTTGGGGCTTGATGGAGCTTATTAAAGACTGGCCTATTGAATATGTTTTCTTTGAGCACCGATATCCGGTGCTGTTTTTAAGCTCGTTTAAAGACGAGCTTTTCTTGTGTTGCCGGAGTGATGATGAGAGTTGTATGCTTACGAAGACGACGATTGACCAGTGTAGAAAAATGTTAGCAAACGAGTTGACAATCCGAGAAGCTTTTACTGAATCGGAGAACCCGATCTTCATGGAAGAACAGCGGCAAGATAGACCCGTCTATATTATGACTAGCCTGCAACATCCAGCCCTCCCAACACAGAGGGTGTATTTTGATGCGGACCCGGAGGAGGTAGAAGAATTCGAGCAGTTCTGCAAGAGGTGGTGTAGTCATAGGGAAGGCTAAAAGAAAGCCACGTCCTTCTATGCCGCATTGGGTATGGCTAGGTAGAGATGGGTGCTGGTTTTGCAAAGACATAAACAACTGCAACCAATGCAAAGCGAATAGAGCGACGGCCAAAAAGAGTAAGCAAAAGAAGTATAAAGGAAAGCACATGAAAGTAGAAAAGGAGTAGTGAGTTCACTATCGCATGAAAGTTCTATTCTTAGATGTAGATGGCGTTTTGAATAAAGCGAACACGAAAGAAAAGACCACAACCGGGTACAACTTCGTTGAAGACGTGTTTGTTCGTCGGCTGAAGGATATTGTAGATCAAACAGGATGCAAGATTGTTCTGTCAAGCGATTGGAGGTATGATGCCCATACGGAGTCAAACCCAGAGCTTGACGAGCTGGAGAGTAGGCTGGCTGAATACGGCCTAGTCCTATACGATTTTACACCAATCATAAACAATCATAGAGGCCGGGAAATTCAGTCGTGGTTAGACACGCATGTGGGTGTAAGTAGTTTTGTTATTCTGGATGATAGAGGTGATATGGAGCCAAATGCAGAGAGGCTGGTGCGGACTTTATTTAGCTGCGGGTTGACTGATGAGAATAAACGAGAAGTGGTAAAGATGCTGAATGGGGTGAGTGAAGATGAGTGATAATTATTGCGAGAAGCGTCTTCCTACTGCAGAGGAATACAGAAAGGCAGAAGGCTTAACGCTATTAGAGTGGTCATCGTGGTCCAACCCTATGTATCTTTGTGCGTGCGGCGGTAAGATGCGTAAGAATTTGACGCTCAGGTTAAGCACGTATCCAGAGGCCTACATGTATCGGTGCGATAAATGTGGTCATATAGAGTATCAATTTGTGTGATAGGAGGAGTTTCAATGGAGCATATTGTGCAGTTCGGGATTACGATTGATGACGAGTACATTAAGAAAAGCATTGAAGAAGGAGCCAAGAACGCTATCGTTAAGGAAATGGCGGAGCAGGTACGCAAGGTTCTGATTATGAGATGGTGCGGCAATGATGAACCATCTGTATATTTTGATAAAAAACTCACAGAGGTAATCAATGACCATAAAGATGAGATTATTAACCTGGCTGCTGATAGACTGGCCGAAAGGCTTAGAAGAACCAAAGCTGCAAGGGATGTCGTGAAGGACCTCAAAGAAGAAGTCGGTGAAGAGTGATTATACATATAGGTAAATGATATGAATAAGGAAAGCTTTGTAAAAACGATGGAGCAACTCATGGATCTGGATGATAGGATGAGTGCGGCAGACTTAGCAATGAAAAGGCTTAATCCAGATTTTTGCGGTCTCTATATTACGGATGTTTTTGATATAACAATACGGCTAGTCGAGGAAGCAATGTGTGACGAGGAACACTGGGTTAGCTACTGTATCTACGAGAAAAACTGGCTAAGGGATTTTAGAATCGGGGATGTGTTTGTCACACGTGGGGAGAAGAAAGAGTACATAGATTTATCGTCATGGGATAAAGTCTATGACTTCTTGGTTGAGAGTTCTATTTGAAAATTAAAATAAGGTTTGAGGATAGTACATGGAAAATGTAAAGTATCAGGTCTCAGCGCATTGCAAAACTCGTTACGCGGAACGCATCATGGGTAAAGAAGAGAAATCAGACGCCGCCCGTTTTGTTTCTTTGAATGGAGATAAGATCGAGGCAGATATCAACAAGATGATCGAGTATGGCAACTGCATTTATTCAGGCAGACAGTCTCAAAAGGATGGCAAGGGTAAAGTGATTGACGTCTATGTACAAGATACCTGGGTGCTTCTTGTGGATGGGCGGGAAAAGGTTGTCGTAACCCTTTACAAGATCGACCTTGGTTTAGGTGACGAGTTTAATAATACATATGTAACTAAAATGTTGGACAAGCTGAACTCCACTAAGGTAACTCTGGAAGATGTTCAGAGGCAAGTACAGGAAGAGTCTGACATGTATAGGAAGATGATTGATGAGGCGGACGCCCAGATCAAAGAGAAGCGGTCTGAGATCAAAAATCTAGAGGAGTTAAGTGCAGCGTATAAGGTCATCATCAATAACAACTGCGTTAAAGCAGCGCAGGCGAATAAAGATGTTGCTGACGTGCTGAATAAGTTAATTGAGAAGAAGGTTTTTTAAAAATAAAATTTTAGCTTTATGATGATTCAAAAAGAAAATTCTTCAAAGGGAAAGGCAGAGTGGGCGTGTGAATCTTGTATGTTCTACCCGCCTAGTTCTTGTGATGGGAAACCGTGCTGTATGTGCGATATGAATGACCCATTGTCTAACTGTTATTGCGAAAAAGAGGACGTGGAGTAGGAGGTGATATTATATGGATAAGATTACGGACGGAATTTATGTGGATATTTTTGTTGATAAATGCGGCAAAAGATATCCTTTGAAAACTATCAACGGAGAAGACGTATCTAAAATCTTAGTTGAAAATCTGATGAATGGTATTGATGAGATTGCATACCTGGCAAAGGATTTAGATGAGTAAAGGAAATGGTTGTGTTTAGAAAATACTGGGCTGTTATCGGGTTCGACTATGAATCTGGCTGCGCCTTAATGGATAAGACCGAACAGACCTGCGGCAAAGAAGTGGGGCACAGATATAGGCGACATGAACATATGGCATTTACGGAATTTACGGACGGTACTGTGCTATCATGGGTGCCGGACGAAGCCACTTGTGTGAAAAGAGTTGGTAGGCTCTGGTGCAACAAGGAAAAAGACAAGAGAATGATTGACAAAGCAGTCTGCAATTTTTACATGGGAAGGTACGAAGATATTATTTGGGTTTAAAGGAGGCGAAGATAGTGTCTAGACAAACCGTAAATCTTTATGAAGACGTGATTACTGCAAGTGGTGCAATACGCGAAATAATTCAGGGCGATTACAGAGTGGTTACAATGGCGGCGACACCGAAGCACGGAGTAATTGTTGTGTATGAACAGGTTGAGAAGAAGTCGTCGGGCGGCAGTCGTGATCTGATGGACGATATCAAGAATGGGAAAGGACTACCGCCACTTCCGAAAAGAGAATGGGTGAGAGGTGAGTGACGCGACATGATTTTTGTCAATATGTGGAGTGATAATGCGGTGCTCCCGGAACGAAAACTAATATATGCGGGCAACCCATCAGAAGAAATTTGGACTACTCAAACCGGGAAAAGACTCACAGTTGGGGGTATGACTGATACTCATGTCCAGAACTGTTATTACATGCTTAGGCGGGAAATGTCACTGGACGAACATTGGTTAGTTGTATTTAAGGCAGAACTGGATAAGCGAGGTATCAAAATTTAAACTACTGTTTCATGGAGGGGTATATGGCAACAGAATTTAATATCTGGAATAACGAAAGAAAGATTCGAGCTATTAAAGACTGCGGACAGTCTTTGATTGACAATGCGGAGAGCATTGTTGGTAGCTACAAGTATTCAAAAGGCGTTGTTGTTACTTGCTATGTTGATGATCCGGATGCGGCACCGTATATCAATGTCAGTGCTGACTTTTATCCGGAAGGAAATTTTGGACTGAAGGAGTAAGCCTTATGATTGCAACAAACATTAGGTGGGACACAGATGGCGATGAAGAATTTCTGAGCTGGCTGCCGAAAACTGTTGAGATTCCGGAAAGTATGGCGGATATAGATGAGATCTCAGATTTTCTATCTGATACCTATGGGTTTTGCCATACCGGATTTGATTTAACTGGTATGTAAATGTGGCGACACAGATTTGTAAAGGGGTACATAATGACTATTGAAGAACTGAGAATTGAGGCTGACAAGTTAGGCTACAATCTCACAAAGAAACCAGAAAGTATTAAGTTGCTGCCGTGCCCCGTGTGCGGCAGCAAAACTACTAGCGAGTGGTTTGGTGACGGCAAATATATCAGACGTTGTAGAAATTGGCAGGCAAAGTCTGACGACCAGTTTTGCGTGAGAGGCACCCGAAAGACCTGCGCGTTTGAGGGAGCACCCGCAGAGACTGCCAAACAGGCAAAACGGAATTGGAATGATGCGGTTGTCGCATATATGAATAAACGTGGAGAAGAAGATGCGGTTTAAAGAATTTGAAATCAGGCCAATCATTCATTCTGCTAACCAAGAGACTAGAGACTACGAACTAGTGAAATGGTTTGGCGACGATCATTGCTACGCGATCGCTAGGATCTATTGGGATTTAAAAGAAAGTTGCTGGGGCTTTGAGTCATATGGAATGAGATTTTTTGATGACTATGTAAACGGGCTGGCGATGTATGTAAAGAAATACATTGAGCTGCTAGAGGTGATAAGAATGGCCGATGGAGGTGAGAAGTTGGAGTGAGCACTTTACATTTTATTATAGATATATTGGACATCATTACTATTGCTGCGTTCGCGAGTGGTTATACTGAGGAACTTATCAGTCGTAGTAAGGGGTTCTTTGTAGGGAGCTTTCTCTTCATTGCTTCTACTGTGCTTTCGGCGATCGACCTATTTGTTTAAAGTAGTGAGGTAGTCAGCAGGTGGATAATATTCGTGCTGTAACGGTAGATCTGCTACAGGCTTTAGGTTGCAGGTTTTCGCAGCGTGGTGCTAGCTACCTGCAAGACGCAATATGCACGGCAGCAGAAGAGAAAGATTTTTACGGGTTTGAATTGAAAGAACTTATCAAGAATCTTGAGCACAAGTATGGAGTATCATTCAAGTCCGTAGAAAAAGCTATGCAAAGAAATGTAGTAAGTATGCTGGATGTAAAGCAACCAATCCAGTATTTGTACGATCTGTTTCCGGATGAGGATTTTTATAGAACCGGAGATATAACACTGAAAAAGTTTATCCGTACAACAGCAATCGAGGTTAGCAAGATTGCTTGCTAAGGAGGACATATGAAAGAAAAAATTGTTGGAGTCTGGACGGCGATCACGTTAGGGTTAATCATTGCCGTCCTTTTTCTTTTGGGACGATATGTCTCAAAGTTGTTTGCGGCTGCCACTGTGGTGATTCTTATGCCAGCCGGAGCATTTTTCTTGTGGTACACCATCTCTAGGAAGCTAAAGGAGTTACTGAAAGGCGGGACGAAGAAGTGAGAAAGCTATGTAAGGTTTTAGATATTGCGACGGAATCTCTCTGGGGTTTATTCTACCTGCTTATGTTCGCAGTCGGGGTTTGTGCCTATGCCAATGTATGAACCAATAACGCTAGAGCAGGTTTTGCGGGAAGCAAGATCCGACTACCCTGACATGAAGGTTCTAATCGAAGCTATCAATGTTTTAAACTACAGTTACTTTAATGAACACGAGAACCTCGTAAGCGACAAAGAGTTTGACGCGCTTATGAATAAGTTGGTTGAACTCGAAAAAGAAACAGGTATTACGTACTCAAGTTCCCCAACAAGAACCGTTGGTAGCGAAGTGATTAGCAATCTGAAAAAAGTAACGCATACACACAAGTTACTATCTCTCGCTAAGACAACTGAGCTAAATGAATTCGTTGAGTATTTCGGTCAGCATGAGTTCGTGCTGATGCCAAAGCTAGACGGTATTACTTGTGCTCTTACATATGAACACGG